>Ga0209390_10000793_pt1 | contig 62731 bp, 56 predicted proteins | sample BON01_FD_187212 | JGI IMG/M metagenome (GOLD analysis project Ga0209390, IMG submission 187212) | Freshwater microbial communities from Lake Bonney liftoff mats and glacier meltwater in Antarctica - BON-01 (SPAdes) (version 2) | ecosystem: Environmental > Aquatic > Freshwater > Ice > Glacier...
AACCAAATCAGCCACGGCCTCGGGATCAACCTTGGCCAGGGCAATGAGTTCTTCTCGGGTGGGACGCTGCACGGGGATTCCTACGGAGACCGGATACTTAAACTTTCTTAAGGACCTGAATAGTTACAAGTGAACGGCACTCCCAGCGCGCTCGTGAAGTCGATGCGGAAGAAATCGAGATCGGTCTCGCGATGGATATTGAGATCTTCGAGACAGAGTTCCCAGGCTTCGGCTTCCAGCCCTCCGGCGGGATCGACCGAGACCCACCCGCTCTCAGGCGCGGCATTTGCAATGCTGTTGTTCCCTCCCACCCCCGTCTCATAGCGATCCGCCGCCGGGACGGAACGATCAGTCAGCTGGGTGCTGATTTTGTAGAGTGTGTCGCTTCCGGAAATGGTGGTCGGGACCAACTCTTGCCGCCAATATTCGCCCGATTCCCAGGAGAGGGTCTGTTCAACGGCAGTCGTCGAAGTCAGACTTCCCCTCGCACCGTTGATGAAGAATTCATCACGATTCTCACGGAGCGGAATGGTGACGCTGAAGCGCGTGCGATAGAGCCGGTTGGCGGAAGGCATTCTTCGGTAGAAAAACTCCCGGTCCGACTCCCCGAGTTCATCAAGAAGGTTACTCGTGTTGGCCAAAACAGGCTCGAGAACCCCATCAGGAGCACCCCAGTCGAAGTAGACATCATTCCTCCCGAGGTCCGTGTGATAGCCGAGGGATTCGTATTCGAGGAGACCGTTTGAGCGGGCCAATTCGCGAAGAGTTTTCCACTGATTGACGTAGTTCCGACGACGCTCCAACTCGGTGACAAGCGAGGGCGGCATGTCGATTTCATCAAACATTTCCGTGTCCTCATTCCATTCAAGGAGGGTTCGATCGTCCGCTGAATCTGGGGCTTCGGGGTCCCCCGCTTGATAGGCGTGCGTCACCAGCAGGTCGCGAACGCGGCCCGGAATATTGCGATGGGTCGCCGGAGCCGAGAAGCGACGGTCCAGCGAGGGATCGACCGCCATCATGTTGGCGATCACTCCGGTAATGAAGGGAGCCGCGCAAGACGTACCCCCAAAGTCCCGCCGGATGTGATCCTCAACGGGGATGGTCGAGGGATCGGCCTCCCCAGGTTCGGGGGCCCAGTATTGGGCGTAAATCGGAGCCCAGATATCGATGCTGTCGCCCCAAAAATGGAGGTTGGCGTAGAAATTCCGCTCAAAGCCATTCCACCGGTTTTCATCCCAGGGATAGCAGGCCCCCACCGCGATGACGTCGGGAATGACCGCCGGGATGACCTGCCAGTCGTCGATATTCGAGTTCTCATAATTCACGAACGGCGCCAGCGCTCCAAGCGTCTCCGCTGAAAGCCGGTTCCCCGCCGAGGCCACAATGGGCACGCCCCGCTCGGTCGCGTAGGCCACGCCCCGTTCCACCGGACCGCGCGTGCTGCCGAGAAAGACGCTGGCGAAAAGAGTGGCAGCGGTGGCTTCCGCCGCGACAATCGCCGAGGCACAGACAGCTCCTCCGAGGCCCGGGAGGAAGGCATCGAGCAACCCACCGGCGGCACAGGCAGCGAGAGCGACACCTCTGACTGCGAAGCCCAGCTTAAGGGCAAAGGCGGCCCGTCCTCCGGGAGCGCAAATATCATCGTTCCCGAGAACCGAGAGAATGCGGCAGGGATATCCCGCACTGATATTGATCACGCTGCAGCCGTCATTGACGGCGATTTGAATCGCGGAACCGAAGCCGAGGGCGAAGTTCCCCAGCCCCATGTGGTAGAGTTTGGGAACGGCGGTGGGTGCGGCCACGCCACCGGTTCCGAAGCGGTTGCCCAACACGCCCGTAATGGTAGTGACGGTGCCGTTGCCGTGCCACGTTTTGCCCCCGAACCCGCTGTTCCCCACTTCCTGGGGAGTCTGGGCCGACCCCGGACCACTGGTGTTGTTCGAGAGATTTCTTTCGGAATAAAGTGGATGACCGGTCTTAAAATCCGGATTGGCCGCAAAGCCGGAATCGATCACTCCCACCGGGATGGACCGCTGGTCAAAGTCGAACATTTTCAAGAAGGCCCAGCTCTGGCGAACCCCGTGTCGTTCGTCACGCAATGGGAGGGAATTGGCACCATCGCCACCGATCAAGCCAAAGCTATCGACGCGTCCGCTGTCGAGCTGATGCTCGGGTCCGTAAAGTGAACCGTGCAGTTGCATCCGTGGATTGAGCCCGACCAGAAATCCCTCGCTCCACAGCTCCATTGCCGAAGCCACGAGAGCGAGGGTATCCGGATTGCTGACGGAAAGGGTGCTTTGCTCACCGACCAATGCCCGCAGTTGAGGGAGGCGGGGAATTTTGGTGGGATCGCCCGTCATCGAGACCACGAACCAAGCCTCACCTGCTTTTGGGAGTTTTGTTTGTGGCGTGACGGGACCGCCGGGGTGCCCTTCGAAACCAGAAACCGTCCCCTTGGTCCGGATGAGAAAGTCATCGAGCTGGGCTTGGTCCCGTGGGAAAAAGAGAAGCTCCCGGGATGCCACCTGCACCGGCCCCACGTCTCCTTCGAAAAACAAAGTGCCCATGGGCTTGCCGCCGGCCACCGGATTGAGTTCATCGTCGGTAAGCGCGAGTCCTTCCCGAAGTTCGACTTTTGCAAGAGCCAGATTGTCATCCAGAAGTGACCCCCAATCGGAGGCGAAGAGATCAAAGCTGGTCTGCTGCGGAGAGTCGTATCGATAGGATAGCATCGCCACAAAAAGCTCACCGGGCTCGAGGGAGATTTTCTGATCCTCCTGGGCAGGTGCGGCCGACTGCTGAATCGTCAGGGACGTTGCGGTGACATAGACCAGAGGGTCCCCAGTCGCCACCAACTTGACCATCTCCAGCTCGGGCGGGGCATTGGCACCCGTTCCCTCCGGACCTCCGAAAATCAGCGCAAGACGCTGCTGATCGATCTGTTTGAGGTCCGTAAAATGAACCTCCGCCGTCACCGCAGCGCCATCCTGATAGACCGTGTCATTTAAAATCACCCGGGGCAGTGCGGGGCGGACTTCCTCGGCCGTGGGGAGATTGGAGGCAGGCACCTTGCGGGAAGCGGTCCCGAAAATCGTCGTCTTGAAGCTTCCGCCGCCAAAGTCATTGCTCACGAAGATCTCAACGCGACCCCCGACATCAAACCCGGTCTCGGTGCTCGAAAAGCAAAGGGTCCTTTGTTCATCGGGCGGCACAATCAACGCCACCCCGTGATTGGCCGTGAGCCGGTCACCATCGGACGATCTTGCAATGGAACGCGGACCGACCTGGCCTGAACCATCGGTCCGGTATTCCACGCCGAGGGTCAGCCCCTCAAAGCCATAGTAGCGCACCTGCGAAACCCAGGCCGTGCCGTTTGGATTGACGAGATCACGAAGCCTGGGCGCGAAAACCATCCTGCCAGCGGAATTCTGAATGACGCGATCTTGAAGGCGGCCCGTGAGCAAAACCGTGCCCAGGGTCGGATGCCTCACCTCAAAAGGGATGAGTTGGTCGCGAATGACAGATCCCCCCACCTCGGGGCTGGCCGCAAAGGTGGTGCCATTGGTATTGACAGATCCTCCCGGAGGCAAATTAGGAAGATCGGCAAAGGCCACAAGAGCCAGGAAAGAAAAAATGGAGAGAATAATGAGTTTCATAATAGGGTAGCTGTTGATCGGGATTTTTCGTCATTTTCACCTCGCGTTTACCACAATGTTTAAATTTAAAGAAGCTCATTCTTCATCACCCCGATCCCCTCCCTCACCAGCAATCACTCCTTCGTTTCCGCAAATCGGAACAAAGGAAGGCGGCGGACGTTCCGAGCAAACGTTCGTTCACTCCAGCTGGAACTCTGCCAACTGGCCTTCGAGCGTTCGAGGCACGATCGCAGTGAGGAGAACATCGTTCCCCTCGTATTCCGTCTCGAGGACCTTGCCTTCCCGGTGAATCAAACCGGTAATGTCGCCGCGCGATTGCGGGATGCGGTAGCAGACACGTTTGACACGATCGGTGAGAAAATCTGTAAACCGGGCCGTCAATTCTGCGAGTCCCGCACCGCTGAGCGCGGACACTTCCAGCGCTCCGGGAAACTCCGCGCGCAAGCCCATCAGGGTGATGTCGCTTTCCACCCGGTCGATCTTGTTCAGCACGATGATGACCCGTTTGTCATCGGCTCCCAACTCACCCAGCACCTTGCGCGTGGTGTCATAGTGCTCGATGATTTCATGCGATGACGCATCGATCACGTGGATCAGAAAATCGGCAATGATCGCTTCTTCGAGAGTTGCCTTGAAGGATTCGATCAGCCGGTGCGGAAGGTTCCTTACAAATCCCACGGTATCGCTGAGAAGAAGGTCTTGTCCGTCCTCCAGTTCAATCCGCCTCGTGGTCGGATCGAGGGTGGCGAAGAGCATGTCGGCCTCCATGATATCGGATCCCGCGAGCTTGTTGAGAAGGGTGGATTTGCCGGCGTTGGTGTAGCCAACAATCGCCGCCGTGGCCGTGTCGGACCGCTGGCGTTCCTTGCGCTGGGTCGCCCGTTGTCTCCGGACGGCCTCGAGCTCGCCCTTAATGTGACTAATCTTGGTGCGGGCGAGTCGACGATCGACCTCGATCTGCTGCTCACCCATTCCCCGCGAGGCACCACCGCCCCCGCCGGATCCCCCGCCCCCGCCGCCCCCTTCGCGGTCGAGGTGACCCCACATGCGGGCCATCCGTGGCAGGGCATATTGCATCCGCGCCAGCTCAACTTGAAGCGACGCTTCCTTGGTCCGGGCACGCTTTGCAAAAATATCGAGAATAACCTCCTCGCGGTCGATCACCGTCAGGTCGGAAATCCCCTCCCAATTGCGCTGCTGCATCGGGCTGATTTCGTTATCAAAGACAATGCAATCGCAGCCCCGTTCATGGGCCAGGGCCGCGAGTTCGTCCGCCTTTCCGGTGCCGCAAATGAAGCGCTTGTTTTTATCGCGGATCCGAACGAGTTCCATCCCGACCACGCCAATTCCGAGCGTATCGACCAATTCCTCCAGCTCCAGGAGCAGGGCACGGGTCTCGGGTTCCTCTGATTTATCAAAACAGAATCCGACGAGCATGGCCCTCTCGACCATGTCTGGTTTTTCGCGTACTTCAAACATGGGTTAGAATCCAAAGAGCAAAAATGGGATCGACCTCAGCAAGGAGGCCGCGCCTGCGAGGAGAATAAGAATCAGTTCGTAAATTCCAAGCGTGCTCATGATGGGAGTGTGGTTTTTTGGCCCTCTTCGTCGACATTGACGAAGGTGACGCGGGTGGTGAAAATTGCCGAACCCTGGTTGGCACGGCCTTTGAAAACCTGGACGGTGTAAGTCGCCGAGGAATTCCCCTTGCGAAGGAGTTCCGATTCAATTGCGAGAATCGTACCCTCCCGGACGCTATGCCGGAAAATCACCTCATCAAGCGCGAGCGTCACGAAGCGGCAATCCGGAAAGTCGAGACTGGCCGCAATCCAGCTGGCCTCATCGACCCACCCCAGAAGCCTGCCACCAAAGAGGAACCCGTATTGATTCAGGTCCTCCGGTAAGACGAGGCGGTGGGTCTCCATAAACGGTAATTACTTCAAGCGGATCAAAATTTTCTTATTCCGTGCCGTGGAATCTTCGGAGACCGATTCCACCTCGGGATCATCGGCGAGGGCATTGTGAACGAGACGGCGATGGTAGGAATTCATGGGGTTCATCCAGAGTTCGCGACCGGTTTCCTTGACCTTCCCGGCCAGTTTCCGGGCCTTGTCGGCCACGCGTTCTTCCTGCTCGGTGCGGTACCCATCGCAATCGACCCGATAGCGGGGCGCGTCACGATCTTTGCCGCGGACGATGCGATTGACGAGATACTGCAGATCATCAAGACGCTCCCCGTTTTTCCCGATCAACAAAGAGGAATCGGGGGAAACAATATTGAGTGTTTCGTGACCCGGTTCTCCGAGAACCTCGATCTCGAATTCAAATCCCAGCTTTCCAAGCATGCTCGCAAGAGCTTCCTTCGCATCATCAATCGCGTTTGCCATGGCGTGTATCATATGCGGAGAGCTGGGCGGGTCAACTCCCGTGCTTCGCTTTCCGATTGATTTGCCAAAACCAAAAATTGGGAATAATCTCTCAGAGTCACCTCTCTCATCATCCCATGAAACGCTTGGTTCTCCTGCTCATTCCAGTTTTGCTCCCTGCCTGCCAATCAATCGCCCTCACGGATCAAGTCCAGCTTTCCAAGCCTGCGATGAGCTTCGATCAACAAGGGGCAGACTCTCCGGAGTGCAGCCTGGTGAGTATTATCGAGCGAGGCCGGGCCTCCGAAAGTCTCGGAGCCGGCGGCGGATGTTCCTCTTGCCACTAATCCCCGATCATCCATACCTCCACCATGAAATCACCATTTCTCCTTGTTCTCGCGATTGTGCCCGCTCTCGCCGGAACGCCTGATTTCAGCGACAACATCGGAGATGAAGATTCCCCGGCCCATCGGAACCCCCTCTCTTTCTTCTCTGGAATTCAGCGAATTGACCTTGGCCAGGACCTCCTTCACAGCGCTGATATCGACGTCCAACGCTCAACCGTCCTTTACCAACTGGAAAAGAACACCTGGACTTTCGAAGCAAATCTCGCCTTCACCGACATCGGAGTCGATTACAGCGATCCTGTCGGAGCTACCAGCCGAGCTTTCATCCGTGAGCAAAGCTGGAGCGGGGGCCTCACCCTTGGAACCAATCTCGCCGATTCTCTCTTGGCAACCCTGGGGTTCTCAACCTATGAGGGCTTCATTGACTTCCAATCCGCCTGGATTTCCGAATATTATGACCAGTTCGTCGGAATTCCCTTTGCGGGCACCTACCGACCCGCTTCGCCGGAAGGCCGGGCCCTCTCCACAGGGCTTGTCTGGGACTACGCTCCGGGCATCGGCCGGATCACGGCGAATGCATCCTACTCGAAGGACGACATCGTCCCAGCTTGGAGCGCCATTCCAAATCCCGACAACTTCTTCATCCCCGAAGCTCAAGCCACCATCGACGCGCTTGACACCTATCAAGCCTCCATCACCTGGGAAGCCGCACTGAATCCAACTCTACGTTCCCAACTCACCCTTCGATATAGCGATATTACGGTCCGAGATCCGCGCTACCAACTCAGGAGCCAGTGGGCGTGGGCCATGACCAGTCGCCTCACCGCCCGGACCCACCTTGGCGGAGCAATTGAGCGCCCTGACTTCGAAGCCTTCTACGGAGGAGTAACCCTCGACTACGAAATCAACTCCAACTGGAGCATTTCAACCTCCGCCCGACTTTATCGTGACACCGGTGAAGTGGTCTCTGCCGGATTTAACACCGCAGCCCCCGCGCTGGATTCATACGAACTCAGCGCCTCGGTTGCCTGGACCAACGGAACCACGACCATTCGTCTCGGAGCTGGAATCTACGATACCGACTACGACGAACCAGACGAGGACAACCAATTCTTTGCCAACCTCTATGAACACCGGGATTACTTCCTCGGTCGCTTTGCACTCAGCCATAATTTTTAAAATGATCCGAACTCTCCCAATCTTTTTCAGCCTTCTTTTGCCAACCTTGGCTGATCCTCCCGAGGTAGGCACCACAACGACCGATCTGACCTACTCCGAGGGAATGAACTTCAGCCGAGGGGGCTTTGGCAACCTGAGCGATACCATGCTCTCCAATCAGAGCGGCAAGGTTCTCCTCCTTGCCTACGCAACTCCCTGGTGAAGTGGATGAGCGACCATGACCTCCCAGTTGGGAGATCTCATCATTGACCATTTCGAAGACGGACCAAATGACAACGGGGTCGATATCGAGTTTATCTTTCTCTCAGTGGAAGAAGCCTCGAATTGGGACACCTCAATCAACAGCCTGACCTTCAACAACGGATTTGAGGTTGCCGCCATCGATGCCACGAACAACCGCACCCAAAATGTCCGGTCTGGCTTCAGTTTCTTCCGGGGCGTCGAGATGACCGGCCCACCGGGAAGCCTTCCCTTTTCCCAAAGGAGGCGAATTGTCGTGATCGACAACACCACCCCCGGGAACCCCGTCATTCGGCACAATGACCTCCCCCTCGGCAGCGGAGCACTCGGAACAACCAACACCACTGCCATCCGTGCCGCCATTAATTCCGCTCAAGTGCCACCGCCCGGAATCACCTTCAGCTCCTGGCAAAGCGAATTCACCATCCCGGATGGCCTCAATTCAGAACTCCACGACCCTGACGGCGACGGCTCCTCCAATCTCCTCGAATTCCATGCAGGGACCAACCCTGTTGACATCAATTCCAAGCCGGTTTCCGGAATCATTTCGATTCCGGATGGTTTGGCATTCCGGTATCGGGAAGCGACTGACAGGACCGGAATTACGCACCGGCTCCAAACCGGGCCTCTCAACAACCTCACCGACTTTATTCCAGATCCGGGACAAGTTTCGGTCCTTCCCCTCAACGAAATGATCAACGAAATTACGGTAATTCTGTCGCCTTCGCCCCGGACCTTTATCCGCCAGATCGTCTCACCGGGTCTATAGACAGTTGCCAGCAAGGATCGTGGCATGTATGGAATCCCCCAGAATGCGCGGCCTTTCCATCCTCTTTGCCCTGATCACCTCTGTCAGTGCGGAGCCGGGCTTTATCCCGGCGGATGAATCCTACCCGCTTCTTCGGCGCGACCTCGTCCCGCTGGATGTTGACAGCATCCAGGAACTAGCTTCGCAACTCGCCATCCTGGCCGATGGTCCCGCACCTGCCGAAGCCGAAAAGCTCCGCGACAAAGCGAAAGCCCTCACTCTCAGCCAACGCCTCGCCCCCGCCGGACCCCGCGCCCGGGCCGTCACCAAGGCTCTTTCCTCGCTCGAATCCCGCCCCGAACCTTCCAGGGAAGAACTCGAATCCGCCCGTAAAACGGCCCTGCAAGCAGCCCAGTGGCTCATTGACCTCCCTGCCGAAACCGAAGGACACCGGCTCGGACAACTTCTGCTCGATGTCCTCGCCCCCATCCTCCCGGGGAATCCCTTGATCCAACGACGCGACGAAAAAGGAGAGGCCGCCCGCTGGCGCGGCGTGCTCGCGAACGTCAGCGACTTCGACGGCAAACCAAAAATCATCCCCACCCGGCCCGACATGCTGGATCCCACCGCCGCGCCCACCCCTCCGGTCATCGCACAAAACTACCAGGCCATGGCCCTCCTCACGAGCGTCCCCATGCTCTGCAAAGATATTCCGCAGACTTCACCAATCGAGCCGGCCTTAATCAAAACCAGTCTCGTCATCACCGAACGGAAAGGCAAAAACCCAGGCGTCTTAAAATTCCAACCCAAACCCGACTTCGAACTCGAACCCCTCCACCTGGCTCTCCGGAATTTTTTCGAAACCGCCGGGCGCCCACTCCCTGAATTTTACAATCTCTCGATCAACACCGATAGCCGCCGATATCTCGCAAGCAACCGCGAAAACATTGCCGCGCCCATCGCGATGATGCTCGATGGCGCACTCACCGGACGCCCCTTGCGGAGAAACACCTACCTCTTCGCCCGTCTCGCCGCCGATGGCACCCTCAACCGTCCCTACATGGCCTGGGAACTTCTGCTCCACTTGGCCCAAACCAACGTCCCGCGCGATACCCGTCTTATCGTCGGGCCCGGCCTGGAAGAAGAATTGCAGGCCCTCCTCGTCATCCAAAAAGCAGGCTTCTTCGTCGATTTCGAAGTCATCGCCGCCCCCACCTTCGAAGCAGCCCGTGAACTCTTCTACGAAGATGGCAAACCCGCCGAAGCCGTGGCCACCGCCATTGCCGGATACCAGGAAGTCCGCGAAAAGGCGATCCTCGCCAACTCCCTCGGCACCTTCCTCGGCCTCACCGCCGTCGAGAGCCGCCTCGTAAAAGCACGCGATGCCTCCCCCCTCCACCTCTCTGCCAATATGCTCGCCACCCAGGCGGTTCGTCGCCCGGCCTACCTGACCGAATTCATGCTGGCCCAGGAACTTGACCGGCGCCTCCAGCCCCTGGCGGCATTTCGCTACGACGAAAATAAAACGACCTCCCGGGAATTCAAGGACCTCTACAAGACAACCCGGGAAGCCATCCAACCACTCGACAAACTGGCCGAGAATAAGGAGAAACTTCTCCTCAAAGAAGCCTTGGACCTCACTCAGGAACTTAACCGCATCGCACGTTCCGCAGACGACACCTTCACCACCCGCAATGCCATGGAGGGTTTTGGAGCAAGCTTCGCAAGCTTCCGCGGGAAGCTTCGCGCTCTTTACAAACCCGAATAGCCATTTACTCCGTAATTGCAGGCTTTTTTGTTCGCTATTCCTCCGGCGCTCTCAAAAACTCCGGGAATGTTCAGGCTGCTCGCTCTTTGCTTTTTCCCGGCACAAATTTTCGCCCAAAGCGGTCCTGCCAACCCCAAGGTTTACGACTACGCCAATCCCGAAAAAGGCCGCGAAGGCTACGCCCTTGCGGAGCTCGAGGTCAACGAGTCACGCCTCTATGACTTTTACCAACGGCAGGCCGACTACCTGATGGGCAAAGATCGCGAAGACGTCCCCGCCATTGTCCCGGCTTATCCCGGACTCGATGCCGGACTCCACGGCCACTGGGGCAAGCACAACCAAAACAACCACACCGATGGTCGCTGGAATGACATTGAGATGGGAGAGCACCAGACCCAGGTCTTCCGTGCCAAGGACCTCGTCGTCCTCAAGGGCATCGCCATCCGTCTTGGCAAAGACCACGAACTCTCAAGCGTCTTCGACCCGCTCACCCTGAGCTACCGCTCAGTCTGGGAGAACGGCTTCATCAAATTCCACCCCTTCCGCTGGGGCACTTCCCGCAATGCCACCCTCGACGGCGACCCGTGGTTCATCCTCTCCGAAGCCGACATGCCGGAAGGCGGAACCTACCTCGGATTCCTTCGCCACGGCCAATTCATCACCTTCCAATACGACATTTCCGGCACTCGCATCGACGACACTCCCTCGACCTTCGGGGGAATCTTCTACCGCCATCTCACCCTTCCCGAAGGTGCCTCCGCACTCAAACTCCCCCTGCCCGGCGGCTATCAACTGGTCTCCCATCAGGGAGTCGGGCAGGCCGGACTCACCGACGGCATCCTTTCCGTGAACCTTGCCAAACCCGGCGCCGTCCTCGTCCTGGGCATCACCCGGGATGGCAGCGAACCCGCCACTCTCGAAGCACTCCGCCCCTCCACCACTCCCAAAAAACGCTGGCAAGAGGACCTCACCCTCAAGGGCACCACCAGCGGAGCCAAGCCCGGCCTGGCCTACATCATCGACACCATCCCCGTCCCGCTTTCCAATCCCTACAACTCGGTGATGCAACTCTCCGGCATCGCTTTCGACGAAAACGGAACCGCCTACATTTCCACCCTCGCGGGCGAAGTCTGGAAAGTCACCGGACTCGACGACTCCCTCGCACACGTTACCTGGAAACGCTTCGCCACCGGCCTCAACCAACCGGTAGGCGTCCACGTCGACAAGGACGGTATCTTCGTCCTCGATCGCGGACAAATCTACCGCCTCCACGACACCAACCACGATGACGAAGCCGACCGCTACGAAAACTACGCCAACGACTTCGGCGGATACGACCGCTCCCACTCACACACCTTTGGCCTCCACCGCACCGCCGACGGAGCCTTCCACTTCACCCAGCGCGAAAGCATCCTGCGCACCTCGCCCGCTCAAAAAACGACCGAAGTCGCCTACGGAGTCCACAACTGCATGGGCATCGGCGGCTCCAGTGACTCCCACTGGGTCGCCCCCCAGGAAGGCACCTGGACCCCCGCCTCCTCCATCATCGAAGTTCACCCAGGCGAATTCTACGGACTCCCCTCGGACGAACGGGCCGGCAGCATCGCCTCCCCCCTCTGCTTCATTCCCCGTGGCATTGATAACTCCGTCGGCGGCATGGTCGAAATCACCTCCGACAAATGGGGCCCATTCAAAGGAAGCCACATCGGCCTCTCCTACGGCTCCGGCCTTCACTACCTCATCCTGCGCGATGACTCCGCCGCCCGTCCCCAGGGAGCCACCGTCCCGCTCGAAGGCGAATTCCTCGCCGGCGCCATCCGCGGTGCCTTCCATCCGATCGACGGCCAGCTCTACCTCGTCGGGCTCGATGGCTGGGGCGACTATTCCACCCAGGACGGATGCTTCCACCGCGTCCGCTACTCCGGCCAACAGGTCCGCAAGCCCAAGTCCTACCGCACCTACTCCAACGGAATCCTCATCGACTTCACCACCCCTCTCGACTCCTCGGTCGAAGACCCCAAACTCTTCTTCGCCCAAACCTGGAACTACGAATATGGAAAACCATATGGCTCGCCCGAGTTCTCCCTCGCCGAGCCCAAGAAGCTCGGCCACGACGTCCTCGCCATCCCCTCCATCCACCTCCTCGAGAACAAAACCTCGCTCTTTGTCGAAATTCCCGACCTCCAACCCGCGATGCAGCTTCACCTCCGCATGCATCTCAAGGGAACCGACGAAGTGGAATTCAAAACCGACCTCTTCCCCTCCCCGATGTATCTCGACCAAACCTTCGAGCACCCCGGCTTGACCATGCCCATCATTGGAAAATCCACCGCCATCGCCCTCCGGGTCAAACGCGACAAGCCGGAAGCTCCCGTCGTCACCGGCACCCCGGTCGAAGGCGCCAAAGCCCTTCTCGTCGAAGCCACCGGCGGACTTCTCTACAAGCAAACCCTCCTCGAAGCCACCCCCGGCCAGGCCCTCTCACTGACGCTCAAAAACACCGACGTCATTCCCCACAACCTCGTCGTCGTCACTCCTGGCTCCACCCAAAAAGTAGGCGAGGCCGCCTTTGCCATGCTCAACAGTCCCGAAGCGGAGGACAAATCCTACGTCCCCGATCTCCCCGAAGTCCTCCATTACATCCCCGTCATCGACCCCGAAACCGAACACGTCCTCCACTTCACCGCCCCCGAAGAACCCGGCGACTACCCCTACCTCTGCACCTTCCCCGGCCACTGGCAGGTCATGCGCGGCATCCTAAAAGTAAGGCAGGAACAGTAGCCGAAAGCTCCAGCTTTCGACACCCTCAACCAAGGCCCCCCAACCAGGAACAGTAGCCGAAAGTCTTACTTTTGCTGCGTCGCGAAGACCAAGGAATTATTGACGATCACTTGCGGAGGATCGCTGAGGGGCAGGCGCGTTTGACGACGCGTTCAGGTGAATTTGTCTGCCAGGCCTATTGCAATAGGCATCTTGAAATCGGAGTCCACCTCAGAGTGTGCTGGTGAAAGATGGTGAGGCATTGCAGACGAGGGCGGCGTATCTCGATCTGAATCCCTTGCGAGCGGGGGTGGTAGAGGCCCCCAAGAATTAGCGCTGTTGCGGGTATGCAGGGGCGGTGACAATATTCTGCGGAATTCGTGCAAGGGGATCCCACGACCGATGTCTTGGTTTCGACGGCTGACTTTATCGAGACCCGCAAGGCCTCGGTCCCTCCTCCTGCCGACAACCGGTTCTTCATGCGGCTGAAGGTCGTCGCGGACTAGCCTTCGCTCGACAACCAATGGCGGGACGCTTGCCGTCTGAGGGCTTCCCGCGATGAGCGGAAGTTCTTGCGGTGTTTGGTGATTCTTCCCGAGACCCGCTTTCGCCAAAGCCGGAAGCTCCCCCGTTTCAGGTTGGCCCGCATCACCTTAATGACCTCGGCTTCCCCGAGTCCCGTCCGTTCCTGGATGTCTTCAAAGGTGGTCCGATCCTCCCAGGCCATGCGGATGATTCTGTTGGTCGCTTCGTTGTTCATCGTCGTTACCCTTACTCTCGATCCTCGAAACCGTGAGCGGTTTTTTGAAACCTGGTTTTGTCAAAATTGGGAGCGAAGAGAACACCGAGCAGAGAATTTGAACGCCCTTTTCTTTCTGCTTGCTCTGTGAGCCTCATCACGAATCCGTTCGGGCATCAGGCCTTGGGGCCGCCGCTGATGATTTCGGCGCTCGTGCCTTCCTGGTATTTTTTGAAGTTGTGGAGGAAGAGGTCGGCCAGTTTGCGGGCGCTGACGTCGTAGGCGGCGGGGTCGCTCCAGGCGGCGCGGGGGACCATCGCTTCCGGGGGGACGCCGGGGCATTCGCTGACGATTTCGAAACCGAAGATGGGATCGGTCTGGGTCGGGGCCTGGGCGAGGGAGCCGTTGTAGATGGCTTCCATGATGGCGCGGGAATACTTGAGCTTGATGCGGTTGCCCACTCCGTAACCGCCGCCGGTCCAACCGGTGTTGACGAGCCAGACGTTCACTTTGTGGCTCTTCATCTTCTCGGCGAGAAGCTCGGCGTAGCGTGATGGATGCATGACGAGGAAGGGGGCCCCGAAGCAAGCGGAGAAGGTGGCGGAGGGTTGGGTCACGCCCATCTCGGTGCCCGCCACTTTCGCGGTGTAGCCGGAGATAAAGTGATACATGGCCTGCGTTTCGCTCAGTTTGGAAACGGGAGGAAGGACGCCAAAGGCATCGCAGGTGAGGAAAATGATGTCAGTGGGATGGTCCGCGATGCAGGGGATTTGCGCGTTCTGAATGAACTCGATGGGATAGGCTCCCCGGGTGTTCTGGGTGAGCGAGGTGTCGTTGAAATCGACGACGTATTGGTCATCATGCACGACGTTTTCGAGGACCGCTCCGTAGTGAAGGGCGCGGTAAATATCGGGCTCGGTTTCTTCCGAAAGGTCGATGGCTTTGGCGTAGCAACCGCCTTCGATGTTGAAGACGCCGGTGTCGGTCCAGACGTGTTCGTCGTCTCCGATGAGCATGCGGGAGGGGTCGGCGGAGAGGGTGGTTTTGCCGGTCCCGGAGAGGCCAAAGAGGATGGCGGAGCGGTTGGTGACGGGATCGGCAGTGGCGGAGCAGTGCATGGAAAGGTGTCCCTTCAGTGGCATGAGGTAGTGCATCAGGGTGAAGACTCCTTTCTTCATTTCTCCCGCATATTCGGTGCCCAGGATGACCATTTCCTTGGTCTCAAAACAGACGTCGATGGAGGTTTTGGAGGTCATGCCCGAGGTGAGGCGGTTGGCGGGGAATTGCCCGGCGTTGTAGATCGTGAAATCGGGTTCGCCAAAGTTCTCAAGCTCTTCCTTGGTGGGAGTGATGAGCATGATGCGCATGAAGAGGGCGTGGTAGGCGCGGGTGCAGATGACGCGGACTTTGATGCGCTCGGCGGGGTCCCAGCCCGCGAAGGCATCGACGACATAGAGTTGCTCGCGGGAGTTGAGGTAGTCCTTGGCGCGCTCGCGGTTGATCCCGAAGGTATGCTCGTCGATGGGGATGTTGATATCGCCCCACCAGACGTGGTCTTTGGAGGTTTCGTTTTCGGTGATGCGTTTGTCACCGGGCGAGCGCCCCGTTTTTTCGCCGGAGTAAGCGATGAGGGCACCTTCGGCGGAGAGGCTGGTGGAGGGTTCGAAACGAATGGCTTCCATGTAGAGTTGGGAAACCGGGGCGTTGTGAATGACGTTTTTTGAATCGATTCCGTGCGCTGAAAGATCAAGAGGCATGACCTATGACTACCATTTTGAGCCTCGGAGTAAACCTTGGGGCAACGAATGCTTCCAAAAAGACAGGAAATGCGAACCCCAAAAAGCCCGCCCGCCTGAAAGACGAACGGGCTTTGATAATTCGGATCCCGGGATGACTTACCTCAGTCCCGCGATGAGGCGGGCATCGGCAAGAGAGGTCTTGGAGAGTTGGTCGCCGGGGACCTTGACGATGCGCCCCGTTGTCGTCTTAAAAACGAAGACCTTGCCGTCCTCGACTGCGGTGAGTTGGGCTTTCAGGGAAGTTCCCTTGATGCTCATCCAGTTGAGAACCTGCGGGTCTTCAATTTTGACCACGTCCCCGCTGTATTCGCTGTCGTCCGCCGCTTCGGCCTTTTCATCATTCCTGGCAACGGGAGCTGCTTTCTCTTTGGCGGCAGGAGCGTCGAGGGTGACGTTGAAGGTATCAGCCTTGATATCGGCCGAGACGGCGCGTTTGGCATCGCGGAAGATGCTGCGGTAGTCCTGGCCCTTGAGCTGGCTGTGGGAGTAAGTGCCATAGATTTTGGTCATGGCGGGATCGGTCAAAACGACGATGGGCATGGCACCACCAGCCCCACGATAAGCGTCTTGGACCTCCTTGGGAAGTTGTTGGGTTTCCTTGCCAATGTCGATGATGACAGGAACGGTCATGCCCTTGAGCTCCTTTGCGACCGTCATACTGACGGTTCCGGAACACGTGGGTCATGTTGGCTGCATCGCGGGGTTCGTGATGAGGACTCCCACCATCTTGGGCTTCCCGGCAGCCTCGGTGCGGGCGTCCTGCAGAGTTTCAGCGGTGAAGAATCCCCTGGGGAGATCGAAGGCACTACCGGGCAATGCCATCCCGGTGAGAAGGAGGATGATTTTTTTCATAGGACGTTAGGATATCATCGCAATTGTAGCAGTCCAGTCTTAATAATCGCGCGCCTTCTCCTCCGAAAGCCGCGTCAACTCCGCCTCCGCTTTCTCGCAAATCATTCCTCGCGTTTCAAAAGGCACCCGGCAGACGCCGGGTGCCTTTTTTCGAGCCCAAAAAGTAGGGTAAAGCTCCTGCTTTCATTCCTCTCCGCCCAACAACCAAAACCTCATCTCGGCATAAACCGGTGCCTCCGTCACCAAAACATTCCAGTGAGTCCCCCCTTCCACCTCCAAAAAGTCCTTTTCCCCTCCATGAGCCGCATAAAGTCGCCGACCTCGTGTTGGAAGAAACAACACCAAACAGACCAATGAAAATCATCAAAAACTCATCTCGGCCTCCGGCGAAGTGCTTCAACAGACGGTCGATCATAACGACTGATCCCAGGAAGGAGGGTCGGGAAAACCATTTCGCGTCCCGGATTGCACCGACGAGTGAGACTTGTCGGCGGCGCGGGAGTCCCATTGTAGGCCTGCCGCAATACAAATTGGCTGACAATTGAAGCTCGCCGCCGCACGCAACCGGGATGGTCGCGCTACCGCCGCACGCAACCGGGACGGTCGCGCTACCGCCGCACGCAGCCGGGACGGTCGCGCTACCACCGCCGCACGCAACCGGGATGGTCGCGCTACCGCCGCACGCAACCGGGACGGTCGCGCTACCGCCGCACGCAACCGGGACGGTCGCGCTACCGCCGCACGCAACCGGGACGGTCGCGCTACTCTATGATGGCGTGAACCGTATTGTTGATCGTTCCATGCACCTCGCCACCATTCTGGTTTTTCAGGTGGTAATCGATCTCCATGCACCAGGTCGGGGCAAGCCCGGGGAGTCGAAGTAAAACACTCTTCCCGTCTTCCAACAGCTCAACACCCGCGACCTCCAATTCATGTTCGTCGATGTGCGGGGAACCGTAATTCTTGGTGCGCTTGAGCCCCCAGATTTTCACCTTGTAGTTGCCCACAATTTTGGCCGATTCCGCATTGAGAGGATCGGTGAAGGTGAGCAGCATCCCGTCTTTGACCGCTTTCAAACCAATCGGCAGCGTGGCCGGATTTACGGTCTTTCGAATGCGATAAAACCCTCCGTCCTGTTGTTTATTCCCGGCCCAGGCAAACATCCCGAGAGCATACAGCTGCCCCTCCCCGGGATGGAAACGCCCGCGCATGATCCCGGTCGGAAAGTCCATTCCCAGACTGATCATTCCGCCCTGCACCCGGCCGTCAGCCAGCTTCTCGTGAGGCACCGCAAAGATCCGGCCCATCCCGTAACTGAGGTTTAGAAGCGAACCATTCAAGGCACCCCACTCGGCATTCTCCGGAACCCACATCAACTCGCCCGGACTCCGGTCGAAGCGATTGGTAATCCAACACAGCGGCGGCTCCATCGCAGAATCTGACTCATCGGTGACGTTGTGATACCCATACATGTTCCCGTAAAATCCTCCTTTCGTCACCCAGTTGATCCGGTTCTTGGGATTCCAATGCCCCTCCTGGTCGGTCACGATGAATGACCCGTCCGGGTTCAGGCACACTCCATTGGCCGCGCGAAATCCCGTCGCCACGATCTCGGTTTCCCGTCCGTTGGCACTCACTTTCAAAAGAGTCCCGTGATGCTCGACCAGAGCCGCCTTGGCATGTCTGGCACTTTTGGCATAGTAGAAATTCCCTTCGTCGTCGCGCTGCAAGCCCATCGCAAATTCGTGAAAATGTTCCGTCACCTGGTGGTCGTTGTTGAAGTTGCGAACGTAGTCGATTTCGCCATCGCCATTTTGATCATGGAGCTCCGCGATCTGGTCACGACAGCTCACGTAGATGGTCTCATCGACCACCTTGACCCCCAGCGGCTGAAAGAGTCCCGTCGCGATCCGCTGCCATTGGTGCGTTTCAAAATCACCGCCCAAACCATCCACGATCCAAACATCACCCAACCAGGTTGCCACTGCCGCCCGCTTGCCGTCGGCAAAGAAATCGAAACCACCCAGGCGCATCCAGCTGTTCCAGGGAGACCGTTCGTCCCAAGGCAAGGTGATTTCATCGACCGCAAAGGCCTCATCCTCGCTTCCCATGATACCTTCGGTCGTAATTAACCCGGGCCAGCGCTTTTCGCCTCCGGATTTGAGTGCCTCGAGATCAAGCGGTGGACCCGATGACTTGGCAAACTCCGTGAGCGCAGCCTGCCCGACTGCTCCGGTCAAAACTTTGACCTTCATCGGTTGCTTGGAGGGCGGGATGGTCAGCACATGAAAGCCCTCCTCGAGCGCAAGCTGACCATCACCCACCATCGCCACGGAACTCCCGGCTGGCGCAACCCGCAACTTCATCTCGTGCGAGGACTGGCGGATGTTGAGCGTTCGCGTGAAAATCGTTTGCTCGTCCATCATCTCATATCCCGGCATTTCATAGACCACGGTCTCGCCGACGGTGTAGTGAATCACCGCCCGATTGCCATGCAGATAGAGCCCCTCGTAGTGGGCCCAGTCGCGGGGCAAGGGACCGTAGGGCTTTCCGTCGCGACCAATAAATCTCACTTCTTCAAAACTCCCGTCTCCCGGACGCCCCCATCCCGGACCGACCGGATTGCTGAAGGCGATGTCACCCACAATCGAAGAGTGGGTTCCGTGACTTTGATCAAAGGCGATCCCGCGCCAATCGATGAACTTGTCGCCGGTCCAAGCCGCCGCGACCCGCATCGTGTCGTGATCATAGAGCATCCACTTCCGCCCCTTGGAAATCCCGCCCGGACCTTCATCCAGCCTCACCGCGATCCCCTTGTAGGCGATATTTCCTTCCCCGACCTGCAAGGTCCAAAACAAGGTCGGTCCGAAGTTCATCTTCTGATATTTCGGAACATCGTTGTCGGCAAACATTGTCACCTCCGATGGCCCCGTCCCGATTCCGAAGGGAAGGCTCGCCAGGTAGGCCTCGTCCGTCTTCACGTATTGGCCGGGGTTGTCCTTCTTCAGAAAACTTTCACGAAGGTAGTGAATGACATCATACTTCTGCTGAGGCGTCATCCACGGTTGGGCCACCATCGAGTTGTAGCCTTTTGTGAGCGTCCCATACATCGCAAGCGGATCCTTCCCGTTCTTGAATTCGCCCAAGTGAAAGCGCAGCGCGGTTGGCAATGATCCTTCGATCTTTTGATCGCCGTGACAGGTGATGCACAACCCGTTGTAGATCCGCGCTCCCCGCTCGAAGGATACCTGATCGAGTTCTCCAATCATCTTCGCATGATCCACTTCAGCCATCGGCTCAACCTGAACCTTGGTGATTTTCACGCGTCCTCCTTCGGCCAAGAATTGAAGACCCTTTGCCGCCTCTTCCTCACGGGCCTCACTCTTCCAGTTGAGCAGGGGCGTGTTTGTTTCCACTTCCTTCCCTTGACCCAGCGCTTTGATTTCCCCGGCAGGCAACTCGCGTTTCCAAAACCTCACAAAACCAATCTCGCCCTCGTAGTCGCCGCCGAAATTTCCCGCCGCCCTGCCAATCTTCAAGACACCCCCATTGGGATCCGGCTTGGTGAAACCTTGCTCCTCCGCCTCCAGTTTCCCGTCGACAAAGAGCCGGGCCCGGCCATCACCATAGACGAGAACAGCGTGGTGCCACTTGCCATCGGCAACCTTTGCCCTTGATCGGATCGAGCCAAGCCACCCGATATCATAAACAAGCCGCCCGCCTTTGACGAAGAACGCCTTTGAATCCGGCTTCCACGCGCCTTTGGGAGCACACTTGGAAACGAGCGTGCCCCCGCCGTCAGTTCGAAACTTCACCGCAATCGTGAAATCTCCACCCAGATCGAAGGACTCCTGACTCTCTTTAAGATCGGCCTGCCAAAACGCTTTTTGCGCACCCGGTTCGAAAACCGCAAAGGCCTTCAGGTCATCTCCCTGCACTTGACCGAGCCAATTGGAAAAAAGCCCCCCCTCCGTATTCACGGCGATCTTTGCCTGCTGCGCCTCACCCGGAGCCTCTGCTTCAAAGACCTCCATCCCGTCGTGCCTCAGAGTGAGCTTCCCGGGCGTTCCTTCCGCCTGAAAATCAAAGGTCACCAGATAGTTCGAAGGCAAATCGGTCTTCCAGGGAGACGGACTCCCCGGTTCAACAACGATCTCCCGGGCTCCGGCAAACGGAGCAACAAACGTCAGCAAAAGGGCGGAGATTCTTTCCAGCATGCGGGCACTCTAAAGCCAGCTGGACAGAATGCCAATCATTGAACTTTCTTCAGCGTAATCAAGCGAAGCTCAAGCGCTTCCTCTCCTGGGATCTCAAGGGCCTCCAGAACCAACGATCCCTCACCCTTTTTCAGCTCGATTTCACCGACATCAAGCGCCTTCCAATCCTTGGTATAAGATTCCGTCCGCGGCGCACGATCAAGATCCCGGCCCTGCTCTGGAACGTCATGGGCAACGGGAATGGTGAAGTCCAGAGTGCTTCCCTCGAAGCTCAATCGGCACCTCGCCCCCGCACTCTTGGAGGCGTAGAACACCTTCACCGCAAAGGTCCCGGAGTCGGCGGACTCGGCTTTCCAGACAATCTGGTCCTCCGTCCGCGTCCAGTTGTAAAAATAGGAATCATTGGGGTGAACGCTCGATCTCTTAATCTTCCCCGAAGCCACCGCATCACGGGCGGGCAACTGGGTATAAGGGTTCCCGGGATGGGCCATGACGAAGGGCCGTTTGTCATAGCCCTTCCCGAAATTTACCAGATGCTCGGCCCGAAAGGCATCAAGAACGCCCGCGAGTTCCTTCGTCACGAGTTCGTTTTTAATCGGAGTGGTCTGTCCCCGGTCCGCGACCATGTCGTAGAGTTCCCCTTTCTCATCCAACAGGTGGGTCTGCGATCTCGCGCTCAACTTCCCACTCCAATAGTTCACCTGAATCCGCTCCTCCCATTCGGCCCCGGGATCCTTCAGGAGAGGCACCAAACTCTGCCCATCCAGTGGCTTCGGTGACTTCACGGGCACCCCGGCCAACTCACAAAGCGTAGGAAGAAGGTCCCGGGCCGAAGCGATCCTCGTCACTTCGGTTCCTTTTTTAATTCGACCGGGCCAACGAATAAAAAGCGGACTCCGGCAACCGCCTTCATCGACCGATCCCTTGTGACCCCGCAAACCCCCGTTCCAGCGTTTGCCATTGGGGCCGTTGTCATGAAACCAGACCACGATGGTCTCCTCCGTGATCTGCAACTCATCAAGCATCGCCAAAACGCGCCCCACATTCATATCGAGGTTCTCGCACATCGCGAGCGCACAACGGGTGTGATTGTTCCCCTTGCCCATCGTCAAAGGCTTGTCTTTAAAACGCAGCCAGTCGCTCTCCGGCACTTGCATCGGCGAATGCGGAGTATTGTAGGGAAGGTAGGCGAAGAAGGGCTTCCCGGACTTGTGCGAGTCCTTCATGAAGGCCATCGCCTGGTTCGTGAAATCATCGATGCAAAAGCCCTCGCCATTCACAATCACCCCATTTCTTTCGAGCATGGGCGCGAAGTAGTCCCCCCAGTGACCGCTGCAAAAGCCGTAGAATTCATCAAAACCCCGCCCGTTGGGATGATACGGAAACTGCATGCCATTGTGCCATTTCCCAAATGCGGCGGTCCGGTATCCCGCGCCCTGGAAGAGATCGGCAATCGTCGTCTCATCAAGGTCCATGCGCTCCCCTCCGGCCGAAGTCGCCCACACGCCCGAGCGGGTGTGATAACGCCCGGTCAAGAATTCAGCCCGCGTCGGCGAACACACCGGACACACGGAGAAGGCATCGAAACTCGCTCCGTCCCGCGCCAACGAATCAATATTGGGAGTCTTGAGATCACGGTTCCCGGAATGGCTCAGATCCCCCCACCCCTGGTCATCCGACAAGAAAACAACGACATTGGGTTGCGGTTTCGCAAAAGCCAAAGGAGCGAGAAAGAGAAAAGCAAGAAGTCGGCGCATCACGCCATTGAACGGAAGTTCACGCCCCGTTCTATCGCCGCACCTCGTCAGAGACGCACTTCGAGCACCTTGCTTTTCACGACCGGAATCTCGGCCAGCTCCGCCGTTTTCGACCTTCTCAAAATACTCAAGAGCACGCCCACCATCGCCATCGTGAAAACGAGGTTGGACCCACCATAGCTCACGAAGGGCAGAGGCAGCCCGGTGTTGGGCAGCCGCGCCGTGGTCACTCCGACATTCATCATGGCCGGAATGACGATACTGCACGTCACCCCGATCCCCAGCAGACGACCAAAGAAATCGGACGCATTGAGGGCGATGCAGAGCCCCGCGAGAAGAATCACGACGAAACACAAAACCACCCCCATTGAGGCAAAGACGCCCAATTCCTCGCCAATGACCGGGAAAATAAAATCGGTGTGGAGCTCGGGAAAGTTCATCTGTTTCACGATCCCGTTTCCAAGCCCAAGACCTTCAGGTCCACCGTTGCCAAAGGCCTCAAGAGCGAGCCACTGCTGCCAGCCGGCCCCTTCCTTGTGCTCTTCGAGATTCCAAAATGCGGTAATCCGCTTCATCCGGTGTTCGTCCTGTTGCACCAGCATGGTCAGGAGGAAGAGGGCCACCACCACCGAGGTGCCGAGGTAGCGAATCTTCGTGCCGGCAATAAAGAGAACAATCAATCCAGCCGCCCCAAGACCAGCGGTCGTTCCCATGTCGGTCTCGAAAAGAATCAACATCAGGGGGATTCCCATGATAAGACAGGGGATCACAAACCCGCGCTTGAAGCTGCGAATCTCAGCTTGATAGCGGGAGAACCACGCCGCCAAGGTTATCATGACGATGAGTTTGGCAGGCTCGGATGGCTGGAACCTCCCCAACAGGGGAACAACGATCCAGCGGTTTTCGCCTTTTGCTTCGTCCCCAATCCCAGGGACGAAGCAAAGGGCAAGGGCCACACAAACGATAAAAAACAGGGGCCAAGCGAGCTTCCTTAAAATGCGGTAATCGAGCAAGGCCATTGCGACCATCGCCACCAAACCGACACCCAACCAAAGGGCCTGCCTAGAGAGATAGCCATACTGCGATTCCGAAGCATCCCACCTCGCGCTCGCGCTCGCCAAAATCACCAAACCCAAGGTGATCAGGGCGCCAACGGCGAGACACAGAAAGATGGAGGCTCCTTTGCCCATACTTGACCTATCGTTTGGCCGGAATCTGGAGCACCGCGCCAATTTTCAGCGTGGAAGCATCGTTGATCCCGTTCAAGCTCATGAGGTCATTCACACTGACGCCATTCTTACGGGAAATCCCCCACAGGGTCTCGCCGCTCTTGACGACGTGGGTCTGCGAGGAAGACCCGACAGAGGTTGCCGACCTTGGCTCCGAAGTCGGTGTCAGACGCGGCTTAATGAGGATGGCCTCGGAAGTAGGCGTTGGTCGTGGAGGGAGATTTGACTCCACCGCAACCAGGGCTCCGGGAGTGCTTCCAGGGGAGAGGTTGCCGTCAGCGTTCTGAATTTCGGGACGCTCAACCTGGGTCGGTAGCGCGATCTCAGCAGGAGGATTCAACCGACCCACGATGGACTCGGCTGGCGTCGTGACCTCGGTGCGACGCGCCGGAATGTTGTATTTCCAGCCGGCCTTGATGGGCTTGTCTTCATTCAGGCGACGGAGTTCCTGTTCGTCAACTCCGTAGCGCTGGGCCATTTTGGCGTAGTTCTCTCCCACGTTGGGGATGCCGCGATCATATCCCTCAAGAAGAGTTGGCCCCTTGTCTTGATCGGCAACCGGAACCGCAGCCTTGAGGTCGTTGCTGTCGTTCCCCTTGTTATGAAGATAAATGCCAGCAATGGCGGCGATGTGAATCAAAAGGATGACCACGAGAGCGCGGGCGATCCCGACGCCGGGCACTTCTCCGGCATCTTCAGAGGACGCCGTGGTGGCAGCGCGCTGCTTGCGGCGCTTGGTGCTGCGGGTGGCAGCATAAAGCATGGTGAAGGTCGATTTGGGGGCCTTCCTGCGGGTTTGGATCATTCTATCAGGTTTCATTGGATTGGTTGGGTTTTGGTTGGATTATTGGGTTTTCGTGATACGTCGAACGGCAGCCTTGAAAGCATCACCGCGGGCTTCGTATCCTGAAAATTGGTCAAATGAAGAGGTCCCGGGCGAGAGGAGAACGGTGTCTCCGGGCTTCGCGGCCTTGGCGGCCTTGGCGAGGGCTTCATCAAGAGTATCGACGGTCTCGCACGAAACGACCTCGGAGAAAGTGACCGCAAGGGCCGGCCCGATTTCGCCGAAGCAAATCATCTCCTTGCACTTTTCGGCCAAAAGGGGCGCGAGGTCCCGGTAGTCCAGCCCCTTTTGTTTTCCACCAGCGATCAGCACGGTCGGGCGGGTCTGGGAACGCAGGGCTGATTCGAGAGCGTGCAGGTTGGTCGCTTTTGAATCATTGAGATACTCCACCCCATCAATGATGGAAACGAGTTCGCAACGGTGAACGGGCGGGCTGTATTTCGAAAGAGCGGCGAGCGCAATCGCGGGCGTCAGGCCATCGACCACCGCGCAGGCCGCCATGAGATTCTCGGCGTTGTGCAGTCCGCGCAGGCGGGTGTCTTCGAGCGAGATGAACTTTTCATTCGGGCTCAGAATATCGCCATCGCGATAGATCCAATCGGCAGGAAGCTCGGTGGAGAAGGTCACCAGCTTTCCGAGGAAGGTTCCGAGATCATTCCCCTGCCTCGAAATCACCGGAGTGTTTTGATCGGTATTCTTGAAAATCCGCAGCTTGGCCTGGCGGTACTCTTCGACCGACTTGTAGCGGTCCATGTGATCGGGCGCGAAGTTCAGGAAAACCGCGGCATCGGGCTTGAAATCGACGACCGTTTCCAGCTGAAAAGAGCTGAGTTCGAGCGAGACCACCCCGGGCACGTCATCGCGAAGAACGATCTCAGCGAAAGGCGGCCCGTAGTTCCCGCAGGGTGCGCACGTCCGTCCCGTCGCGCGGACCAGGACATCGACCAACTCGGTGGTGGTCGTTTTCCCGTTCGTTCCCGTGATCGCAATGGTCTTGCCCGGGTAGCAACGCCAGGCCAGTTCGATCTCCCCCCAAAGAGCGCCACTTCCGCTCGCGAACGCTTGCACGAAGTCACCACCGGTTTCGATGCCCGGACTCACCACGACGAGATCAACGGTCACCGCGTTTCCGCTTGCGACCGTGGCCTGGGAAACTGCTTCACAGCCCTCTGGAACGGACTTGATGTTACCGGTATCGTAAATCGTCACGGCGGCACCACAGTGCGCGGCGAGGCGGGCAGCAGCCTGGCCACTGCGCCCTGCGCCGAGAACGGCAACGGTTTGTCCGGTAAGATCGAGCATTAGATGACTTTCAAAAGGGCCACTCCGCCCATGCTAAAGAGAATTGAGATGATCCAAAAACGAATGATGACCTGGTTTTCGTTCCACCCCTTGAGTTCGAAATGGTGATGAATGGGAGCCATCTTGAAGACCCGCTTGCCACGCATCTTGAAGCTCCCGACTTGCACAATCGCGGAGGTCGCTTCCATCACGAAAACAAAGCCAATGATCACGAGAAGAAATTCCTGCTTGGCGCAGATCGCGGTCATGCCAATCGCGCCCCCGATCGCAAGCGAACCGGTATCCCCCATGAAAACCTGGGCGGGATGGCAGTTGAACCAGAGGAACCCAAAACAGGCCCCCACGAGGGCCATCATTACGATGGAGAGCTCGGCCAGAGAGCGATTGTGGAAAATGTGCAGGTAGCGCGCCGCCTCCTCGGTGCCACTGAGATAAGTGATGAGGGTATAGGCAAGCGCAACCGTGATCGTGACCCCGGTTGCGAGTCCATCGAGACCATCGGTGAGGTTCACCGCATTGGATGTTCCCATCAGGATGGCCATGAAAAGTGGAATCGCAAACAAACCCAATGGAATCACAAAGGAAAGAAGAGGGAAACTGAAGCCGGTGATCGCGACTTTCTGGGCACCGGTTTCGGAGGCCGAGAAGAAAAGGTAGCTGGCCGTCTCGTCGTTGAAGCAGAGAAAAAGTCCCGCCGCAAGTCCGACCGCAGCCTGCCAGACCAGCTTCACTTTTCCGCTGACCCCGGCCGAGTTTTTCTTGGCCACCTTTTGGTAATCATCGAGGAACCCCAGGACACCAAGGGCGAGCGTGACCAAGGTCGTGACCATCACGAAGGGGTTGAGCGGATTGGCACAAATCACAATAGCGATGACCATTGTTCCGAGAATCATGATCCCGCCCATCGTAGGTGTTCCGGCTTTTCCTCCATGAAGCTCGGCGAGCTTGTGAACTTCTTCAGCGGTGCGAAGCGGTTGCCCAACCTTCAGCGAAATCAACTTACGAATCACCCGTGGCCCGATGACCAAACTCAAGCCAAAGGCCACGGCGGCAGCGAGACCGGCCCGCACCGTGATGTATCCCAACAAACGGAGAAACGAGAATGTTTCTGCCCAGCTCTCACCAGCCGCGAAGGCTTCCTGCCAGAATTTGAAGATCCAATAGAGCATGGGTTATTCGGGATAAGCGAGATTCATGACCCGCTCGATGGCGGCGGCCCGACTCCCCTTGAAAAGAACGAGATCGCCTGGATGAGTGTTTCCTGAAAGCCAGCCAGAAGCCTCTTCCACCGTTTCAAAATGGTGCGGAGCCTTCATCCCCGCTGCCTCGAAGCCCACGGAAACCAGGCGCAAGCCAAGCTCGCCCGCGAGCGCTCCAAGGCGCAGGTAAGCAGGTCCGGCGTGCTCTCCTTGCTCGGCCATTTTCCCCAGAACTGCGGTGCGACTACCCTGGGTTGGATGGTCCGCAAGAGTTTGCAAGGCGGCCATGATGGACTCCGGATTGGCGTTGTAGGTGTCGTCAAATACGGTCACGCCCTTCGACTCAAACCGGCGAAGACGACCAGTGGTTAGAGAGGCGTTTTCGAGACCGGCTGAAATTTCCTCAAGCGTCATTCCTAGAACGACACCCGCACCGGCCGCGAGAAGTGCGTTGCTCACCATGTGACGACCGGGGACTGAAATGGACGTCGCAATCCTACCCACATCATCGACGACAAGATCGAAGGTGGACCCGGCGACTCCAGCGGTAACATTCTCAGCCCGAATCGAACCCTCGCCCACGACAAGAACCGTGCCGGCGGTGGAGGCGCGGTAGTCATCGAGATATTCGCAATCCGAGGGAACAAGGAGCGTTCCCTTCTCGCCCAGAGCCCGGGCCAGTGTTCCTTTTTCATGGGCAATCGCGTCGCGGCTGCCCAAGAATTCGATGTGAGCGCTTCCCACGTTGGTGATGATGCTGATGTCAGGACGGGCAATCTCGCAGAGCGGAGCAAGCTCGCCGGCGTGGTTCATGCCCATCTCGAAGACGCCCACTTCATCGTCGGCTTTCGTTGCCAATACCGTCAGCGGAAGTCCGATGTGGTTGTTAAGATTTCCGAGGGTGGCATTGACGCGGAAGCGCTGGCTCAGAACCGAGCGCGTCAAGTCCTTGGTCGAAGTTTTTCCGTTGGATCCGCTGATCGCGACCACGGGAATTCCCAACTCATGGCGATACCACTTCGCGAGATCTTGCAGAGCTTGCAGAGTGTCCTTGACGAGGATGACAGGAACGCCGTCGGGCCAGGAAGCCACATCGTGGATAACCAAAGCTCCGGCACCCGAGGCGATGGCTTGCCCGAGAAAGTTGTGGGCATCGAAACGATCGCCCTTGAGGGCCACGAACAAGGTTCCGTCGGCAATCTTCCGGGTGTCAGTGGAGACGCCGGCAGAAATCACAAGCTCTCCCCCACCCTTTGGAAGGGTGCCGCTCATCGCATCCGCGAGTTGCTGGAGTGTGCAGGGTTTCATCTTTCGTCGTTGTTGCGGGGCGGACGGTCATCGAAGCCACGCTTGCGCTCGCGTTCTTCACGTTCTTCCTGACGCTTCAAATATTCCGCTTCGTCCCGCTTGCGCTTCTCCTCAAGAGCACGACGGGCAACCTCCCGGTCGTCGAATTGAAAACGCTTTCCTTTAACCTCCTGGTAAGTTTCGTGACCTTTGCCCGCGATCAAAATGATATCAGAAGGGAGAGAGATCTCAATGGCCTTATTGATCGCTTCGCGACGATCCACGATGACCTCGTGAGCGGTCGATCCCAGTCCGGGGATGATTTCCTCAATGATCGCTTCTGGGTCTTCGTTGCGCGGATTATCGGAGGTCACAATGCAAATATGGCTGTGACTTGCGGCAGCTTCACCCATGAGCGGACGCTTGGTGCGATCACGATCTCCGCCACAACCAAAGACGGTAATCAGGCGACCGGGATTGAGAGCGCGAAGAGTGGCACAGGCTTTTTCGACCGCGTCCGGAGTGTGGGCGTAGTCAACAAAGACCGAGATTCGATCACCTCCGACATACTCCATCCGTCCGGCAGTCTGACGCATGTCTTCGAGGTGCTTGATGACATCGCGCACCCGCAGGCCCAATCCTGAAACCGCAGCGAGAGAGGCGACCGCATTCAGGACATTGAAGCGACCGACGAAAGGAATACGAACCAGGTAGCTGCGTCCCTTGGCCTCGAGCGCGAAGCTCTGGCCACGAACCGAGGGACGGACGTCACTGGCCCGGAAGTCGGCTTGGGGGCTGAAACCAAAGGTCACCACCTTGAGACGATTTGCAAATTCCACAGCGAGCTTTTCGCCCGCCGGGTCATCGATATTGATCACCGCCACGCCATCGCGACCTTCTTCCGCCATTTGTTCAAAGAGGATCTTCTTGGCCTCGAGATAGGCCTCCATCGTCTTGTGATAGTCGAGGTGGTCCTGGGTAAGATTCAGGAAAACGCCCACCCGGAACGAGATCCCCTGGCAACGCCCCTGCTCAAGTCCGTGCGAGGAAGCTTCCATGGACACGGCACGGCAACCATTATCCTTCATCGTGCGAAGAATGCTCTGGAGTTCAATCGAACCGGGAGTGGTGTGGGAAGCTTCGCGAAGAGCCTTGCCATCGTGCACTTTGATCGTGCCAATCATGCCGCACTTGATCATGGACCGCTCAAGAAGGGCATGGATGAAATGAGTGACCGTAGTCTTGCCATTGGTTCCGGTGACGCCAATCACCCGCAGGGAGGCGGCCGGATCTCCGGCGAAACGGGCCGCCAAACGACCGAGCACCACGCGGGTATCCGGCACCTGAATCCACAGTCCGGGGTAGTCGGCGGGAGCCTTGCGCTGAGCAATGATGGCGGCGGGATTTCTCTTCACCACTTCATCGAGATAGTCGTGCCCGTCCGCCGCAGTTCTCCGCACCGCCACAAAGACCGCCCCCGGCTGAACGCGCCCACTGTGATCAGTGACGCTAATGACGGGAACATCCTCGATGCGCAGACCATGGGCCTCCGGGAGAATTTCAAGAAGTGACTGCAGAGAGATCATTGTCGTGGAGCAAGAGCAACGGGGCTCTCAGTTTCGGGCACCGGTTCGGTGAGTGGGATGTTGAGATAGGATGCGACCCGCGAGGAGACACTTGAGAAAACCGGGCCGGCGATGGTTCCGCCCGAAACCACCAACTCGCCTAATCCGCTCGGTTCGTCAATCGTAACGACACAGACAAATTTGGGATCGGGCACGGGAACGATTCCGGCGAAGGTGAGGATTTTGCGATTCTTATCGTAGGCCTTGATGGCGTTGTTCCATTTCCAGGCGGTCCCGGTCTTTCCTCCGGCGCGAATTCCGGGAACGGCGCCGCGGCGACCAGTGCCCTCTTTGACCACTTGCTCGAAGGCGAGACACATCTGCTCGGCAACCCCCTGACTCAACACCCGGCGAACGACCGTGACGGGTGTGGAGTCCACCTGATTGCCATTCCCGGCGATAATCGAATCAATGAGACGGGGCTTCATCAGATTGCCGCCGTTGGCCACCGTCGAGTAGGCCATCGCCAGCTGGATCGGAGTGACCGAAAGACCATATCCATAGGTCGCACTGGCGAAGTGCTGCATGTTGGTGGGATCTCTGATCCGCCCTGTTCCCTCGCCGCCCACCGAAAAGCCGGTGCCCTGGCCAAAGCCGAAGGCAGCCACGTATTCGTAAAATTTGGCACGGCCAATCATTTCGGCAAACAGAAAGGCTCCCGTGTTACTCGATTTCACCAAGACCTTGTCGAAGGTCAGATCTCCGTATGAGTGGTGATCGGGAACGTAGTATCCCTTGCGCTGAATCCTCCCCCATCCGCAGTTCACCACGCTGCCACGAGAGACCACTCTTTCATTGAGAGCCGCAGACATCGCAATGATTTTCATCACCGAACCCGCTTCGTATTCCGTCGCCGTCGCAAAGTTGGTTCCAGCATTTTCAACGTTCTCCTTCAGGTTGAGATTAAAGTGCGGGCGACTCGCCATCGCGAGAATATCACCAGTATGGGGGTCAATAATGATAATGCTTCCCTTGTGGGTATTGTAAGCCTGACAGGCCATCTCAAGCTCCTCTTCCACGATCGCCTGAATCCCCATGTCGAGAGTCAATTTCACGTGCTTCCCATGCTTGGGAGGACGCACTTTTTTGGGGTCGGTCAGGTTCACGAGGCCATTCTCATCCCGCTTCAATTCGCGCTCTCCATCGATCCCAGCGAGAATATCCTGCATCGATCTCTCAATCCCGGTCCGCCTGACCGTGGTATGGTCGATGTATTCGTAGCCCACGAGATGCGGAGCGAAGGTCGGCATCGGATAGAAACGACGCTGCGAACGCTCAAAGCCAAACCCCTGAATCCGACGGGCTTGCAACTCGTTTTCAATCTTGCGAGCCTGGTCTTCACGAATCCCTTTCTCGACAATGATGCGCTTCTTCCGCGAATCTTTCCCGATGGGGACGCGCCGTGCCAGCTCCGAAGTCGGAATCCGGAGTTCCCGGCTGATCACATCAAGGGCGTATTCAAGATGCTCGGCACGAACTTCGTCGCGGGTCATCTTCCCCACCACCTGCTTGCGGGTTTCGGTGAGAGATTCGGAGCGTTCTTCGTCGCTCAGGCTCTTCCACCCGGCCACTTGGCTCGCGTAGCGATGGGCGACCGCGCGGGTGAGGTTATCATAAAAGTTGAGGTGGTTGACATCGGCAATCAGCGCCGCTTCAGGGCGATTCTGCGCGATGGGCTTGTCATTTCGATCAACAATCAATCCCCGGTTGGCCGGGATTTTCTCTTCCAGAATAAACCGTGGAATCGTGGATTTGTCCGAGAGTTTTCGGTCCCAAACCTGAATCGAAATGAGACGGACCGAAAGCGCACTCAGCCCGGCCACAAGGACCAGGCACACAAAGAGGGCTCGAGTTTTAATTCCTGATTCCATGGCTTGCTATCGTTGTGCCACCGCTTCACCCGGCGGCGCTTCCTGTTCGGATGAGGCGTAAACCTCGACCACTCCCGGCGGGATCTCGACGAGGGGTGATTGGAGGTCCCTGAGTTGCTCGCGGAGGTTGTAAAAATCGAGAGCGGCTCCGATGTCCGTCTCGTGAAGGGTGATCGAAACCTTGTGTTCCTCCATCCGCTCCTGGGCTCTGGAAATTTCCCGCCGGGCCGTGACCTGCTTGTTCTTCATCACGACGTAGCCAATCCCTCCCGTAGTGACAATGGCGAGAGCCACGAAAAGAAGGATCAAGGTGGGCAGACCAATTTGGGAAGTGCGTTTCTTACGGTTCATGATAGTTAAGAGGAAATATCGATTTTCTCCACCACCCGGAGACGTGCACTCCGGGAACGTGGATTACGTTGGACTTCGGCTTTGCCGGGAGCCACGCCCTTTCGGGTCAGCAAGCGGTAGCAATAGTCGGGATTGGGACGTGGCGCGGGCCACTCGGGCCGGTCAATTTCGGCCTGCGAAGCATCGCGGAAGACATTCTTCACAATGCGATCTTCAAGGCTGTGGAAAGTCATAATCGCAAGTCTTCCGCCGGGCTTCAAAAGACCAGGGGCCGACTCCAAAAAGCGACGAAGCTCGCCGAGTTCATCGTTCACCTCCATGCGAAGGGCCTGAAAAACTTTGGTGGCGGGATGGGTCCGACCACGGCGACCGAGGAGGCCTTCGATGCCATCGGCAAGTTGCAGGGTCGTTTCAAAAGGCACCTTCTCACGTGCCTCAACGATCCATGCCGCGATTTTGCGGGCGAACTTTTCCTCCCCAAGATCCCAGAAGATCTGGCGAAGATCTGCCTCGGACCATGTGTTGACGAGATCGGCCGCCGTGCAGCCCTCTTCGCCCATACGCATGTCGAGCGGACCCTCGAAACGAAATGAAAACCCGCGCTCTCCCACATCGAGTTGATGCGAGGAAACGCCGAGATCAAGTAGGATGCCATCGAGTCCTCCCCAACTTCCCTCTTCGGCAAGACGGGACATTTCGCTAAAGCAACCGGCAACCGCTTCGAAACGGGGACCAAAACGGGCCAGACGTTCGCTGGCGTAGGATCGGGCGTCCGCATCGCGGTCGATTCCTTTCACGGCAGCGCCAGCGCTCAAAAGAGCTTCGGTGTGCCCCCCGCCGCCGAGAGTGCCATCGGCAATCAAGCGACCTTCGGAAGGCGCGAGGTAGTGGACGATTTCGTCGAGTAAAATAGACTCATGATAGAAGGGCTGGTCCGGTGACCCGGATGCGCCCTCCCCCATGGTGCAACAAATGCCCCCCACCACCGGCGCCGCATGGTAAGGCAGGGGCCAGGTGTTGAAGCTGCGAGGCCACTGAAAGTCGAGCGGCGCCGGGATGGGGGTGGTGTACAGCATTTGTTGAAAAAGGTGATCGGGTCATGAGAGTCCGAGAACATCGTTAATCTCCGCGTTTTCTTCGCGATCGCGTTCTTCGGCCACTTTCAGGGCCTCGCCGTTTGCAGGGGTATAAATTTCAAAAAGTTTTCCGCGTCCCACGAGCAGGGCCGACCCGGGAACAGAGAGTCCGTGACCGTCGGCAAGTGCCTTGGGGATGGTGAGTTTGCCCTGTTCGTTGACCTTGGTTTCGATCGACATGCCGAAAAGCATCCCGCGGGCACGGTCACGCGTCCTGGCCGAAGCCCCAGGCATTTCGTCGATATCCTGAAGCTTCCGGGTGAAAGCGGCCTCGGTCAGAACCCGCAACGTTGGGACCCCAAGCACCTTCACCTCAAGTAGATAAACGCTTTCGCCGCTTGCAGGACGGAAGTCCACCGGAAGGGAAAGCCTCCCCTTGGTGTCCAACTGCCGGTCATGATGACCAATGCAATACTGTCCCGAAATCGCCATTATTCTGTCCGCCGAGTGTCTCGACTGTCACCTGAGTACACAAAGTGTCACCTGAGAGCAACTCAAAATGACAATTAATAAGGAGAAATTAACCAATCCACCGGGGAATCTTGGCTGGAGCCACATTAATTAAGGAAACCTGAATATCAACCCTTAATCTCAGATTGCCTCCTTCCGACTCCAAGGAATCCCGCGTGCCCAAAGGCCAGACCGATATCTGCGGGTCAAAACCGGGGGCCCGACCCGGGAAATCGGAGCGATGGATGATGGGACTGTTGCGGGCCAATGTTGGGCGCATTGCATTCGAAAATCCCTGCGCCCTTTGCGCCTCCCTTCCCCGCCGCAGAAGTAGTGTTGTCAATGGATTGAGGGTATTCCCTTTTTCCCTTTGGAACCTTTGGAATATGCCTGGCATGTTTTTGTGTTTTGTTTTGTTTTTGTTTTTTTGTTTGTGTGTCACCACCAACCTGGGGGGACAAGCGATACGACAGACTCCCGGCGAACCCACAGCGATTCCGGCGGGGATTGCCAACATCCTCGCAAGCTACTAGCGTCCTCAAATGCGAACCCATCCCGGTCTATTTCTCATCGCCACCTCCCCAATCGTGATGGCCTCTAACGATGTCATCGCGCCCTGGGAACGCCACGCCTTCGACATCGAAACCGGAGTAAGCTGGCAAGTCAGCGACAACACACCCATTTCATATCGACTCATCGACACCCGGTTTTCATGGCGCTCTCCGCGTTTTATCGGCCACAATTTCGCGAATGGTTCCAAGCTCATGGTCCGAAATCAGGCGACTCTCATCGCGAGCTTCATCGATCAAGGGCCGGAGAATTACTACCTCGGCCTCGCGGATTCTCCTTCGATCGAATGGTGGTCCCCCGATGACCAATGGTCGCTCTATTTCGCCATCGGAGGTGGCATTGGCGTCACCAACAGCACCCATGTTGCAGGCGGACTCGGACAGGACTTCACCTACAACTCGTTTGCCAAAGCAGGCATCCGCTATCAGCTCAGCGCCGACCTTGCCATCTACGGCGGCGCTTCCTTTATGCACCTCTCCAATATGGGCGCGACCGATCCCAACCCGGGCGTTGATGCCTTGGGATTCACGATGGGCGTGAGTTATTCCTTCTAACGACCGCCGCATGAATATCGTCAGGGAAATTCGCCAACGACATCCCGATTCCCTTCTGGCCGTGATCTCGGAAACGGAGAAGGTCAGCTTTGGCGAACTCTTTGACGCCGTCGATCAGGTCACGGGCCTTCTTCAACAACACGCGGCCTTCCAAGTTGAGGGCATCCCACGCATTGGGGTCCGTTTTCCAAACGGCCTCGCCTACATCATCGTGGCCCTCGCCGTCCTGCAAACCGGCTCCTGCTTCGTTCCCATCCCGGACGAGCTCACCAAAACCGAGCGCGAGCGCCTCATGAACGACACCGCGCTCCATGCCGTCGTCAGCGCCACCGATGACGGACAACCCCTCCCTCTCAACCTAGGACACGCCGCCATCACCACCCGGAAATTTGTCTCCCCTCGGTTCCCGGTCGATGAGTTTGAGGAACTCAACCCCGCCTTCATTCGCTTCAGCTCGGGCACTACCGGAAGTGCCAAAGGCGTCGTCCTGTCCCATCAATCTCTCTACGATCGAATTCATGCCGCCAACCGCGGACTCCAACTGCAAGCAGGTGACCGTGTTCTGTGGATCCTCCCCATGGCCCACCACTTTGCCGTCACCATCATCCTCTATCTCTACTACGGCGTCACCACGGTGCTCGAGCAATCCCACCGCCCCAGGGAAATCTATCAGGCCGCCCTCAAGCACAAAGCAAATCTCCTCTACGGAAGCCCCTTTCATTTCGCACAACTCGCCCAATGTCAAACCGCCGGCCCCCTCCCCGACCTCCGCATGGCGATCTCCACCGCATCGGCTTTAAAGAAAGAAGTCGCACAGGAATTTGAAGATCGTTTCAACCTTCCACTCACCCAAGCCCTGGGGATCATCGAAGTTGGCCTCCCCATTCTCAATCGAAAACAAACCTCGCTAAAACCCGAAGCCCTCGGCCAGGCTCTCCCGGATTACGAAGTCGAGATCAAGCAAGGGGAACTCTTGATCAAAGGCCCGGGAATGTACGACGCTTACCTTTTACCCTGGCAACGACGCGAAGACGACTGGTTCGCCACCGGCGACCTCGTCACGAAAGACGGTGAAACCCTGACCATGCAGGGACGAAGCAAAAGCGTCATCAACGTCGCCGGAATGAAGGTTTTTCCTGAAGAAATCGAAGCCGTGCTCGACGGACACCCCGCCATCAAGGAATCCCGTGTCAGCGCCCGCGAGCACCCCACTCTCGGAGCTTTCCCGGCTGCGGAGGTTGTTCTCACCGCAGGGCAGGATCTCCCTCCCGCCCGGGAGATGCGCGACTATTGCCGCAGATCTCTCGCCGCCTACAAGTTGCCGATGTTGATTACTCGTGTAGAATCCCTCCCACGCACTGCGAGCGGTAAAATCCGACGCGATCATCACCCATGAGTTCCGACCAACAAACCATCGCGATTATTGGAGCCGGACCCGCGGGAAGCACCCTCGCCTGTCTCCTCGGATTGCGGGGAATCCGCACCATCGTCTTCGACGATGATAAGCGACCTCCTCTTCTCGTCGGCGAATCCCTCCTTCCATCCGTCGTGCCAGTTCTCCAAAAATTGGACCTCGAAGACCGCATGCGGGAATTCTCCGTCTCCAAACCCGGCGCTTCCTTTTTCCACGGTAGCGGCACCCGGGTCCACTTTCAGTTTCGTAAGAAAGGGTCTAAAAATCCCGGATACGCCTACAACGTCCCCCGCCCGCAATTTGACAACCTCCTCCGCGCCCGTGCCGGGGAACTGGGAGCCCAATTCATCGACTCCCGGGCCACCATTCAGAAAAGCAAACACCCGGAACGCGATCTTGAACTTTCGCCCGAATCCCTCGAACTCGCAGGCCTCACCACACACCCCGACTTCCTCATCGATGGCACCGGACGCTCCCGGCTCTTCGCAAGAACGCTCGACCTCCCCACCACAAAAGGTGAGCGACAAGACGCCGCTTACTTCGCCCACTTCGAGGATTTCGACCACGACGAAGTCGATCCCGGTCAGGTCATCATCTCCGTTCTCGATCATGGCTGGTCCTGGCGCATTCCTCTTCAGGGCAAACTTTCCGTCGGCGTCGTCATCGACAAGGACAAGGCCAAAGACTTCGGCTCGTCCCCGGAGGAACGACTCGAAAACATCATCAAACGCGAACCCCTCCTCCGCGAAAAGGGAGCCCACGCCCGTCGTGTCACCGACGTCATGACCTACACCAACTACCAACTCATCAGCGAGCAGGGACACGGCAAGGGCTGGGTCATGCTCGGGGATGCCTTTGGCTTCGTGGACCCCATGCTTTCTCCCGGACTCTTCATGGCCATGGAATCAGCCGTCCTCCTCGACACCCATCTCTTTGGGAAAAGAGGCAAGGGCCTCACAAAATACACCTCGGAACTCCTCAGCTGGCATCGCTCCTGGCAGGAACTCATTGCTTACTTCTACGACGGTCGCCTCTTGCGACTCTACGAAGCTGGCAGCCAACTCTCAGCCAGCAAAGGTCGTTGGAATCCCGGCCACCTCATGGAGAAGCACGTGAGTCGTGTCATCGCCGGGATGGCTTCGGGTACCGAAACCCGCTCGGGATACCATAAGAAGCTCCTCTTCCATAGCGCGAAACACCTGACCTGGGACGTTCCGGAAATCGACTTTTACGCGGTGAAGTAGCCTCACTTCTTCCACCGATAAGCGGACTCTTCGACTTGGAAAGTCGAAGCCGCAATCCCCCCATTCAGGGTCGGCTTGAAGAACTCGGTCATCGCCTCCGTCCCGTCCTTTTGGACCCAGCCAATCCGTTCCGGAAATGACGTTGAAAGATTCACCTGCATCAACAACGACTTCACCATCCTCCGAAGTCTTCGAGACTTCGGGACCATCGTCGCCACAAAACGCCCCTGCACCTGGTTGGTCGAGGTAATGGTGAAGAGTTTGGTCAACCCATCGTAGGTCGCATCCTCCCCCATTCCCAGCGTCAGAAAGAGAGGCTTGATCGTCCGATCGTCCGGACTCAGCTTCTCACCCGTCATCTTCAATTCATCGAGAACGTAGACCGTCTTTCCATCATAAACCACCGTTTGTTTCTTAGGCGATCCCAGCTCCCAACGAAAGGCCCTCCCGGGAATGAGCCACAACTCTCCCATCGTCTTGATGGGATCAACCAGCGCCGGAGCCTTCTTACTCTGACGGAATTTCACCTTCACCGACTTTAATTCCGTCTGCTTCTGCAAAGCTGCCCGCAGGGGTTCCGCATCCTGGGCCGCCAGCGGTTGGAAAAAGAGAAGCATCAAAGGGAGGGAGCGAAGAATCATGACCCCGGCAAGCTAAACCACCTCGCCCCCCGCGCCAAACCCCAAATCATGTCACAAATCATGTCACAAATCGTGAGCGAGAAGGCCAAGTTCCCCCCCCCAACAATCCCCTGACCACTCCCAGAAGCAAAATTCCAAAACGCCTCACAAGTTGATGGTGTCCTCCTCCACTTTCCAGCCCTGGGATTGTCGCTCGATCCGCACCGCCCCTTGCATCAACGCCATCCCCCGCGACACTCTCCAAAGCGCACAGAGATTGCTCTCAACGCACGATCTCGCCATCCCATATCCTTGTCAGCCTTTCCGCTTTTCTGATTTTGGAAGTGGTATTATGGCTTCCGGCAGCCCGCTTTCCAGCCTACACCTCTGCCTGTGCGAAACGGTGTCCGAACCAGCCTCATCCTCCTCGTTATTACCGCAATCTCGATTCCAGGGCTTCTCCGCTTGAAATTTGCCACCGATATCCTCGGGGTTCTCCCCAAGGGAGTCCCTGAAGTGGAGGCTCTTCAGGTCTTTCGTGAACACTTCGATGACGATCAACAGGTCATTGTTCTTTTGAAACACGAGGAGGAAGTCTTTGAAGAAGACGCGGCCGACCTCACCCAACATCTTCGCCAAAAACTCCCGCAAGCACGCGTCGAATACCGATCCCGATTTGAAGATGATCCCGATGCCTTCGCACAAAGCCTCGCCCGCATGTGGGCCGACGCCGACCCGGCAGACGTTGATCAACTCACCGCCAAGCTGAGCGACGAAGCCTCCTTGATCGAACTCCTCAACGAATCAAAACGTAAAATCGAACTCTCGATCAATCAAAAAGAAGCGACGATGGCCGCCTACGATCCGCTCGGCTTTCTAAGCCATCCGGCGATGCGTGCTTTGCAGGAAAATGAATTCAGCTATCAAAGCGATGACGGCAAATACTGGATTCTCCTTATCGCGAACTCCAACATCGCACCAGACTACCGCGAACACTCGGCATGGGTGAATCGGATCCGTGATTCCATCGATTCATGGAAAAGCGAAGGATACACCTACACTCTTACCGGAGGCCCGGTTTATAGTTCCGAGATTGGCCTCGGCATGGAAAAAGACATGTCCGGTACCATCATGGCCACTTCCATCCTGGTGGGCCTTCTCTATTTATTGATTCAGCGAAGCCCAATCCACCTCCTCGTCTTGAGCGGGATTTTGTCTCTCGTCTTTCTCATCACGATGGGCCTTGCCGGATGGATCTTTGGAACCCTGAACCTCATGAGCGTGGGCTTCGCCGCCATCCTTCTGGGCCTTGTCATCGACTACGGCGTCGTGATCGCCAGGGAATCACACCGCGGAGATTCCGCCTCAATTTCGAGACGCTCCCTGGCTCCCGGCATTCTTTGGGCAGCCCTCACCACCGCTGCGGTCTTCGGCTTGCTCATCTTCAGCACTTTCACGGGAGTGAGCCAGCTGGGCAGCCTGATTGCCATCGGCCTCTGCGCAGGCGCCATCGTTTGCCTTTGGATCATGCCTTGGGCCATGGAGAAATTTCCCGCCCGGGAATCCAAATTCTTGAAGCGTCCGCCTTTTCCGAAAGCGGGCCCGGCCAAAGCCCTCCTGATCACCGCAGCTGCCGCCACCGTGGCCATCTTCGCCATCAAGGGTCCTCCGCAAATCAGCTTCAACTTCTCGATGGTCGAACCGGAATCGAGCGAGGCTTCCCGGACTTTCGAAAAGATCCAGACTCTCTTCACGGCGTGGTCGAAGAAAAACGTCGCAATTGTTGTCCAAGGGGAATCCCCGGCCGAAGTCACAAAGTCCCTGGAGTTCGCTCGCACCAGAATCGAAGAACTCAAAGCAGACGGAGTCCTCGAGGGATTCGAACTCCCCCTCGCCCTGGTCCCCAACCCTGAAGCCCGCGCCCGCAACAAGGCGAAATGGCAAGCGGTGGGTGCCCAAACCGGGACCATCATCAAAACCATGGAAGCACAGGGCTTTACTGAAAGTGGCCGCGCCCTGGGGCAATCCGTTCTCAAGGCGCTGGCGGCGGGTCCAGAGGGACTCGATCCCATGACAAAGATGTTCTACCATCCAGACGGGTTTTTCTCGGGACGCGTTCGCCTGACAAACGAGATGACTGCGGAGACCCTGAAAAAACTCCAAACCCTCAATCAACACGGCGTCCGCGTCACCGGTTGGGAAGCATTGCAATACATCATGCTGCCAATGGTAAAGCGGGACTTCTATTACCTCTGCCTTCCCGCCACGGCGGTCCTTCTCCTCGCCCTGGGACTCGTCTTCCGCTCAGTGCCCGACACCATCCTCACCGCAAGTGTCTTGATTGTGGTGCTCCTGGTTGTAAATGCGATTTCGGTCGCGACCGGGAGGTCATGGAACTTCCTGAGCGGAATGGCGATTCCTCTCATCGTCGGAACAGGCATCGATTACAGCATTCATCTGATCTATTCGCTCCGAAGAAGCCAAGGCGATCTTGCACAGGTTTGGAACGGCGTGGGCAAAGCCATTTGCTTCTGCGGCTTATCGACGGCGATCGGCTTTGGTTCCTTGATTTTTGCCTCCAACCAGATGCTTCAAAGCATGGGACTCTTCTGTTGCGCAGGAGTTCTCCTGACGATGACCTTCAGTCTTCTGGTCATCCCGGGAATCTGGGTTGCCCGGAAGAAGCGCCCGTAACGCTACGATCTTGCCGGCACCATTTCCGGCGGCAGCGGATTACTCTCCGTGGGTTCCACGGCCACCGCTGCAGGTCGCGTGAAAAGGTAGCGAACTTCCGCAGTGAGCCAGAAGCGAATCCCTTTCATCAGGAGCTTCAGTGCAGGAACACCCGGAGTGAAACTTTGCGGGATGAGAAAGTCGTGACCGAGATTCTTATTTCCATAAGTCCCCGCCGCGATCTTCTTGTGAGCAAGAACAACGAACCGTCGGTTGTAGAAGCTCATAAACCTGGCGAAGAGACCGCCGATGCGACCGTGGTAGGGCAACTTTGAAAACCCTTCTTCGTTGATGAGCACCAGTTTCACCGGCCCCACGAAGTAGGTTCCAATATCGAGGAAGAAAGCCGCCCGCATAATCTCGGCATCGCCGAGATAGTAATATTTGTCACGGTAGAGGGACTCGAACCACCGGAAGTAGCTCGTGGTGAACTCTGAATTTTTTGCCGCCACCTCGCTCTCAAGACATTCGCAATCGCCCGCGTAATAATCGCGAATGAGCGCAAAAGACGAATACACAGTGTGGGCGCAGAAATCGAGCCCCTGGCTATAAAGGGGATCCATGAACCCGGTGGCATCACCCACCTGGGTAAAGCCCTCGCCTGCCACTTCATCCGAGTAATAGGCCAGTCCCTTGTAGTAACGGTTGTCATTCTCGACCGCCGTCGCGTTCTCAAACATAACCCGTCCAATCGGATGTTGGAGAAGGTGCTTCTTCACCCTTTCAGACATGGAGTCACCAGCGGGCGGAGTGAAAAGTCGCTGATCCCAAGTCAGGCCGGCACTCACCTCCCCGTTATCAAGAGGGATGATCCAGCACCACCAGCCGTAACCCATGAGGTGATTGGTGGCAAAGTTGCGCTGGGTGACCATGCGGGAACTCGCGCCCTCAAGCTTCGCGACTCCCTCGGCTGAGTCGAGGGAGCAGACATTCTGAAAACGGGTCCACATCGCCGAAGTCGGATGCGCCTCCGTGTGGGAATGCCAGGTCTTGCGCTGCTTCGCGATCATGCAGGACTTTCCGGACGCATCAATGACCCACCCCGCAGTGATCTCGCGGGTCTCCCCCCCGGCGGTTCTGTAAGTCACGCCATTTTTTCCCACGCCTCCGAGATCGAGCTTTTTAATCGTGGCCGGACGGACCAGTTCGCATCCCAGTTCGAGCGCTTGCCCAAGAAGTTCGCCATCAAGGACCACCCGGTTGAGCTGAAACGTCGAAACACGAACCTGATAAACGGGCCCGATTTCGGTCGAAGCCGCAGGATCGTCTCCACCGTTCCTGTGAAACCACAGGCGTAATCCATGCTTGGCCACATGCTGGCGAGAAAGATGCATCCCGACTTTCAGCACCCGGGTGAGGAAACATCCGGCCACTTCCGAGGTGCTCTCTCCGACTTTTCGATCAAAAACTTCCGAACGCTCGATGATGAGAATCCGGAGATCCGGCAAGGTCCTCTTCAGTAAAATCGCCGATGACGATCCCGAGAAGGCCCCCCCGACAATCACAACATCGTAATCCGCCGAGCGGTCAATCTTGTCAGCGATCTTTCTGGGCTTCTGTCCGGAGCGCATTTGCGAAGTTGCCTGCATGGGAAAATAGGAGTACGAGCACTACCAAGCAGCTTGGCGCTGCCAACCCGTAATGACTACGAGAAAAGAACACAGCAATCCAGCAATACAAGAGGAGATTTACTCAAGATTGGGCCTGCACGGGGACCTCCCCACCAGGGCGATGATGTGGGTCTTGCGGAGCTTTCCCCGGATGCCCTTCTTGCTGGAAGCCACCTTGCTCTATCTCACTGCCTTCGTCGTTTTGATTCTCGCCGGACCCCAACGCCGGGCCATTCGACACAACCTCGGGGCCATCTGGCACGATCTCGGGTGGATCGAAGGATACGTCGGTGTCTTTCGCGTCTTCGTAAACTTTGGTTGGACCTATAGTGACGGTTCAAGGACCCGTCTGGGCCAGGATGTCATCTCCTGGGATATCGAGGGCCGGGACATTTTCGACGAACTGCGCGAAGGCTCCGAAGCAGCCTTGATCATGACCACCCACACCGGGAACTACGATCTCGCCGCTGCCCTCTTCTCCGAACACTTTGGCCGAACCCTCCACACCGTCCGCATCCCTGAAAAATCAGATCACTTGGAATCGATGCGCCGGGAAGAACTGGCTTCTGACACACGGCAGTATCGCTATTTTAAAATTCACTACAACGAGTCCCAAAGCATGCTGGGTGTGAAATTAGCGCAACTTCTTGGCGAGGGCGAATTGGTCGCCATCCAGTGCGACCGCATCGTCGGAGAGGTCTCAGCTCTCGAAGTTCCAATCCCGAACGACTGGATTGCCCGAATTCCCAAAGGCCCCCTGACTCTTGCCGCGATGACAAAATGCCCCTGTATTCCGCTCTATGTCGTAAGATCCGGCTATCGTCACTACACCGTGATCTTTGAACCCCGGCTAGTCCTTCCCGAAGGTCGCATCCGGGAAAAAGAATACGGGAAGGCTTGGACCGATCGCCTCATGCCTTTCCTCGAAAAATACGGTCTGCAATGGTTCGCCTTCGAAGAAGCCTTCGTCAAAAAATGATCCTCCAGCTCGTCATCCGATCTTTGCTTGTCCTGCTCCTTTTCGGCCACAGCCTTTGGCTCATGGCCCAAGGTCATTGGCTCCTTGGCTTTGTTGAAAACACCGGAATCGTCGCCTTTCTCCTCTGGGGAACCCTCGCGCCCAACTCACGATTCTTCGGACCGATCCAATCGTCACTCACCAAAGACCTCGCACTCACCATCGACGACGGCCCCGACCCCAACGACACCCCGGTCTTGCTCAACATTCTCGATGAATTCGGCGTCAAGGCAACCTTCTTTCTCATCGGCCAAAAAGCGCAACAACATCCTGAACTTGTGCGCGAAATCCGGGACCGTGGACACCAAATCGGGAACCATACCTGGAGCCATCCCCAGGCCAGTTTCTGGGCATCCGGTCCGCTCCGAACCTACCGCGAGATTGCCAGGTGCCAAAAGTGTCTCACCGAAATCACCGGACAAGAACCCATCCTCTTTCGAGCTCCCGTTGGTCACAGCACCTTCTTCGTTCACCCTGTCCTCAAAGCATTCGGCCTCCGACTGATCGGCTGGAATCGCCGGGGCTACGATGCCGGGGGGCTCTCCGCAGATGAGGTGCTGAAGAACATCCGGGCCGGACTTCAAGAGGGCTCCCTCATCCTCGCCCACGAAGCGACCCCAATTGCAGAACACGTCATTCGTGGCATTCTCGAAGAAGCCCGCAAACGAGGCTACTCTTTCGTGGCCACGATCAAATAATTGTTAAAAGGGGTTTTTCCCCAAAAAGGCCGCACTTCCACCGTCAGTCCCTCCTCCTCCAAAACCGATCGAAACGTCCCGGCGGTCGGGTAATGAACCGGAGCTGCCTTCATCCAAAAAGTCAGCCTCGCAAAACAATCTCCGACCCAGGTCACAAAGAAGCGGAGATTGCGCTCTTTGAGACCACTGCGAATGATCAGCTTTCCGCCGGGGGCAACCCGTCGGACCGCTTCACTAAGCAGGATCTTTTGTTCCGCGTCGTCGAAAAATTGCAGAATATCAAGAATGGTGACATCTCCCTGATGATCAGGAAGCTCGGTGCGGGCATCCCCCTGCGCAAGAGTGATCTTTTCGTAGCCACCGGCTTCCACCATCTTACCGCCCTCGGTGATCTTCCGTTGATCGTAGTCGAAGCCCGTGATGGCAGGCTGCCATCCGCGCACTCTCAGATAGAGCCCCAGAATCCCCATCCCGCAGCCAATATCAAGCAGCGGGAGTTCACGAGAAGAGAGTTCTTCAAAAACACCCGAGTAGAGCGGGTCCGTCTTCAACTTGGAAGAAGTATAGTAGCGGGCCGAAGTTCCCGAGCAAAGACTCGAAATGCGCCTGGCAATCACCCCTCGATCAGACATCGTTCTTCAGTGGGTTGGAACTGCGAAAAAGGAGGATGGGAAGACGGATCAAGAAGCCCAAGAACAGCCGGAGATGCATCCAGGTCAGAAGCGTGTTGTCGCGAAGGTAGCGAAACTGGCTCACGCCACCCTCCTCCTCGCTGAGATACCGGACCGGCGTTTTGATATTGACCACCGGGATCCCTTTCCAACAAAAACGAACTGCAATTTCGGGTTCAAAATCAAAACGCCGGCCACCTCTTGTAGAAGCGAAAATCTCCTGAAGCGGCTCGATGGGATAGAGCCTCATTCCAAAGAGCGAATCGTGAATCCCCCACCACAGCGTTTCTAAATTGGCCCAGGCGTTGGAAACTTTCCGACCTTGGACCCGCAGTGAAGGAGCATCCTCACCAAAGACTGGCTCCCCCAGCACCAAGGCTTCGGGATGCCTCTCGCCAGCCGCCATAAACTCCTTGATCGAAGCCGGCGGATGCTGGCAATCAGCGTCCATCGTCAGTGCGTGGGTATAGCCCTTCCTCGCCAGCAGATTGATGCCTTCCAAGACAGCAGCACCCTTCCCCATATTCTCCGGGAGGCGGTGAACAAGAAGACTGTTAGAAAGTTCCTCGAGTCCCGCATCACTCCCGTCCGTACTTCCGTCGATCACCACCAGGACATCAGGCCATTCTTTCAAAACTCCCTGCACGGTCTTATTCAGAAGGGATCCCGGATTGTAGGAGGGAATAAGAACAGCAACTTTCATGGAATGCCGTAAGACTCCTTGGCTCGTCATACAATGTCAATCAAGGGTGCTTCAATTGTGCCCGGAAGAGTTGCTCCATCCGCTCCGAAAATTGGCGAGACCTCTCACCCTCCCGGACATGCTGCAATTCTCCAACCCTCATTTTAATAGAAATCGGGAAGTCAGGCATCTTCCAAATCGGCCATCCTTTTTGAAGGTAGCGACTATCCGTTTCAATAAATACCGGCAAGAGGGGGGTTCCCGATTTGCAGGCGATCAAGGCCATCCCCGGGTAGAACGAATTCAGCGGTTTGCGCTCCTCTCGGGTCCGGGTTCCCTCGGGAAATAAAAGGAGTCTCCCGCCACCCTTCAAGCGCCCGGTCGCCCTGCGGATCATTTCGAGACGAGGGGCATTGGGAAGAAAACCGGCGAAGAGAGCCCCTCCCCGAAGGAGTGGATTGGAGAGAAGCGAGGCCTTCATGATGCAACTCACCTGATCGCAATGCCTCATGATCAGCAGGGCATCCCACAGAGCCGGATGGTTGCTGGCAATAATGAGCGGGCCTTGAACTTCGGCCATCCTCTCAAAACCTTTTTCCTCAATCCGAATGATGCCCAAAGAAACAAGACCTTGAATACAGATTCGAAAAACCGAACTCAGCGATTTCTGCCCCAGCTTCCGATGCTCCAAGGCGGAATGCCCTCTCAACTTCGAAATAAGCTGAATCAGCATGACCGCGACCACTCCGGCAGCCCAAAAAAATGACATGAAAACCAACCCCGCCAAAAAGTGCAAAGCAGTCCGCCACGCCGGGTAATGCTCACCGGAGCGGGCTGGAATTTCTTGCTTTGGGTTCACCGACTCCGCAGATTGGCTTTCCCATGGCATTTGAGCAAGAACTTCAGGCCCTTCCTCACGGCAAGGAATTTCGCTTTGTCGAAAAGGTGATCACACTCACCCCCGGAGTAGAAGGGGTCGCCGAATACCAAATCACCGGGGACGAGAAGTTTCTAAAGGGGCACTTCCCCGGTCGCCCCCTCTGGCCAGGAGTCATCATGATCGAGGCCATCGCCCAACTTGGCGGAGTCGTTGCCCAATCAGATCCCGCAATCACCGCCCTCCATGACCTGCGTCTCACCTCAGTCAAAAATGCCAAAATTCTAGGCTCCACGACCCCAGGCGCGACGCTCACAATCCGTGCCAAGGTCCAGGGACGGCTCGGCCCCATCATTCAGATCTCCGGCGAAGTCCTCGATGGAGACACCCAACTCGCAAGCGGAATTGTCATGCTCAGCGGGACCGGGAAGGCGGAATGATTTCCCAATGCCGGGGCATCTCCCAATTCTCAAATCGCCCGCTCAACCCCTCGCGAAGCTCCCGCTTCCCGATCTCCTGCAAGACGGTCACCTTCGCGTGAATCTCCTCGAAGCGCTCGATATCCAAACTCGCAATCTTGGTCACCTTGACCGAAATCACCCCCGGATGCTCCATCAGAATGCGCTCCAGTTTCCCCGGACTGATCTTGCGACCCGCCACATTGATTGCGCCTGCTTGCGATCCGGTCAGAATCAACTTTCCGTCTTCGAGTCGGCCCAAGTCCGTCGTTCGATAAAATTCGGAAACAAATTCATCCGGACCCAGCAGCGCGTCAGCCCCCTCCGCGCGCGAATCACTCTTCACCATCACCACGTCCTCAACGATCACAAGCTTCACTCCGTCCAAAACCGCCCCAATCTCCCCGGCCTCCTCACGGGGAACCGAAGTTCGATCCAAAGCAATTGCCCCCGTCTCGGTCGTTCCGTAAAAATTGTGCACCTTCAGGCCCGACTCCACATAAATAGCATTCTCAAGCTCTCCCGAGAGGAGCGAACCAGCGCTGAGAGCGAGTTCGATCGCCGAATGACCAGTCACGCCCGTTTTCCACCACATCTTCCAAATCGCGGGCACGCCCGGCAGGAAGACCTTGTCATTTTTCTCCAGGGCCTTCTCGATAAACATCGGCAAGGGCGTCGGCACCAAATGCAACGGCACCCCGCCCAACAAAAGCGGCAATGCCAAACACCCAAAACCATAGGAATGAGCCAACGAGATCGCTGCCAGGCCGGGCCGGTCAGCATGCAAGCCCAGACCTTCGAGATTTCGCATTCCCTCCGCCAGCACCTGCGGCCCAGTAAAAAAAAGGCTCCGCTCCATCCCTGAAGCCCCGCAAGTCTGCTTGATCAGGACCGTCCCTTCCGGAATCTCCTCGCGGATCGGGCGAACATTGTGATGCCCCGCCTCCATCAAAATCACGGGCTTACCATGCTTCCAGGCCGCGATCAGAGTCGCCAAAAAATCCGGTGAATCACCATCTGCCCGCCAAATGTCCCCCTCCTGCACACAGTCGTTCGCCCGCGCATCCAGTTGTGCAAAGGTCACCTTTTCATCGCGATCAACCCACCACAGCGCAGCCCGCCCACCACAACGGGCAACCACCTCCGACCATTTCCCAAACAGCATTTGACAGATCCGTAGACATTTTTATCCTGCTCCGCAAGGGCCGCCCGGCTTTTTGGATTATCCATTCCACATGTCTCCAGCCCATCAATTCCCTCAACACCGCGTCTTCATCACCGGAATGGGCATGATCTCCCCGATGGGTAAGGACGAGAAATCCCACCTTGAATCCCTCAACGAAGGCCTTGCTCATTTCCGCGAAATCGACTTCTTCGACGTCTCACGCCAGCGGGTCAAGACCGCCGGACTCGCGGACATTCCCGAAAACTTCCCCGGCATGAAGCTCAGCGTCCAGGATGCCAAACGCATGGACCGGGGAGCCAGGCTCCTCCTCCACTCCACCCGCGGGGCTCTTGCCGAAGCCCAACTCGAGCAAGTCCCCTCACGCACCCCCTTCATCGTCGGCACCTCGGCCGGAGCAATGGCCCTCGGCGAAGATTTCTACAAATCAGCCACCAGCTCGCCCATCCAGCGACGCGGACAAATCACCCGCCTCAAGAACTACCAACCGCAATGCCAGGTGGGCACGACTCTCAAAGCTCTCGGCCTAGACGCCTACACCCAAATCATTTCCAACGCCTGCGCTTCGGGAGCCAACGCCGTCGGGCACGCCTTCCAACTCGTCCGCAGCGGCCAAAGCCCCCTCGCTCTCGCAGGCGGATACGATGCCCTCTGCGAACTCGTTTTCAGCGGATTCAACTCGCTGCAAGCCCTCGCTCTGTCAGGAATTCCCCGCCCCTTCGATGCCCATCGCGACGGCCTCGCCCTCGGCGAGGGCGGCGCAATGTTTGTCCTCGAATCCGAAGAATCCATGACGGCCCGCGGAGCCACCGCCATCGCTGAAGTCATTGGCTACGGCATGTCGACCGACCTCCATCACCTCACCCAACCGCACCCGCAGGGAGACGCCGCCGTGCGTTCCATGACCGCCGCCTGCCGCCAGGCCGGGATCGCGCCCAAAGCCGTGCAATACATCAACTCCCACGGCACCGGCACTCCCCTCAATGACATCGCCGAAGCCAACGCCCTCACCACTTGGGCCGGAGAGGACGTCAAGAACATCTCGGTCAGCTCCACCAAATCCGCAATGGGCCACCTCCTCGGCGGCGCGGGTGCCATCGAGTCCGCGATCTGCCTTCTCGCCCTGAAGCACGGCATTCTTCCCGCCAGCCTCAACATCTGCGAAGCCGACCCCGCCTGCCAATTCGACCTCGTCCGCGAGCCTCGCAAAAAAGCCCTCGACACCGTCCTCACCAACTCCTTCGGATTCGGCGGCTCCAACGCCTCCGTCATTTTTCGCCGTTAGACCATGAATCCCACCCCACTCTACGTCCACGGTTACGGTGCCCTCTCGGCCGCCGGTCTCGATCCCGCCTCGCTCTACCAAGCCACTCTCGAGGGAACCACCATCCCCGTCGTCGAAAGAGAATACCCTCTCGGCGAGGGCACCATCAGCTACCCGGGCCGCCCCGTGGACACGCAAGCCCTTCGCGTCATCCTCCCCCGCGCACCCCGGCTTCGCCGCTCCAGCAACGTCACCAAGTTCGCCATGGCCGCCGCCCTGCAAGCCATCCCCGAAGAACGCGCCGCCCAAATCAAAGCGCACGAATTCCGCCTCGGCATCATCGTTTCCTTCATGAACGGCTGCGTGAATTACTCCTGCCGCTTTTACCAGGAAGTCCTCCAGGAACCCGCCCACGCCAGCCCCCTGATCTTCCCCGAAACCGTCTTCAACGCCCCCGCCAGCCACGTCGCCAGCTACTTCGAAAGCGACGGCCCGTGCTACACTTTAATCGGCGATTCCGCGACCTGGCTTTCCGCCGTTACCGTGGCCCGCGACTGGCTCGCCTCCGACCAAGTCGATGGCTGCCTCGTCCTCGCCGCCGAAGAACTCGACCGCCTCACCTCGGAAGCCCTCCACCTATACTCCCGCCAAAACATCGCCACCGAAGGAGCCACCGCCCTTTATCTCGAACGAACTCCCTCCGAGATCCAACTCGCCGAACTCCACGGCCCCTTCCCCTACAACACCACCGACGAAAGAAAAAACGCCCTCGCCCAAGCCGTCGCCACTCTCAAAAACTCCGGCACTCTCATCGACGGACTCACCGGCGTCGCCAACTCCGATCAAATGGAAGCCGCCCTCACTCCCACCTGGTCCGAACCATCTCTCAGCCCCGGCAAAATCCTAGGCGATGGCATGGGCATCAAATGCGGCCTCCAAACCATCGTCGCCCTCGAAGCCCTCAAAAACGGAGCCTCCCGATCCTCCGTCCTCGCCGCCGGCACCAACCAACACGCCTTCTCCGCCGTCTTCACAAAATGAACTCTCCCTGCGTCCTCGTCACCGGAGCCAATGGCGGCCTCGGCCAAGCCATCGCCCGCTACTTTCTCGAAAAAAATCCCGAAGCCTTCGTCTATCTCGGCGTCCGCTCAAATCGCGATCAAGCCGATGCCCTCTCTTCGGAGTTCCCGAATCGTTGCGAACCCCTCACCCTCGATGTCACCAGCGCCGAAGATTGGGAACGCGCCCTCGCCTCCGTCACCGAAAGCGAGCGCGCCATCAACGTCCTCGTCAACAACGCGGGCCATCACGATGACCACCTCCTCGCCACCATGCCCACCACCGCGTGGCAATCCGTCCTCGATTCCAATCTCACCGCCGCCTTCCTCGGCTGCCAGGCCGTCACCCGGGGCATGATCCTCCAGCGCTTCGGCCGCATCATCAACATCGCCTCCCTCAGCGCCCTCCTCGCCCCCATGGGCCAGGCCAACTACGCCGCCGCCAAGGCCGGAGTCCTCGGCATGACCCAGAGCTTCGCCAAGGAAGTCGCCCGCTCGGGCATCACCGTCAACTCGATCTGCCCCGGATATATCGAAACCCCCGCCCTCGCCGACATGAATAATGATCAAAAAAAGGCCCAAAAACGCACCATTCCCATGCGCCGCTTCGGCCAACCCGCCGAGGTCGCCGCCGCCGTTTTCTTTCTTGCCAGTGCAGACGCCGCATATATTACTGGCGCCGCCCTCAAGATCGACGGGGGCATTTTTTAAGTCGAAGATCACATGCCAGCGTCCATCCAAGATACCATCAAAGAAATCCTCATGGACGAACTCATGCTCGATATCGAGCCCCATGAAATCGAGGAGGACACCCCGCTCATGGGAGCTGACAGTCTTGGCCTAGACTCCGTCGATGTCCTCCAACTCGTCGTCGCCCTCGACAAACACTTCGGCCTCAAAATTTCCGATGCCGAAGCGGCCCAAGGCATTCTCGTCGATGTGAAAACCATCGCGAAAGCTGTCGAAGACCACCAAAAGGCGGTTTCTTCCTAACCTCATAGCCGAGAGCGCGGCCCATCCCCAATGACCAAGGCGCGCGCTAAAACTGTCGGCATCTACTTGCTCAAGCTCGTGGGCACCGTCGCCTTCCTTTGGTGGGCTCTTTCCCAAATTCCGGACAAGGGCGCCCTCCTGCGAAACTTCCAGACCGCCCTCCGCTCGCCCTTTTGGATCGCCGTCGGTCTCAGCCTATCCTGTAGCGCCATCTTTGCCGGCGCCCTCCGCTGGCACATCCTCCTGAAAGCCCAGGAAATCCACGTCTCCTATTGGTATGTCGTCCGCCTCACTCTTTACGGCTCCCTTTTCAACCTCGTCTCCATCGGAGCCGCCGCCGGCGATGCCGCCAAGATCCTCTGCCTCATCCGCAACCGGCCCGACCGCAAAGTCCAAATCACCCTCTCGCTGATGCTCGACCACCTCGTCGGCTTCATCGCCACCTGCATCATTTTCCTCGTTTTCGCCTGGGGATTCCAAACGGTCGAAAATGCCAGGGACCTCTCGGGACGCGGCGTCTTCTTCACCGCCACTCTTTTCCAAGCCGGAGGACTCTTCTTTGTCGCTCTCAATTTCTGGCTCTGCAGCCCCCGCATGATGCGCTTCTGCGAGCGCAAATTCCCAAAGTTCGCCGCCCGGGAATGGGTCCAATCCACCACCCGCTCGATCGATGTTTTCCGCGCGCGTTGGAAGCATAGTCTCGCTGCCCTCGCCGCCTCCATCGTTCTCTCACTCGCTTTCTTCCTCACCTTCTACGCCGCCCTTCGCTCCCTGGGCCAGAACACTCCGGCCGCCGAGGTCCTCTCGGTCATGCCCATTGTCGATGTCGTCGCGTCTCTTCCCATTTCCATCTCGGGCTTGGGCGTGCGGGAACGAACGTTCGATTTCCTCCTCAACCAACTCACGGGCACTCCGACCGGAATGGCAGTCGCCGCTTCCCTGATCGGCTTCGTCTTCCATTCCTTTTGGGGCCTGATCGGCGGACTCGCCTTCATCACCGAACCCACCCGGAAAAAAATCACAACTTTGCTCATCGAAGATGAAGACTGATCCCGGCATCGCACTCTCCCTGGGTTCCGCCTTCCTTGGCTACGACACCCACGCCGGATTCCTCAGCGGAATCAATCAATGCGGAATTTTTCCCGGCAAAACCTCGGGTGCCTCCGCAGGCGCTCTCGCCGCCGCTCTCTATGCCTCCGGCATCCGGGACACAGAACTTCAAAAATTCCTTCTCAACCCTCGTTTCAAACAGGCCTTTCTCGACCCCGGGTTTCTCTATCGCTGGTTTCCCATGCTCGTTCTCGGCCAACCGACCGGACTGCTGAGTGGCAAAAACATGGTCCGGTTTCTCAAGAAAAACCTCCCCGTTCAGAAGATCGAGGACTGCCCCAACACCGAACTCTCCATCTCCGTCAGCAATCTCCGGGATCAAGAGCATCCGGTCCTAACCACCGGTCCCCTCGCCAATTCCATCATGGCCAGCTGCTCGGTGCCCCTCCTCTTTTCCGAACAAGAGATCAACGGCGTCCGGTATTTTGATGGCGGAATTCTTCAGGAAGCTCCCATCAAACACTTTCTCGATGATCCCAAAATCCACACCATCATCGTCCATCGGGTCAATTATCCGGGACCGAAAAAGCGCCGCTTTTTCTTCATCCACGACGTCTTCACTGCCAGCCACAACACCCTGACAGCCTCCATCCTTTCCTTCCAAAAACGCGAAGCCAAAATGCGGAGAAAGAAACTCATCTTTCTGGAAACCACCCACGCGCACCCCGGCCTCTTTCCCGGGCGCACACGACGCGAGGAATTCTTCCAATCAGGACTGGAGACAGGTCTCCGCTGCACCGTCGCGCTTGAAAACCCGACCAAAACCATTCTCAATGACGACTCCTCCCCATGATGTCCTTAGCACACGGTCCTGCCTCCCTGCGTCATCTCATCGATGAGCAGCTCATCAGTCTGGATGATTCCGTGACTGATGATTCCAATCTCTATGAAGAAGGACTCGACTCCATGGCCTTCATGCAGCTCATTTTGCTTCTCGAGCAGGAATTTGGAATCGTGCTCGATCCTGCCGATCTCAATCGCGACAATTTCGCCTCGCTCAACAAGCTCAGTCGCTTCATCGAAAGCAAGAGTTAACCGATTTAAACCATGCCTCAAACTCCGGACCAAACTGTCGATGTCGCCGTCATCGGCGGCGGCAGTGCCGGAATCTGCGCCGCCCTCTCCGCAGCTCGACACGGCTCAACTGTCGCCCTCCTCGAAGCCTCCAACACCCTCGGAGGCATGGGCACCCGCGCCCTCGTCCACACCTTCTGCGGACTCTATCACCCCGACACCAGCCAGCCGCCCCGACCTGCCAACCCAGGACTTCCCGCCGAGATCGAGCGGGCGATGCGCCAACGGACCGGGCAGTCTGCACCCGACAAAATGGGCAAGGTCTACGTCCTTCGCCAGGATCCCGGAGTCTTCGCAAAGCTCGCTCACGAACTGACCTCAGCCGAGGATCATCTCGAAGTTCTCCTCAACACCCCCTGCCTTGGAATTAAACAGGATGAGGGCTTTCAACTCCAAACCCTGCGACAAACCATCCATGCCCGCTCACTCGTCGATACCTCGGGCGATGCCATCGCAGCCAGCTTCCTGGGAGCCACCCGGATCACCGCCGACACCCTGCAACGTTCCGCTTTCATCTTCGCTCTTCGCAACACCCCCCCCCGAAACCCGGGAGGAGCCGTTCCGCATGCAGCTCGCCCTCAAAATCGTCCGCGCCGTCCAAGCTGGAGACCTGCCAAAAGCGATGCTGGGAGCCGCTTCGCGAGCTTCCACCGTGGATGGAGAGATCTACTTCACCATCGATCTCGATGATCCTTCAGATGGAAAATTACTCGCCGGTCAACTCATCCGCTTCTTGAAAGCCAACCTGCCCGCCTTCGCCAACTCGTCCGATCCCATCTACCCCGCCTGTCCCGGTATTCGCGAAACCTACCGCTGGCTCGGCCAATACGCCCTCACGGAAGACGATCTCCTGACCGGCCGGGAGTTCCCCGACACCGTCGCCAAAGCCACCTGGCCCATCGAGCTTCGGGAGACCACCTGCGGCCCAAAACTCCGATACTTCAACCAGGGAGAATCTTCAAACATCCCGCTCCGCTCGCTCACCAGCCCGGAAATCCCGGGAGTTTATTTTGCCGGTCGCTGTATCTCAGCCACCCATGAAGCCCTCGCCTCCGTCCGGGTGATAGGAACTTGTTTCGCCACCGGCCAGGCCGCCGGCCTTGCGGCCTCCCTCTTTTCCCAGGGCCTGTCCAAATCAACCGAACAAAGCAAATTCATCCGTCAGTTCATCGGAGTTTTCGCCTAGCAGTCTGTCGGACTGAGACGATTCGAGGAAAACATCTTAGAATTTGAGGGCAAATCGCGATGAATGAGCTGAGTGTATTGGAATACTCGAAGCGAAGTCGGTGCGATTTAAACCAAATTATCAAATGAATTTGCCGGATTGGATAAGTCCGACAGGCTGCTAGCCCAAGTTTCGCACTGAGGGGCTGGAGGGCCTATCAAAGCGGGATTCCCTTCGGAAGGCATCACCATTCGCCCTTATAACTCGAAGCACCAGAGCACCAGAGCACCAGAGCACCAGACTTCGACGGAAGTGGTTATGATCCCTTCTTGTCGATGAGGCGCAGTTTTGTGAGGGGCCAAATTGTTTGGGTTTCGGTTTTTTCTTCTGTAATTTCTCTCGTTCCATCACGTTCCCATTACATGGCCATTTCTGCGAAAACCCTCCTCGCATTCACCCTTCTCTATTCTGGAGCAGGATCACTCTCCGCCGCCGGGACGTTCTCACCCGAACACCTCACCTTCTTTGAGAACAAAATTCGACCTGTTCTCGCCGACCATTGTTACAAGTGCCATGCCGTTTCTTCGGAGAAAGTCAAAGCAGCCCTCTATCTCGACACTCGCGAGGGCTTCCTCAAAGGCGGCGATACCGGCCCCGCCATTATTCCAGGTGATCCTGCACAATCCCTCCTCATCGAAGTGATCCACTACCAGGATCCCGACATGGCCATGCCTCCGAAAACAAAGCTTCCAGATCCCGTCATCGCCGATTTCGAAACCTGGGTCAAAAACGGCGCCGCTTGGCCTGACGAACCGGCCCCGACCGCCGAGGGCAAGGTCGCCGCCTTCGACCTCGAACAGCGGAAATCCGATCACTGGTGCTGGGAACCTCTCGCCCCCGCTCCCCGCAAGCCCGGCTTTATCGATGAACTCATCGGCAAGAAACTCAAAGAGGCCAAACTCCGCCCCGCCGCCCCCGCCGAACCAACGACCCTTCTCCGTCGTCTCACCTTCGACCTCACCGGCCTCCCGCCGACCGTCGAGGAAATCGAGAACTTTAAGCAATCTGCGGCCAACAACCTGGAAATCGCAATCGAAAACGCCGTCGACCGACTCCTCGCCTCCCCTCACTTCGGCGAACGCTGGGGACGCCATTGGCTCGACCTCATGCGCTACGCCGAGAGCCACGGTCACGAATTCGACTATCCCATCCACAACGCCCACCACTATCGCGACTACGTGATCCGCGCCCTCAACACCGATGTTCCCTACCATCAGCTCGTCGCCGAACACATCGCCGGAGACCTCCTCCCCAATCCCCGGCTCAATCCTGAAGACCAAACCAACGAATCCATCATCGCGACCGGATTTTGGTATCTCGGCGAAGCCGTCCACTCCCCTACCGATGTCCGCAAAGACGAGGCCGACCGCATGGACAACATGATCGATACCTTCTCAAAATCCTTCCTCGGCCTCTCCATCTCCTGCGCCCGCTGCCACGACCACAAATTCGATGCCATTTCCACCGCAGACTACTACGCCCTCACCGGCTATCTCCAAAGCACCCGCCGAAACGAGCATCACCAAGACCCCGGCAAAAAGATCGCCACGGGCATCACCGAAATCCAAAAAATCGAAGCCGCCGGAAATGGTAATTTAAACGAAGAATCAAAGACCTCGCCGGCCCAACTTCCCGAAGGTCTTCTCCTCCCCACGAACGCCCGCTGGTTCCCCTCCGGACACGCCTTCGGAGATTCCCCCGTCCCGGCTCTCAACTGGGTCCCGGTCAAGAACAGCATCACCGAACACGCCGTCTTCGATAGCGGACGCTACGGCGACAAGCTCCACGGAGTCCTTCGCACCCCGACCTTCAAACTCACCGGCGACCGCGTCCACCTCTATCTCAAAGGCAACGCCCAGGTCCGCCTCATCATCGACGGATACTTCATGGAACCCTTTAACGGCCTCCTTTTCGGCGGCACCCGCAAGGATTTTAAAACCGACGATCAGTGGCAGTGGGTCACCCTCGCCGGAAAGGACATCGCCCAAAAAGCGGGCCAAACGGCCTACCTCGAAATCATCGACTCCGGCCCCGGCTCCGTCGCGGTCAAAGCCGTCACGACCGCGCACGACCTCCCAAATATCGACGAGCTCTTCCCTCCAAATCCTCGCGCCGCCGAACTCCAACACGTGTTCGCAACCCAACTGACCGAGCTTTCCAAAAATGCCCAGGCACTCTCCGACGCCCTGCCAAATCCTTCCGCCACCATTCTTTCGGTCACCGACGGCACCCCCGAAAACGGTTACGTCCACATCCGTGGCTCCCATAAAAGCCTCGGAGAAGAAGTCCCCCGCCGTTTTCTGACCGCGCTCGGGGGTGAGGACCTCGCGCCCTCGGAAAACTCATCCGGCCGACTCGAACTCGCAGAGCAGATCGTTTCCAGAGAAAACCCGCTCACCGCCCGCGTCGCCGCCAACCGGATTTGGCACCACCTCTTCGGTCGCGGCCTCGTCCCCACTGTCGATGACTTCGGCCCCATGGGCATCCCGCCCTCCCACCCCAAGCTCCTCGATTCGCTCGCAGCGTCCCTCATCGAGAACGAATGGTCCCGGAAAAAACTCATCCGCCAAATCGTTCTCTCGAAGACCTATCGTCAGTCCGCCACCCCCCATCCCGATCTTGACCGCCAATCCATCGCTGATACCGATCCGGAAAATATCCTCCTCCACAAGGCCCCCGTCCGCCGTCTCGAAGCCGAAGCGATCCGGGATGCCATGCTCGCCGTCTCCGGTCGCCTTGATCCCAAACTCTACGGCAATCCCGTTCCGGTCCACCTCACCAGCTTCATGCAGGGACGGGGCCGCCCCCAATCCGGCCCTCTCGATGGAGCCGGACGCCGCTCGATTTATACAAGCATCCACCGCAACTTTCTCCCGCCCATGATGCTCGCCTTCGACATGCCCAGCCCCTTCTCCGCCGTCGCCCGTCGCACCGTTTCCAACGTCCCCGCCCAAGCCTTGACCCTCATGAACGACCCCTTCGTCATCAACGAGGCCAAACGCTGGGCCGATTCCACCGCAGGGATCAAACCCGATGACAGCCGCATCAAAATGATGTATCTTCAGGCCTTCGCCCGTCCTCCTTCCCCGTCTGAACTTGAGACCACTCTCGGCTGGATCCAATCCCACCCTGATCCCAAGATGGCCTGGCAGGACTTGGCCCACTCACTCTGGAACACCAAGGAATTCATCTTCTTGAACTGATCACCACCCCAAACCCACCCCACCATGCACTGCCAAAACTTCCGCCCCCACTCGATCACCCGCCAAGAGATGCTCCGCCAGTCCGCCTGCGGATTCGGCGCCGTCGCCCTTTCTGCCCTCTTCGGCAAAAACGCCTCCGCGCAAACCGCAGACTACAATCCCACCAATCCCCTCGCCCCGAAAGAACCCCACTACGCGCCCAAGGCCAAGAACGTCATCTTCCTCTACATGGATGGCGGACCTTCCCATGTCGACACCTTCGACTACAAGCCCTTGCTCAAAAAGCTCAACGGTCAGGACCCTCGAAAAGCGATCGGAAAACTCGAACCCACCCAGTTCGATAACATCGGGAAAGTGATGCAATCCCCTTGGGCCTTCAAACAACACGGCGAATCAGGCGCATGGGTGAGCGACCTCTTCCCCCACATCGCCAAAGTCGCCGACGACCTCACCTTCATCAAATCGATGACCTCCAAGTTCCCGGAACACACGGCGGCGAACTACTTCCTCCACACCGGTTCGGGCCTCCAGGGACGCCCCAGCATGGGCGCCTGGGTCGGCTATGGCCTCGGCACCGAAAATCAAAACCTCCCAGGATTCGTCGTCCTCAACGGAGGTCTCATCCCGCCGGGCGGACTCGACAATTTCAATTCCGGTTACCTTCCCGCCGCCTACCAAGGCTCGGTCTTCAACCCCGGAAACGCCCCCGTCGCCAATATCAATCCGTCCGAGGCGAACCCCGCTCTCCAAAGACGGAAGCTCGACCTCATGAGGCAACTCGACGCCACTTCAAAGTCCCGTTTCGCCGGGGAAGAGCAAATCGAATCCGCCATTTTGAATTACGAAACCGCCTACCGGATGCAGACCGCCGTCCCCGACCTCCTCGACCTCACCGGCGAGTCCGACACCGTGAAAAAAATGTACGGCCTCGATTCCGATTTCGATCAGACCAAAGTCTTTGGCCGCCAATGCCTCCTCGCCCGCCGCCTCGTGGAGCGCGGCGTCCGCTTCATCGAACTCACCTGCCCCGGGGGAAACGGCGACCGCTGGGACCAGCACGGCGACCTCGTCAACGGTCACGGGAAGAACTGCAAGTCTGTCGACCAACCCATCGCCGCCCTCATCACCGACCTGAAAAAGCTCGGCCTCCTCGACGACACCCTCGTCGTCTGGACCGGTGAATTTGGACGCACCCCCTTCGCCCAAGGCGGAGATGGACGCGATCACAACCCCTTCGGCTTCACCACCTGGCTCGCCGGAGGCGGCGTCAAGCCAGGGATCACCTACGGCGCAACCGATGACTTTGGCTACAAAGCCATCGAAAACAAAGTCGAGATCCACGACCTCCACGCCACCATGCTCCACCTCCTCGGCATCGACCACACCAAGAGCACCTTCCGGTTCTCCTCCCGCGACATGCGCCTCACCGACGTCCACGGCAACATCCTCCACGACATCCTAACCTGAGCCGGATGACACTGCCCTCAGAGATCACCAAGTGGTTCCCAGCGCCAACAGGAGCGGAGGCAGGGTCCTGAAAGGACAAAGAAAACGGTTCGCCAAAGGCGGTGTCCTGAAGGGACAAAGGATCAAAGCCCCAGACTTCAGTCTGGGGAAAACGGTTCGCCAAAGGCAGGGTCCTGAAAGGACAAAGGATCAAAGCCCCAGACTTCAGTCTGGGGAAAACGGTTCGCCAAAGGCGGTGTCCTGAAGGGACAAAGGATCAAAGCCCCAGACTTCAGTCTGGGGAAAACGGTTCGCCAAAGGCAGGGTCCTGAAAGGACAAAGGATCAAAGCCCCAGACTTCAGTCTGGGGAAAACGGTTCGCCAAAGGCGGTGTCCTGAAGGGACAAAGGATCAAAGCCCCAGACTTCAGTCTGGGGAAAACGGTTCGCCAAAGGCAGGGTCCTGAAAGGACAAAGGATCAAAGCCCCAGACTTCAGTCTGGGGAAAACGGTCCGCCAAAGGCGGTGTCCTGAAAGGACAAAGGATCAAAGCCCCAGACTTCAGTCTGGGGAAAACGGTTCGCCAAAGGCAGGGTCCTGAAGGGACAAAGGATCAAAGCCCCAGACTTCAGTCTGGGGAAAACGGTCCGCCAAAGGCGGTGTCCTGAAGGGACACTGGAGACCCAGGATCAAGCTGCGTGCCGGACTTCTCAAACGTCTCGCCTGCCCTGCTGAACTTCCGGCCCAAGGCCCCTGGGATTTGAACTCCTGCCCGTCCCGCATCCCGGTCCTTTTGCCACAGCTCCCTCGCCCGTTCCACTTGCCCCCTCATCTCCTCGCCCAAGCTCTTGGTTAGAACTGTCATACGGTCTTTGTCCCCCTCACCTCCGCGAACTGTCACCGTTCCGCGCTCCAGATCATTATCCTTGATCCTCAACCGCATCAGCTCGCTCCGTCTCAATCCAGCCCCGTATTGCAGCCGTGCCGCGACCGTATATTTCTCGTCCAAATCCTCGAAAAGCCGCTGCGTTTCCGCCTCGGACAAAACCACCGGCACCCGCTGCTCCGTCTTCCTCAGCTTCACCCCAAATCTCGGATCCTCCACCCCACAAACCCGCTTAAAGAAATGAGCCATCGCATTGAGAGCCTGCTTTTGAGGTGAGCACCGCCGTTCGGAGGCGCTCCGCCAGACTCCGATGATCCGCCCCAACCTCCTGACAAGCTTCCAGCCACTTTACATACCAACTCATTGCCGCCGACCATTGATCGAGCTGCCAATCTTCCCGCTTTCGGTCATGCCCCGTCACCTCCTCCGTCCAAAACTGCGTCGCGGCCTCTCGTCCCGCCGCGAGCTTGTGTCGCAGCCGAAAGTTCTCGAACCACTCCAGAAAAACCTGAAAACCAGCCCGTTCACTGGCCTTTAAACCACGATAAACGGACAGATCGGAACGCCAGCAGCATCTTGAAATAATCTTTTTCATGTTTGGGAGTGAACAGGGCTCACCCTGGCTCGTCAACCCGAAAACTGTTCAAGAGAACATATGTTACTTGAGGCAACCCACCCACCCAACAATCGCGTGAGGCAAAGCCTTTTACGCGATCAGGACCTCCAGAAAATTCTCGACGCGGGCGGCGACCGCGTTACGATAGACACAATTAGGCAGCGGAAAACCCTGCAAAATCAAGGATCAAGCCCCCCTGCATCAAAATGAAAACCCTCCCGATAGACGCATTAAGCCCAAGTCCTAACCATACTAATAAGAACTGTTCGGTAAGAATATGAGATCCATTTTCATCCTTTTGCTTATCCTTCCTACCTTGATCTGGTCGATTTCAGCGGCGTCCCCAATCGAGGATTTAGCATCACCCAACCAAGAGTTGCGCGACAAAGTGGCTGCGGAGCTTCGAACGGTCTTTCGAAGCACTCCCGAATCGAAATGGACTCCGATTGTCGATAAGATCACGAAAGGTCTGTCAAAGATTGAAATATTGAAGTTACTTGAGCCATTTCATGTAACCGAGCAGATGGGTGAAGGAAGTGGTCAGTCTCATTCTCAATCATACAGGCTAGACAACGAGTGGATTCTAATTTGCTGGTTCCAGAACGACGGTGACATTTTGATTGGCCGAGAGCTACAGTACTCCCTCAGGCATGTATGGATTGCGCCTGCCGAGGATTTTACAGGCACATGGATAGTCTATTTTGTCAACGGGCACAAAAGCCACGAAATCAACTATAAAGACGGACAGTATTTTGGCGAGTTGATCGCCTATCATTCCGACGGGTCGAAGTCATGCGTCCAACATTACAAATCACTTGGCGCAGATGGAGAAGATACGGGGTATTATCCTTCTGGGAGCGTATCCTATCGAGGGCAGTATCGATCGGGCAAGCCTGTCGGAACTTGGACTTGGTATGATGAGGCTGGCAAGGTTACCTCCACACGAGAGCATCCTAACCCATGAATGAAGAAACCGAACAAGACGTGCATGGCAACACCCACTAGCCCCTCTGTTGTCGATGATCACACGTAATTTCAACCTCAACCCCGCGATCAACGTTGGCTCCCGCTAGTGGGTGCGCCATCACTTTGACGTTGCTAAAAAATGAACCTACGGACCACTAAAATTGCCACACTGTTTCTCACAGTTGCGTATTTCGTGATAGGGTGGGGCGCTTACGCATCTGTCTTTCGCTTTGTTTCATCAGGAATCGGAGCCCCGATTGCGGCGTCTTTCCCCAGGGAGGAATTTACCCATCGATTTACCATGGCCCTCATGATTGGTTTCTTAGGGTTAATGACTGGTTTAGCTACATTGGTCAGCGGTCGATTTTCTGTGAGACAACAATATAGAACTAGATTTGTATCTTTTCTACTCGGCGGACTTGTTGTTGCGGCTGGGATTGCGTCATATTTATCTCTCGAGTTTTCGTGGGTAGGTCAGGTTATTAATTCCGGTGAGATTGATACAGACTCAGGAAATATTCCTTGGTCAATCAGAGCTTTTCCACTGCATCAGATAGGCTTGTATTCGGGGCTAGCGGTGCTCGTTGCTGGCGGGGTCATTCGTTTCCGCACGTCAACAGTTGAGAATCGAAATGGCGAACTAGGCGTGGGAGAGTGACGGCCTTGGCGTCCTTCGGTTCATTTTCATCTTTCGTGTTCGACATCAGATTGTAACTATTCAGGTCCTTAAGAAAGTTTAAGTATCCGGTCTCCGTAGGAATCCCCGTGCAGCGTCCCACCCGAGAAGAACTCATTGCCCTGGCCAAGGTTGATCCCGAGGCCGTGGCTGATTTGGTT
>Ga0209390_10000795_pt1 | contig 62677 bp, 64 predicted proteins | sample BON01_FD_187212 | JGI IMG/M metagenome (GOLD analysis project Ga0209390, IMG submission 187212) | Freshwater microbial communities from Lake Bonney liftoff mats and glacier meltwater in Antarctica - BON-01 (SPAdes) (version 2) | ecosystem: Environmental > Aquatic > Freshwater > Ice > Glacier...
ATTCATGACAAAATTAAAAGAAAATATGCTTTGGCTCTATTTTAAAATAGCAAAATTAAATAATATTAACTTCTATTTTATTAATCTAAAAAATAAGCAACTCTGGAAATTAAAAATAAACCTTTTTTAAGGCTCGACTAATTATTATAAGAAGTACAGGAATATCTTATTAAATATAGTTCTAAAGTGAACTAAGAATTAATAGAAATCTCACTCTTCAAATCCAATTCAATTGCCTTTTTAAGATTTTCTAAATGTAGTTTTCTAACTTTCAATTTCGTTTCTGCATGCGCTTTTGGATGTAATTTAGAAAACATACCAGCAATTTTTTCTGCCGTAGGTAATAAATGATTTGGAGAAACAATTACATCTAAAAATCCAGCTTTAATCGCAGAAGTAGGATTAAATATTTCCGCATTATTCACACTTCTATTTGCATAAACTTCAGACAATCGAGCTTGTGCAATTGCGATTCCAGCGTTGTGCATTGTCATGCCAATCATTACTTCGTTTAACCCTATTTTAAACTCACCTTCTACTCCAATTCTATAATCTGCAGATAGTAATAAAAATGCTCCTTTCGCAATTGCATGACCAGAACAGGCAATGATTATTGGTTTAGGAAAAGACAACATTCGTAATGATAATTTTGAACCTTTTATAACCAATTCTTTAGCAGAATCTGGTGATTCTGTCATTACTTTTAAATCAAACCCTGCAGAAAATATTCCTGGTTGACCTGTAATAATTACCACTTTATTTTCTGATTTTGCTTTAGTTAACCCTTCATTTAATCCGTCAATAACTTCATGAGAAATAGCATTTGCTTTTCCGTTTTTTATGGTAATTATTGCGTGCGTTTCTTTTGTTTGGTAAGTTACTATATTATTCATTTTATTATTTTAAGTCCTTTAATTGTGATACAAACTTATCCATTTGTTATCAATCTTTAAAAATAATCTTGTCTTTAAAAAATATTTAACACGTAGAACCATAGTTCAACATAGGTTTTAATTTAGTTTTTCTATGTGATTCCTATGTGATTATGTGTTAAACTTAAATTATATAAACTTTACCAAATAAATTCCAGCAAAAACGGCTAAAAATCCAATCACAAAACTAGCTATTGTATAAAAAGCAAAACTGGTAAAGTCTCCTGATTTTAAAAAAACATGATTTTCATAAGCAAAAGTAGAAAAGGTTGTGAAACCACCACAAAAACCAGTGGCTAACAATAAGGTTTGATTTTGTGAAAGTGTATCGTTTTTTGCTACTAAACCGAGTATAATTCCTATTAATAAACTACCCAAAATGTTGGCTACAAAAGTTCCGTACGGGATTCCAGTTTCCGAATTGTTTAATGCTTTTCCGATTAAATATCGCAAAACACTTCCAAATCCGCCACCAATAAAAACCAATAAGATTTGTTTCATTTATAGTTTAATTTCATCAATATCTCCCCAATTTTTCTTTTCTACAACAGTTCCTTTGTTTAAAATCATCACTCCAGGATTTGCACGAATCATTGTTTTTAAAGTTGTTTCATCACAGAATAAATAATCGAAAGGCAAATCGAATTTATTTTGAATCATTACAATATCATCAGAGAAAGAAGCCGAAACTCCATAAACTTTATAACCTTTTATAAGCGCATTATTTGCAAGTTCTTTTATTGCAGGAAATCCATTTTTATCCGCTTTATTAATATTGTAAGTAATAATGAGCAATACTTTTTCTTGGTCTAATAAATAAGGCGCCAAATCTTGCTGCGCATCTTCTAACATAAAATCATGAACGGGCGGCATTTCTCCATCTCCTTTATATTCCATTCCTTCCTTAATATTTTTACCAATTGCATAGGCTCTAAAATCGATAATTGGTAAATGAACTAAAAAGTGATAGGTAATATAAAAGAATGCTAAAACCGAAATAAATGTGACTAATTTTGATAGTTTTTCAGAAAAAATAGATTTTATGTTTTTAATTTGTGTGATTAAAAAACCGATGATAACAATTAAAATAACATTCTTGTAAAATGTTTCCCAAGGTGATAATTTAATTGCGTCACCAAAACAACCACAATCTGTAACTTTATTATAATACGCAGAATACCAAGTTAAAAAGAGAAATACCAACGTTAATAAAAAGATACTCCAAATGCTAAATTTTGGTTTGAATCCTATTAAAAGCATCAATCCCAAAGTGATTTCTAAAATAATTAGAATGATAGAAAATGGCAATGTATACGGAATTAAAAATTCCAAATTCAAAACTGCTTCAGAAAAATATTCCTGAAATTTATATTGAGAACCAATTGGATCAACCAGCTTAACAAAACCAGAAAAAACGAACATTCCACCAACGAATATTCTTGAAATTAGAGTTAAAAATTTTAAGATCATAATTTAAATTTTATTATTTGAAGATATTTATATTAAGACTTCTCGATACAATTCCGATGAAAAATCGAAATCACTCAAAGTGAAAGCATTGGATATACCGGAACTTTAAACTTGAAACATCAATGTTTAAAATTTTCAGCCCAAATGAATCATTGCAAAAACGGCATAATTTATCATATCTTGATAATTTGCATCAATTCCTTCAGAAACTTGAGTTTTACCTTTATTATTTTCAATCTGTTTTACGCGTAATAATTTCTGCAAAATTAAATCTGTTAATGATGAAATACGCATATCTCGCCAAGCTTCACCATAATCGTGGTTTTTATTTAACATTAATTCTTTGGTAATTTTAATGTGTTTTTTGTATAATTCAGTTGCTTTTTCTGCTGATAAATCGGGTTGTTCTGCTACTCCCAATTCCAACTGAATTAACGCCATCACAGAATAATTAATAATTCCAATAAATTCTGATTTTTCTCCTTCATCTACTTTACGCACTTCATTTTCTTGCAATTGACGAACTCTTTGCGCTTTAATAAAAATCTGATCTGTTAATGATGGCAAACGTAAAATTCGCCAAGCAGAACCGTAATCACTCATTTTTTTCGCAAACAAATCGCTACATTCCTGCACAATAGCATCATATTCCTTCGACGTATTCTTCATGTAATCTTGATAAAAGTATTGCGTAAAAATAGCAAATCTTCTATGGATTTCCTTTATTTTTACGATAAATTTATCAGTTTTATAATGAACAAAATTGTTGTTTTTGCGTTTCTAGTTTGGGATGTTTCTAGTTTGGGATTTAATCTCATTTAAAAAAAATAGCGATTAGTTAGGATACTTATATAACGGTAAACAATAATCATCAAGTTTATTGTGTTAGAAAATTGCAAATACACAAAGCGATAAAAATTTCTTAATTAATTAATTAATTAATAACGTTGTAGACTAATTGTTAAAATGAAATTATATTCAGCTTAAAAAGTTGATTAAGAAAATACTAAATTTGAAGTAAAAGTTTTAAATAATGACTAAAGAAGATAGTTTGAAAAATAATGAGCAAAAATATTCTGAAATGCTAATGCAACTTCTTGACGAATTTGACAAAAGATTACCTGTTGATTTTACGCTTGAAGATAGTATCGAATTAGGAATTGATGCTTGGAATTTAGCGAATAAAAAAGATTTTTTAATGCTTGAAGAGCTTTATGAAAAAGAATTAAAAACATATATTAAATTTCCGATTTTTGAGGAGATGATAAATTATAAAATTGCTAATTTTTCAGAAAATAAAGATATGATTGTCGATTATAGTTTAGTTGATGACATTTTAAACGTAAAATGTCAAACTGAAGAAGATTACTTCAATACTATTGTTAGAAATATGATAGACACTTCTGATGAAGAATAGAAATTAGAATCCTTCCTGAATTAAAATTCGATTTAGAGTCTGCAAAAAATCAACATAAAAAACTAAAATGACAATAAACTGCCTTGGAAATTTAATTGATTTGTCTTCACCAAAAGTAATGGGGATTTTGAATATTACGCCAGATTCTTTTTACGATGGTGGAAAATACAAGAACGAATCTGAAATTTTACATCAAACAGAAAAAATGCTTTTCGAAGGGGCAACTTTTATAGATGTTGGTGCATATTCTTCAAGACCTGACGCAAAACACATTACAGAAGAGGAAGAATTACAGCGAATTCTTCCTGTAATCAATCTATTAATTAGAAATTTTCCTGATAGCTTAATTTCTGTAGATACGTTTAGAAGTGAAGTCGCTAAAAAGTCTGTAGAAAATGGTGCAGCTATTATTAATGATATTTCTGGCGGAAAAATGGACAACAAAATGTTTGAAACAGTTGCCAATTTACAAGTTCCTTATATTTTAATGCACATGTTGGGAACGCCACAAAATATGCAGAAAAATCCTGTTTATGAAGATGTAACAAAAGAAATTATTCAGTTTTTTGCTGAACAAATTTTTAAATTACACCAACTAAAAGTCAATGATATTATTATCGATATTGGTTTTGGATTCGGAAAAACAACTGCTCATAATTTTGAAATCCTTAAAAACTTATCGCTGTTTAACTCTTTAGACTGCCCAATTTTAGCGGGAATTTCAAGAAAATCGATGTTGTATAAAACGCTAGATATTTCTGCTCAAGAAGCATTAAACGCTACAACATCTGCAAATACAATTGCGTTGTTAAATGGTGCAAATATTTTACGTGTTCACGATGTTAAAGAAGCAATGGAAGCTATTAAAATTGTAGAAATGCTAAATAATTAGTAGTACATTTACCCAAAACAGATAATTTTTTATGTTAGATTTTGTTGAATTTTCTTTTTTAGATGTTCTAGATATTATTCTTGTTGCAATACTACTTTACTACATTTATAAATTACTAAAAGGAACTGTTGCCGTAAATATTATTATTGGGATTGCACTTATTTTTATCATCTGGAAAATGACCCAATTGTTAAAAATGGAAATGTTAAGTGGCATTTTAGGATATCTTTTGTCTGGTGGAGTTATTGCACTAATTATTGTTTTTCAACAAGAAATTAGAAAGTTTTTATTGATGATTGGCACAACAAATTTTTCATCAAAACGGAATTTTTTGACTCAATTGCGTTTTTTAAAGTCAGAAATTAGTTCTGATATTGATACAGAAGTTATTATAAAAGCGTGTAAAAATTTAGCCAAAACAAAAACTGGCGTTTTAATTGTTATTGAGCGCACAAATAGTTTGGATTTTGTAATTAATACTGGCGATAAAATGGACGCGAAATTAAATGCACCACTTTTACAAAGTATTTTTTATAAAAATAGTCCGCTTCACGATGGCGCAACTGTTATTCGTGATAATACGATTGTGGCAACTAGAGTAATTTTACCGATTTCAAAAAACTCAAGAATTCCGGCAAGATTTGGTTTGCGACACAGAGCGGCAATCGGAATTACAGAAAAAACAGATGCAGTTTGTCTGTTAGTTTCTGAAGAAACTGGCGAAATTTCTTATATAAAAGATGGCGATTTTCAATTGTATAAAGGAATTGACGATTTAAATGAAAAGCTAAAAATAGATTTCGAATAAAAAAAGCCACTCAAAAAAAATTGAGTGACTTTAAAAATAATCTTGGTTGATAATTTTTATTTTGTTTGGATCCTGGTTTGAATTTGGGCAATAGATTTAGTTAACTTAGCTACCATTCTCTACCTTCTTTTAAATTTTATTTCCTTCTAAAACTAATTGTTTAGAATTTCCTTTCGCAGCAATGTGATTTCTTGCGTATTAAAAGTATGCTTTTAAATTCTCAACAACATTTGGATTAGATAATTGTAGAATCTCGATATCTACAAATCTGTTTAAATTTGTATTTTTAACGATTAATTCTATTTCTGCTTCTACTTTAGTATTTACTTCCGTTTCAACATCTTTTATAACATTATCTTTTTTTCTGTTCGTTATTTTCACGAGATGTTACAATGATACATGAAGCAAATAATAATGATAATACTACTTTTTTTATTTTTTAGTTTAATTATTAAATAACAAATTATTGTTGTCCGATTAAAACTATTTCAATTTCAGTAACATCAATAAATAGCATAGCTTAACGTCGTTTTTAAATGTTAGCCTGAATTTCGAGTTAACTTTAAAAAGACAAATAAATGTAATTTCTATTTTAAAATATCTCTGTTTTTCAGATAGTTAGAATCAAGTCTTGTTTCTTGATTCTAAAAGTGACTTGTGCTGAACTAGTTTCAGTAAACGATCTTGATTCTTTTGTCGGACAATAATGATAACAAATATAATTTTTTCTATCAATTCAAACGTTAAAATACGAAAAAATATTAATGCGTAACTATTTCAGAACTAAATTGTTTGTCATAAAGATTTTTATAATAACCACTTTCTTTTTTTAATAAATTTTTGTGCGTGCCTACTTCAACAATTTTACCTTTGTCCATTACAATGATTTTATCTGCTTTTTTAATGGTTGCCAATCTGTGTGCAATAATTATAGAGGTTCTTCCTTTAGTGATTTTATCCGTAGCATTTTGAATCATTAATTCTGCTTGAGAATCTACAGAAGAAGTTGCTTCATCCAAAATTAACACCCTTGGTTTACTTACATAAGCTCGTAAAAATGCAATTAATTGCCGTTGTCCAGAAGACAACATAATCCCTCTTTCTTTCACATTATATTCGTAATTATTATGCAAACTCATAATAAAATCATGCACTCCAATTTGTTTTGCAGCTTCTTTTACATCTTCTAAACTAATATCTGGATTTTTCAGCGTAATGTTGTTAAAAATACTATCAGAAAATAAGAATACATCTTGTAAAACAATAGCAATTTCATTTCTTAAAGAGGTGATTTCATATTTATCAACAGAAATTCCATCAACAGAAATTGTTCCACTATCAATCTCATAAAAACGGTTTATTAGATTGATAATTGTCGATTTTCCTGCACCAGTAGCGCCAACAATTGCAACCATTTCACCCGCTTTTACAGATAATGAAATTCCTTTTAAAACTTCTTCATCTTCAATATAACTAAAACGTACTTCTTCAAAGTCGATGTTTCCTTTAATATTTTTAGCTTCAATTATTCCGTTTTTGGTAATACTACTTTGGGTATCAATCACTTTAAAAACGCGTTCTCCAGAAACAATTCCCATTTGTAATTGGTTGAATTTATCAGCAATTTGTCTTAAAGGACGAAATAATAATTGCGCAAAAGAAATAAATCCAATTATCTCGGCAGGATTGTCTGAAACACCTTGAATTACTTGTCCACCACCAAACCAAACGATTAAACCAATCCCAATTGATGAAAATATTTCTGCTATTGGAAAGAAAATCGAATAATAATAAATGGTTTTTATATAGGCCTTTTTATGCTTGTCATTTATTTCTTTAAAATTCTCATATTCAATTTTTTCTCTGTTAAAAAGTTGAACAATATTCATTCCCGTAACACGCTCTTGCACGAATCCGTTTAAATTTGCCACTTGATTTCTAACTTCTTGAAATGTTGCTTTTATAGCAATTTGAAATACTTTTGTTGCGTACAATAAAATGGGTAAAATAATTAATGCAATCAATGCTAATTTCCAGTTAATGATTAACATTACTACAATTGCGACTAACATTTTTAGCACATCACTCACAATCATAAAAACACCCTGTGTAAAAAAACTCGAAATAGTTTCGATATCAGAAACGACTCTTGTTACTAATCGCCCAACAGAAGTTTTATCGAAATAAGACATTTTAAACGATAAAATATGATCAAATATTTTACTTCTGATGTCTCTAATAATGTGTTGCCCAACCCAATTTGCGTAATAAGTAAAAAGAAATTGAAATAAAATTTCTACGACTAAAACGGCAAACATTAATAGTACGTTGTCTAATAATAACGTTAAATCTTTGTTTGCAACGAAATCATCAATCGTTTTTATTAAAATTATTGGCGTTAAAGAAGCCAAAATTGCCATTAAAACAGTGGAAGTAGTTGCTACTGTGAATTGCCATTTGTATTTTTTGGCAAAACTCATTAATCGTAAAAAGATACTTAAATCGAACGCTTTTCCTGTACTTTCTGCCATATTAATATGCTACTTCTATTAAAAATAATCCTTTTGCTGGCACAGATAAACCCGCTTTTCCTCTGTTTTTACTTTCTATAATTGTTGCAAAATCGGCAATAGAAATTTTTTCTGTTCCTACATCAATCAGCGTTCCTACAATTGCTCTTACCATATTTCTCAAAAACCGATTTGCAGAAATTGTAAATGTTAATTCATTTCCGTTTTGTGTCCAAATTGCTTGTATAATTTCACAATTAAATGTTTTTACTTCTGTTTGCACTTTAGAAAAACTTTCAAAATCTGTAAAATCGAATAACAATTTTGCAGCTTCATTCATTACATCGATACTTATTTTCTGATGATGAATTTGCCAACTAAAATCTAATAAAAATGGATTTCTACCCAACCAAATTTTATATTCGTACGTTCTACTTGTTGCGTCAAAACGTGCGTGTTTTTCATCATCGACTAAAAGAATTTCTGAAACGACAATATCATTTGGTAAAACCGAATTTACTTTATAAACCCAATTATCAAATTGTTGAACAGAATCAAAATGAGCAATCATTTTTTTTGCATGGACGCCAGTATCTGTCCTTCCAGCGCCAACAATCAAAATTTTTTCTTGTAAAATTTTCTGAAATGCGTTGATTAATTCTTCTTGCACAGAATTTGCATCTGGCTGAATTTGCCAACCATGGTAGTTTTTTCCGTTGTACGATAAGGTGATAAAATATCTCAAAAAATTTATGCTTGAAACCTCAAAATTACGGATTTTTATTTTGTTATTTGTAGTAATTCTTATGAAGAAAATCTTATTACTTTCTGATACGCATAGTTATATTGATGATCAAATTTTAAAGTTTGTAAAACAGGCAGATGAAGTTTGGCATGTTGGCGATATTGGTGATTTAGCTGTAACAGATTCCATAAAAAAATGCAAACCGCTGCGTGCGGTTTATGGAAATATCGATGACAAAGACGCCCGAATGGAATTTCCGTTGGACTTAAAATTTGAAATCGAAAATGTTCCCGTTTGGATGACGCATATTGGTGGTTATCCCAATAGATACAATCCAAGAATTAGAGAAGAGATTAGCAAAAATCCGCCAAAAATTTTCATTTCTGGACACTCGCATATTTTGAAGGTTCAATATGATAAAAAGCTAGATTTGTTGCATTTGAATCCTGGTGCAGCTGGCAATCACGGATTTCATAAAGTAAGAACAATGCTACGTTTTACGTTGGAGAATGGAAAAATAGAAAATTTAGAAATTGTAGAATTAGCAGAACGTGGGATTTAATATAATAATTACTTTACTAAATTTAATTCACTATTGTCCGACAAAAGAATCAAGACTGTTTACTGAAACTAGTTCAGCACAAGTCACTTTTAGAATCAAGAAACAGGACTTGACTCTAACTATCATCTGAAAAACATAGGTATTTTAAAATAGAAATTATATTTATTTGCTTTTTTAAAGTGATCTCCAAATTCAAGCTACTATTTAAAAACGACGTTGAGCGTTACTAATTATTGATATTACTGAAATTAACTTGTGCTGAACTAGATTCAGTAAATAGTTTTAACCGAACAAAAATGAATTTAATTATAATAAGTCTTAAAATTTGTAAAAAAATTAGAAACAAAAAAAACCGAAGATTTCTCTCCGGTTTTTCATCGCACTAAATTTACTAAGATGTTAGGTTTACCGTAATCTATCCGCAGATTTTACAAGATTTTCATCCTTTTTGATAGCTTTATTTGCCAAAACAATAAGCAAAATAACTACAACTGGAATGAACATCCCAATACCTTTCTCGGAAACTTGCATTTCTCCAGGTAAAGTTTGAGATACATAAATCAATATTCCTAATAAAATAAGGTTAATCAAAAGAGTTAATCGTCCTAAAACAAATTGTAACTGTCTATTTTTAAATAAAAAAATAGCTATAAATGGAACAATTGCAGATAGTATATATAACGTAGGAATTGCTTTTAAAGTCAACCCTTCTTGTTGTAATAGATCTAAAGCAAATATTTCTTGTGATAAAGAATTTTCCCATAAGGCAGACGTAAAAATTATTCCGCCAGATAAAATGGAAGCTATTAATAAATATATAGTTTGTATTCTTTGTATCATGCTAAAATTTTGCTTGACAAAAGTAAAACTTTCTTTTTGAATTAAGAAAAGTTGCATATTAAAATAATTGTATATATTTGTAGTAATTAAACCGCACAAAACAAATTGTATAGCACTATATATAATTTAAATAACCGATACAAACATTACATTTATCTTAAAAATTAAGATTTAGTATTTAATTAAACCTCATTAACGAATGTTCGAAATATCTGAACTAAAAGCAAAAAAACTTGCTGATTTACAAACGATTGCAAAATCTATTGGACTTACCAAAACAAGTCAATTAAACAAATTAGACTTGGTCTATCAAATTTTAGATGTACAAGCAGCCCAACCATCCACTGTAAAAGTTGAAGATGAGAAAACCGCTGAAGAGAAACCTAAAAGAAAACGTGTTGTGAAAAAAGCTGCCAAAACTAAAGAAAGTAGTACTGAAGAAAAAGCAGTAGTTGCAACAAATGAAACTGATGAGAGACCAAAACCTTTGGAAAAAAGGAATCCTCCAAAACCAAGACCAAGAAAAGTTGAAGAGGACAAAGGAAATGAAGTTGACAAAGTAAACACCTCGGATAAAGGAAATACTGTTGATAGAAAAAGAACTCCTACTACTAGTGATGATTCGAAAAATAATCAACCAAAAAATCCGAATTCAGATGATGATAAAGCTGTAAAGCAAACCAAACAGCCACAACATCGCAATCAAACCAATCAGAACAGTTCTCCAAAAAGTACAAACAAAACTCCAACACCAAGAGATAAAAATAATAGAAGTCCTAAAAATGGAAATCGTTATAAAGATCCAGATTTTGAATTTGACGGAATTATAGAAAGTGAAGGTGTTTTAGAAATGATGCCAGATGGTTACGGTTTTTTAAGATCGTCTGATTATAATTATTTATCATCACCAGATGATATTTATGTTTCTCAATCTCAAATTAAATTATTCGGATTAAAAACAGGTGACACTGTTCGTGGAAATGTTCGTCCGCCAAAAGAAGGTGAAAAATATTTTCCATTAATTAGAGTATCAAAAATAAACGGATTAAATCCGAATATTGTTAGAGACAGAGTTTCTTTCGAACATTTAACACCATTATTTCCACAAGAAAAATTCAATTTAGCAGAAAAAGGAAGTTCAATTTCTACCCGAATTATGGATTTGTTTTCTCCATTAGGAAAAGGACAACGTGGAATGATTGTGGCGCAACCAAAAACAGGTAAAACAATGTTATTAAAGGATGTTGCGAATGCGATTGCGGCGAATCATCCAGAAGTATATCAAATTGTTTTATTGATTGATGAGCGCCCAGAAGAAGTTACAGATATGCAACGTAGTGTAAGAGCAGAAGTTGTTGCTTCTACTTTTGATGAACCAGCAGACAAACATGTAAAAGTGGCTAATATTGTTTTAGAAAAAGCAAAACGATTAGTAGAATGTGGACATGATGTTGTAATTTTATTAGATTCAATAACTCGTTTAGCGAGAGCTTACAACACCGTTGCTCCAGCTTCTGGAAAAATACTTTCTGGTGGTATAGATGCGAATGCGTTACACAAACCAAAACGTTTCTTTGGTGCAGCTAGAAATATTGAAGGTGGTGGTAGTTTAACAATTATTGCAACAGCATTAACCGAAACTGGTTCTAAAATGGACGAAGTAATTTTCGAAGAATTTAAAGGAACAGGTAACATGGAATTACAATTGGATAGAAATATTTCTAACAGAAGAATTTATCCTGCAATCGATTTAATTAAATCTAGCACACGTAGAGATGATCTTTTATTAGATGACAAAATGCTACAAAGAATGTGGGTTTTACGTAAATACCTTGCAGATATGAATCCTGTTGAAGCAATGGAATTTATTAATGAAAGAATTAAATTCTCTAAAAATAATGAAGAATTTTTGATTTCTATGAACGGATAATCAACCAAAAATAAGCAATCAAAAAACCCGCTCAATAACTTGAGCGGGTTTTTTATGCTTTGATATGATTTGTAAACTTATTTACTGAACGTTAGAACCAAAGTAAATTGCTCTGTAATCTTCTATATCTGCAGCTTTTTTAACAGCTTCATATAGTTTATTTGTTTGGTTTTTTCTGGCTTGAGAAATTTGATTTCTCATCGTTTCATATGTTGGTAAAGCTGCTGGCATTTCCACTTTAGTTACAACAAATGCAAAAACTCCTTTATCTCCTTCAACTTTAGAATGTAACTTATCTATTTTAGCGTTAGACATTGCTCCAACAATTTTAGGCTCAAAACCAATTCCAGAAATTGTAGGTGCTTTAAAAGTTACATCACTTACATTTCTTACGGTTGTATTTGTAGATTTTGCTAACGCTTCTAGAGATTCGCCCGAAAATGTATCGTTAATTATTGTAGCTTTCTTCTCATTTAAAAGTCTTGGTTTAACTGCATTCATAGCATTTGCTGGAGACATTAAACCTTTTTCTGTTTTATTAGTTACATGAGCAACAATGTGACCACCTTGTATGTCAAATCTTTTGAAATCACCAACTTCCACATCTTTTTCAAACGTCCATCTTACAATTTCTCTTTGGTTTCCTAAACCAGGAATGTTTTCATCTAATACTTTCAAACCAATAGCTGGTCTTGCAGTATAATTATTTTCTGCTGCAACATCTAAAAATTTATTATTTTCTGTAACTGCTAATGAAAATTTTTCAGATTTCTGAAATACTTCATTTTCTGTTTCTTCGGATGCCACAATTCTTCTACCAAAAGTTGCTAATTTAACAACATTTTGAGCCGCTGTTTGACTTTCTATCTCAATCACGTGAAAACCAAAATCTGTTTTTGCGACACCAATAGTTCCTTTGCTATTGTTGAAAGAAAAATCTCTAAATTCTGGAACCATTCTATTATAAGCGAATTTATCTAAACTACCTCCATCATCAGAATTAGATTTGTCTGTAGAAAATTCTTTTGCCAATTCAGCAAATTTGTTTCTGTCTTGTTTTAAAACAGTAACTAAACTATCTGCTGTTTTCTTCGCTTCTGCTTCTGACTGTATCGTTTCTGCAGTTGCAGATCTAGAACCAATAAAAGATAATAAAATATGACGCGCTTTAACAGAATCTGGTAATTTAGAAACTTCTAAAACTTTCGTTAATTTTAAATATCCGTTGTCTTTGTAAGGACCAAAAACATCTCCTTTGTTGGCATTAAAAACGTTTTCAGAAATTTCTTGTGAAACTTCATTCTTGAATTTATAAGCAGTATCTAAAGGAATTTCCGAATTATTTTCTTCAAAAAATCGAGAAAGGTTCTTCGTGTTCTTAAAACCATCAATATTAATTTCACCTTTAGCAACAGAACTATATTCTTTTCTGTCTTCCATTAATTTGGCGATGCTATTTTTTAAAGCTTCTTCATCTTCAAAAGTTGGCGCAACATCAAACTTTACATAGCTAATATCTCTAGATGCATCAACAGAAAAATCTTTTTTATGAGACTTAATATATCTTGATACATCATCACTAGTAACTTTTACTAAACTATCTGCAATTGTAGTGTAAGGCACAAATACAAATTGAGCAGAAATTTTTAAATTGTCGTTAATATATTGTAGTTCTCCTTCTTTTAATGAAGCTCCCAAACCAGAACTCACTAAGTTATTATAAGTAGTTGTTTGCAGATTACCTTTAATTTGAGTCATATAATTTTGCCAAGCAGACCACATATTAGGATCGTTTTCTCTCGCGTTTGCTAAAAATTGCTTGAAGCTTTGCTCGTCAAATAAACCAGCTTGATTTTGAAATTGTGGATTAGTTTTAACAGAAGGTTGTTCTATTAATTCTGCCCAAACATCTTCTTCACCAACTGTAATACCAGCTTTTTCTAACTGACTTGCGTATATTTTTTCTCTTACTAAATTATCCCAAACAATTTGTGCAGCTTGCATTTCTGGCACTCCATTTCCTGCTTGATTTTTGTAATTTTCTAACGCTGCAGCAAATTCTTCACGTGTAATTTTCTCACCATTTACTTGACCAATTTCATTAACTTTATTAGAGCTAAAAAAATCTGAAAGTGTTGATGGATCCAATACAAACGCAAAAAGTGCTAGACCTATAATTGCAATAAGTGCAATAGAACGTTCTCTAATTTTTGATAAAATTGCCATACTTCATTTTTGTTTTCGGTGGCGAAGATACAATTTGGTATTATATTATACAACTGCTTTTTGTTTTATTCACAGCTAAAGAAACAGACTGTATTTTGACGTATTATTTTGGAGTAAATTATTCTTGCTCAACTAATTTGAGTAGCACTTCATCTATTTTTGAAGAACTCATTTTTAGGATTACTATTTTATAATTATCTATTATTATTTCTTCGTTTTTTGAAGGGATATTTTCTGTTCTATCAATAATAAAACCGCCTAATGTTTCGTAACTTTCATCTTTGGGGATACGCAAATCATATTCTTCATTCAAATAATCTACCTCTAAACGGGCAGAAAACTTAAACTCATTTTCACCTAACTTTTCCTCTAAATAGTCTTGCGTATCATGCTCGTCTTCTATTTCCCCAAACAATTCTTCCACCACATCTTCTACAGTTATAATGCCTGATGTTCCTCCATATTCATCTACAACTACGGCAATACTTTTACGCTTTTTCATTAAATTATTTAAAACGTCATTAATAATCATAGATTCTGGAACCAACTCAACCGGTAATAAAATAGATTTTATACTTTTTGGTTTCTTAAATAATTCAAAAGCATTTACATAACCAACAATATCATCAAAAGAATTTTGATACACTAAAATTTTTGACAATCCTGTTTTTATAAATAGTTTTTTCAATTTTGATACTACCTCATGAAGCTCTACAGCAACAATTTCTGTTCTTGGCACCATTATTTCTCTTGCCTTAACATTATGAAAAGCTAATGCGTTTTGAAAAATTTGAATCTCTGAATCTACAATTTCATTCTCATTTCCAGCATCTAACTGTTCTGTTATGTAATTCCCTAACTCTTCTTTACTAAATTCCGTTTGTTGCTCATCTGCATTTGTTTTGAATAAAACACGCAAAAAAAAGTCTGAAATCAGCGTAATAAATGTAGATGCATAATGAAATAATACGAAGAAAAAATAGGCGGGTACTGCAAATATTTTCATTACTTCATTTGCATAAATTCTAAAAATTGCTTTTGGTAAAAATTCTGCAGTTACTAAAATAATGATAGTAGAAATTACTGTTTGTAGTAATAGAAGTGTAAAATCGTTAAAGGTAGAAAGTGGTAAAAAACGAATTAGTAGTTTACCCATAAAATAACTGTAAATCACTAATGCAATATTATTACCAACCAACATTGTAGTAATAAATTTTGATGATTTTTCTGTTAATTTAGTAAGTATTTTAGGGACAAAGCCTTCTCGTTTCTTTTCTAACTCAATATGTAATTTATTGGCAGAAAAAAAAGCGATTTCCATCCCAGAAAAAAATGCGGACAGAATAACCGATAAAAGTATAATTATAATTTCTATTTCCAACAGTTACAATTAAGAGCATCAAAAGTAACAGATTTTACAGTAAACTAGCGTAAATTTTGTTGATTTCTTTTGTCTACTTTTTTTCTAAAAAAACGTTTCAAAAAGAAGATTAAAACTAAAAATAATGAGAATCCAAAATATAGGTATGCTTTATTTTTATCGTCAGAAAATCTTAAAACCCCCTCAATAAATAGTATAACTGCAATAATTATATATCCAAACTGTATGTATTTCCAAAGTTTATTCATTTTCTTTTGTTTCTGAAGTTTCAATTTTTCCTTTTATATTTTTCTCTAAATGGGCAGTTAAGTCTTCGTTAGATTCAAAACCGACACCAATAATCGTGTCTTTTAAAGTCATCAATTTAAACGGAGATTCAGTAAAAAAATACTTTGCTTTTTGATCCCAAAATAATTGTTCTGTTTCCAAACTGCTTTTTTCTGAATGATTTATTACCACAACATTTCCTTTAATTTCTGAAACAGAGGTATTATTATAAGAAATTGCATAATCACCAAGTACAGTAACAGAATCTTTCCCTTTGTTTTCAAAGTTAATGATTTTAACTCCGTCAGGAAATTCGTTATAAGGATGTTTCTTTCTATTGGTAAAATCTAATAAAGTAGGTGTAATTAATTTTGAAGTAACCTCACCAGAATCTTTATAAACATGATATGCGTTTTTTGCTTTACCAATCGGTAAATTCTTTTCTGCTAAAAAATCTCGAACTTCTTGTGTAGAATTTGCACAAGAAAAAAGCATTGCTATTGAACAAACAATAGCAATGCTTAAAGATGATATTTTAACATTTATTTTCAATGCTATTTTAATTAGGTATTGTTACTGTTTCACCAATCCAACATTCAATTCTAAAAGAATCACCAGGATTTTTGTTTGCTGTAAAAATAACTTTAGAATCTGGTTTAGAAGCATTGTAACTATTTATATAAGAATTTGCTCTGCTAGAAATACTTGGATCTACCGCTCTTGCTCTCATTGCTTTGTTTAAAGCAGCAACATAAACCATTTTCTTTTCGAACTCATCAGTCCCACAGTCATTCGCACTAGATGCATATAATCTTGCAATTAATAGATACGCATTCCCCATGTTAGGATTGTTTTGTATTGCTTGATTTGCATAATTTCTTGCTTGACTTTTTTGTCCTTTTTTCTCAAAAAATTGTGCAATTTTATATAAATAACCTCCTCTTTTCAAAGCATCTGTTTCTTGATCAACAGCTTGCTTGTAATACTCCATTGCTTCAGAAACTTTTCCTTTTTTGTATAAAATACCAGCATAAAAAACAGATGCATCTGGTGATGGATTTGCTTTAACATACGCTTCTACTAAAGTATCATACATTGGGTCTTCTGTACAATCTTTGTTATACATCATATTTACTGCACTTTTTAACCAATCTGCATTGTCTTTATTTGCTTCTAAATTTTTTGTATACAAAGGAATTAATCTTTCACAAGTAGATAGTTCTAAAATTATAGCATCTAAACCCCCCTCTATTTGCCCCAAAGCTCTTGAGTTAACAGTATATGCGTTTAATAATCCCGCTTCTTTTGTATCTAATGTACCTGCTTCTTCTTTAATTAATAAAGGGTTTAGTTTTGTACCGTAATCCGCTAATTTTTCACCAACAGATTCCATAACATCATCATACGTATCAAAAACTAATTGAGGATCTGTATCTTTATTTCTATCTGTAACCTCTTGGAAATATCTAAAAATATTAGTTACACCCATTCTGTTTGGATCTAATTTATAGGCTTTTTGTAAAATCACATAGATTTCATCTTCTGTACCCATTTTATTATCGATTAAAAACGTTGCATAGTCACTATGCACTTTTGCTACATCTTGATCACCATAATATTTTAGTCTTTGGTCGTAATTTCTTTTTATGTCTGCAAAAGCCTCCAATTTATTCGGAGCAGCTTCAAACCTTGCTTCAACTAATCTATTACCCAACTTGTATATGTTAATAGATAAATCTGGACAACTGTCCATTAAATAAGTCCAGTTAGTATGCGCTTTATCATACTTTCCACCCATTACATCTCCTTTAAACAAGTTGTACTTTACGTTACAATCTTGGTTTGCTGCCTGTGCATTAGTTTTTGCAGCACTTAAAAAAAGGAATACTCCTGCTATTAAAAACGTTAATTTCTTCATCTGTTTTAGTTTTATGTTAATCAATTTCTCTTTTCTGGAACCATGCTAATTCTCTAATTGCATTTAAGGACAAACTGGCTCTTATATTAAAATAGTTTTCTTGAATTAAATTGTTACTTGTTGTTCCTTTAATTCCGTATTCTAAACCTATATTTAAATTAGATACGCCGTTTCCTAATGGCAAACCTAAACCAAAAGACATGCCAAAGTCATTAATTGACGTAAAATTATTTGAAGTTGGATCTCCATTTACGCTTAAACCTGTGTTTTCATAACGCAAACCAGCTCTATAAGTAACTCTTTCAAAATAACTATTTATTGAATTTATTTTAGGTATATAAAATCCTCCTAAAGATAATCTACTTGAACTTTCATAATTGTAAGCAGCGTTACTTCTATTTAAATAACCCGTAGCGCTCAACGCATCAGCAAATTGATACTCTAAACCCGCGTACCATTTATTTATTTTACCAATACCTGCTCCAATATTTGTGGAAAATGGAGAATTAAACTCTCCAGATGCTTCTCTATTGAATGTTGTATCTCTTGGTCTTTCTCCACCATTATTTGCAATAGTTAACGAATATAACAATTCTGTACCTGTAGCAGATAAATCATTATTCAATTTTAAAGTTGCACCTAAATCCAACTGAAGATTATTTTTTAATTGCCTATGATATTGTCCACCAAGCTTAACAGAACCTCCTCTAATGATTGAAGATTGAGAATATTTTGTAGCTAATTGAACGTCTGCTCTTTGGTTTAAAATATCATTATTTGTTTTACCAAAAGAATAATCTACTTCAATACCAAGGTTAATTTCATCAGTAATTTTAACACCAAATCCTCCAAAAACACGACTTACACCTCCATCTCCAGAAAAACGAGTAATCGAATTTAAATCTCCTGTATTTTCATCAAAACCTCTGTTTGTAAACGTATAACCAACTTCAGATATTGGTTGAAACCCAGCAGAAAACCCTGCTTTTTCGCCTAATGGAAATCCCAAACTAATGTATTTTAAGTTTGTTGAACTTGCAGATTGTGAACCCGTATTATCTTTTATAGTTAAATAATTATGCAACAAACCAAACGAATAAGTAGCAACTCGCAAATCTGCATTTGCGGCTGGATTTATAAAATTTAAATAATAATTGCTGCTACTAGCAACCCCTATCTGCCCCATGCTACTCTGCTCTACAGTGCTTTGACTGTATTGCTCACCGATACCGAAGAAAGAATACGGTGACGAACTTGTTCTTTGAGCCGCTATATTAAAGCAAATAAGCATTAATGTAAGCACCAAAAATTTTCTAATCATTCTGCTTTGTTAAAATTCAATATTTCATTTAATCCTTCAAGGAGAAAATTTTCAGTGGCAAATATGCTACTTTTTAATTGTTTTGACAAGAAAATTGCATCACCGCCTGTTAAAACAACTGTTAAATCTGTAAATTTATTTTTATATTGAGAAATAATGCCAGTAATTTCTTGAGTAACGCCGTGCAAAACACCCGAATTTATACATTCTTCTGTTGTCTTTCCTATAATATTTTCTGAATAATTTAATTTTATCAATGGTAATTTTGATGTAAATTGATGTAGCGCTTTGTACCTCATTTCTATTCCTAGAGAAATTGCCCCTCCTAAGTATTCATTTTTATTATTTACAAAATCAAAAGTAATGCACGTTCCTGTATCTATTACCAACGTATTTTTATTCGGATAATTAACAACCGCAGCTGCAATTAATGCTATTCTATCTACTCCCAATGTTTTTGGAGTTTTATAAAGATTAGAAAAAGGAGTATTGGTTTCGCTAGAAAGTTCCAAAATAGGAATTAATTTAGCGATTTTGAGTACCGTTTTTTGCGAAATTAACCTCACAGATGACAAAATACCTTGCTGAATTGGAAAAATATGCATTAATTTTTCAATTTCTTTTAAAATATTTTTCTCATCCGAAAACACCAAACTCTGCAACCTATTATCTTCAAAAACAGCCATTTTGATTCTTGTATTCCCTACGTCAATTACTAAATTCATCCATTAATATTTAGAGATTTCAAAAATACAACAGATTTTTTTAAAATTTGTTTAGCAGATATGAAAAAACATTTTATATTTGCACCTGCGAAAGCGATGGTACCTTAGCTCAGTTGGTAGAGCAAAGGACTGAAAATCCTTGTGTCCCTGGTTCGATTCCTGGAGGTACCACGAAACAAACTCGTAACAATCTTTTAACTAAGGCGTTACGGGTTTTTTCATTTTATAGTGTGTTCCAGAGGGTGCTAGTATGCAATTTGTAGAAATTAATCATTTGTTTATACATATAAATATACGAAATAACATCTTATTTCTGCGACTTTTAAACTACATTTTTAAATCAAAAATCTTATAATGTTGACCTTTTAATTTGAAAAAGTAAAATTCATAAAATTAAGTATAGGGGACATTCAAATAAATAATTCATTACAAGGTTTACATTGCATAGTCCCTGTAAATAGGTTGCCTTTCATAATTTTTTGAAACCTACAAATGTCAAGCAATCAATTTTTATATTTAGAAAAGTTAAATGAAAATATCACCTATTGACAATGCTTTACGTTTATTTTCTAATAAATTCTCCACTTTAATATATAAATAATTGAAACTAAATAAGGGTGTTTTGAATTAAAAACTCATTATTATCAAAAAGCCAGTTATAACCGCTTTTCACTTTAAGAAGTTTAGATTTATTAATCTTATTTTAAACTACAAAAAAACTATAATCTAAAACTAGTACAGCAAAATATAATTTTGCTTTAATTAAATCATATTTTTTTAATAGAAAGTGTTTCAAATAAAATCAGAAAACATTTTCATTAGCGTTTTGAGATTTGAGTTTTAAAAAATTCAGAAAAAAGTGACTGGGGTACAAAAAAATATTGAGATTTATTCTAGATGTAGCCTTAAGTCCCTCTTAAGAGAGTACCTCAAATAATTTTTTGATACAGTTTCTGCTTTAAAAAACTGACACTAATCACTAAAAGTTTTTCATTTAATTAATTATGAACTAACCTGTATTAGAAATTTAAGGAATTGAATTTAAATAATAATAAAATTACTTCCTTAACCAACCTAGAATTTGGTTATTTTTAATTGTCCATTTGCCATTTTCCCTTTCCAGTTTAAAATCGACCCTAGATTTGCCATAAGTTCCTGGATTTTGTTGAATAATTTCTATCGTGTTTTTATTAACTTTAGATATTATTGAAACATGTCCATACCTATTGTAAATTGTACCGCTATAAACTACCAAATCACTAACTTTTGGTTTTGTTTTACTTGAATTGGTATATTGCTTAAGATTTCGATCTTTATTTAAAGTTCCATCTTTTAAGGTTTTATTAAAAAAATCTTTTGCATGACCATAACTGTTTGGCATCATATGATTGAAATGCTCATAATAATATCGTTTTACAAATTCCACACATTGATATTTTAATCCGATATTATAACCGTCTTTAGCGAGCTGTCTTCCTTCCACATTACCAACATTTCCATTATAATAAACACTTACTCCATGAAGGCTATCTACTTTTTGACCAACTTTGTAAAATAGGTTTGGATTAATAACTTTTAAAACAAAAAAACTAGCTAAAAGTAAAGCTAGGATTGATGTAATTATTAAAAATATTTTTTTTGATTTATTCATTCGCTAATAGTTTATAATCATATTTTAAGATTTCTCTTTTCTGTATTGGAAAGTGATTTATACTTTCTATATAAATAGAAAAAGTAGATTGTTAATAAGGGATGAATAATTACAAATATCCAAATATTTGCAGCTCTATATCCTAATCCTGTTACGTTTCCAATGAATTGCAAAATGGCTACACAAATATCAAATAAGATGTTCATAGTTTTCTAAAATTATATTTTTTTCTAATAATTTACTTATTTCTACAAAGTGAGCTTAAAATTTAGTTGCTATTTTTTGGATGACAACATTTCATAAGATAAATTTAGGTAAAGCTCATTTATATAACCTTTTTTACCATTATAAGTTACTAAATAATAATCTTCAAAATACTCAGAAGTTTGAACATTTGCTCCTGAAGGAATAGACAATATAACAGAGGAAATTGGACTTGGTTTTTCTCGTAATTTTCCATCCAATCTCAATGTAATTGTATATTTTTTTCTAAATTTTTTAGTAGTAAATGGTTGGTCATAATTGTATTCTTGAATAACCTTTGATTCTTTTTCCAATAGTATTGGGTTATTCTCGGGATAGGTAGTGTATCCACCCAAAAGTTCTCCATTTAAGTAAGTCCCTTTAGATTTCATTTTTCGATTTTCGTAATACTCAAAAAATCGCCCATGTAAAATTCCTTTTTTATAATGTCTTTCTTCGGCTATATTTCCATTTTCATAATACCAAACTGCTTGTCCTTCGATTACATCAAAATTTTGAGATGAACCTACATAAGATAAATTGCCCTCCCATTGCAATTTTCCTGAAATATAAAAATCTCTTACAGTTCCTAAAGCTTTTCCATTATTATTAAGTGTTATAACTCTATAATATTTAGCATCAGCTTGTGGACAAACTTTCCAATCAATATCATAAAATATTTTAGAAGTTATATTTTTATTCTCTGCAGCTACTAATTTATTAGCTATGTTTTCATTTTCAGAATTAGCCGTTTTATCATTAGCATCATAAATCTGTAAAATTTTTCCGTCAATTGTAAAAACATATTTTACAATACTATTTAAAGAAATAATTCTTTTTTTATTCAAATGATAATACTCGAAACGAGTATATAAATGATATTCTTGATCTGATACTTTTTGAATTTTTTGTATATGATTTTTTGAGTAACTTGTAAAGCTCCAAATTTGCTCATACTTTTTCTTCAAAGAAGTATATGACGGGTTATAGTCATCCCAATATCTAGACATATAATAAGCAAAATGAGAATAAATTTTTTCAAAATCTCTACTTTCTTCAGCCCTTATTAAGCTTTTAATTTTTTCAGGGTAAATATCTTTTGTGACTTCTTTTACTTCTTTTACTTCTTTTACTTCTTTTACTTCTTTTACTTCTTTTAAAAGAATAGCAGGTTTGGGATTCTTATTAAATATTTTTGATGAATCTATTGAAAAAGCTAATAAAACTATGATAATACCAACAATTAAAAGGGAAAATATAGTACGTTTTGTTTTTTGGTTTTTTTTGGTTTTTGCTAGTAACAATTTAGCTTCTTTTTCCTCTTTAATTCGTTTTCTTAATTTCTCTTCTATATCTAATTCAGCTCGCTGTTTATTTAAGTTTTCTAAAAACTCTAAATTGGATTTTTCTTTTAATTTTCTTTCTTCTTCTAATCTTTTGACCTCATCATTAATAGTTTTTTTATTTTTTAATTTAGCTATTTTTTTTAAATTTTCTTCTTCCTTGTATATAAAAACTTCCTCTTCATTATTATTATTTATGACAGCAGAATCTTCCTTTATGATTTTTTTAAATTCAATATTAATAATTGTCTGATTTTTATTCAATAAAACCTGTTTTATATCTAGTCCATTAGAAATTATTATTGTTTTACCTAAATATAAATTCTTTTCTAAAAATAGTGGCGTATTTCCAATTTTTTCAAAAGTTGTTGTTAAAACAGTTGTATTTTCATTATTAGAAAGTATTTCAAAAAAACTATTTGATGAATTTGAATCTGTTGTGCTTATTTCTACACTAGGTTCATTTTTTTCAACTGATTTAACATTTATTGTCTCATTAGTACTTCTTAATCTAGGTTTAGTTACAAGAGAAATATCCTGACAACAAAATGTTTTAAGATTATCTAAAAAGAAATTTAAATCGGGAGAATTAATTCTGTAAAGTCTATTGAATAAATTTGATTGATTGGGATTTAAAAAATCTTGAATTGTAAATAAAAAATTATCTAGAGTATTAAAACCTCCTTGCATAACTTCCGACCAAAGTGATTTATCATTTTTTAATGCTTCGATAGCCGTTAGCATTACCCAAAATGAAAATCTATCTATTTTACTATTGTAATGAGTAAAATCCCTCTTTGGATGTTGAAATTCACTTCTACCTTTTTCAGTTGATTTTTCATTTATTAATTCAGGTACATACATTCCGTCATAATCAATCAATCTAATTTGAAAACTATTAGCATCACCAGTAATTATTATGTTTCCACATTGTAAATCGCCATGTCCAATGTTATGTTTCTCTAAATCTGATGAGATTTCAATTAGATTTTCTTGTATTTTAGAGAGTAAGCTATTATTATTTAAATTCTTTGTTACAAAATTATTTATTAAATCCCCCTCAACCCATTCCATTTTTAGTATTGGAAAAGTTTCTTTATTAATAGTAATTTCATCATCAATAAATTCAGAAATAGTTTTCCAACTTGAATTTATTGTACCTAAATAATTTGAGATAATTTTATTACGCTCAATTGTATTTTTTTCTCCAGTTAAAAAACAACGAATGGCATAAATATTTCCGTTAAAACTTCCTTTAAAAACAGCAGCGTAAGCACCAGACCCAAAAAGAAAAACTTTAATAGGCAATGTTCTAACAGGAATAAATAAAATACCTTTGAGTATTACAAACGCATCTCCTCCTTTTTTTTGTATAAGTTGATTGTATTCACCTATAGTAGGAAATTTTTTATCCATCTAATTATTTTTTCACATTTAATAAAATTTACAATACAACTTTTAGGCTTCTATAATTTTAACTTAATACAATTACTTTTTTTCAGTAGCTTTAATTGAATCAGTTTGTACTATTTTTTCTTTATTTTTTTGTACTATAGTTTTTTGTTGTTTTGGTGTCGTATTTTTAAGCTTCTTATTTAGGAATATAATCTCTTTTTTTAAATCACTATTTTGGTTTTCTAATAATTGAATTGTTTTCTTTTCTTTAGAATTAATGATTTTTTGACCATTATTAATTGGTGCTCCTGTTCTAAATAAATAAATAAAAATTAATAAAATGAGTAATAAACTGATTATTGAAATTAATAATACTATTAGCAGTTTCATTTTTTTCTTAACTTCAAAAAAATCATTTGCTACACCATTGAATTGATTTGTTATTTCTTGTATTTGCATATCTGTAAATTTATTTGAAGTTTCTTTTAAAATGGGATTAAACACAAATTTCTCCTCTTTAATTATAGGAAAAGTAAAATCTTTAGGTGGAAGTAAATATTCAATTTTATTATTTCCCCCAATATCAATTATAATGGCAGATATATCGTCTTCTTGTAATTCTTTACTTTTCCAATGCTCTAAACAAAATTCATGAAAAGAATTAAAATTATTTAATAAAATTAAATCATATATTGCGTTTGGCTTTTGTAAAATTAATCTACTTAATGCGTCAGTTGCTAGTATAATTTTTTGTCCTTCTTGAATTTTTATAGTTTTTTTAAAAAAACAAGATTCTTCTATTTTATCTTGAAGTAGTTGTTCTGAATTTAAAAAAAAATTATTTTTATCTAACAGCTCTAATTCACTAAAAGGAAATGAATCTAATTGATTGTTTTTAGATAATATAAAAAGATTACTATCTCCTATTGAAATTACATCTATAGTATTTTCATCAAGAAATTTAACACCGATAAATGTAGCAGTCCCCCCTTTTAGTTGCTTATCTTTCTCTAAAGAAGCTTTAGCTGGATTAGTACTAAATTGAAAATCTACAACTTTGTAATTATTGACACAATTTTTAAAAATCAAGATCAATTGACTGACATCAAAATTAGGATTCTCAACAAAATGCGTAGTTATTAAATCTGCCCATATTTCAGATTTAAAACTTTGAGTTGTACCATCAGACAATGCCAAAGTTTTGTTTTTTAAATTAACAGCATATTTGTCTTGAATATATTTATATTCAATAGAATCTCTTTTATGTAGTTGTAAAATTTTAATATTCACTATTGGGGAGTACCTATATTTAAAAAATTAATTAAATCGGTTGCATTACCATTAAAAACGTAACCTTTAGCGTTGTTGCTTATATTGTATCCTTTTTGTTGCGCTATTCTAATCATATTATCGTCTAGTGAAGTTGATAATTCGAATAGTAATCTTTCAAATCTATCTCCCGTATTTACCTCATTTGGAAATAAAAGTTTATCTCCAGACTTATTAGATATATGTATATTTAATATTTTAGCCTTACCATAGTTAGTATATAGATTTTTAATTTTTTCTACTTCATTTTTTAAATCTATAAAACTACTGCCAGAATCCGTTGCTTCACCATCAGTAATATTAATAATTATTGGAGGATGACAATCTCTATGATTTCCCCAATTTATCCAATCATTACACAATCTATTAGCATTCTCAAAAGCTTTAGTCATAGGAGTATTATTTCCTGCTGCTGGTTTTATCCAAATCGGTTTATCGTTTTCTTGACCAAGCGGATAATCAAAAACATTCTTAATCGGCACTACCCATTTACCTGATAATTGACCTTCCCAACCAGACAGCACAGAATTAGATTCTTTACCATAGCCAATAATTGCTATCTCAAAACGATTTTTAATATCTCCGCCACCTCCAATACATCTTAAGCCTATTTCATATAGTATATCGTTAACTGCATCTGCAACTTCGTCCGCCTTGGTATGAGAAGCATTACCAAATTTTTCACTCATAGAATAACTTTGATCTATTAAATAAACCAACAAACATGGGTTGGTACTGCTAATTGTTAAATTTTTTATATCATGCATAATATAGTTTCTAATTTAGTTATATAAATCCCCATCTTTATATTCATCTTGGCTCACATTTGATTGACTTTGTTGACTATATGAGTTTGAATTAAAGTTTTGATTCGGGTTATTGTGCCCTCCATTATATCCTCCTTGATATGTTGTTGAATCTACTGTATTTCCCGTATTTTGATATTTATTACCTCCAGGTATGCTTTGTCCACCAAAACTTTGAATTCCTTTTGGGTTTTCTCCATACTCGTTTTTCCCAACTTGTCCTTCTTGAAAAAGCAACCAAAAACCATAAAAAGGAATTAATTGCCACCAACCACTATTACCTAAATCATGACATCTTTTAGCATTCTGCGCAGTAATAAACCATAATAAAGGTATGTAAGCAATAAATAAAAAACCCGCATCACCATTACTAGCTTCAACAATACTCACAATTATTGTAATAATTATAACATAAATTATTAAACTTAAACCTAACTCAGATCTTCTTATACGACCTTCAAATGAAAATGGACTATTGAACATAATTATATTTTTAATATGTGTTAATAAAATCTAAATATATTCAAAGATATATTATAAAATTAAATAAACATTATGGATTTCCATAAATAACATCTTTTTTATTAAGAAATCCTCCATTTTAATATATTAAAATGTTTCTTAACACATATATCTTTCTTAATCTTAGGTGCAGCTTTAAATATAGATACAGAAAACGTTAGAAAATACGAAAAAGGACTTCAAGAGCCTAAATTAACTACTGTAATTAAATTTGCTAAAGTTTTTGATGTAAGTTTAGATGAATTATTATTTTTTTCTGATTAAAATTGCATTGAAAAACAGGAAGTTAAAGTAAATACCAAATATATTTCAAAATCTTTTTTATTCAAAAAAGCCACTTTTTAAAACTGCTAAAGCTTCTTGTCTTTTTTCTATTCGTATATATTTATAAAATTCTCTTTCAGTTTTATGACCAGAAAAAAGCATTATATTTTGAATAGACTTACCATTAGCAAAATGATTGGTACAAAAACTTCTTCTTGCAGTGTGTGTTTTTACCAAATTATATTTTGGCACTCCTTTTTTAATCGACTTACCACCTTTTGTATATGAAACAGATATTAAATCTTCAAAACCAACTTTACTACAAGCCGTTTTAATATTTTTTCTTAAAATAGGTTCACTTAATTTAGGTGGAAAGCAATTATTATATCGTAGCATAATTTTTTCTATGACATTAGTAATAGGGATATGTACAACTGCTTTCGTTTTTTGCTGTTTTATCTTAATAAATTTGTGACCATCTAATATTTCTATATTCTCATTAGTCAAACCGTTATAATCACTTACTCGCTGACCAGTATAACAACCGATTAAGAATATATCTCTAGCTAATTCTATTCGGGGCAGACTACTAAAGTCTCTGTTTTCAAGTATTTCAATTTCTTTAATAGTTAAATAAATATCTGTAGTTACTTCTTTAAGTATTTTAAAGCTACGATTCTTAAAAATAGTATTACTACTTACACCATTTATGAGGGCATCATTAAGAAACAGTTTTAAGTTCTTTATATGCTTACCAACACTATTTAAACTATAATCTTCATTTTCTAACAAGGTTACAAATCTTCTGTAAAAAGAAAGATCTATATCATCAAATTTAAGTGTTAAACTATGCTCTTTTTCATATAGAGATAGTAATCGTATCGTTTGATTATATGAGCGATATGTTGTTATTCCGATGCTGTTTTTCTTGGCTTCAATCAGATTTTTAGCATAATAAACTACTTTCGAGTTTTCTTTTTGCTCATTATCACTTTCAGAGCCATTAATTTTGCACGTAATCAAATAGGACAATCTTTCTAAATCTATAGAACTACTATCTTTTACCATAGCAGAAAGTTCATCTTCTGTAAATGTTTGAATGTCATTAATAAAGGAATTAACTTTATAAGCATTTGCTAACATTCCTTTTCCTGTCTTAACTCTTTGCTTTGTTGCATCCCATTGACTTAAAGAGCATTTAAAACCAATACTTTTTTTAAATCGTTTGCCTTTTGAAGCAAAATGAAACATAATTAAACTTTCTTTTTTCGGTGTAGCTTCTAAATTTTTCATTGATTCTTTTAGACTAAACCTAATAACTCCGTGTGTACTTTTTAATGTTGTAATCATCCTTTTGTTGTTTATAATTATACAAACAATACAAAGCGAATTTTATACCAAACTAGGGTGTTTAATAGGGTGTTTTTTGTTTGAATAATTCTGAATTGTATTGAAACTTATTTAATGACAAACAAATAATTTCTTACTGTCATAGCTGACATACTAGCAATTGTCATTAAATACGTTTCAGAATGAAACAATACTTTAGTACTGGAGGTACCACATAAAAAAACCCGAACTTTGTTCGGGTTTTTTTGTGGGTAAAAACCAAAAAAAAATCCAAACATTTCTGTTTGGATTTCTATCTCTATATCATTTGCAAATTAGCAAGTTCTTGCGGCGTCAGCTCTCGCCATCTTCCTCTTGGTAAATTTTTCTTTGTTAAGCTCGCAAAAATAACACGATCTAATTTGTTTACTTTGTAACCAACGTGTTCAAAGATTTTACGTACAATTCTGTTTCTCCCAGAATGGATTTCTATTCCTATTTCTGTTTTATGCTCTCCTTCTACATAAGAAATGGCATCAATAAAAACTTTCTTACCTTCTATGGCAACATCTCCACGTAATTTTTCTAAATCTTTTAACTCCAATTTTCTATCTAAAGACGCATGATACAACTTGCGCACATTGTGCTTTGGATGCGTTAATTTTTTTGCCATTTCACCATCATTAGTAAATAACAACAAACCCGTTGTATTTCTATCCAATCGTCCAACAGGATAAATACGCTCTTTGGATGCGTTACTAATTAATTCCATCACTGTTTTTCTACCACGATCATCTTCCATCGTAGTGATGTAATTCTTTGGCTTATTTAATAAAATATATCGTTTTTTCTCTGGAGAAATAGATGTTCCGTCAAAACGAACAACATCATCGGCTTGGACTTTGTAACCCATTTCTGTAACTAACTTGCCATTTACTTCAACACTTCCATGTTCTATGTAAGTATCAGCTTCTCTTCTTGAACAGATTCCTGAATTGGCAATGTATTTGTTTAATCGAATTCCTGATGAATCATCAGACTTTGGCGTTTCCTTAATTTTGGTAAACGTTTTTTTTGAGCTTTTTCTATCTAGAGGAGTACTTTTTTTACTTGTAGAACTACTTTTTCTACTTAACGGTGTACTTTTTCTATCTAAAGGAGTACTTTTTCTACTTGTAGAACTACTTTTTCTGCTTAGTGGAGTACTTTTCTTACCTTCTTGTCGTCCTCTCGACGAGTTTTTATTTGAATCCATTTTGTAATTTAAAATTTTTGCAAAGATAGTTAATCAATTTTATTTTGCAAATGAAACAAGACCGTTTCACTTCTAGAGCAACAAACAAAGACTTTTGGCTAACTAACTGATAAACAAACACAAATAAAAGTGCAAATTACACCATTTTTGATAACAACTTTGCACTCATTTGTAATAATAATTTATTTTTTCACTCATTAAAACCTACTATTATAACTAGAATCAAATCTTGTTTCGTGTTTCTAAAAAAATAATGCTTCTATTATAAAAAAAATTAGTTTAGTTTATTAATTACTTTTTCTACTAATAGTGAAGTGTCTATTAGTACCAAAGACAAGACGCCTACTAAAAGTAAAATTTTAAGAATGTTGTGAAGTGTTGTATAGTGTCTTTTTGTTGTTGCTTTCCATAAAAAAAAACCAACGTAAAATAGCGTAATCATTGCCAAGTAAAAGTAATACTGCATATAACTTAATGCAGGATAACTAAACAAAATCACAATAGGGAATATCGTTAAAATCAATAAAAAAATTGATAATTTTTTAGTTTTTTTCTCTCCATAAGCGGCAGGAAAAGTTGCATAATTATTCGCAATTGCCCCTTTTATATTCTCTAAATACTTTATTAACTCACGCACCATAATTACTAAAAATAAGAACAACGCATGAACAAATATTATTTTCGAAAAGTTTAAATAATAGACAAAAATAGCAAAAAAAGGAAAAACGGTTAATGTAGTCGCTGCAAAAAGTCCCGTAAACGGATATTTCTTTAATTTGTGAGAGTAAAACCAAATTCCAAATATATACCCAGCAAAAAATAAAGCAGCTCTTGGCGAAATTAAAAATCCGAAGATAAAACCAATAAAGTTTAAGATAAAGTAGAGCGTTAATTTAGTTTCTTGTTTTACGAGAGAATCGACTCTTGTTTTAATTGGACGATTAATTAAATCTAACCGCACATCGTAAAAATTATTGATAATATATCCGCCAGAAACAACACAAATTGTAGCTAATATTAAAAATAGAAAATGCCAATCTAAAACTACATATCTAATAGATTTTTCTGGAGAAAAAATAAAAATAGCAGCCAAATATTGGGCTGCTACTAATATTAAAACATTATATACTCTAATTACAGAGAAAAGACTAAGAATTTTATAGATAATCGATGTTTTTTTTTGCGTACTCATGTTGCGCTTTTAAAATCGATATACCAACTCTAACTTGTAATCTTTTAATTTTTCTTTAGCGTTTTCAAAATCTTCGGTGAAACCTAAAATATAACCTCCACCTCCAGAGCCACAAAGTTTTAAGTAGTAATCGTTTGTTACTAGACCTTGTTCCCAAATTTTGTGGAAAGCATCAGGAATCATAGGTTTAAAATTAGCCAATACCACTTTAGATAAACTTTTAACATTACCAAATAAAGATTTTACATTTCCATGTAAAAAATCTTCAATACAAGCATCTGTATGAATTGCAAATTCTTCGCTAATCATCTTCCGGAAACCTTCATTTTTCATTTTATTCATAAAAATAGTAACCATTGGTGCAGTTTCACCAATTTGCTCTGAATCTAATAAGAAAACGGCTCCTTTTCCTTCTTTTTGAGACGGAATTCCAGCTGGTTCTATATCTAATTTCGAATTGATTAATATTGGTAAACTTAAATAAGAATTTAATGGATCTAAACCAGAACTTTGTCCGTGAAAAAAAGATTCCATCAAAGAAAAAACTTCTTTTAATTTTAATAATTTATCTCTCGTTAAATTTTCTAAAACCGTGATTTTATCAGCTGCATATTTATCATAAATAGAAGCTACTAATGCACCAGAACTTCCAACGCCATATCCTTGTGGAATGGAAGAATCGAAATACATACCACTTTCTATATCTTTTTTGAAAGAAACCAAATCAAAAACAACAATTTCTGTTTTTAAGTGAGATAAATAACTGTAAAATTTTAGTAAATTATCATTAGAAATTTTCGCTTTTCCTGATAATTTTTTTGAAGTTTTTAATGCGCCTCTATACGCATTATACGGAATTGCTAAACCTTTGGAATCTTTTATAATTCCATATTCACCAAATAGAAGAATTTTTGCGTAAAATAAAGGTCCTTTCATTTATTTTTAAAATGTTTGTACAAAAGTAAGCAATAAATTATAAATAAGGTTAATAATCATTTTTATAGTAGGTTTTCCACACACCTACTTTATCTCCTTCTCTATATTTTCCTCTCACATTTATTTTACCATTTTCATAATATGTTTTCCATATTCCGTCTCGTTTTCCGTTATCATACTTACCTGTTTCTTTTAAGTTTCCAGATTCATAGAACTCAGAATAATCACCTTCTAACACTCTATTTTCATAGGTTTCTTTCTTTGCAATTTTTCCGTTTTTAAAATAATACGTCAAAACCCTATTTTGTAGCGTCGTTTCTTTAAAATAAGTAGCTTTTTCTTTTGATGTAGTTTTCCAGTCTGCATCTATCCAAACTTTTTCTTGCGCAAAATAAAGGGTTGATATAAATAAAAACACCACTATGATATTTGTTCTTATAAAATTCATACGTATAACTATTCTATTTTTTTTGCTCCTAATCCAACAGCATCACAAATGTAATGATTCTTTTGACAGAATTTAGATAATTGATTATCAATAAATTGAATCACCGTTTCTTTCTCTTTTTCTGGATATAAGACATGCACATTTGCGCCAGCATCTAACGTGAAACAAATTTTACTGCTTGTTTCTTGCCTAAATTCCCAAATTTTATTGATGATTTCTAATGTATTTGGTTTCATCAAAATAAAATACGCATTGCTCGTCATCATCATTGCATGCAGCGTTAATGCTTCACTTTCTACCAAATCGATAAACAAATCTAAATCCCCATTTTGCAAAATTTTTGCCATTTTACTCAAGTTTTCATTGGCTTGTTTAAAACGGTTTTCGGCAAAAGGATGATTAATCATTAAATTATGCCCAACAGTACTCGATACTTGTTTTTCGCCTTTATCTATCAATAAAATAGTGTCTTGATAATTCTCGAAATTGGTATGAATTTCTGATGAAAATTTTACCCCAAATAAATCTGAACTTCCAACAATTTCTGGATGTTTTCCCCAAACTACAATTGGACCTTCTACACTTCTACTTGCACTTCCAGAACCTAAACGTGCTAAAAAAGATGCTTTCTTGTTGATAAATTCTTGAGGTAAATCTGAATTTAATACCGCTTCTAAACTCATTAAACACATTGCAATTGCTGCCATTCCGCTTGCGGATGATGCAATTCCGCTACTATGCGGGAAAGAATTTTCTGAATTAATAACTAATTTATAATCCAATAAATATGGGCAATATTGTTCAATTCTGTTAAAAAATTCTGCAATTTTTGGTTTAAAATCTTCTTTTGGTTTGCCCTCAAAGAATAGATCGAAATCTATATTTTGTTGAGATTTTAAGATAAATTCAACGTTTTGTTTTCGCTCGAAATCAATTGTTGTAATTGTATAACAATTATTCAACGTAAAACTGATAGAAGCATTTTTAGGAATCTGCGGATTGCTTTTCCCCCAATATTTTACCAAGGCAATGTTACTTGGCGTTTGCCATGTAAAACTGGCTTTCTCGATTGATTTATTTGTATTTTTTGGAATAAATTCGGCAGTAGTCAATTTAAAAATTTTAGTGCAAAGATAAAACTTTTTACACTACATTTCTGTCAACTTTTTGAGTACATTTTCTTTGTAGCTTCTACTAATTGGCAATGCATTTTTATTTATTTCGATAAATTCGTTCGTAAAAGAATCAATTTTATTTATGCTGATAATATAACTTCTGTGGGTTCTTAAAAAATTAGAATTTGGTAATTTTTCTTCAACATTTGTAATTGTTTCACGCGTTACAATTATTTTATCCGAAGTATGAATTTTAATGTAATCTGATAAACTTTCGATAAATAGAATGTCATCGAAATTAATTTTTACCATTTTACGATCTGATCTTACAAAAATAAAATCGTTCTTTTCTTCGGATGACTTTTCAGTTGGTTCTGCATTTTTAATCGAATTTACATCCATATATTTCTGAACGGCTTGCAAAAAACGCTCAAATGAAATTGGTTTCAATAAATAATCTACAGCTTTCAAATCAAAACCATCAATTGCATATTCTCTGTACGCGGTTGTAAAAATTACTTTTGTTTGATTCGAAATTGATTTTGCCAAGGTCAACCCAGAAATTTCTGGCATATTAATATCCAAAAAAATTAAATCTATATTTTCTGAATGAATAACAGCAAACGCTTCTGTACCATTTTTACAACTTTTTACTAATTCAATCGATTCTATTTTAGCAATATAACTTTCTAAAATAGTTCTTGCCATTGGTTCATCATCAACCAAAATACATTTGATTTTATTTCTCATTTTTTGGTGATTTAAATCCGTTCATATTCAGTTTTAAACTTATAAAAAAATGAGTTTCTGTTTGATTGATTTCCAACTCATGCTTATTTGGATATAAGATTTCCATTCTTTTTTTGCTGTTTATTAATCCAATTCCGTCTTTCGATTCAGTATTTCTTTTCGCTGAATTTCTTACCTCAAAATACAACCAATTTTCTTTGGATGTTAGCTTAACATCAACCGTTAAAACTCCATCAATTTGAGTTCCGTGCTTAAAACTGTTTTCTAAAAACGGAATAAAAAGCATTGGTGCAATTTGTTTGTTATTATCAATAGTATCAATTAAAAAATTGACTTGCAAACTGTCTTGAAATCGCATTTTTTCTAAATCGATGTATTCCTTTAGATGTTTTATTTCATCCGACAGAAAAACAGACGGTTTTTTAACTTGATATAAAATATAATCTAACAGATTCGATAATTTTAAAATCATTTCTGGAGCTTCATCCTTTTTAGTTAACGCAAAACCATAAATTGTGTTTAACGAATTAAATAAAAAATGTGGATGAATTTGCAGCTTTAAAAACTGTAATTCTTGCGCTGTTAATTGCAATTGAGTTTCTAAAAATTTGCTTTTTAAATCTTCATTCTGCAGCAATGATTTGTAATTGTGTTTCGCCAAACTTAATGCCACTGCAATTATCGTCACAAAAAAAACACCTAAAATTATAAATGGTAATGTTTTGGTTAACGGTGACGTATTTTCTGGCTTTAAATCTACTAAATAAACCAAGCCATATAAAATAGATAATATAATTAAATAAACCGAAAGAATTAATGCGTAAACGCAATATAAAACAAAAAGTTTGTATTTTTTATTGAGTAAAAAATTCGGAATTAAATAATACATTAAAAAATAACTCAACGCCATTGTTATTGGTATCAAAAAAGCAGAAAAGAGGTTTACATACTTGGTTTCAGAACTTCCATAACCCAAAAAATACGTAAAACCAAAATAAACAATCGTCCAGAAAGCCGAATGTAAAAACAATTTTATGAGTATTTTAGAAAATTTATTTGTTAACATAATCGCGCAATATCTATTTTTTTCTTGAAAGTATGTTAAATTAGCGATGAAATACCAATTTTGAGTGGTTTATTACAAAAGTATTATGAATTTCTATTTTCGTTATAAAATTGTTAAAAACCTCATTAATTCCGTTGTTCATCTCAAAAAGATTTTAAAACCCTTTTCTAAAGATACATTTGAATCATATTCATCTTAAAAATAAAAATTATGTTCAGTATGATTCCGCAACGCGCAAACCTATTAGTTATAAACATTTTTGAAGAAGGTGGTGCGCTATTTATGTACACTTCATTAATTTGTTTTATTATTATTCTTGCCCTTTTTATAAAAGAACTCATCAAAAAAGATGATCGAGAAAAAACGATTCGTTTATTAAGTTCTGTAAGCTTGTTTGTTTTGGTCTGGGGATTTTTAGGTCAAATTATTGGTTTAATGGGCGCATTAGACTCAATTTCATCTGCTACTGGAATTTCAGATTCAGTCATGGCAACTGGTTTAAAAATATCCATTTTATCACCCATGTTTGGGATGATTGTTTTTTTAATTGCTAGAATTTTTATCATTGGGCTGATAGTAGCCAAAAAGAAATAACAATTTTAATAACAACATATTATGAAAAAAAATATCATTATTTTTTTAGGATTATTGTGCTCAATTTTTACGATAGCTCAAAATACGCAACAAGAGAACTTGGATAACTTGTTTAATCAATTTGAAAAAGAAAACAAAGCAATGGGGAGCATTTCTATTGCAGAAAACGGAATAATTGTTTATCAAAGATCCATTGGTTACGCCAATCTTGTAACAAAAACAAAAGCAGATGAATTTACGAAATATAGAATTGGTTCAATTACAAAAACCTACACAGCTACAATTATTTTACAACTTATTGAGGAAAGAAAATTAAATTTAAACACCTTATTAAAAGACTATTTCCCAAAAATAGTAAATGCAAATAAAATTACTATTGAGCATCTTTTATATCACAGAAGTGGTTTAGTTAATATTACAAGTGAAGATGGTTTTGAAACGTGGATTAGCAAACCAAGAAATAGAAATGAAGTTTTAACTAAAATTATTAAAAATGAAATTGATTTTGAACCTGATACAAAAAAAGAATATTCAAATACAAATTATATTCTTCTTTCTTATATCGCAGAAGATATTGACGAGAAATCATTTTCAGAAATAATAAAAAGTAGAATTACCAAACCTTTAAATTTAACGAGAACGCAGTTTGGAGAAGAAATAAAATCCGCAGAAAATGAAGCTTTCTCTTACTATTGGGAAGATTCAAAATGGAATGCTATTACATTAGAAACAAATTTATTAGGAACTATGGGTGCAGGCGCAATTGTTTCTACTTCAAAAGAAGTCGCTCTTTTTTATGATAATTTATTTTCTGCTAAATTAATTACAGAAGCCTCTTTAGGAAAAATGACAACCGTAAAAGATGAAATGGGAATGGGAATCTCTGTATTAAATTTTAAAGGATTAACTATTTATGGTCATGATGGCGGAATTGACGGATTTAGATCAATAGCAGCTTATATTCCAGAAAAAAATCTTGCTGTTTCTTTTACTTTTAATGCTTCAAATGGATCATCAACCAATACTTTAATTCAAATTTTAGAAACATATTTCGAAAATGATGATACTCTGCAAAGCAAATCATTAATTGAACTGACATCAAAAGATTTAGATATTTATTTAGGCACATACAGTGGAACCACATTTCCTGCAAAAGTTACTTTTACTAAAAAAGAAAACATATTATTTGCTAAAGCTACAGGACAACCGATTTTCAAGTTAATTGCTGTAAAAAAAGATGTTTTTAAATATGATGCTATGGGAATTAATTTTCATTTTAATCCACAAGATAAAATAATGATTTTAGGTTTAGGAGAAAAAGAACACGTTCTAAAAAAAGAGTAAATTCAGGTATTTTATCAATTGAAAAAACATCTATTTCAAAATTTTGAGATAGATGTTTTTTAGTTGCCACAAATTAATTCGCTTAAAATTAATGTAAATCAATAAATACTTATAAATTTACAACCTGTAAAAAATAGTTATGAAAATTACAATTGGAAGAATTGATAAAGCAGATTTTCCAGAATTCAGATTATCAGAAATCGATTTAAAAATAGACTCTGGTGCTTACACTTCCTCAATACATTGTTCTAATATTGAAGAAAAAACAGAAAACGGAGAAACATTTATTAGATTTACGTTGTTAGATGAAGAACATCTATTTTATAATAACAAAGAATTTTCTACTAAAAATTTTAGAGAAAAATTAGTAAAAAGTTCTAATGGAATTGCAGAGCAGCGTTATGTAATTAAAACCAAAATATTTATATTTAATGAAACTTTTGACATTTCTTTGACATTAAACGAAAGAAAAGAAATGAAATATCCTATCTTACTGGGTAGAAAGTTTTTAAATAAAAAATTCGTGATTGATACCACGAAAAAAAACCTATCATTCAAATTAAAAAATATATAATAAATGAGAATCGTCATTTTATCAAGAAATCCAAGACTATACTCTACCAAAAGATTAGTTGAAGCAGGAGAAAAAAGAGGACATGAAATGTTGGTTGTTGATCACTTAAAATGCAATATTGAAATTGAAAGAAGAGCACCTAAAATCTTTTATAAAGGTGCATATATTACAAATATTGACGCAATTATTCCAAGAATTGGAGCATCCGTAACATTTTACGGAACAGCAGTAATTCGTCAATTTGAAATGATGAAGGTTTTCACTGCAGTTTCATCTATAGCATTAACAAGGTCTAGAGACAAATTAAGCAGTTTACAAATTTTAGCAAGAGCAGGTGTTGGACTACCAAAAACGGTTTTTACAAACTACACAAGAGATGTAGAACATGTAATTCAATCTGTTGGAGGAACGCCATTGGTTTTAAAATTACTGGAAGGAACACAGGGTTTAGGTGTTGTTTTAGCAGAAACACAAAATGCAGCAACTTCTGTTTTAGAAGCATTTAATGGTTTGGGCGCAAGAGTAATTGCGCAACAATTTATTAAAGAAGCTGGTGGCGCAGATATTAGAGCTTTTGTGGTTGATGGCAAGGTAATTGGAGCGATGAAACGCCAAGGTAAAGAAGGCGAATTTAGATCTAATTTACACAGAGGTGGAAACGCAGTGATCATTGAACTGACCGATGAAGAAGAAAGAACTGCTTTAAAAGCTACAAAAGCAATGGGATTAGGTGTTGCTGGTGTAGATATGCTACAATCATCTAAAGGACCCTTGGTTTTAGAAGTAAATTCTTCGCCTGGTTTGGAAGGAATTGAAATGGCAACAAAGAAAAATATTGCAAAAGAAATTATCCGTTATTTAGAGTTGAATGTCGAATAAAGAACCATTTATACTTTTAGGAAAAGAAATTCCGTTAGGCGGAAAAGCAGTTTTAGATTTAGAAGTTGCAAAACTTCATACAAGAACTACAGTTAAAGTTCCCGTTATTGTTGAACGCGCAAATGAACCAGGACCTGTTTTATTATTACTGGCAGGAATGCACGGTGATGAAGTAAACGGAGTAGGAATTGTACGTGAAATTATTGAACAAAAATTAAATAGACCATTAAGAGGAACAATTATTTGTATTCCTGTTTTTAATGTTTTTGGCTATTTGATTGAAAAAAGAGAGTTCCCTGACGGTCGCGATTTAAACAGAATGTTTCCCGGAGCACAAAATGGATCTTTAGCGAGTCAGTTTGCATATCAATTTACTAAAGAAATTGCTCCTTTTGTAGATTATGTATTGGATTTTCATACAGGTGGTGCGGAACGAGAAAATGCTCCACAAATAAGAATAAAATCTTCTGAAGCTGAAACCATGAAATTGGCAAAAATATTTGGCGCGCCATTTATTTTATACTCAAATTATATCGCTAAATCTTTGCGAGAAACTTTAAATAAAATGGGTAAAACTGTTTTGTTGTTTGAAGGAGGGAAATCGAAAGAATTAAATGAAAAAGTAATTAATTGTGGTGTAAACGGTGCCAGAAATATTATGATTCATTTGGGAATGCAAGAAGGCGAAATTAATATTCCTACGTTGCCGAATGTTATTGAAAAATCGAAATGGATTAGAGCTTCACATTCTGGGATGTTAAAGTTAAAAGTTAAAAACGGCAGTTTTGTTCAGAAAAAAGAACTTTTAGCCGTTCTTCAAGATCCTTTTGGCGAATTTAAACGAAATATTTATGCGCCTTTAGATTGTAGAATTTTTTGCATAAACACCACGCCTATTGTTAATAAAGGTGATGCTATTTTTCATGTTGGTTACGAAGAGTAATTTTGAAGATTATTTATTTTAATTGAAAACGTTTCGCAAACAGAGTTAAGACTGCTGCGCTTTTGGAATTAATAATTAAGATCTTTAGCAACTCACTAAAAAAAATCATACATTTATCAATAGTTAAAAAGACTTATTTTAAAAAAGATTTTAACGCTGTTTCAAGACTTTTATAAGTAAACGTTTGCATGTAAAACTTTCTGCGATCTTTATTATAAATTAGTGTTGCAGGAATTGCTCCAGACCAATTTTCATCAATTGCTTTAATCCAAATATCTTCATTAATATCATCTAATAAAACAACTTTAGATTTAATGTTTTTGTTTTTTATAAAAGGTTTTAAACGTGATTCTATCTGTTTGGGGAAATCCAAACTAATTAAAAGAACTTCAACATTTTTAGCTGCATATTTTTGATTTAATTTTTCGAAATATGGCATTTCTTCAATACAAGGTTTACACCAAGTTGCCCAAAAATTAATTACATAAATAGAATCGTTTTGCTTGTTTAGAAGTGGTTTTAACTCGTTATATGTGTAACTTTTTACAGTTATATCAGAAACATCAACAGGTTCTTCTTTTTTGCTTTTCTGATTTTATTTCAACAGTATCATCAATCTTTTTTTCAGATTTACATCCGAATAAAATAAAAACCCCTAAAATTAGTAAAAAGAAATAATTCTTCATCTTCAAATATTTGATCAATTGAGTTTAGAATAAAAATACCAAATAAGACTGAAAATTTAGCAAACTCATTAACATAAGAGTTTTCCCCTTTGGGGCAGTTAAAGGGGCTCTTTTACCCATAAATATCATTTAATATTTTGGCCAATCTAATTCCACCTATTTGCAATTGCGTTCTTACCGTATCAAAATGATTATAAGAATATCTGTACGATAATTTCTCTCCTTTTTCTACAGATTTATAAATCTTTTTGGTCACTTGATGAATTTCATTTACCCAATCTATTACAGAACCTTTTTCTATCGCTTCAATTTCTTTAACAGTTAATGTTTTGGCATTATCAGCCAATTCCAAATAACTCATATTAAAGCCCTCAATCATTTTTGTGTCCCAAACACTGTGCAAGTTTGTACCTTGACCAAACCATTGCACTTGAATATCGTTACCACCTTTATCTTCTTTCTGCCCAATATGCATTGGTTGATGTAAATCTCCCACAAAATGAACTAATAATTTTAGATAAAAAGCTTGGTCTTCTTCACTACTATTTTTGTCTTTTAAAACAGCAACACATTTATTGATTGCGGTAACTAAATCTCCATCAGGATTTTTCTCTGCGTCTTCATACGTTTGATCCAAATCCATATTCACATAATGCCAAGGAGAAAATTCTTTGTATTTTCTATCCGATTTTATTTCATCACCAAATGTAGAAACGAAAGCCAAACTTTCACCTTTTAAAATTTTATCAATTTTCTTTTTCGTTCTTTTTGTTAAATGGTTTTCAGCAATTTTACCCGTTGCTCGATGTCCGTTTTGTCCCCAAAAAAAAGCATCATCCACAGAAGAATTAGAAATAAAAAAGACAGAAATAAATAAAAGTAGTTTCGTTTTCATTAGTAAGAAGTTTAATTATATTTTTAGCGAATTTAAAAAATAAAAAGCAGAATAGTTTGGAAAATTAAAAATATTATACATATCTTTATGATATCATTTTAATATCATTTTAAATCAATCAACCATGAGAGAAGAAAAAATTATTAAACCAGCAAACGGATACCTAATGTTGTTGGTAACATTCCTATTATTTTTTGGCGGAATTTACACCTCCGTGAAACAAGAAAATCCAGTTTTTATAATAATTGCTGTAGTAGGTTTTATTGGTTTTTTCGGGTTTATCCTCGTTAACCCAAATTTTTCTAAAGTAATTTTATTATTTGGAAAATATGTTGGAACAATAAAAGCAAACGGATTGTTTTGGGCGAATCCGTTGTATCGTAAAAAAACAATCTCTTTAAGAGCAAGTAATTTTGATTCTGAACGCTTAAAAGTAAACGATAAGTTAGGAAACCCAATAATGATTTCTACCATTTTGGTTTGGCGAGTTACAGATACGTACAAAGCTGCTTTTGATGTAGATAATTATGAAAATTTTGTACGTGTACAAACCGATGCAGCTGTTAGAAAGCTAGCAAGCATGTACCCTTATGATAATTTTGCAGATGAAGGTGTAGATGAAGATATTACATTACGTTCTAGTGTAAATGAAGTTTCTGAAGCATTAGAAAAAGAAATTGACGAGCGTTTAACAATTGCTGGAATTGAAGTTTTAGAAGCAAGAATTGGCTATTTGGCTTACGCAAATGAAATTGCTTCTGCCATGTTAAAAAGACAGCAAGCAACTGCAATTGTTGCAGCGAGACATAAAATTGTTGAAGGCGCGGTAAGTATGGTAGAAATGGCTTTAAACGAGTTGAGCAGAAAGAAAATTGTTGAGTTAGATGATGAGCGAAAAGCGGCAATGGTAAGTAATTTACTGGTTATTCTCTGTGGAGACAAAGATGCTTCACCTATCGTGAATGCTGGAACTTTAAATCATTAATCTCAGTGTTCAGTGTTCAGTGTTCAGTGTTCAGTGTTCAGTGTTCAAAATTAAAAAAATATGAAAGAATATAAAGTAATTCAACATAATTTAGGTTTTAAAAACATAACTCAAGGTTTTGAAGACATTTTAAATAAACACGCAAGAGAAGGTTGGCGAGTTATTGATATAGGTCAAAACTGGGGAAGTGTTATTTTCGAAAGAGATAAAAACAGATAATATGAAAGTATTTATAGAAGAACAACGTTTTACGCAAACTTGACTAATCGTTTTATTAAGTGTAAGTATTATTGTACCAATTACTTTACTAATTCAAGATTATCTTAAAGAAGGTTCAGATATTTCTGTAAACCAATTAGTGTTAAACATCGTACTCATTTTAGTGACCATATCACTACTATTTTTCTTTAAATTAAAAACAAGAATCCATGAAAAAGGAGTCTATTATCAGTTTTTGCCTTTTCATTTAAAAACACGTTTCATTACTTGGTCAGAAATTGAGAAAGCATACGTTAGAAATTACAATCCGATTTCAGAATATGGTGGATGGGGAATTAAAGGTGGCTTTTTTTGGAATAAAAAAAAGGGAATAGCCGTAAATGTTAGTAGCGATATTGGTTTGGAATTAGAATTAAAAACAGGTAAAAAAATATTAATTGGCACGCAAAAAGAGAATGAGGTAAAACAAGTTTTAGCAACTTATAAAAATTAAAAAATGAACAAAATAATTACCTATTTAGCAATCTATTTCATCAGTCTTTCTGGCGTTTTAGCGCAAGTTACATCCGAAGAAATTATGATTAATAATATGGAAATTCAGCTTTCAGGAACCTTAACTTTTTCTGCTGATAAACAACCGCTACTTATTTGGGTTCACGGTTCTGGAAATGTAGATAGAAACGGAAATCAAGCTGGCGTTGATATCAAAGCAAATTACATAAAACAGTTTAGAGATGCTGTAAATGAAGAAAATATTGCTTTTTTTAGTTTTGACAAAAGAACGGCGAATCCAAAGAATATGGAATTTATGAAAGACGGAATCCTATTTTCTGATTTTATTATGGATGTTAAAGAAGTAATTAATCATTTTAAAGATGATAAAAGATTCTCGCAAATTATTCTTGCTGGTCACAGTCAAGGTTCATTAATTGCAATGGGCGCTTTAGAATATGCAGACAAATATATTTCTATTTCTGGGCCAGGTGAAGCTGTTGACCAAGTTTTAATAAAACAAATTAGTAAACAAAATCCTATTTTAGGAGTATCTGTAAAAAATCATTTTAAGGAATTAGCAGAAACAGGAAGCATAAAAGAGGTAAACCCAATGCTATTATCTATTTTCTCTGAACCGAATCAACCTTTTTTTAAATCTTGGATGAAAGAAAATCCTGCGGATGTAATAAAAACAGTTGAAATACCTATTCTGATTATAAATGGGGACAAAGATCTTCAAGTTATGGTTGATGATGCAAAAACATTGCATGAAGCAAATCCAAAATCTGAATTGGTAATTATAGAAAACATGAATCATGTTTTAAAGGACATTCAAAAAGATGAAGACAACATGAAGTCTTATTATTCTGCAGATTATCCAATTTCACAGAAATTAATTGAAACAGTTGTAACATTTATTAATAAATAATGGTTTCCTTTTTGAAGGAATAAAATGGAATTATGGCGAAGAAAAAAGCATTTGCACTACGTTTAAATGAAGACATGCTCAAGGCAATTGAGAAATGGGCTTCAGATGAATTTAGATCTACCAACGGGCAGATTGAGTGGATGCTTATGCACTCTTTAAAAGAGCAAAAAAGAGAACCAAAAAAGAAAAACGAGGAGTAAGTAATCTTTTCTCATAAAATAATTCAATTGAAAATTAAAAGAAGTCCAATTCATTTTGGACTTTTTCATTTTTGTATATTGCCGCTTAAAATTAAATAAAATATGACCGCACCAATCTTTACAAATGATGCAATTGTTTTCGGAATATTAATGCTTTCACTCGGTTTTGTTTTTTTTACAGAATCAAAAAAAACTGGTTTTTGGAGTAAGTTTTATAAAATTGTTCCTGGATTATTTATGGCATATTTTATCCCTGCAATTTTTACAACTGTAGGAATAATTTCTCCAGAATGGGAAATTACTACCACAGCAGGAGAAATTGTAAAGCAAGAATCTCAATTGTATTTTGTGGCAAGTCGGTTTTTATTGCCCGCTGCTTTGGTTTTAATGACATTAAGCATTGATCTAAAAGCAGTTTTTGGTTTAGGTAATAAGGCACTAATAATGTTTTTTACCGGAACTGTAGGTATTATTATTGGTGGTCCTTTGGCTATTTTATTAATTTCTATTTTTTCTCCAGATACTGTTGGCGGTGCAGATTTCGATGCCGTTTGGCGTGGACTTTCTACATTAGCTGGAAGCTGGATTGGTGGCGGAGCAAACCAAACTGCGATGCTAGAAATTTATCAATACAATCCTGCTAAATATGGCGGAATGGTTTTCGTTGATATTGTTGTCGCTAATATTTGGATGGCAATTTTATTGATCGGAATCGGTAAAAAAGATAAAATTGACAAATGGCTAAAAGCAGATACATCTGCTATTGAAAATTTAAAGAAAAAAGTATCGTCTTTTTCTAAAAAGGTTAAACGGAATCCGACTCTAACAGATTACATGATTATTTTAGCAATTGCTTTTGGTACTGTTGCTTTTGGGCATTTTGCTGCTTCATTTTTAAGTAAATTCTTTTCTGATGTTGTTTCTTCTTTAGAATCACAAACATGGAGAAATATTTTTACCTTTTTAGATTCTAGTTTCTTCTGGTTAATAAGTATTTCTACCATTACGGCTGTCCTATTATCATTTACAAAAGCTAAAAATTATGAAGGTGCTGGCGCTAGTAAAATTGGAAGTATTTTTATCTACGTTTTAGTTGCTACAATTGGTATGAAAATGGATTTAGCACTTATTTTTGATAATGTTGGTTTAATTGCAATTGGGTTGGTTTGGATGTCAATTCATGCTGGATTATTAATTTTAGTAGCTAAATTAATTAGAGCTCCGTATTTCTTTTTAGCAGTTGGAAGTCAAGCTAACGTTGGTGGTGCAGCCTCTGCTCCTATTGTTGCACAAGCATTTCATCCATCTTTGGCAACCGTTGGTGTTTTATTAGCTGTTTTTGGATATGCAATAGGAACCGTAGGTGCAATTTTATGTACTATTTTATTGGAAATTGCATCTAAAGCTTAAGAGTATTTTGCATCTTTACACTCCAAAAAAATATAGAAATCGATGAAAAAATTTATCATTATTTGCTTGTTAATTAGTGTTGCTGCATGTTCGTCTAAAAAAGATGGAAATATGATTGTAACAGGCAAGATAAAAGGCCTGAAAAAAGGAAAATTATATTTACAAAAAATTCAAGATTCTGTGTTGGTTTCTGTCGATTCTGTTTCACTTGTAGGAAATGAAGAATTTAAATTGACTGATAATATTGAAGATCCAATACTATATTATTTAACGTTTGATGGAAATACATCAGAAAAAAGAATTTTATTTTTTGGAGAAAAAGGAACAATTACCATCAATGACGATTTAGAAAAATTTGCAATTTCTCCAGTAGTTACAGGTTCTAAAAACCAACAAGTTTTAGAAGATTATTACAAGATTACAAGACGCTTTAAAGATCAGAATTTAGATTTAATTAAGGAAAATTTTGAAGCTCAAAGAGATAAAGACGAGGAAAAGCTGCTTGCTATTCAACAAAAATCAGACAATAATCTAAAAAGAAGGTATTTATTTACTGCCAATTTTGTTTTAAATCATCCAGATACAGAGGCTGCTGCATACATTACTTTAACAGAATTAATAGATTTGAATGTAAAACTATTAGATTCTATAGATTCAAAATTAACAGACCGTGTTAAAGCAACTACCTACGGAAAAAAGTTTACCAAATTTTTGAAAGACGTAAAAGAAAACGAGCAATAAAATAAAGCTCTTAATTATTGAGCTATATTATAAGGATAACTTTTTTTTGAGATTATTAAAATTAAAAAAGTAGTTTTAAAACTGTTCTTTTAATTTTAATAACGTAAAATCGAGTTCTTCTTTGGTTGTAAATTTGCTAAAAGAAAAACGAACTGAAGTTTTATTCGACTCATTATCATTTAAAATTTCATTTAAAACATGAGATCCAGAATTACTTCCACTTTGGCAAGCACTACCTCCAGAAACAGCAATTCCTGCCAAATCTAGCATGAATAATAAGAATGCATTTGTTGTTGGAAAGCGCGTATTTAGAATAGTAAAACTACTTTTTTCTAAATTGTTGGATAAACCATTAAATTCAATTTCTGGTGATATTTCTTTTAATCGAGAGATAAAATAGCTCTTTAACTCTTCAATCTGTTTTCTGTCTTTTTCAAGTTCTTTGTAACAGTAACTAATTGCTTTGTCCATTGCTAAAATAGCATGCACATTCTCTGTAGAAGACCTTGCTCCTTTTTCTTGATTTCCTCCAAAAAAAAGTGGTAAAATTCCGAATCCTTTTTTAAAAAAAGCAAATCCTACTCCTTTTGGCCCATGAAATTTATGTGCACTTGCAGTTATAAAATCGATAGGAATTTCTTGCAAATCCAAAGGGTAATGACCTATTGTCTGTACCGTATCTGAATGAAAAAGTGCATTGTATTTTATACACAAATCAGAAACTGTTTTTAAATCTAAAATGTTGCCAATTTCATTGTTAATATGCATTAAGCTTACTAATGTTTTTTCTTTCTCTTCGGATAATAATTTTTCTAAATGCGTAAAATCAATCGTACCAAAGGCATCCACATTTATAAAATCGATACAAATATTTTTTGTTTTTTGTAACTGTTCTGCAACATGTAAAACAGCGTGATGTTCAATTTTAGAAGTTATAATTCTAGTAACTTTTAAATTATTTACAGCATTAAATAAAATTAAATTATTGGCTTCTGTTCCGCCAGCAGTAAAAATTATTTCGCGAGAAGAAACATTCAATTGTTTGGAAATGTTTTTTCTTGCTGTTTCTATTAAAGATTTTGCTGTTCTACCAAATTGATGTGTAGAAGACGGATTCCCAAAATTTTCTTGCATTGATTTATACATATAATCAATAACTCTAGTATCCATTGGCGTTGTTGCAGCATTATCTAAATAGACTTTTTCCATACTACAAAAGTAAGTATTTAATTATTGTTTGTAGATAGAAACAGGATCGCTTACTGAAACTAATTCAGCAAAAGTCGCTTTGTTAAAGCAAGAAACAGGACTTGACTCTAACTCCCTAAAAACCAATTAACCTAAAAGAAAAAATAGTACAAAGACCTAAATGATTTTCAGTATCTTAATAGTCAATTTCAACAAGATTATTTTGAATGCAAATAACAATCATTACAAGTTAGTAAAAATATATGATTATGTCTGTGAAAAATTTGACGAGTATTTACAGTTTGAATGCGAACGGTTTAGTAACAATAAAAAACCAAAGCTTACAGGCCAAGAAATTATTACCATTTATCTATTTGTAATGCATCATCAAGGGATTTTTAAAATGAATAAAATACATCAATTTGCTAGTGAATATTTATTAAGTTGGTTTCCAGATTTAGGGAGTTATCAGGCTTTTAATCAGAGAATAAATAGACTCTCTAATGTAATGAATACTTTTGTAAAAATGCTTTTAACTGAGTTTACTCCAAAACTATGTTCAACTAAATTAAGTGTATTAGATTCTATGCCTATAGTTACTTGCTATGAAACGATTAGGGAAGGTTGCTCCTGAAATTACAGATAAAGGGTATTGTTCACAAAGAGTATGTATTACTATGGAATAAAACTCCATGCTTTAGGCCTTTGAAATCCAAATAGATTACCACATCCGGAACAAATTATATTTACTCCAGCTTCGGTAAATGATTTTGCACTATTCAAAGAAGCGTGGTCTGAAATAGAAAATCGAACATTTTTTGGAGATAAAATATATAACGGACGTGATTTTTTCACACATATGAAAGACAGCTATAATTCAGAAATGTTAACACCAGTGAAAGCTATCAAAGGAATGCCTGATGTTTTAAAAAAGTTTGACAGAGCAGCTAATGATTTATATTTTAGAGCTGTATCCAAAATTAGACAACCTATTGAAGCTTTATTTAGTTGGCTTATTGAAAAAGCAGTATACAAAAAGCAAGTAAAGTAAGATCAACATAAGGATTAAATTTACACGTTTATGGAAAGTTAGCGGCTGCTTTTATAGCATTAATATTTAACTCTTGATTCGCATGACTACTTATATCTGAATTTAGTTTTAAAAGTTCTGCTACTTTGATTACTCTAATTATAGCCTTGGATCACCAGCAATACTCATTTTTTTAGACTGAATTACATTCATGCTGTAAAACCCAAACCGATTTGTTATTTTACCATAACAGGCGTAAATTCCCATTCCGTTTATTGAATATTGATGCACTACATCTGTAAAATGTACCGCATCGAAATAAACACCATCTGCATCAATAAACGTACTTAAACGCATTAGTTTTCCTTGTGCCGTTTTGTTGAATCGTGTAGTTACTAGTTTGCCGTATAATAGAATATTTTGGTTGGTAAATTCACTCATGTCTTTCGCTTTTTACTCTTTTGTCTATCATAACAAAGTTTGGTAACTTTATATTTTTTGTTTACAAAGAGCTCCTAATTGTGTCTATCATTATTTGATTGGTATAATAAACATTTAAAAAGTTAGATTTTATTTTTTGTATAGGCTCCCATTACCCAATTAAGTTGAGCATAAATTTTACGGGAATGACAATCAAGATAAAATTTCGGATTAAACTTTGATTATTATAATTATTATAACATATTAAAAGCTTTGCTCATTAATTGCTGTTCTTTATTAGTGATTCCTATTTCTTTGGCTATCTCTTTCCAGGTATTTACAACTGCTAATATTTCGTTTATGATAGTGTTCATTTCTTTTTCATTCAGACGAAAATAATCTCCTACACTTTTTGCGACCTTATAATCTAATTCATTGCTATCTGTATCTATATTTAGCGCCAAACCATCTTTATCTATTGACGGATTTAAATCATACGCTGGAGATAATATCCACCCTTTATTTGTTATGATAAAGCCGTGGTTTCTTAAGTGATCATCTGTATTGGAAATTGCAATGTTAAATACGATACGACGCCATAATTGTTCTAAATTTTTATCTACTTCACAACCATAATTTTGTATGAATAGTGCCAATTCTAAATAACTTGCCGGATTGTCTCTAATGGTTTCTTCTGTATTTCCTGTCATGGTCATTGCAGAAGCGAAATGTATTCGTTCTCCGTTTTCTCTATCAAAGCGCTTTGTGAAAAAAGTATTATAATTTCCTGTAATTTTTTGTATTCTACATTCTGATATTTGAATACCTGCTTTTATTGCCAACTGATAAGCAAGGAATTCCCAAGCTGCTTTATCAATAGTATCATTTTTAGCAGGAAACTTTGCTATCCATATACTTTTATCTTTGTCTAGAACATTTGCCTTTGGCCTTGCGCCACCTAATGAAGACCCAGGAGCCATTAATACCGCTAGCCATTTCTTTGAAATTTCGTCTTGATTGTCATTTTCAAAATTTTTAGCAGCCTCTTGTAATTCGCCAATTGATGACCAAGGAGGTGTTGGAGATCTATTACTGTTGTCTAAAAACTCTCCATCTATTTCTGTTTTAAAACGTAAAGCTCCCATACGACTTTCATCATATACGCCTAATAAATAATCGATTTCATACAACGTTTTTGCTTTTTCGTTTTTTGTACTTGCTTCTTGTGTTTCTCTTCGTTTCATTAAAGTTCTACCCCAAGTATCTGGCATGCTATCTAAAAATACGCCAAAATTCTCTTTACTATTTGAATATTGAGGCCCTCCATAAAATTGTATGTCAGGATCTAATAAGGTTTGGCCTTTGGACTTTAACCATTTTTTATCATACTCAAAACTGAATGCTTTTTTTCCTTTGGCGTATAATGCTGAAAGTACTCCCATTAATTGAGGTTCTTTCATGCCTTTCCAATGTGCGTATACGTAGATGTCTAATTTATTTTTAGCCATTTTTATTTCAATTTATTTTAAACAGATTGCAACGCTTTGCGTGCAATGACGGAGATTTTATAATAATTCTAAATCTTGTAGTTTTCTTCCGAACTCATCATCTGCAGCCAATTTTAGAAAGTCGTCTTGTAAGCTTAATACTCTTAACACATTAAAATAAGCGCCCATTGTAACACTTGGGCTTCCAGTTTCAATTAAGTATAAGGTGCTCCTTACAATATCTGCTCTTTCAGCAACTTGTTCTTGTGTTAGCTTTCTTCTTTTACGAGCTAATTTTATATTCTCTCCCATTTGTTTCAGCACCTCTTTGTGTTTAGGAAATAGTATTTGTTTTTTTTTGCTCATTATATTTTGATTGTTATTTCATACAAATATACTTATTTTGATTGAAATATCAATCACAATTCTTAAAACCTGTTTTGGTTTATTTTAATTGCAACGATTAAGGTTGTTATACTTTGGCAAAACACCTATTTTTTTTGCCAAAGGTTAATTTATGTCTTTGTCAAATTTTAAGGGGTTGTTTTTATTTTCTTTTATCAATACTATTTGTTTCAAAAGCAATTAAATTAAACAGTTGTCTCATTCTGGAACGAACTCGATTTCCGTAGCGATTTTCTAATTCGAAAGCATTTAGATTTGTAGTTGCATGCGTTCTTACTTTTCTTTTTGTAAATAAATCGTATCGAGATAAAATGATTTCTCCCATTACATTGTAATCTTTCCCGAAATGTCTTCCGGTTGTTTCTACTCCCAAATCATCAAAGCAGTAGTAATTTTCATTCCCATATTGTTCGATAATTTTGAATCCGATGTTGTTAAAAGTAAACGCACTGTTTCTTGCTGGAATGACTTCATAGGTTTTTAGATGAGGTACCATGTAAGGCATTAATTTCATTAGACTAGTTTTACCACATCCTACAGGTCCAGATAATAAAATTCCTTTGTAGATATCAATTTTCATTCTTTTGCAAGCCACGTAATCTCGAATAAAATACACGGCTAACTTGTACAATATTTTTTCATCTTCTTTGTGAATTTTAAATTCTTTACCAAACATCATTTTTCCTTTGTGGTCGAGGTAAAGAAGGATTTTATCAAAATCGTAGTGGATGTGATTTTCTTTGAGTTTGCCTAGTTCGTAGGAAACGCCTTTTTCGATTATGATGTGTGGTTGGTTGTTCATTTTTGTTATGTTCTTTTCTTTATAAAAAAATCAAAATTTATTTATATTCTAGTTTGTATTATTGAGATTTCTACATCGAATACTTTTTTATTCTAATACTTTTTCTTGATAAAAAGTATTCAAAAATCAAGACTTACTTTTATTTTTCTTGAATTCTACGTTTTACTTCACTTTCAAACCCAGACCGCTGCGCTCTTTGGGTTTTCGGAGCTCCATAAAACTTGAATTTTATGAAAAACAAAATAGGTCGTTTGTGATTTTGGTGTATTCATGATTTTTGTCTTTTTTATGAGATTGCTTTTTCGTCCAATAGCTTTTTTGATTCTGGCATTATCACAATTTTGGTTTAGTAATTATAAGATTTTGAATCAAGTCCAGGATGACGCGAAGCGTCAAAGTGGTTCATTGTAATTTTTATTTTTGGTTGTTTTGAGGTTGTCCTGATTTGGGACAGTTGGCGGATGGTTTTCATTTTCTTTTAAATTATTACTATTTTGAATTTTTAAATTTTGTTGTTTATTATTTAGTTTATTGTTTTCTTTTGTTTGTATCTATTTATTAATAGATACCAGTGCTTGTCCACTACTTGTCTCATTTTTGGGACGGTTGTGTACTTATACTTGTCCAGAGCTTGTCTCGAATTTGAGCATCTTGATTTTGCTGCCTTTATACGGATTGTGAGATGGGAAATAGATTAAGTATTTCCAATTGCTTAATTTTTTTATACATCTGTGATAGCTAGATTTTGAACCTATTTTAGAAAATTTCATTACTTCTTCTCGATTGATATAAAATACTTCTGCAAAACGATTGATGTTCCAAATTTGAAATAACGCCATATACAAACTAATATGCGTTGGGTTTAGGTTTTCATCTTTTGTAAATTGTTGAAAAATGCTGTTTAAGTGACGTATGTAATTTATATTATTCATAGTTCTAAAGCTCTCTTTTTGCCTTGATATAAAGTATTTCAACATCAATTAACATTAGCCAAAGACAAGAAGTCAAGGTTTTCTTTTCTTTACTTAAAAATTCTTCTTTTTTTAAATCTGATTACAGAAATTAGATTTTGTTATCTACTCTATTTTCTTCGAGAACTTTTTGAATTTCCGAATAATCGTAATAAATAACACCGCCTACTTTGGTGTAAGGAAGCGTTCCATTAATTCTTAAATTTTGTAATGTTCCTGCTGAAATACTTAAGAATTCACGTACTTCTGGAGATTTCAACCATTTTTTAGGTGTAAAACCTGATTGATGGTTAATGATTTCTTTGATGTCTTCTAATAATTCGTGTTTAAATTCAAGAAGATCTTCTGTGGTAATAATTGTTGCTGACATATTGCTGGTTTTGAGTTACATATTTGCATTATTTAGTGTTTTTCACACTTCATAAATGAGACAACAAAATAAACCTAATAAGGCAATAGTTTCAATTTTTCAAAAATACGAAAGTGTTTTTTTTGGTTTGTTTTGGTTATCGTTTGGCAAATATGGCTCGTTCTATTTGATATTACACACAAGTTCAACCCAAGTTGGGTGTTTTATTTACTCATTTTTAATGAGTTACAATGATTTAATTTAGAGATTTGAATTTAAAATTGATTAACCAAAACTGGTTAAAAAATATGATAATTGTATTTAATGCAAAACACCCAACTTGGATGTTTTTAATCATCTGATTCTAACATTTTATGAGCTAATGATTCTTTCAGTTTATCAATAAATTTCGTTTGATTTATTTTGCGAGAGCGGATTTCTAAAAAAGTTCTATAATAATCTCCAAGTTCGATATTAAATAACTGCTCACGGGCAGAAGCCATCTCTTTAATATCGGCAGTTCCACTATTTACTGCGCCAGAACTGTGTAACGCATAGATAAGCTCTATTAAGTCAGTCTTATTCGCTGTCCAAAATAATTTTGATTGATTTTTAAAGGCGTTGTAATCAGACTCTACATTGTTAGTCTTATTTTCTAATACATATATTTCTGTTTTCAGGTAAACAATTAGCATATCAAAAGCAAGTATTGTTGATACACTATTGTCATGACTCGTAGAAAACTCATTATCAGTAAGAAAAGACAGCTAATCTGGAAATAAACGAATATTTACTTTACCTCTTATAAAATATTCTTTATCTAAAAAGATAGAATCCCTTCTATAATAATGATAAAATTCCAAATTTTCATTAAAATAATTTTGAAGCCTATCAATATGTTGATTAAAATATTTTATTTGAGATTTATTACTTCCTCTCGGCCTTCTACTTTCAATACTAAACAGCTTCGTAAAATATATCAACTTACTAAAAATATGAGGTTTGAATTTTTTAAAAAAATAGATTTCTTGCTTTTGGAAGACTACTTTTTTTGTTAAAAGAATTAATTTAATCTGCTTTAAAGCTTTTTGAGCAATTTTTATACTTTCTTCAGCTTTTTCTAATACACCATCTGTCTCTTTCTCTATAACATCTAAATCAGCATTTAGTTTTATAATAATTTTTTCAATCTTTTTCAATTTTAATTAATTTACAAAGCACTAAATATGAATTATTTAGATTAGCTATTAATTGCGTAACAACTAATTTCTATTTTGAATATACTTACTAAAAACCAAAAACAACACTCCACTTAACAACCAAGCAGGCAATGTTACAAAAGACAAAAACACATCAAACTGAACAGAAATAAAATAGAACAAGCCAAAACTAATCGCCCAAGCAAAAAGCACAGCATTATTTACTTTTAGACCTGCTAGTTCTGCATAATTCTTTTTAATTCCGAATTTCTCTGCAAAGAAATGCTCAAACACAATTACTGCTCCAACAGGCGCTAAAATAAATCCATATAGTGCTACAAAACCTAACAATTTCATTGCAAACGCTGGAAACAATCCAGCAATTGTTGCAATACTTCCTGCAAGAATAGTTACCCAAAATGTAGATGCTTTTGGAATAATTGCTTGAAATGCCAAACCAGCTCTATAAATTGTTGGATTTGCAGTTGTCCAACCTGCTAAAACAACAGCTATAATTCCGAAAACTCCTATCGCATTATTTGCTAAAGGTCCAGGAGCAACTGGAGGTGCTTCACCATTATTTAAGAAAGATAAGGCTTCTGGAGATTTTAAATATACTGCATATAATAAAGCTGCTGCTATCCACGCCATATAATGACCAACATACATCCCTGCTGCCGTCATCCAACCCGCACTTGCTTTTTTTGCAAATCTAAAAACAGACAAATCAGACATTCCAATATGCATTGCTCCATTTGCAAACCAAGACCAAAGTACCACATGCCAAAATGTAAATTTTATTTGTCCAGGAAACGGTTCAGAACCTTCTCCCCAAATATTCCAAAAATCAGAAAAGCTAGTTACGTTTAATTGATTTAAAGCCACAATACCACAAGCCAAAAAAGCCAAGACAATTACTGGAGACATCCAATTTGCAGCTTTAGAAACCGTATCATATCCTTTTGAAGCAACTAAAGAAATTACCGCACCAATAACAAGAACAATAATTACCCAAGTAAATCCGTTTGGCATGGTATCAGAAAGTTTAGGCATTTCCATATCAAAAGGAATACCAACTGCCGTTGCCGAAACGGTAATCATAGAACCTGCTAGAAAGCAGAATAAAATTCCGTTTGCTAAATTATACCCAGTCACTAATTTTTTACCGCAAATTTTTTCTAGTTGAAAGTATAACGTCAATCTATTTTTTACCGCAATTTCTGCGGTTAAAAAACGCCAACTTAAGACGGCTAAAAGATTACCGATTAACAAACCTATAATTAAATCAAACGCACTTACACCAGCGGTTAAAAAAAGCGGTCCAATCATGAATTCGGTTCCAGCCGCATGCTCACCAGCGTACATTCCTAAAAAACTTTTCCATCCTTTTAATTTGGATTTTGGAACGGGTTCTCTTTCAAATTCACCTCCAGCAATTTCTTCAATTTGATCTGATTCTATGCTAACTTGACTCATAAATTTATTTTTTAGCTGCTTATATTAAATGGTTTGGAAAATTTTCTACTTTTTCACAACAAATTTGCTCCATTACTTGTTGTAGTTCTGTTTTTAATAATGAAATGGTATGATCGCCTCCTTTTTGTCCTAAAGCAGCAACGCCATACATAAAAGAGCGTCCCAAAAAAGTAAATTTTGCACCAGAAGCTAAAGCTCTAGCAACATCTGGACCAGATCTGATTCCGCTATCCATCATTACTTCAATTTGATCTCCATATTTTTCTGCAATGGTAGTTAATGGTCTTATGGAAGATTCTCCCGCATCTAGTTGTCTCCCTCCATGATTTGAAACAATAATACCGTCTAAACCTAAACGAATTGCTTGTTCTGCGTCATAATGAGAAGCAACTCCTTTTAAAACCAATTTCCCTTTCCACATATCGCGAATTGGTTTAATTTTTTCTTCGTTTAATCTCCCAGAAAAGGTTTCATCCATAAATTTACCCAGCTGACTTAAGTCTAACCCTTTTGGCATGTAGGGTAATAAATTTGCAAAACCTGGAACTCCATGTTTTAAAGTTTGTAAACTCCAATGTGGTCTTCCAAAAGCTTGTACAACGTTACTTAAATTCATTTTTGGTGGCATTGCCAAACCGTTTCTAATATCTCTTGGTCTGTGACCAAAACTTGGTACATCACATAAAATAACTAAAACGGGACATTCTGCAGCTTCTGCTCTTCTAATAATAGCGTCTCTTAACCTATCTTCTGTTGGATGGTATAATTGAAACCATGCTTTCCCTTCTGTTAATTCTGATGCTCTTTCTATGCTTGTGGTAGTAACTGTACTTAAAATAAACGGAATGTTATGATCAAAAGCCGCTTTTGCTAAAATTTCTGGAGCGTTTGGCCATATCAATCCCTGTAAACCAATTGGTGAAATTCCAAAAGGAGCATCGTATTCGATACCAAATAATTTTGTTTTGGTAGATGAGCCTCCATGATTTCTTAAATAATTAGGTCTTAATTGTACCTCTCTTAATTCAGATGTATTTCTATGCAGATTTACATCCTCATTACAACCACCATCTAAATACTCAAAAGCAAATTTCGGAATTTTCTTTTTTGCCTTATTTCTTAAATCGTCAATTGACGGATAGCGTGCATCTATTTTAATTGTCATTTTTTTTATTTGATAATAAACGGAACGTGTTTTTCTAATGAATAATTCTTTTTTAAGAATTTTGAATTTAGTTTTGTATCTGAAATTGCAATTGCTGCACCTAACGCAGAACCTAAAGATGCCTTTGTAGTTCTTAATTTCATCCCTCTTAAATAATGAGATAATAATTTTATATACAAGTCATTATCTGTAAAACCACCATCTACATACAATCTATTTATTTCTTGTGTATTTGCAATGCGTTTAATTCCTTGCGCTTGAAGTTGCACTAATTCTATCATTAAATGATGATACGCATGCTCAAAAGAATCGTAAGAAAATTTTGTGTTTTTTGGCATGTTTTTATCAGAAAATGATTCCCACTTAAAGCAGTATTCAAATTCTTTGATTATTTCTGAATATACATCATAATCAAATTTAACCGTTTTATGATAGTCTTTATCCACACCAAATCTTTCAGCTAATTTTGAAGCTTGAATATTGTATTCATTCCCTAAAAATAAACGAGAAGATTTTACGGGTTTTCCATTAATACGCATGTAATTAATGCACCCATTTTTAGTTTCATCTTCTGTTAATGGAACATCTGAAAACGGATTTAATGCAATACTCCAAGTGCCTGTAGAAACCAAAACAAAAGGTTTTTTAACACTTCTAACATAAGGTAAAAGTGCAGAAGAACTATCATGAATACCAACACCAATTTTAATTCTAGTTCCGTTATAATTCATATTTATACTTGTTTCGGTCGAAACTATTGGTGGTAAAATCTTGTTAATTTTTTCTTTATAAATCCAATCGTGATAGTCTTTCGTTTCATAATTCCACAAAGAAGTATGGCATCCAATACTTGTATATTCACTAATTGGAATTCCTGTAAAAACAAAACTTAAATACTGCGGTAAATGCAGCGAATATTTAATTTTTTTAAAAATTTCTGGCTTGGTGTACTTAATCCAATACAATTGCATACCTGAATTTAATAAACCTGATCTTGGCGAACCTGTAGTTCGGGTAATTTCTAATTCTGGACCGTATTTTTTATAAAAGTTATTTACTACTTCTTCATCAATATTTTTGGTGTAGTTATACAGGGGTGTTAATGGATTTCCATCTTCATCTAAATGAACAAAACTTGCGCCATAGGTAGAAAAATTAATTGCTTTTACTGTAAATTTTTCACTTTTTAAAATGCGATTAAAAAGGGTCTTTAACCAAGTTTGTAACGCTGCTAAATTTTCTGTTGGATACCCATCTTCATCTTTAATTTCATCAAAAGATGCATATTCTCTATGCACTTCTTTAAAGTCTTTATCAAAAAGAAAGAATTTTTTATTTGTTTTTCCGATGTCGAAAACTGCAGTTACTTTTTGTTTCATGGTATTTTTTTACAATCCTGTTGCTACTGTGTTTTTTCCTCTTTCTTTAATTAACCCCTCTCTTACTTTTAAATTACGATAGCTATTTATTGGGTTAATTGCTCCACCAGTTTTTAATCTTGCCGCAGCTAACAATGGTCTTACATCAGTTCTAAATGCACCTTGTAAAATTTCTTGACATTTTGTAACATCATTTTCTAATTGCGCCGTTCTTAATGCTTTTTGATTTACCAATAATGCTTTTGCATACGCTTCCTGAATAGCTTCTAACGATTGCAATAAATCTTCTAAAGGATCTTTTACGTTGTGACTCGCATCAATCATCCAAGCTAAATCAGGATTTTGAGGATTATTTTCCATGCCGTAAACCAATTTATTAAAAATCAAGAAAAGTGCGTAGGGTTTAATACTTCCAACAGTAACATCATCATCACCATATTTGCTATCATTAAAATGAAAACCTCCTAATTTGCCCTTCAACATTAATATGGAAACAATTTGTTCGATGTTTGAATTTGGTAAATGATGCCCTAAATCTACTAATGAAAAAGCTTTTTCGCCACATTCATTTGCCAACATAAATGATGTTCCCCAATCCTGAATTACAGTAGCATAAAAATTTGGTTCGTACGGTTTGTATTCAATTAATAGTTTCCAATCCGCAGGTAAACCTTTGTAAATTTCCTTTAAACTATCTTGTGTATTTTGTAATGCTGCTTGAAAATTATTTTGTCCGGGAAAACAAGAACCATCTGCCAACCAAACTGTTAAACTTTTAGATCCTAATTTATTTCCAATATTAATAACATCAATATTATGCTGAATTGCTTGGTCTCTAACAGCCTTACTTGTATTACTTAAAGAACCATATTTGTAACTCTCTTTTGCATTTTTCTGATCTTGAAATGTGTTTGAATTCACAGAATCGAACTTAATTTGCAAACTATCTGCTTGTTGTTTTATTGCTTTATAATCTGAAGGAATATCCCAAGGAATATGCAAAGAAACGGCACCAGCTGTTTGTGTTAAGCTATGTAAAACACCAACATCATCTAATTTTTGTTCTAGGGTTGATGGTTCCCCGTAAAATGAAAAGCGCCCAAAACGAGTTCCACCAGCACCTAAAGCCCAACTTGGAATAGCAACTTGAAATTCTGATAATTTTGATATAATACTATTGACATCATAACCTTGTGAAGTTAGTGAATCTGCTAAAAAATTATAATTATTGTTTTGAGAAGTAAGACCTTTTTTATTGGAATCTTCTATATGTTGTTTTGTTAGTTTCATGTGTTTGTATTTATTTTTTTCAACGTACATATGCTGTTTGCAATTAATCATTCTTTTGAGTGATACTGCTTTTAGAATGCTCATTCATAAAAATATGTTTTAAATCATTGTTGTCCGACAAAAGACTCAAGACCGTTTACTGAAACTAGTTCAGCACAAGTCACTTTTAGAATCAACCTGCCTGCCGGCAGGCAGGGAAACAAGACTTGATTCTAGCTATTTGAAAAACAGAGCTGTTTTAAAATAGAAATTACATTTATTTGTCTTTTTAAAGTGAACTCCAAATTCAAACTAACATTTAAAAACGGCGTTAAGCTATACTATTTATTGATGTTACTGAAATTAAAATAGTTTTAATCGGACAACAATGGTTTTAAATAAAAACTTCCATAAACTTTTTATTTTCTATGGAAGTTTTAGTTAACTAATTCAAATTACTATCTTACAAAAGCATTCGCCATTCCACCGTCAACATTTATAATGTTTCCAGTAGATTTATCAAGAATGCCTACTAAAGAAAATACGCCATTAGCAATATCTTCTGGCCTAATAATTTCATTTAATAAATTTCTTTTTGCGTAAAAAGCTGGTAATTCTTCTACTGTAATTCCGTTTGCTTTTGCTCTACCTTCTGCCCAAGCACCTTCCCAAATTTTACTCCCAACTATAACGCCATCTGGATTTACGGTATTTACTCTAATTTTATCTTTTCCTAATTCCGCTGCTAATAAACGAACCATGTGTTGTTGTGCCGCTTTTGCCGTTCCGTATGCAACGTTGTTTGGTCCTGCAACCAATCCGTTTTTACTTGCGATAGAAATAAAATCACCACCTAAATTTTGCTTACGCATAATTTCGGTAGACTGTTTTACCAAATCGAACTGCCCTTTGACTAAAATATTTTGTAAAATATTCCAATCTTTATCTGTTGTATCTTCTAAAGATTTAGAAATTGCTAAACCTGCACTGTGTACAATAATATCTACACCACCAAACTCTAAACAAGCTATTTTATAAGCAGCTGCAATCGATTCTGTATTTGTTACATCACAAACAGCATACGCAGAAATATCTCTTTTATAAGTTGCGTAAGCCTCAACTAAACTTTGCTCATTAATATCTGTTAAAACAACATTCGCTCCTTCTGCAGCTAATTTGTCTGCAATAGCTTTACCAATTCCGCCACCAGCTCCAGTAACAAATGCTACTTTACGAGATAAAGGTAGTTCTTTTGGCATACGTTGTAATTTTGCCTCCTCTAATAACCAATATTCTATGTCAAATGCTTCTTGTCTTGGCAAAGACGTATAAGAAGTAATTGCTTCTGCACCTCGCATTACATTAATTGCATTAATATAAAACTCGTTAGCAACTCTAGTTGTTTGTTTGTTCTTTGCAAAACTAAACATTCCAACTCCTGGATAAATAATAATTACAGGATTTGCATCACGAATTGCAGGACTATTTTCTTTTTTACACGTAGTATAATAATCTACATATTCTTGTCTATATGTTGCAAAAGCAGGTTCTAATTTCTTGCGGATTGCATCCGTATCTGATAAATCTTCATTTTTATCTAATGATAAAACTAAAGGTTGAATTTTAGTTCTTAAGAAATGATCTGGACATGAAGTTCCCATTGGTGCTAGACGTTCTAAATCATTACTATTTATATATTCTAAAACAACATCTGTATCAGAAAAATGACCAATCATTCTATTTACTGAAGAACATAAACCTCTTAATAATGGCATCAGTTGTGCAGCTTTTTCAGAACGTGCTACTTTTGGTAAAGATTCTACTTTTTGTCCGCCAAAAACTTCACCGTTTTCTTTAATTTTTTTCTCAATATATTCAGAAGCCATTTCAATTACTTCCAAACTATTCATATACGATTCATAAGAAGTGTCTCCCCATGTAAATAAGCCATGAGAACCTAAAACAATTCCTCTAATTCCTGGATTGTCTGCCAAACATTTTTCTAACTGTAGCCCTAAATCAAATCCCGGTTTTTGCCAAGGAACCCAGCCCATTGTATCTCCCCAAATTTCTTTGGTAACTTGCTCGCTATCTTCTGCAGCAGCAACGGCAATTAATGCATCTGGATGTAAATGATCTATATGAGCAAAAGGTAATAATCCATGTAAAGGAGTGTCAATTGATGGCGCTTTGCTATCTAAATCAAAAATACAATGATTAAACAAACCCACCATTCGATCTTCATCATGTAAGCCTTTGTACACATTTTTTAAATCACGCAGTCTGCTTGTGTACAAACCTGCAATTCCGGCTCTGTTTAACGTTCCAATATCGCCTCCAGAACCTTTTACCCACATCACTTCTACGTCATTATTAGTTAAAGGATCTTTTTCTATGGTTTTGCAACTTGTATTACCGCCGCCATAATTAGTGATTCTTAAATCTGCTCCAAGAATATTAGATCGGTATAAGAATAAAGCTACTTGATCATCTCCTAAAGCAGTTGCCTTTTGCTGATCCCATAAATAATCTACGTATTTAAATATCATCGTGTTCTTTTCCATAAGGTTTGTTAATCTATTATAAGGCGAATTTATAGGAACATTAATCGATTTCTATCCTGTACTGTGCCGATTTGTTAAATATATGTATTCATCTCATTTTAAGACTAATAAAAAAAGTATTAGATTAAACTTCAATTATTCAGAACGGCTAAGTTCTAATTATAACAGCAATTATTTATATATTTAGACATATGAAAACAAGTGAAGAGATTAAATCCTTATTCAATGCGCTGCCGCCGGCTGCTCAGAATAACCTGCTAGGAGAATTACTTATTGAACAAGAGCTTCAAGGAAAGGTAATTGAAGAAGCGTCAGAAGAAGTTTCAAAAATTCGTTTTAAGAAGCCTTGTCCTCACTGTTCTAGCGTAAGTGTATATAAGCGAGGTAAGCAAAAAGGAGTTCAAATGTATCGTTGCAATGATTTTAACAAGTGGTACAGTGAGACAACAGGTACACCTTTGTATGATATAAAATTAAAGAGTAAATGGCAAT
>Ga0209390_10000802_pt1 | contig 62500 bp, 68 predicted proteins | sample BON01_FD_187212 | JGI IMG/M metagenome (GOLD analysis project Ga0209390, IMG submission 187212) | Freshwater microbial communities from Lake Bonney liftoff mats and glacier meltwater in Antarctica - BON-01 (SPAdes) (version 2) | ecosystem: Environmental > Aquatic > Freshwater > Ice > Glacier...
CCCGCCGTTGATGCTGCTGCTGCTGTTGCTCCTGCACTCGAGCTAGTTCCTCCAGCAAGCCTTCGATTACGGCGACGTTGCCTTCACGTGTGGCTAACGACCAGAGAGGCTGGGTGCGATGCACATCTCTTTCTGAGGGCGGGATGGCTTGAAAGAGCTCCCAAGCTTCTTGTAACCTACCAGCCCGACAACACGCTTGTAGCAGCATATTACATATAACTACATTAGGACGCAAATTTTCGGTTGCGATCATGTGTCGGAGCAGGGCGAGGGCCTCGTTTAAGTTGCCTCCTTCAGGGGCGGCGAGTCCTTCGATGACCGCGCCGTAGGTGTAGACGTCTGGGGAGAGGTTCCAGGAGGTGGTGGTGCGTTGCAGCGCGGCCACGGCTTCGTTGACACAATTGGATTTGGAGAGGGTGGAGAGGGCCATGTTCAGGGTGGCGAGGTCGAGTTTGAAGGAGGGGTCCTCCCCCCCTCCCTCGCCTTGTGGTAGTGATTTTGTTTTTTGTTTTGTTTCGGCGAGCAGGAGACGGGCGAAGGGGAGGCCGAGGTCGAAGGCGGCGGCGCGGAAGCAGGCGCGGAGGACTAGGACGGCTGCTGGTTTGGACGCTATTGGCGGGGAGATGGTTTGGGTGGCTTTTTCGTAGATCCGCACGGCGCGGTTGCCTTTGCCTAGGCGCTCTGCTGCTTGCAAGGCGAGTTCGAGCAGGTTACGGGTGGCTGGACAGTAGGGGTTTAGCTGTGTGGAGAAGGAGGGGGGAAGGAAAGGGGAGAGAGAGGAGTGAGCGGGGTTGGTTTGTTTTGATTCGTTCAGATATAGACATAAAAATCGATCAGTATATGCAGTCATGAGGGAGAGAAGAAAATACAAGCCAATGATGATCTCCACACAAAAATGCACCTGCCCAACATACCTCTTCTTTCCGCTCAAACAAAATGTAGGTATCAAGCGCCGTCACCCAATTTTCCATCTCCGCCGCCAGTCGTGCCGTGGCCTCGTACCACTGGGGCTTTCGGGGCAGGTCATCCCTGGACATGTACCGCAACAAGCTCAGGCATTCGAAGGGGCGCTGGGCGGCGCGGCAGACGGAAAAAGCAGCGTCATAATCAGACAAATGACGGACCGTCAATCCCTGGAGATGCTCGAACGTTCGATGCCACTCCTCTTTCTTTCCCCCGCTTACTATCAAGGAGGAAGCGGAAGTGCCCGATGAAGAAGCAGCAGCAGGTCCACGTGGGAAGGACGTTGTGGCTGCTGCTGCGGCAGGGGAAGGAGGAGGGGGAGGCGCCGGTGCCCGACCCCCATTTCCTCTTCTTTTTGAAGAGGAGGATGCTGACCGCTTGTCTGGGTTGTGGATGTAGCCTGGCCCGGATGCTGACCCCGCTCTTAGGGGCTTGTGGCTTGGGGCGGTGCTGGTGGTGGTGTACGTGCGGCGACGATCAAGGTTAATGTGAGAAGTAGAGGGGGGCAAGACAAATGCCCCTGTCCACTGCCACGGTCCTAGGAGCAGGCACACGCAGCACACACCTCGCCAGAGCATCCAGAGTCCTTGCGCTGATGGTGGTGGTGGGACATGACGCGGAGGCCTCCTCCGTCTTGGCCTTGTTGTTGTTGATGAGGGCGACGACGTGTCCTCCATCCCCTTGGCGGGCGAGGGTGGCTAGGAGAAAGACCACCCACACAAACCAAGAGACGCGCCCGCACCCTGTCATAAATGAGGAAGTAAAGAAGGTCAGAAAGCAGTCTACGAGTTTTGGCAGGGTCTGTGTGCATAGGATTGGGACTTGGACCAGCCCAAAACATGTGCGTGTGCGTGTGTATCTGCCATGTTGAGCTTCGCCGTCGTTGGAGACCTCCTCCCTCCCTCGTATGTGCCCACAGCCACCCACACGGCACAAAACAGAAGCAAAGCGACTGATGGAAACCAAAAAGCGGGATGGTGTTCTCTTTTTGCTTTTGTTGCGTGCGGTGCTGTTGTTGGGACCTAGTTAACTAGTAGAAAAATTGTCGATATACAACGTCCTCCGGCCCCTCCTCCTCTTTTCTAAGTCAGTCAGCATCCCCTTCTTTTATCCTTCATGCATTTGTTGTTGTTGTTGTTGTTGACCGAGTCGACAAAAGTTTAAAAAAAGCAGCCCGCTCTCTCTATACATCCACTTCTTGCACTACACCAAGTTGTCGGGCGCGGGATCCGCGGGCGCGGGATCCGCGGGCGCGGGATCCGCGGGCTCCGTTTGACGTTGATTAGTCAAAACCTCAATGTTGCCACCCCCGCTCTCTGATGCCAGCTGCGCCAAGCTCCCTCCTTGAGCCTGTCGGGCCAGTTCCAAGTCGATAGTGGAAAGGAGACGTTGCTCTTCATCGCTGTATTGCTTCACGCCCGTGCGGGCCGTCACTTGGATAAGGGCGTCCCGGCGGATCTAGAAAAGTTAGGAGAGGGAGTAGGAAGAAGGAAGAATGGAGGAAGGAAGGAATCAGATATAAGATTTATTTTGCTAATTTAAAACATAATTTGACTGCTCTATTCATTCCCTTTTTTTAAGGCAACCCGCTCCCATACGTACCTGGCTGCCAGCAATAGCCACGGGCTTCGAAATTCCAAACCCCAACAAATCATTCTCATTGGCCGTCGAAAACTTTCCATCCAAATCCAACAGAGCCGAGATCCCAAGATCGTCAAAGGCGCGGTTGTCCTTCTCCCAGGTCTCCTTGGTCAGGGGGAAGAGGAGGTTGTTGAAGGTCAGCTCGAAGGTGTAGGGGAATTCGAGGCCTTGCAGCTTGATCCTGTTATGTATATAGAGAGAAGAGAAGGAGGGGAGGGAGAGCACGAGTGAGTGAGTCGCACGCAATTAAAAGGATGAAAGGGCAACGCATGGCGAAATCATACTTACTTCTTGCCCGCGATGGGCCCGCCTTCTCTCCCGTAGCACGTGAGGAGCAGGGCAGCGTCATTGTTCTCCAGCGCGTAGTTCAGTTGCGCCGGTCGCTCAGGCCCTAAGGGATAGCCTTCAATTTCCGGCAGCCGAATCGTGCCCTTTGCAATGATGTTGGACAGGTCCTTCTTCTCCTCCTTTTGCGTTTCTTGCTCCTCCTTGCCTCCTGTTTTCTTCACCTGAAGTGGTGTGTGTGTGGTGGAAGAAGAGATGAGGGGTGGGAGGGGATGGAGGAAGGGAAGGGAATGGAGGAGGGCGAAATACCAGGGCACTAATGGCACGCCACGCACAAGCAGTGGAAAGAATCCCTAGTGTGTGCGCCGCGTAGCGATGCAGCCTCCACTCCACGCCCCGTCTAGAACACGGTCAATGTGTACGCACCTGTCGCGATGTCGTCTGCTTGTCAGCCGTCGTCGATGGGGCCGCCAAAGCACCAGGCAGGCCACCGCCCCCCAGGAAAGTGGACAATAGCACACCGGTAGCAGCGAGCGAACGCCCCACGACGGACATGCCGACCGCCGCCTTGCTCTTGCCTCCCTCGTCCTTGTCCGCCTGCATCAACATGCTGCTGGCCCCTCGATGAGGAGGCGTAGGCATGAAGGCAGAGCACTGGATTAGGAGAAACAGCCCCGCTGCGGCCACGGCACCAGCTCGAATCATCCTGCTGGCTGCTCGAACAAGTCTTCCTGTGTGTGGTGTGCGTAATGGGGGAGGTGGTGAGTGGCATTGTCCAGTCAGGAGGAGGGGAGGCGTCGTCTGCTGGTTGACGTCGGAGGAGGATGTGGAGGGTCAACATATCGCGCAATCCTGACGCCTAAAACCCATTGCACAGGCCAAATGCTGCCACGACGACGACGCAAGAACTGAGCGGGTCACGGAGGGAGCAGTCGCACCAGCAAGGGCGTACAAACGCGCTGCTGTGGTGCGGCAGCCCGCCAACACTCACAAGAAGACAACCTCCTGCCTCACTCTCCATCGCCTCCTGCCCTGCCTCCTCCCAAATGCGGCCCTGTTGCTGTCCGTGCTGCTGGCCTACCTCGACCGTAGCCAAGCTGGCCCCGCCCACACCACTACCAGCAGCTGCAGCAGCAGCAGCACCCTCCGCGCCTCCAGCACCGGCGGCCGTAGTCGCAGACCCCCACAAGCCCCCCATCCCAGCGTGCATGATGGTAGTAGGTGATCGAGCCCCCGCCCTCGAGCAAGGCATCCTTCGGCTAGGCCTGCAGATTGGCACCGAGCCCGTGACCCCTGGCCAATGGGAACTACTGCTAAACCTTTTGCCCCAGGCCGAAGCACAAAAGGTTCAGCGGTACTACCACGACAGGGACAGACGGCTGGCATTGGGAAGCCTCTTGCTCCAGCGGGCCGCCACAAGTTGGGTACTGGGGCAGCGTTCCACCGACGTGGTTATTCAACGCACGCAACCCCACAATAAGCCCTTTGTGGACGCGGCGGGGACGCGGCTTCCTGGGTGGAATTACAACGTGTCCCATCACGGAGAGTGGGTGGTCCTGGCCAGCGAGCCCTTGGGTGCAGTAGGGACAGATGTAGTCGACTTGACGGATCGATCTTTCGAGGCCATGACGGCTCCGCAGTACCTCGAACATTTTCGTCGGCACTTGACCCCGACAGAGTGGGATGGGTTGGTGGGGTTGGCTCCGAAGGGGGAGGCGGCTCAGTATCGGGCGTTTTTTCGTGTGTGGGCGATGAAGGAGGCGTATATCAAGGCAGTGGGGTTGGGGTTGTCCTTTCCGATTCGACGTTTGGAATGTAGTGTCTTGGATGTGGGGGAGGGGTTTGTGAGCAGGATGGGGAAGGAGGGGGAGGAGGAGGAGTTGATGATGGATGGGTATAGTATGGCTGATTGGAAGCTGCGTTTTTTTGGCTTGCCCCCTTCTTATTTATGGTGTACGGCTGTAGGACCGACCCCTCCTCCCCCTCTTTTTCAGTCTGCAGGAGGAAGAGGAGGAGCAGGGGTGGGGATGGGTGGTGGTGATTGTAACCCATGCGCGGGCTGCTTCTATACTACTCCATTCTCGGCAGCGGGTGACGCGCCAGCAGCAGCAGCAGCAACAGCAGCAGTAGTAACGGCAACAGCGGCGAGGAAGACGGTGCTGGCGTCGCACCAAGCACAAGAAAAGTTGCGGAGGCAGTTTCATGTGCTTAGTATTAGGGATATTTTGCCCTTGTCGGTTCAAGCGGAGTGGGATTCTGCAGCTGGGCAAGGGTAGTAATGTAGAAGAAGCAGCAGCAGGAGCAGCAGGAGCAGCAGCAACAGCAGTTGATGTGTCGAATTAGGAATAGGAAAGAGAAGATAAGTGTATTATACAGGACGTAATAAATGAAAGAAAGAACGAAAGTCCTACCATCATTAAAATGTCTGCTAGGCTAGATTTGTACTTGCACTTTAATTTTATTCCTTCTCTGTGTGTGTATGCAACATCGCCCTCCTCCCCTATGTATTTCTGTTAATTCGGAAAACACACATCTCTCATCGAACGACTGCATTCTTACTCCAAAACTCCACACACTCCAAATACCCTTTCTTCACCAACGGCACCCCCGACCCTCCATACTCCCTCCCCAACGCATTTCTCAACATCGTAATCGGCTGCATTGGCAACTCATGATTCACATCTTGGGCCTTCACACTAATAATCCCCCAAGGCGCCATTTCGTGCGAAGCAGCCTTGTCAGGGTTACCCATATCGGCGTTCTCTTTTATGATCTGCTCCCGGCTGTAGAGGATGATGTCTAGGTAGGCGGCGGGCTTGGGGGGGACGAGGTCTTTGGGGAAGAAGCGGACCTGGTGGGGAGGGAGGGAAGGAGGGAGGGAAGAGGGAGTTGAGAAAGCGAGTCTGTCTGGCAAGCACGTGAAAATGAATCAACCATATAATTGACGTAGAAGCAAAAGGAAATGTTTTCGTCCCATCCTTCTTTGCACGTACCATAACTGGCAGTTCCTGCTCCGTTCTCGCCTCATAAACAGACCGCAGCAAGTGCTCGTTCTCGGGCGTGATCGGCGCAGTCCCTGCCGTCAGCCCCGCAAAATTCGGCATGAAAACATGCTTACAAAAGGGGGCATATCCATCCGCTAGCGTCGGATTCGCTAGATGATATTCGTTTACTATGGCTTCGAAGTCGGCGGGGGCCATGGTGATTCTTGAGCCGCCGTACTCGGGCGAGAATTGCCGGAGGCAAAAATCATCGACGAGGAGGTCGTGCTTGTTTGCTGCTGCCATGGCCAACTAAGTGGATTGATTGAGTGATGGTTTCGAGGTTAGAACGAAGTGTAATATTGAACAAAAGATTGAGCAATATTAAAACGTACCCGTCGGCAGAAGTAAGATCGACGAGCCTTCTTGACGGGAGCAGCAGACGATGACCGAAGGCTGGCAAGTGCGTTCGATCCCACAAAAGCAGCAGATGCGGCAGCGAACGAGGGCGAGCCACCGACCACTGTTTTGGAGAAAGATTGAAAAGGCACATATATTGGCAATTCAGTTGCAAGCGAGGGAGAAGGGAAAGGATGCCAAGCGGAGGCAGACAGGAGGGAGGGTGGAGGGCGTACTTGCTGAGCAAAGGGGCGCTTTTACTTATACCTGCAAACGAGGATTACCCACTAGCTCGCTTTGGGCATTGATCTACATTTGTGAATATGCCCACTCTCTTTCAGTCACTCTGCTTTGGGCATTGCCATATGCTTAGTCGCCCAGTCTCCCAGCCTTACCGGCCTCCCTCTCCCCCTTCAGCCTCCCCTCCCCAAAAGCCTCCCCTCAATCAATCAAGAAGAACGTACCAAGATATGCAAGGCTCCTCGACAAGGCAAAGGCTTTCATGCACTGCTACTGCGTCGTGGTTTTGGCTATGCTGTGTTGTGTTGTGTTGTGTTGTCACTTCCAAAACGACACGTCGCCCTCGATGTCGGCGAGATACGATGACGCGTGGGCGGGCTTCTCATCGTCCAGAAGACCACACTCTTTCTGCCTTTAGCGCGTGCCTTGTGTGTCCACCAGTCCACGCCCACACTCACATCACCACCTTTCCAACCCTTCACAGGTCTCGGTGCTTGCGGCCTGCAGTTTGAACGACTTCCTGGGACACACACGCTGCCCGCTTCATTCCCCGCCTTGTCCTCCCCAGCCCGTCCGTTTTAGATCGTGTGAAGCGCACGGCCGCACAGACACAACAGAAAGCATGAAGGCCCTACCAGTGGTCCAGGCAACGGTTACGGCCTTTCTCGGTGCGTCGTCCGGTGGTGGCAAGCACGCGGGCATGTGGGGCTTGTCACGTGCACCATCATCATCATGCCGCGAGCCGGCCTCTCCCTTCTTTGCCAGCAACAGCAACCACCACCGGCGGCGGTCCTCGTCGTCGGTGCGGATGTTGCACGAAGCCTTGACAGAGGTCAGCCCCGAGTTGGTCATGCAGCTGATGGGCTGCGCGATCATGGTGGGTACCGGTAAGAGGCTGCAAACTAAGGAGGAAGAAGAAGGCATCGAGCCGGCCGCGCCCTGGGCGTTGGAGGAGGAGGGGGGTGAGAAAGCCGTGGACCTGTACCGTGACACGGCCGTGCGATACTTTGGGTATGCCAATGAAATAGGGGAGGCTTTTCGGCCGTTGGCGCCGGCTCCTATCGTGACCTTTTCTTATTTGGTGGCCTTTACGTACATTGCTGCTGATAGCTACTCGCAGGGCGCCAAGGTGGTGGATTCCTCCTCGGGGGGTGGGTGGAAAAAGCCTTCCGTCTTGGCGAGTATTGACTCTCTGCTCTTCCAATTCATGGCTTCGGTTATTTTCCCTTCGTTTACTATCAATCGGTGGGTGACTTTTTTTGGGACGGTTCTCTCGGAGCTTCCGGAGGAGCAATTTTCCAACGTGCCAACTGAGCTGCTGCAGTACCTGCCCACGGCCACGGGCCTCATTCTCATCCCTATTATTTGTGGGCCCTTGGACGTGCTCACCCATCGGCTGCTGGATAACTCTTTTCGGTCCGTCAGTGAGACTATTCTCGCTAAAGACCGCTAAAGACTGGTTGGTTGTGTGTGTGTATGTTATGTGTGCGGTGCGATGCCTAGATGCCTAGGGGGGAGGGTGGGGGCTAGGGGCCACTGAGAGACTTAACATAACCTGTGCTGGGGAGCTGATAGGAGAAGGAGGCGAAGAAGACAATTTTGATATATACTAAATGGAACCAAAGAAAGCGACGAGGAAAGAGGACGTTAAATGTGTGTGAGCAACGGTGAGGTGGACAGCGTGCGTATGCTGCTTGTGTGTATAAAAGAAGGAAGGAGGGGCTGCCTTTGTCCTTCCTCCACTATTGGTTGGGTTGTAGCGGCTAAATAAGAAGCAATTGAACCCGAAATAATGAAGCTTTAGCTCTATTTGCTTTTTCCATGCTTCGGCGGAGCTTTGTCCTAAGAAATGACTCGCGCATTTTGTTTTATTTGTGAAGGGCACACGCTGCTTTATGCCGCGACGACAGGAGTTTGGTTTTGTTTACCCCCTCAATTGACTTAAGTAAGTAGGTTGGAGGCCAAACAACTGCACGTAATTTTTCGTTTAAAACACCAACACCATGATGATAAAAGGGTCCGACGAACCACAGGCGAGGGCGAGGGGGAAGGTCGGCTCTCGTCCGTTGCGCTTGGATTTTTTTTGTATGTGGCAGTCTGGAGGCAGTTGGCTTTGTCCTTCCATAATTAGACTTGTTTCAGGCAGGTTGGCCTTTCCCCCAAAAAATTGATTCCATAGCGCGGGTTCAGGCATGCACAGTGGGACGAGCAAAGGAGCAAGGAGCATGCAAAAGGGAGGCATCGAATTGCAATTGTTGCCGTTTGGGCGCCCGTTTTCCCGTCATTCAAACCACCCCGACTCACTCAATCTCAATCAACACACACCTGACCCATGCCAGGCATGTCTCATTCGCACAATTCCCTGACCCTTCCTAGTCATACTACAGACCGCAAGGAGTGCAAGGAGCGGGCTAGGAAGCGGGCTACACGGACGGGTGGGCATTGTCTCACACGAGAGCTCGAGTGTATCATCATCATCGTCGTCACACCCATCCTGCGTCTGGCTCCTGTGACCGGAACCAACATAAGCCCGTCCAGCAGAGCATTTATTATTATCAGCACACCGATCAACTCCATCACCTGCTGGCGCCTGAGCGCCACGCATTCCTCCAGCGCCTGATCCCGAGCCCGCGCCATTCCCTCAAAGCCGTCACGGCGACTACTGGAGCCTCACTCACCCCACACCCACCCCACGACCACAGGAATGGGGCAGCTCATGAGCGCCCGCAAGTGCGGGGGAGGGAGCGGCGACTTGGGGGCCGACGCCTTGCTCTTGGACCTCTTCCCCCCTTCCGCGTCTGACCCAGCCGCCCTCTCCTCAGACCCAGAAGGAGCCCGATTGCACGCATCAATGGCAGAGCTTCTACAAGAAAGCGTCTTTTGCGTGCGGGCCGTCCGTGAATACAAGGAAAACACAGAATTGCTACGCGCGGCCATGGTGGCGCCCAAGGACGACGCCCTTCAAGTGCAGGCCTTTGCCTCCCTCTTACCCAGCATAGCCAACATCAAAAGGGCCTACGACCTCTCCACGCGCCTAGCCGACGAGCTTCCCCATCTCCTTCTATACCTAGTGGCACGACGCACGAATCTACGAGAGCACCCAGCCCTACTCAAGCAGCTAGCAGACGTCCTTGAGTTTTCCCTCGCTTTTGACTTTGAAAAAATGGGACGACCCGCGCTACAAAATGATTTTTCGTACTACCGGCGTTATCTAGGGAGGATGGCACCCTTGATGCCCGGGGGAGGGGTGGCAGTGCAGGAGGCAGAGGCGGGGATTATCTCGCTTTATATGGCACAGACTTTGCCGATGACGATTACGGTGGAAAAGGCATTAAAATCTGTGGACAAGGCGCCTAGGGGAGGGGGGGCGGAGGGCGTGTGTCAGGCGGTGCAGCTGGTGGGGTTGTTGGCGAACGTGACGTGTGATTTGGCCTTGAGACCTGGGGTGGACGACGAGCTGCGGCGGTATGCCTTGAGGGTGATGACCTCTTCTGTAGTGATTTATGATAGAGTGAGCGAGACGGGTGTTTTCACGCGCCTCTCTCCGGTGCGGACGCGAAAGTGCCTGCGGACCCTTCGGAAGGAGCAGGAAGGGACAGCAACGGAGAGCATGTCGTCGTCGGCGCCCTTGGCGAAGCAGCTTTTGGATTCAGTGAAGTATTCTACCCTGCATCTCAAGGACGGCTCTACGCCCGGCTACATTCGGACCCTGTTGAGCGATTAAATGGAAAGGGAAAGCGATAGTGAAGCAGCAGCCTAAGACGGGGCATTTGTGAATATATATTTGTTGTTGTGCCACCAAAACAGAAGAGAAGAGGAGAGCAGCGAAACGGCAGTGTCTGGGTGGCTGGAAAAAGTGAAGGATAAAAGTGTGTGTGTGTGTGTGTGTGTATGTATGATAGGTAGTCTTACTTGCTGGCTGGCTTGGCCTTTATCGTCGTCGTCATCGTCGCCTCGCCCAATGAACAAACAAAGCGAACAAGTTTATAAATGAATGCGCCATAGATCAGGTTTTGTGTGTGTTACCTGATCTTATCTTACACGCAGCATTTTAGTATTCTATTTTCTTCTCCATTTTGACTGTTGCTGTTTTGCGTGATCTCCTTTTTCAAAGGTCAAAGGAAAAGGACAAGGATAAAGTGCGACATTGCACCCACATCCGCCTTGTCCCCACCCTGTCAGACTGTCAGACAGGACATATCTTTCCTCTCTCCCCAACACATGCTCACAGCACCCTCTCCTCCACCCACCCCAAAACCCACAAAACATAGACCGCTCGCAAACGTCCTTCAATAAATGAGAAATATGGCCGGAGCAGCCGCCTTCGCCACCTCTATCGTCATCGGCTCCAACCGTGGCATCGGCCTGGAGCTCTGCAAACAGCTACACGCACGAGGAGATCGCGTGGTGGGCGTATGCCGCAAAGCGTCAGATGAGCTCAAGGGGCTTGGTCTGTGGAAGGTGGTTGAGGGGGTGGATGTTGCTAAGGAAGAGGAAGTGCGCTCGCTTGCGACGCTGGACTTGGGCGGGGGGGCGGTGGACAACTTGTGGTTGAATGCGGGGATTGGTGATGGAATTGAAGATAGCTTGGAGAGTTTGGATTATGCTCAGATCATGTGCTCGTTTGAGGTGAATGCTCTGGGGCCGCTGCGGTGCGTGCAGAGGATGTTGCCCCGTCTGAAGAAGGGGAGTAAGGTGAGTGAGTTAGTGTGAGAAAAGAGGCGGAACGTGAAATTAGAGAGATCGGGCATAATGAAATCAGTAGCACAAGGGGTGGTGTATTTTGGAGCGTGACGTACGTCAGGACTAGTGATTTCACATGCTTTTTACACCAACCCATTCCATACCTACTGATAATGACCCCACACCACACCCATTTCATTATACGAGTAGATTCTTCTTGTCACCTCGAGGATGGGATCCGCGGCAGACAACACCTCCGGGGGGTCTTACGGGTACCGGATGAGCAAAAGCGCTCTGAACATCGCTGGCAAGAGTCTGTCCTTGGACCTGCAGCCAAAGGGCGTCAGCGTTCTCATCCTCCACCCTGGATTTGTGAAGACAGACATGACCAGGCCGTATTGGGGAGGCGGAGGGATTGTTTCTCCTGCTGAGAGTGCACGAGGGCTGATCCAACGCGCCGACGACCTGACTCTGCGGACGACGGGACAGTTCCAGCACGCGTTGACAGGAGAAGAGCTTCCGTGGTAGTAATCTGGGGCTGCTAATAAGCGTCGGGACAAGAAAGACGATTTCGAAAACAATACGATAAAGCAACTAACGATTGTGAATGCTTCTTCTTTGATTGTTTACTTTTATCCTGGTATTTTTAATGCGCGACAATTTGGTTTGTTTCCTTGCTTTTTTTTGCTTCGCTAAATTCCTGCCCCACCATTCTTCACACAATCCGTGCCCGTCCTCGTACCCGGAGATGGGCATGTCTCATTCAAACCCCCTGCGATGCTAAGACCAGCTAGATACATACACGCGCGTCTCACACTCCTCCATCATCACCACACACACAGGCCACACAGGCTGGACCTGTCTTCCCGCTGCCAGAGGTAAACGTACCCAAGCCAGCCAACCCGAACGCCCGCGCATCATTATCATCATCGCTCGAGAAAGTCAGCGATTTCCTCCTTCCCCAACGCATACACCATGGCCTCGTCGTCGTCCACGGCCATGACCAGCGGCAGCAGCAGCAGCAGCAGCGGCAAGTACTGTTTTGAAGCCAGCGAGTTTGAAGACGCGGCGTTTGATCCCGCGACATTCGTCACCGCGGCCAAGGAAGTCTCCTCGTTGGAAGCCCTGCGTGACCACTTGCGGGGCTATCAACGGGACTTGCGGGAAGAGCTTTACCAAGTCATCAACCGTGACCTGGCGGACTACCTGAATTTGTCGTCCCGTCTCTCGGGTGTCGAGGCCGAGGTGTTGGAGATTCGTGCGCCATTGGAGGAGATGGCGACGCAAGTCCACGAGACCCGGGACTTTGCGGCAAGCAAACGGCAAGCCTTGCTGGCCCAGTTGCAACAGCGGGCGGACCTGCAAAGCCGCAAGGCTATTTTGGAGAGGCGTGTGGGGTTTCTGCATACACTCGCCGATGCCGAGATGCTGCTGGGCATGCCGGGTGCCGCCAGCAGCAGCAGTGTCCAGAAGAAAAAGACTCCCCTCCGCGACGTAGGCGAGGCCGTGGATCCAGCAGAACTAACAAAGCACTGCGGGGTGTTAGAACGCTTGGCTCAGGCCTGGATCACATTGATGACGGATTTGCATTGCTTTCCCGACACGGAGGAAGAGGACGACATGCCCACAGCCTCGGGCATGGGTCTGCGGCTCTTGCGCGTGGAAAAGGCGCTGCTCCAACACCTGGCCGCCGTCCTTCGCACCGTCATTTGTCCCGAGAACCTCGTCATTTCGCTTGGCTCTCCTGTGGAGAAGATGCAAGGCGGGAAGGGCGGGAAGGAGCAGGCGCAGCAAGAACACCCCCAGGTGAACATTGACGCCTTGCGGCATTGTCTTCGGGCGTTTGTCGTGCTGGGCCGTGGGGACGGAGCGGAGACATCAACCGCCCGCTTGCTCATGCTCCCTTTCATCGACCTGAATTTCACACAAGGCCGCCTGGATGGCGGCTCCCGTGGTTCTTGCTCGGGCCTGGCCACCATCTATGCGGCATGCATGAGCCACGTCCAAAGGAACCTTGGGCAAATCCTCCTTGTTGGGGAGGAATGCGCATCTTCCTCCTCCTCCTCCTCCTCTTCCTCGATTTCTAAAACTACCCGAGGATTAGACCTGGTGTGCAACTCTGTCTGGCGACCCATCCACCAAGCCCTGTGTGCTCGCCTCGGCTCTATCTTTGCCCCAGGTATTGCCAGCATCTTGCATTCCAATTACGTCACCTCCATGGCCTTCCTTCAAGACCTCTCCACCCTCACCGGCCCTACTAATCAAGCCGCGCTCCACGCACGTCTACAAGCTCATTCCATCACCAAGGACTTTCACAGCAAGTGGAACCTGCCAGTCTATTTCCATTTACGCTTCAGCGAGGTCTCCTCTTCGATCGACCACGCCCTAATTCAAGCAGCCGGTAGCCCTCCCCTCGTCCCCGCGGAGGAGCGCGGCAACAACGGCAGCCGAACGGCCAGTCCGACGACTACAGCGAAAGCAGAGGCAGCAAGAACGACCCCTCCCCCGCCTGAAGCCATCGTTGCTGCGTTTCCCAAAAAGAGGAAGGAGGACGCGCTTTCCGCTCAGTTCCACCACCCGATTTTTGCAACGGTCTGGCATACTCTACTCGGGCTGTGGGAGCCCGATGTCTTCCTTCCTCCCTTGACCTCGCGTTTGTTTAAAGTGACCCTGCAAATTGTCGGGCGCTTTAATCTATGGCTGGAAGAGGCGTTTGCCCACATGGAGCAGCAGCAGACGACGACAACAGGAGCAAAGAAGGGAGGGGTGGGGGGGGACGAATCACGGGACTTTGTGCGTGCCGACGCTCCGGAAGTACTAGTCAATGTGTCCTGGGACGCCTGGCTTTTTGGCCAGGAAGCTGCGCGGGAGCAGCTGGAGCGACAGATCCTGCAGGCCGTGCAACGCCAAGGCCCGGCGACAGTAGGGAAGGCGGGGGGAACAGCAGCAGCAACAGCAGCAGCAGCAGCAGCAGCAGCCACCGCCGGCGCTATGCAAGCAGTCGTCCGAGAAGGGCTCGCTGAAGCCCTGCAGCCCTTCGAGGGGTTGGTCCGACGAGGGTGGCAGGCCATTCATGTCCACGTGGTAGCGCAGTGTGTCACGGTCCTTGAGGCGGTGCGGGGGATCACGGCTACCTATCGCATGACCAACAAGCGCGCCCCTGAGCGGGCTTCTCCTTACGTCAGCAAGATCCTGGATCCGCTGCGTGCCTTGGAGCCCGACGTGGCTGGTAAGGTCCCGCCTTGTGCATTGCAACCACCGGGGTGGAAGGTGGAGGTGTTGGAGGCGGTGCTGACGCATTATTTAGAGGCCACGCGGGAGCTTTTGAATTCGGTCGAGCAGATGGAAGACGCGCTCAAGAAGAGGAAGCAACGCACGGGCAAGCCGCCAGGCGCCATGCCGGAGGGGACGGGGAGAGCGGCGGTGGCGGCCCTGTCGGACTCGGACAAGATCAAGCTGCAGCTCTTGTTGGACGTGGTGGCCTTTGCGGAGGAGATGCGGAAGGCGGCGGCCGTGGACGCTCCCCTCACAAGTTGCGAGAGCTACACCCACCTTCTGCAGGCTGTGGGTCCTGCCCGTCACTTCTTGGGGCGCGACGAGGTCAAGGCCACGCTGCCTGCAGCAGTGCAGGCCTTCTTTGCTTCTTCTTCTTCCCCTTTGACAGGCTAGAGAGTTTGAAACGGGCGCGTTGACACGAAAGTAGTATTGAATGGGTAGGGCATCGAGCGTGTGCCCAACAACAAAACTGAGTGAAATTGCCTGATGTCTTGCTGCGTTTGTTTCTGCTTTTTTTTTGCTTGCTTACTTTGCTGTCTCTCATCACTTCGCTCTTCCTCTCGTTGCTACAACCCGTGATCTTTTTTGAATCCTCTCAACGGCAGCGACTCAACGTATTTCTGAAGTGCGAAGCGATGCCTTCTCCTCTTGGACGTTGCTGACTGCAGCAATCCACCCACCTCTTCTCACCACATTTGGCAACAGTGCAGGGCATGCGTAATCGAGGCACGGCCTCGTCTGCCTGCAGCTTTGTGCGCTTTGGTGTGTGTGGGCGTCTTGCGCATTGCCTTTGCCTTAGCCTCTTCCCTGCCGGCTCTGGCATACGTCCCCGCCTTCCTTCTCTGACACATGCCTCCCCACGTGGACTGCACGCGCGCCCCTCACCGCCTAACCATCTCCACACACTACACACACACACAGTACCCCTGGCTCGCCCTCGGCGTGGTTCTCCCCTGCGCTCCCTCCAAATACGCCACGGACTCCACTTCCCTCAACCGCTCCCTGATCTTCCACGCGTGGAAATCACAGCCGCTCCCCATCATCTACACGCCTTCTCACACGACCTCCACCCACCACCAACCCCTTGACAGGCCCTGATCCAGTAAAGCATACACAGACGGCGGCTTATCTTCCCCTCGAAGGGATGAGGGCTCACGCGTCTGTCCGTCGGGTCCTCTTCTTCCTTCTACTAAGCTCGACTGCCTTGCTTGGCCAGCTCGCCTTGGCCGCGGCCGCCGACGCCGATGCAGAGGACCTCCCTGCCTTCTCCACCACGTTGGGGTTCAAGTGCAAGGAAGTGGAGGAGGGGAGTGGGCGTGCTGTGGGCTGCGCGGTGGGGGAAGCACAGCTATCGCTTGACATCTTCGATAAGGGTAAGTGAGAGGACGAGATAGAGAGCAAAGAGGACAGAAATACAGAACGAGGTGCGAGGGTACAATGTGTGGAGACACGGATGAGGGAGGGTGAGAAATTGGAATTGTGTATGTAGGTCTGCGGTGTGGCTGTGTGTTCGGGTGTGGTGTGTGGGTGTGTGGGTGTGTGGGTGTATGTGTATATATAGGTTATGCGAGACTGATCCCTTATCCTGTTCCCTCCCTCTCCCTTTTCACAAAATTACACACAACAGGCATTGGTCAAGTAGGGTTGCGGCTCAGCAACAAGGGGAAGAAGCGCTCAGTGGTGAGCGAGATTTATTTGGTGGATGAGGCGGGCTTGATGCGGCCCGATTCCTTGGCCTTGCACAGCGACGGCATGGTCCACTTCCGGCAATCAAAGAAGGGTGAGTAAAGATAGGGATAAAAACAGAGACGGGGGGCGTGATAGCACGAGCACGTTACGGTGTCTGCGAGTAAATTAGCAAAGTCATACACTCAATTTATTGACGCTTCTCGGTATGCTCTCCTTGACGGGCTGGAAATTATATAGTGAACTCACGCCCCCCTGCCTTCTCTCCCTATCCCATTTCCACCCTCTCAACCACACACACAGAACACCTGTTCCCCGCCCATAGCGCCGAGGAGAAGCAGCCACAAAACGCGGACGTGGCCCTGCTCCGACGCAAGGAGGTCTCGAAGATCGGCCGGTTCTTGAGAAACAATGGCGTGAGCAATGAGAGCGGTCCTCTCACTCTATTGATGAAGTAAGTACCCTAGACCAACACACACATACACACACATCCCTCAATACTGTGTCGTCCTCATTGCGTGTATTTACTCATCTCTCCCTTCGTTTTCTATCATTTTAGGACTACCAACGCTGCTCTGGACGCCGAGCTAGTAACAGAGGCCTCCCACGAGTGCCTCTTGCGGGTAGCCGTCATCTTGACTCATTTCGAGGCGGACCCTGGAGCAAGAACCACTTTCTTGTCCAACTGCCTACCTAGTACATAGAGGAGAAGAAGAAATAAACAGGAACAACAGACAGGACCAATAATGAGAATGCACACACATTGATCGAGCGGCTTTCCCCGGAGGAAGAAAGGAAAGAGAGCGGACATTAAGAAAGTAACAGAACGTAGATAGATAGTATGCCTGGAGTGAAACTTATGAACGGAAACGTTTTTGCTTTTCTTTGTGCTTTGTTGTTGTCTTGCAAAATACTGTCTCTTCACTTCCCCTTCCTTTCATTTGTCTTTGTGTGCTGAGCACTTCATTTCATTCATTCATTCATGTGTGTACATCCTTCCTCCTCCATGGCCCTACGAGACAGAGCTCCCTTCTCTCCCGCACCAATGAACAACTCAACGTCCGTCGCTTAATCCGTGTACCGCACCGGCTTGCTTGCATTTTCACTAGTCTTGGTGGCAGCAGCAGCTATCTCAGTCTTCCGCTCGCTGGACGATGGGGGAAGGGCTCCTTCCCCTCCCTGGTTCCCCCCCTCCTTGTCCTTGGCCAGGGCCGCTCGGTACTCACGCACAAACCACGTGACGGATCCCCACAAGCCCAAAGTCAAGCCGGACATGACGAGCAGGTGCACGCGAACGTGGCCCTCGTTGTGCTGGGCTGTGTAGAGCAGCACGGCCAGGAGCGCGAACAGGCACTTGTGCAGGAAGGGGATGATGATCTCGGCTGAATCCCACCCGGGCTTGAGCAATGATTGAAAGAGGCCCAGCTTCTTGGGCGTGGTGTTGAGGCGTTGCCGCTGCGCTTGCTGCTGCGCCTGGATCTGGGAGGAGGTCGACATGGATGATGTAGGGGGCTGGAAAGGTTGGCTGGCAAAATTGTAGGCGCGTTAGCGGCAAAGAACCTCGGGGTAGGCGTGAGCGACCTGTGTGGACGTGGGAATGGACGAGGTGAGGTCTAGGAGTGTGAATTGCAGGCATACAAGCGGCCTTTGTGACCGAATTTGGGGCACAGACGAAATCTCCAACTGCCATCATCATGACGGCCTCCTTCTTGCTTTTTGCTTCTCACTTGAGCCTTTGTGTGCTTGTCCAGGCGTTCACTATCAAGGCATTAGACCCACTCGGCATGTACTACATGTGCTCATTACCGTGGAGGCGGTGGTCGTGGCGTGGACGACAGCCATCATCAGCGTCATCCCCCCTCCTGCTGCCTGCTGTCTAACTCCTTCCTATCCCTTCTTACACACAAACACACACAGCTCCCCTCCTCCACCACCATCAAGGCAAGGCGCGTCACGAGGGGCTTCTCGGGCAGCCGGTGGTCATGTTTTTCAAGGACTTTGGGCGGTCCACCGCGGGTAAGCAAGCAGGACGGGCAGGGAGAATTTGGGGGAGGGGAGGCTGTCCAGGTGTCTTCGTGCACAGGCACTCACCGTACACACACATACCCCTGCCACAGACTTATTCAATGACGACTTTAGCTACAAGAGGAAGCTCAAGATCAAGCTCCCGACCCCGGACGGCGTGGTAAGTGCTCGGGATTTCCCCCTCCCCCCCTTGCTTCTACTTGTGCGCCTGCATCTCCCACTTCACGCACGGCGGCGTATTTCATTGGTTCCTTCTTTCAAAAAACCTTTCTGTAGACTCTGACTTCTCGCATCCCACCCCTTCTCCCTAATTCAGACTTGGACGAGCGAAGGCGAGCTCTCCTCAAAGGGCGTCATGGCCAAACTCGCGGCCAAGTACAAGCACCCTTCCGGCATCTCCCTCGACAAATTGGAATTCAAGACCGACGGCCGCATCCTGGGCGAGGCCTCCTTGGACGTCGATTCCAAGTTGAAGCTGTGGGTGAGCGCGGAGGACGGCCGACAGGACGCGGGGAAGCCGATCAAGTCACATGGGAAGCTTGGGGTGGAGTACGTGAGCCCTGGTGTGTTGGTGGCACAGAGTGATGTGGATGTCGTCAATGGCCCGACGGTGAACGGCTCGGCGGTTTTGAGCCTGGGGGGGACAAGTGGGGTGCTGGCTGGTTTCCAAGCGACGTACAACACGCAATTGGACGAGAAGGATCAGAAGCCCGAGTTCCTTGATTATAATGTAGGTCTGGCCAAGGTCAACAAGAGCTGGGAGGCCTCGGTGCGATCGTACAACAAGGTGTCCAACCTCCAATTCTCCCTCCTCTCGCGCGTGAACCCCCAAGTGACCTTCGGGGCGCAGCTTGATTACCAGGTGGATAAAAACACGCAAGGCATGACGATTGGTGGCTGCTTCCGCCCTGACCGTGACACGCGTATGTCTGTCAAGATTTCTTCTTTGGCCTTGCTTTCGGTGGCGTACGCGCAGAATTTGAGTCCGTTTGCTCATCTCTTGTTGTCGGCCGAGGTGGACGCGAAGGACTGGGCGTCTGATTCCCATAAGTTTGGGTTGGGGCTTACGCTGAGTGCATGAGGAAGAGGAGAAGAAGGAGAAAGAGGAGGGAAATAAAGGAGGAAAGATAGTTAAAGTGGGGGAGAGGGAGTGAGGGAGGGAGAGGGGTGAAAAAAGAGACACGATACAGTAGCAGAGGAGCAGGAGCAGGACAGAGGGTTGGTTAGTTTTCAGAAGAAGATGAAACTAAAAAAAGGCACGTTTTAAGTGTTTAGAAGTGAAGGGAAAAGAAAAGTGGCACAGCAAAGTTTTTCCCTTGGACACACACAGAAGGGGACAGGAGAAATCATAAGGAAAACAAGTGAGAGGTCTGCTCGTGTTCGTCGTTATTGCTGTTCTTGTTTCTTCTTCTTTGGATGTACACTTGATTCCTTCCTCCTTTATCGACTCGAAGAGCGGAGGAAAGAGATAACCTCGCATTTGGTCTCCCCCCTCCTGTGAGTGCTCTATTACCTGACGCCGATTCAGCTCTTCTTTCTCTTCGCTTTTCTTCTGTGCCGAATTGAAGCAATTACAACAAACTGTACACTTTGATAATGAGCAAAAGGAGATGAAGTATGAGAAGGAGGAGGGAGGGGAGGAGCGATGGGTGGAGAGTCCTTGTCGCCGTCGCCGTGCTTATTCAAATAGGGAAAACAAGAAGGAGGGAAAGAAGGAGGAGGATGGAGGGGCTGGGCAAGCCCTCGACTCAGTATTAGTGGTTCCGCGCATGGTCCCACGGCTGAAAATAGAAGCGCTCAAAGCCCTTAACTCCCGTCAAAACCCCCACCGGAAAGACAGAAGAAGAAGAGAAGCGGAAGGAGGAGGAGGAGGAGTTCTAGTGGTTCCGCGCATGATCCCACGGCTGAAAATGAAAGCGCTCCTCAAACCCTTTGATAATCAAACTCCCCGTAATCCCCAAGACAGTCAAGAACCCCCCCGCCAACCTCGTATACACACTCTGTCCCAACAGCCCCAAATAAAAAGCCATCACCGACATAAACCCAATCAAATGCCGCAGCCTCCCCAAGTTCCTCAAGGCCCCCCTACACACCTTACAATGCTTCGTGTGCGACTCATACCTATCCAAAAGCACGCGTCGATCCGGCGTGGGCGGCAACGAGGACGACAACCCCGGTACTAACCATTTAGGCCCACCAAATCGCGCGATCCACTTACGGAGGGCCCGAACGGAGCCATCAGAAGCGGTGGGCATGTAGTAGGTTTTCTCGACGTCGAGCGCGGTGGAAGGGTCGAGCAACGCCCGCTCTCGTTCTTGGCCGTGGAGGAAGACGGTATCACTGTCAAGCACGCGGAGGATGCGTTGATGCTGGATCCACTCGGGGGGCCATCGGAGCCAGGCAAAAGGGGGGAGGAAGTAGTTGCGGAGGAAGCGGTACATAACCCGGGAGCGGCCGGGACCCGTTGGCACGGCGTAGGTAACGATGCGGATGAGTCGTTCACGTTTGGGGAGGAAGGGGATTTTGTTCAGGACTTCTGTGACGTTGATGACTTGGTAGAGGAGGGTGGGGGGGCGGAAGTGGAGGGATTGGGCCACTTTCACCATGGGGGGAGGGCGCGTTTTTAGGGCGCGTTTTCGCCGAAGTTGGCCGGGAGCTTCTTCTTCGGCTGCTGCTGCTGCTGCTGTTGCTTCGTCATCATCCTCGTCCTCGTCATCGAGCACCCCTAAAATTTTTTGGTCCAAGTCCACGCTGCCCTCTTCGGCGGTGACTTGCTCTTGTCGTTGTCGCCTCACTGATTGTCCAGCTGCACCTCCTGCTGCTGCTGCTGCTGCTGAGGGGGGCATACGGCGGCGCTTGGGAAAGAATTGAGCAGAGTCAAACCCGTCCTTGCGGATCTCGTCGACCTTGATATCGATAAAGGCGGCTTGGTTCCGGTTGCTGATGATGTTGTGATGGGCGAAGGGGAGGTGGGAAGGGTCGATGCCGTTTTCGAGGAGGGTGTCGAAGCCGTACTGTTTTTGGTTTGTTTGGGGGGGAGAGGGGGGGGAGGAGGGAGGGAAGGCGAGGAAATAAGAATAAGTATTGAACCTCTATTGCTATGTGAGCAATTTTGCCGCCATGAGATGCCAAGCGGGCTTTTTTGCAGCTGGTTTCCTCTACTTAACCCTACTCCCCGCCCTCCTCTAAATAAATACACGTGACGTACCGGCATATCCCGACAAACCACCAAATACGACATCGCCTTCTCGTCCACATCCTCCATCAACGTCGGCTTCACCACTTTGCCGCCACCAGGCCCTCTTCGGACGTATCAGGCCACACCCAAATCATCCCCTGGGCCTCTTGCGTGGGCAGGGCCGTGGCACATGCTCGTTTAGAACGCAAAGCAACGGCCTCGCTTTGGTCTGCATCGGGGTCCGCCTGTGGGATTTTGCTACACGCGCCCGAGCCGCCAAATTCCCAGCCGTGGTACGCGCATTGTAAGTTGCCTGTCTTGCTTTCGACCCGCCCTTCGGAGAGCGGGGCCATTCGGTGGGGGCATCGGTCGATGAAGCACCGCCACGCGGCAGGACTACCAGAAGCTGCCGCGGCGGCTGGGCCTTCTTTCCACAGCACCATATCGCGACCCAGCAGCGTCACTTTGGTGGGCACAGCGCTGTCTAGGTCCCGGGTTAGGGCCACCGGGTACCATTGCTTCCACCAGTCAAAGGCTTCGGGGTCGTCGTTGCTGCTGCTCCCGAGGTAGACCGCGGAAGACGATGCTGCTGCTGTCGTGGCGGCTGCAGCCAATTGCGAGACCCCCGCGGTGTTGGCCCGGGGAATGAGCTGCTTCACGGACGGCAGATTTCGCACCTGACTACCTAGGAATGCGTGCGAGGCGTATGGCAGCACCAGGCCCAAGACCAAAAGGAGTAGGGGGACTGGAGTTGACACGGTCATGGCCAGCCTGACTTTTCGGCGATGGGTCGTGATGATAGTGGGGGCGTGGAAGGGCGGCAGAGCGTACCAGGCACTGCGGGTTGCGTGGATGGCCCGCGCACCTTGCCAAGCTTGACCTGGGCGTTGTGATCCAGGTGGTGGTGTCCTGTGAGGTGTTTGAGGGGTGTTTGAGTGCTTCGAAGTCGAACGAAGAAAGGCGGCATCGGTCATCGTCGTCAGCGAGCGATAAGGAAAGTAAAAGTGACCCGCCAACACTTTGCACACGCATTACATAAGCTCACCCCCGCTACACACATACAAAACCACGACTACAAGAGGACGACGACAAGAGGGTGGGCTGCCGCTAAGCTGCCCATGCCCAGGCGGCGAGACGACTTCTAGCTGGCTGCGTCGCCTTGTTCTTCTTCCTTCTGTGACTCCACCTGCCCCTAGAGCAACACACCACACGCCCTTCTACTTGTGTGGTAGCTTAGGTGGCACCTTCACCCGTTGCGCTTTGGGCGTGGCATACTATATTCAAGCCACGGCCTCCTAAGCTAAGCACAAACGCAGCAGCAGCAGCAGCAGCAGCAGCAGCAGCAGTCTTCCCCCCCTTTTTCTCCCCGCGCGCTTCCACCTCTCACCATTCGAAGAAATGGGGGACTTGGAAGCCACCATCAAGGGCATCGGTGTGTCAGGTACCCTTCTCTACGTGGCTATGCTGCTTTACATAACGTGGCGAACGGGCCGCCTCCTCCTTCTCCAACAACCCTCCTCAGCAGCAGCCTCCAGACAACAGCAACTAACCCTGCCCGCCAAGAAATGCTTCCACATCGCCTTGTTCTTTTCGGCGTTGCTCGACTTGTGTTACTACGCCAAACTAAGCAAGGGCGTGGTCACCGCCACCAGCTTTTCCCTACACCTAATGGCACTCTGGGCAGAGCTCACAGCTTTCAGTTGCATCGTCGTCCTCTGGTCCCGAGTCCTGAATGTGGCAAAAGAGAAAGACAGCGTCTTAACTTACGTGATTGCCCTCGATGCCTTTGTCCTGCTTTGGACTTTAGTAGTGATCTGCCTCGTCATCATCGCGAGGGAGAATGTCGACCAGTGGGTTTCCTCAAGCAGCCAGCCCTTCATCTTCTTCTTCCTCGTGCAAGGTCTGGCCCTACTCTCATGCTGCCTCGCCCTCCTCTACCACGGCATCCGCCTGCAGTACCTCGTCAGAAACCATCCACGCTGGGAGCCTCTGAGGAGGGAAAGGCGGCTGCGGATCGTGTTAAGAATCAACGCTGTCCTCTCCGTGTGCACTTTCTGCTTCCTCTTGCGCGTCGTGCTCCTAATTGCCCATTTTATCCAAGCGGAAGCCCACCAACAAGCTCGTTTTCTGGACCCGGCCGCATTAGTTAACTGGTACGTTTGGTGTAACTGGGTCCCAATGTGCATACCAGCTTTACTCCTCCTCTATATGATGAAATGCGGCCCGGGGCAAGAACGAGGGAGCGTCGGCGGTGCTGGTGCAGGGGGAGGAGGGTTAACCTTAGGGATGGCTGCTAAAGCAGGGGGAGCGGATGGTACTGTAGGAGCATTGCGTGAGTGGGAGGAGCCGTTGGTCTCACCACATGCCTCGGGCAACCCCTTGTTGAGCCGGGATTACTGGAGGACGAACCTAGCGGGTTTGTATAGTCCTCCTCTCCCTCCTTCTCTCTCTCCATCTCAGGCTGAGGGTGTTGGTGGTGTTATTTCGCCTGCGGCTGCTACTCCGCTGACACCTGCTGCTGCTGTAGCAGTAGGTGGGGGGGGGGGCAAGCGAGGGGCGGTGTTGGATTTGGGGATGGAGCAGGAGGGGGATGAGGAACAAGGGTCAAGTCAACAGCAACGAAACGAGACCGAGCCTCTAATTCTGACGGCAGTGTAAAGTGTGTGTATCAACTACCAAGGAAAAATATGTTTGTCTGTGGATAGGATTTCGATGATGAAAAAGAGGTGATGCTAAGCTGTCCAAGCAAGCGAGCGCGACTTGATTGCCTGTAGGCGTGTGTATGTAAAACAAAAAGAACAAATGAAAGTAAACGCTGTGTGTCTTTATTTTAATTGTTGTTGTTTTTTTAAATTGGGTTGGGATTGGCTTGGTGGCTGGGATCTTTTCACCTCGCGCTTTTCTCTCTTTTTCGACGTCCGACTCTTCTTTCGTCGCACACATATATTTGTTGTTATACACTTTGTTGTTAGTGTCAGGCTCGTTTTCTTCAGCTGTGTTGATTGATTGGATTCTACTTGTTGTGTTACACTCTCCTTTCTGTGTCTGTCCATCTTCTGCTCTTGTTTTGCTCATATCGTTCTATTGTCTTTCCACCTTCTCTCCTGCTGTTATGTTCGTTCACTTCTGTTGTTTTGCTCGCCCGTTTGATACATCTTTATGTACCGTGCATTCACACATTTTTAACAGACACCCACAACCCGACACGGCCCATCGCACGCGTCAGTTGCTCTCTTTTCCCCTCCCTTTTCCGCTCCCCTTATCACCCACTCAGGGCGTAAACCAACATGCACCGACCCCACGCATCAGTCTCTCTTTTTTCGCTCAACCACCCAAACCCCAACACGGCCCATCGCGCGCGTCAGTCGCTCCCTTTCCCCCTTCCTTTCCCGCTTCCTCTTTAACTCACTCAGGGCATGAACCAACCCGCACCCACCACACACGTGTCAACCGCTCTCTTTTCCCTCTAATAGGGAATGGATGAATAAACCGGCTTTTCAAGCGCATCGGTACCAAACTCGCTATATGCATCCGCGCTCATCCACCCCGCTTGCCCCTCCACCACCTTCCGCGCACACGCAGCCACTGCCCGGGAGACAGCGGGAACAATCAGGGAGGAAGGAGACAAGGGGTCCTGATTCCTATCCTCCCCGTCCTCCTCCTCCTTCCCTCCCCTCTTGCCCCCCTCCTCCAACACCCGCACATTGACCATCGCTGCATAGTTGTCAGGCAACACCGCCGTGAGCTCAGCGGTAAGCCGCTCCGCGAATCCCGGGATACGACTCGTCTGCCCAACCAGCAGCACGTTCGGGAGTACGTCCGGCCATAGTTCTATCTCCAGATTCCGCAGACTCTCCAACACGAGGTCCGCCACCCCCAAGCTCTGCCCAATATCCGAAAAAAGCTCAGGCCGGAACAGCAACTCCCCACAATGGAACCGCTCCCGGCCCACGCGCAACGCCAGCTCTTGCCCGTCCGAAAGTAAGCTACGGACGACGACCTCATTCTCACTCCCATCCCCCGAGTCATCAAGGGCATCCCCAGGCTCGGCCATGGAGGCCACGTCCAACCGACGGCCGGGCACGGCGCTCTCCTCGATTTGGATATGAGCCCGGTGGAACCTCATCACGTCAATCTTCTCCCGTTCAAAAGAACCATGCCGCCCAATCTCGTTCTTGAAATCCAGCGCAACATATGCGTGGTCCTCCTTGATCTGACGTGCCACCTCGAGCATCTTCCGCTCAACCAGCGAAGCGTAGACTTCGTTCCGGCGGGAGAGGAGCATGTGGGACATATATTTTGTCAAGTCCGACCCTCCCAGGGCTGATGTCTGCATGGCCTTCTCCACCACCCAGCGCTCGTACACGGGGCATACACGCGTGGTTTCCTCCCCGACGTCGATGACCAAGGCGTGTTTTTCCTTGGCGAGGGAGGAGGAGAGGATGCAGGACTCGTTGAGAAAGCGGACGCTGTGTTATGTGTGTGTGTGGGGTGGAAGAGGCCAAGAATGAGTTTTGCTGACAAGGAGTAAAGAGCAAGTTCTGATTACAACGGCCCACCCAGTCCCTTTCCCCCTCCCTCCCTCGCTGCCACCCTCTCTATCGTCTCGTCTTTCTTACCTGGAGGCCTCGCAGGGCTCAAACATCATCTCCACCATCTTGGCCCGTTCCTCGGGGGTAGTAGTAGCCTTATACGTCACCACAAGCGGGCTCTCCCACGCGTCCACATCCATCTTCTCCAACACGTCCTTCAACAACCACTTCAGGTCCGCGGGCCGCTCCAGCCGATCACGGACAAAAGGCGCCTCGAGCTTCAAAGCCCCCCGCAGCACAGGATCAGGGTGGTCAAAGGCACAATACCAAGCATCCTTCCCAATAAACACCCCATCCTCCCGGAAGCGGGCATACATGGGATTAGCTGAAATACTGGCGTTTTGGACGATGGCCGAGTAGTTCGCTGAGGCTTTCTTGGGCCTTGCCACCACGCAAGGGAAGTGCATAGGGTTGAATTTCTCCGGGCTCCCCACCTCTACCCAGCCTGCGCGAATGCGCCAGCTGCCCAATTCGATGAGGAAGAAGCGATCAGGCACGCCCGAGGCCAGGGTAAGGTTCGACGCCTGCCGGACCAGTACTGAGGCCGACGATGACTCCCACTGCTGCTGCTGTTCCTCTTGCTCTTGCTCCACCTCCTCCGCCATGCCCTTGAGCGCTCGTAGCTCGGCCATGAGCGCCGCACACTCCTCCCTCGCCGCCTCGGCCTCGACCTTCCATCGGGTCCATTCTTCCGTAGCAGCGGCCAGCTCGTTCTCAAAGGCTGTTTCGCGCGCCTGTACATCTTCCTGTGCAGCATCAGCAGCCGACCTCCAAAGCTCCGCCGTGTCCTCCGCAGCAGCCACCTCGTTTTTCAAGGTGGTCTCTCGCGATCGTGCTTTTTGAAGTGCTGCCTGCACCTCACTTATCTCCGCTTGAGCTGCCTCGGCGGTCGCCTTCCAACCCGCCAGCTCTTCTTGCAGTGCCGTGGCAAGCGATCGGGCTTCCAGCAACGACGACGACGTCTCAAGCTCTGACGCCTGCGCCTTCTTGCCCTCCTCCCGAATCGCATCTGCTGCTGCTGCCAGGCGCGCTAGCTCCTTCTTGGCCGCCGCCAGCTCGGCCTGCAGGGCGGCTTCTCGTGCTCGGCCTTCGTCCAGCAAAGCCTCAAGGGAGGCCTGACCCTTGCTGCCCTCCTCCCGAATCGCATCTGCTGCTGCTGCCAGGCGCCCTAGCTCCTTCTTCGCGGCCGCCAGCTCGGCTTGCAAAACTGCCTCTCGTGCTCGTCCCTCGTTCAATGAAGACTCAAGGGAGGACTGACCCTTGTTGCCCTCCTCCCGCAGCTCCCGCAGCGCCGCACATTCCATCTCGACCGACTCAGTCGCCGCTTTCAATTGCTTGGCCTTCTCCTCGGCCGCCGTCTTTTCAAGCTCCAGTGCAGCCACACGCTGACGGGCCTCTGCCAGCGCCGCTTCCAGGGAGGACTTCTTCTTGCTGGTCTGATACCGCAGGGCAGCAATCTCTTCTCGGGCCGCTTGGGCACTGGCTTGGCTCTCCATCATCTCCTCCTTGATAAACAAGACCTCCTTCACCGCGGCGGCTTCATGGGAGCGGGCTTCTGCCAGAGCAGCCTCGAGGGAAGAGAGCTTGCTGCTGCTCTCCTCTTGGGCAAGCGCCGCCGCTGCTTCCAATGCTCGGATGTGCTCCTTGCTGTCCGCCCCTCCTTCCACCCGTGCCGTCTCGACCGCCTCCTTCCATCGCGTCACCTCCGCTTGGACCGCGGCAAGCTCGGCCTCGAACGACGCCTGCTGCTCCTGGGACTCGGCCACTAAGGCTTGCAACAGCGAATGGCCCTTCTTATTATGCTCCTGCAGCCGAGCAACCTCCTCCCGTGCAGCCTCCAGGTTGACCTGGACCTCAGCCAGCTCCCACCTCGTCATCGCTGCTTGGTCCGCCACCACAGAATCATGCGAGTGCATTTGTGAAAGGCTAGCCTCCAGCATGGTAAGCTTCTTGCTGCTCTCCTCCCGCGCGGACTCGATCGCTGCTTGACACCGCACCACCTCGGCCTGTGCCTCAGCCACCTCGCCTTCCAAGGCTCGGGTGCGCGCCCCCCCTTCTGCCAGCAGGGACTGGCTCTTGACCTCTCCCTCCTTCAGCGCCTCCGCATCCTCCTTCCATCGCGCCACTTCGTTTTGAGCGGCCTCCACCTGCGCAACCAAATCCGCCTCCCGTAACTGCAGCTCTCCAATGGACGACGACTTCTCGGCAGCTTCCTTCCGTGCTGCTTCAGCCGCCTCGTTTAAGCGTGCTAGCTCCTGCTGCATGGAAAGGAGCTCCGCCTTGAGCGACTCCTGCTGCGAGATGCCTTCCACCCGTGCCGCATCGGCCGCTTCCTTCAATCGGGCCAGCTCACCTTGAGCGGCCTGCACTTCAGCAACGAGTTCTGATTCTCGTGCTTGCAACCCCGTCATCGACGTGAGTCGCTCCGCGGTCTCCTTCTGTGCTACTTCGGCCGCCGCCTTCCATTGTGCCAGCTCGCCTTGAGCGGCCTGCACTCCAGCCACCAAAACCGCTTCCCGTGCTTGCAATCCCGTCATCGACGTGAGTCGCTTCGCGGTCTCCTTCTGTGCTGCTTCCGCCGCCTCGCTCAAGCGCGCCAGCTCTTTTTTCGCTGAGACAAGCTCGGCTTTGATCGATTCCCGGGACGCTGCTAACGAGGATAAGCCGTTCTTAGCCGCCTCCTGCAACGCAGCAGTCTCATCCCTCGCCGCCTGCTCCTTGGCTTGGCACGCCGCAAGTTCGGCCTGGACCGCTGCCACTTCCGCCGTTCGTGCAGCTTCCTGGGTGCGCAGCTGTGCTAGGGTAGCCTCCAATGAAGAGAGCTTGCTGCTGCTGTCCTCCAAATCGGATTCGGCGGCTGCTTGATGATGCGCCAGCTCGGCTTCAGCACGGTCCACCTCCGCTTCCAAGGCCTCGATGCGCGCCTCGCTCTCCACCAGCAACGATTGGCTCTTGGCCTCTCCCTCTCGCAAGGCCGCTAGCTCCTGCTGTACTGCCAAAAGCTCCGCCTGAAGCGACTCCTGCTGCGATGTGCCACCCACCCGTGCGGCCTCAGCCTCCTTCTTCCATCGCGCCGCCTCAGCATTAGCACTGCTCAAATCCGCTTCCAAATCTGCCACTGACATAGACATCCCCGCCGCCTCGTTCTGGGCTGACTCTGCCTCCTTCTGCCAGTGGGCCACCTCCTGCTGCAGCGCAACGAGCTCCGTCTGCAGCGAGGCCTGCTGCTCCTGGGACTCTTGTAAAGACGCTTCTAAGTGGAACAAGCCACTGTCGCCCTGCTCCCGCAACGCGGCCATCTCCTCCCGTGCCGCCTGCTCCTTAGCCTGGCTTTCTGCCAATGCCGCCTTGAGCCCTGCCCCTTCCTCCACTAGAGCTGCTTCACGCAAACGAAATTCTGCTAGGCTAGCCTCCAAAGAGGAGAGCTTACTGCTGCTTTCCTCCAAGTCGGAGTCGGCGGCTGCTTGAGAGCGCGTCACCTCGGCCTGAGCACGGGCAACCTCCACTTCCAAGGCCCCGATGCGCGCCTCGCCCACCGCAAGCAATGATCGAAGCCCACCTTCTCCCTCTCGCAACGAGGTGCATTCCTTACGTGCCGTCTCCGCCTCAGCCACCCACCGGGCCACCTCCTCCTTCGCGGCCTGCACTTGAGCAGCTAATTCCACTTCCCGTGCTCCCAAATCCGACACTAACAAGGCTTTCTCCGCAGCCTCGTTTTGGGCTGCTTCTGCTGCCTCCTTCCACTGGGCCAGCTCGTCCTGAGCAGCTTGCACTTGAGCGGCTAATTCCATCCCTCGTGCTTCCTCCAACCCACGGGCAGACTCGGCGGCTGCTTGATAACGGGCCTCCTCGGCCTTAGCATTGTTCAGGTCCGCTTCCAACTCCGCCAGCGACATGGACATCCCGGCAGCCTCGGTTTGGGCTGCCTCCGCCTCCTTCTGCCAGCGCGTCACCTCGTCCTGAGCGGCCTGTACTTGAGCGGCCAGTGTGCTTTCCACAGATGACAAATGCTCCGCAGCCTTGTTTTGGGCTGCTTTTGCCTCCTTCTGCAAGCGGCTCACCTCGTCCTGCGCAGCCTGCATTTGAGCAGCAACCGACACCAAATTCTCCGCAGCTTCGTTTTGGGCTGCTTCGGCCGCCTCCTTCCATCGAGCCAGCTCGTCTTGAGTGGCCTGCACTTGCATGAGCAGTTCCAACTCGCGTGATTGAACCTGTCCGAGGGAAGAGGATTTCTCGACAGCTGCTTGTTGGGCTGCATCTGCCGCCTCCTTCAATTGCACCAGCTCCTCCTGCGCGGCCTGTACCTGAGCGGCAAGTGTGCTCTCCCGTTCTTGCTGCCCCGTCATCGAAGCGAGTCGTTCCGTGGCCTCCTTCTCTGCTGCTGCTGCTGCCTCGGTCAAGCGCACCACCTCGTCCCGCGCTGCGGCAAGCGCGAGTTCCACCGACGACAAATTCTCTTGCTGGCCTGCTACTGCCACCTCATTCATGCGCCCTAGCTCTTGCTGCACGGAAAGGAGCTCCGCCTTAAGTGCGTCGTGCTCGGCCTGAGACGCTGCCACGCTGCTGCTGCTCGTCTCTGATGTCGCCTCGGCCTCTGCCCTTAATTGAGCTGCTTCCTCCTTGGCCTTGCTCAACTCCTCCTGCAACACCTGCGCTTCCATACGCGCCTTCTCCAACATTGACAAGCTCGCGGCCTGCTCCTCCTTCAAAGCAGCCAGCTCTCGTCGTGCCCCCTCCATTTCCCCCTGCCAGCCCTCCATCCCTTCCAAGGCCCGGGCCAGCTCTTTCTGTAGCACTGCCTCCCGCGCCTGAATCTCCTCCACAAGGGCAGCATCGCGCTGGTGGCTTGCGTCCACCATAGCGTCGTGCTCGGCCTTGATCCGCGCTAATTCTGCCTGCATCGTCTCCAGTTCCGCCCGCAAGGCCTCCTCCCGCGATTGGCACTCGTGACTTGCGTGCAACACCGCCTCGTGCTCGGCCATGATTCGCGTAAGCTCCGCCTGGGCAGTAGCTACTTCCATCCGGAACGCCTCCTCGTTTGCCTTCATGTTCTCCATGGTCAACTCTCCCCCATCCTTCTCCTCCCGTAGCCGGTTGCACTCCTGCCGTACAGCCTCCTCCGCCACCTTGGCTAACCTCAGCTCCTCCACCAAGCGTGCACACTCTGCCTTCGACGCGTCCAGCTGCGATTGGCTTCTCCCGGCCTCCGGTGCTGACGCCTCGACCTGGGCTTGATACTGGGCCTTCCATTCCATCGCTTCATCCTCCGCCTCCGTCATCTCCTCCTGCAAGCACTGCAACGCCGTGTCGCGTGCCTCCGCATCAGCCCGGGCCTCCACCAACATAGACTGAATCTTGGCATACTCCTCCTGAAGCACCAGCAGCTCTCCTCGTGCCGTCTCGGCTGCCAGATCAGACGACTCCGTTTCCACCTTGGCCCGAGCCAGCTCTTCTTGCAGGGCCACCGAAATGAATGCTTGGCCTTCTTCTTGGGCAGTCTGGAACCGCGCGAGTTCCTCCTGCGCAGCCACCAGCTTTCGCCGCGCCGTCTCGGCCGCCAAATCAGACGCCTCCATTTCCACCTTCGTTCGGGCCAGCTCTTCCAGCAGGCTTGCGACAAGGATTGCTTGGTCATTGTGCGTCGCGCTCACAAGCTCTTGTTGGACAGCCTGGAATCGCTCTAATTCTTCCTGGGTGGCCACCAGCTCTCGCTGCGCCGTCTCGGCCGCCAGGTTGGACGACTCCTTCTCCACCTTCACTCGAGCCAGCTCGGAGTTCAAGGCAACCCGCTTCGCCTCCTCAACCTTCTTCTCCTCCTGCATCTTCTGGTGCTCCACGAGGATTTCATCTTGCATCGCGTACGCCTTCTGCAGGTCCCGTGCCAGCGCGGCGGCTTGCCCGGCCTGGGCCGCCAGGGCTTGCGCCTCCATAGAGAGCGTCCGATTTGCCTCCTCCAACGCCAAGATGACCCGCTTGGCTTCCGCGAGCTCCAGGCGGGCACGTCGCTCTTTCTCCTGCAGCCGTTCCAGGGCTTGGTGGAAAGCTTGCATCTCAGCAACCACCCCCACCGCCGTCGCACTGCCTCCCGCGCTCCCCATTGTGAGCCCCTCGATTTGACGGCGAACCGCAGGCGACGACGCCTGGCCCGGGTTCTGGCAGATGGACATGATGAGGTCCATGAGTTCAATCGTGTTGCACGCAGGTACCTTGGTCCTCAGGCCCTCCATCATTGTCGCTGCCCCCAAGGGCGGTCGGCCCGGTTGGCCCACTGCGGATTTTTGAAGGACGCACAGCGAGCTTTGGCGAGGCGATAACGGCCAGACGTGTCCCGTCTGCCTGGCCTGTCTCCTCTCTGCTTGTCTGTCTGTGTGTGTAGGGGAGAGGGGGAGAGTGAGAGAGTGGTTGGTGGTGGCAAATCAAGGAGGAGAGCACCAAACGAGAGCAAGCCAACAAGATGAGTTGAGTGAACGAGGAGGAGCGAGGCCGAAACCGTCGAGACTGCTTGGCCCATGTGAAAATTCGCAGCATTTCTGCCTGTAATATCGGCGCAAACAAGCACAAAGAAGCAATTGGTCCACCAGTCCTCGTTGTATTCAGCATGCACTGTGTGTTTCTTTCAAGCGCAGGCGTCCCTGTCTATAATCTTTGTGGTATGCCAACGCCAAAAACAGATGTTTTTGTCAAATCAGTTCTCCTCCCTCCCTCTTCTCCTCTCATCTCCCCGTCGTGTGCAATCCTCCCTCACTCTGTCTCTTCGCTCATCCTTCTTCTCATCTCCCCGTCGTGTGCAATCCTCCCTCCCTGACTTCATTCATCCTTCCTCTCCACACTTAGTTAAGTAGGACGACCGCCCTTGGGGGCAGCCACAATGATGGAGGGTCTGAGGACGGAGGCACCTGCGTGCAACACGATCGAGCTCATGGACATCATCATGTCCATCTGCCAGGACCCGCGCCAGGCATCGTCGCCTGCGGTTCGCCGTCAAATCGAGGGGCTCACAATGGGGAGCGCGGGAGGCAGTGCGACGGCGGGGGGGGGGGTTGCTGAGATAGAGGTCTTGCACCAAGCCCTGGAACGGCTGCAGGAGAAAGAGCGACGTGCCCGCCTGAAGCTCGCGGAAGCCAAGCGGGTCATCTTGGCGTTGGAGGAGGCAAATCGGGCGCTCTCTATGGAGGCGCAAGCCCTGGCCGGACGAGCCGGGCAAGCCGCCGCGCTGGCACGGGACCTGCAGAAGGCGTACGCGATGCAAGATGAAATCCTCGTGGAGCACCAGAAGATGCAGGAGGAGAAGAAGGTTGAGGAGGCGAAGCGGGTTGCCTTGAACTCCGAGCTGGCTCGAGTGAAGGTGGAGAAGGAGTCGTCCAACCTGGCGGCCGAGACGGCGCAGCGAGAGCTGGTGGCCACCCAGGAAGAATTAGAGCGATTCCAGGCTGTCCAACAAGAGCTTGTGAGCGCGACGCACAATGACCAAGCAATCCTTGTCGCAAGCCTGCTGGAAGAGCTGGCCCGAACAAAGGTGGAAATGAAGGCGTCTGATTTGGCGGCCGAGACGGCGCGACGAAAGCTGGTGGCTGCGCAGGAGGAACTCGCGCGGTTCCAGACTGCCCAAGAAGAAGGCCAAGCATCCTTTGCTGCGGCATTGCAGGAAGAGCTGGCTCGGGCTAAGGTGGAAACGGAGTCGTCTGATCTGGCAGCCGAGACGGCACGAGGAGAGCTGCTGGTGCTGCTGGAGGAGTATGCCAAGATTCAGTCTATGTTGGTGGAGGCCCGGGCTGGATGCGGAGGCACGCGACACGGCGTTGCAGTGCTTGCAGGAGGAGGTGACGGAGGCGGAGGGGGAAGCGATGGAATGGAAGGCCCAGTACCAAGCCCAGGTCGAGGCGTCAGCACCGGAGGCCGGGAGAAGCCAATCCCTACTGCAGACGGCACAGGCAGAGTACGCCCGCTTGAAGGAGGACCTGCGGTCAGCCAAGGCGGCGGCGGAGGCTGCACGGCAGGACTCCAACCGACTACGGGAGGAGGTGGATAGGGGGAAGTTGACCATGGAGAACATGAATGCAAACGAGGAGGCGCTGCGGTCGGAAGTGGCGACGGCGCATGCGGAACTCATGCGAGTAAAGACCGAGTACGGCGCTATGTTGAACGCAAGCCACCAGCGCGATGCTGCCCTTGTGGAGGAGATTCAGGCGCGGGAGGCAGTGCTACAGAAAGAGCTGGCCCGGGCCTTGGAAGAGATGGAGGACTGGCAGGCGGAAGCGGAGGGGGCACGACGCGAGCTGCTAGCCTTGCAGGAGGAGCATGTCAAGTGCCAGACGCTGTTGGTGCAGGCACGGGCTGATGCGGAGGCACGCGATACGGCGTTGCGGGCCCTGCGGGAAGAGATGGTCCGAGCCAAGGTGGAGTTGGAGGATGAGCGCGAGCTTTGGGCGAGGCGACCAGGGGTGTCCTCCAATTATCTCTGTGATCGTAGTGGGGAGGGGAGAGTGAGTGGTGGGTGGGTGGCGGTGGTGGACAATCATACGAGCAGCAAAGAAACAATTGGGTCAATCAGTTCTCTTTGTATACAGTATGCTTTGTGTGTTTCTTCTAGGAGTAGCCGTCTCTGTCTCGTCATGTTGGCCATGTAACACAGAATCTCCTGTCCCATCCCTCCTCTCTCCTCTCCCTTCATATTCAACCCTCCCTGACGTCAATCATTCATCCTCCCTTATCTCAATCCTTCCCTTTCTTTTTCTTCACAATTTGCTATAACTGCTCCCAGCCGCCCCCGCCTCCCCAACCTCGGCCAGTCCGCCTTCCAACACCACCACCCCCCGTTCTTTGACTGTAGTCTGGAACACAATGCGACCCCCCCCCTCCCCTTCCATCTTCCAGCAGCTCGTCACCAGAGTCTCGCCCGGGTAGGCCGGCTTGGAGAACCGCGCTGTGACCGAACGCAAGAGCGCGGGGTTATTATCAGGTACCAACCCACTTTGCAGGACAGCCCGCGCGCTGTGACCAAAGGTGCACAGGCCATGGAGGATAGGCTTGTCAAAACCCACCGTTTGCGCAATTTCCGGGTCGGCATGCAATGAATTATAATCACCCGACAAACGATAAATCAATGCTTGTTCCGGTAGTGTCGTCTCTTCCACCACCGCGTCGGGCGCACGGGAGGGGGCTGTGATACGTGCTGGGAGCTCCGGGCCTTTGCTTTGGAAACCTGTGACCCCTCGGAGGAAACTACCCGAGATGGAGACGGCGATGAGGCGGCCTTGTACGTTGGTGAAGCGGGTTTCTTCTCGCATTAAGGCGCCTTTGCCTTTGTCGTAGATACCCTGGTAGAAAAGGGGAGGGGCGATACAAATGAGTGGATGACCAGCATAGCAGCAACGCGAATTATTGAGCCAGTGGTTCAAAATAGGGAAGGGGGAAAAGGAGATACAATATAAATAGATTAAATAAATGTATGGTAGGTCTATGACATAATTCCTCTCTACAATAGAGTGAAGAAAGGAGAGCCCTAGACGCCACCACCTGGGTTTCTTCTGGCAGATGAACAATGGGCAGGGTTCCACGGAAGAGAAAGAAACGACGCCCAAATCATATTTGCCTCTCTCTCACATATTTTCTCTTCTCACACGCACACGGACACGTACCAAAATTTTGCTCTTGGTAGTCAGCACTGCACCATCCGTGGGGAGAGGCTCGAGGATGTAGATGGCCTGTGGGTGTGTGAGTGGGATGAAGGATGGATGGGTGAGACCTGAGTTGTGTGCCTCGTGCAATCAATCCCCAGGACCGAACAAAAAGCGATGCAATGGAGTAAAAACGATATAAAACTTCGTCCATCTCTCCGTTGCCTTTTCCTACGTACCTGCTCGGCATGGAGGGTCATGGCCGGGTTCATCACAGGGAGGCCCGGGGGAAAGGAGAAGAGCGTCGGGGAGGGAAACGGCACCACGTCGTGGGACGTGCCCTTGAAGGGCAGCACGATGGGGAAGGTGGGAAAAGCCACAAAACTCTCGTGGTCCTCGTAGAGAAAAGGCAGCTCCTTGGGCGTGTTTTTGCACCTAGAAATGAGAGAGGGGTGGGTTGAGTCGACGGGGTTCGACAAGCCTCTCCAAACCCAGCTCAACCACACTTACCCAATGCCCACGGCGTAAATCAGCAAGTCCCGCTTCGTGTACGACACCTCGTTGACCTCCCCCTCGTGGCCCACCACCAGCTCCGGCTGGACCTTGTCCTCGTCACTCATGGCTCTTGGGTTTTGAAAAGGGGTGGGGTGGGGCCAGAAGTGGCTTGATACTATAGCAATACGTTGTTCTACGGGAGAGGCTTTGTCTGACCTTTGCGCTCGGTGCTCAGGCCACAAGCTTGGGAAAACAGCTCCTGTGTGATGTGAAGGTTGTGATAGATGATAGATGATAGGGTTGGCTGTAGGGGACCACCAATGGCAAATGGAAAGGCAAAGCCATCGCTGCAGCCTGATTTGACAACAACCCCTCCTTCAACTCATCACTGTTCTGAGGCCTTAGACCCTTTCTAATCCACCACAACAAGCCAAAAACTGACCCACGCCTTGTCCCATCACAACATTGACCTCCACAGGTACCGCGTAGTGTGGCGGGGACCAAATTCTGACGTCTCGTCCTCGACTACGACGCCATCTCTGTCCCACATAATCAGCATCATCACCTCACGTACTGCAACTCCCTGCTGCTTCCACGAAGGATGAAGTTCCTGCACGCGCACCCCATGCTGCTCCTGGCGCTACTCCCTTGCGTCTTCCTCATGCTTCTGCCCGTGCAGCAGGCCACTGCCTCCTCCACGACGGGCGCCTTTCTAAGTGGACCCCGAGGCTGCCTCTGTAAGAGAGTCTCGAGCCTCCTCTCCTCTGTTCGGCCTACTGGTGCCTTCCCCTCCACCGTCCTGTCCTTCACCAAGAGCCCGACGACGACGACGAACATCTGTGCCGATACGTCGACCACCTCCTCTGGCCTGTTGCTGGGGCCGCGCCGCGCGCTCTCTCGCCTGGCGCTTATCAGCCTCCCGGAATTTGCCGCATATTCGGCCAATGTGGGGACTGGGCTATGGACTAACTCGGCGCTCGCTATTCTGGGGATGGCGGTGAAGCAACGCTGGTTGACGTCCTCGGGATTGTTGCATGCCTGGGCGTTAGGGGTGGCGTTGTGGTCGACGCTGGGCTGGCGCGGGTGGGCTTTGTGTGTGTTGTATTTGATTTTTGGGTCGCTTGTGACGAAGGTGAAGCAGGCGGAGAAGGAGGCGTTGGGCATTGCGGAGAAGCGGGGTGGGGCTAGGGGGCCGGAGAATGTGTGGGGGTCAGCAGCAGCGGTGCGTTTTTTGGGTCTTTGGTGGGAAGGCGAGGAGGGTTGTCATTGCATTTTACAATTTTGTTTTACTTAATCCCTCTCACAAAATCATACAAAATCACAGGGCACGTTGTGCGCCATTGCCACCCTCTTCCTCCCCGCCTACATCCCCATCCTCCTCATCGGGTACGTCGCCTCGCTGGCCACTAAGCTGTCAGACACCTTTGCAAGTGAAATCGGCAAGGCCTATGGCAAACGAACGTTTCTCATCACGACCTTTAAGCCCGTCCCTCCCGGCACGGAAGGCGCCGTCAGTCTAGAAGGGACCCTGGCGGGAGTGGTGGGTTCTATTTTGATGGCGGGGGCGGGGGTAGGGTTGAAGTTGATGGGTTGGAATGCGGTGCCGCTGGTGTTGGTTGCTGCTTTTGTGGCTACCAATGTCGAGAGTTTGTTGGGGGCGAGTTTGCAGAATGACCAGCACCCGTGGGCGACTAATGAGTTTATTAATTTTCTGAATACGCTGATTGGGAGTGTGGTAAGTATTGGGTTGGCGGTTTTGTTGCGGTTGCCTTTGGCGCCTGCATGAGAGAGGGAATGAGAGATGAGGAAAAAAGAAGAAGATAAAATAGGGAGACGGACCACTAACAGAGGAAAGTTGTAGCTGAAAAGAGACAGCAGGGAAAGAGTAAGAGGGACTAGCAAGACGGAGACCAAAACAAAGAGAAAAGAAAAGACCACATGCACATAGATAGATGAACGTCCGCGAAAAAGAATAGTTTTGGTTCGTTTCTTTCGTTGTAGCTGTCGAAGTGCCCGTATCCAAACGGCGCCACTCCTTCCCTCCCTGCCTCCCTCCCTCTCCCTCCCCACACCCCAGAATTTCCATCTCTTCCTCAACCGCCCATCGAAGCAGCGGCAGATCTCTCTCCTCTTTCGACTAAAAATTCATCACCAGGAAGAGGAGGAGGAGGAGGAAGAAGGAGTGGTTCTCTAGTGGTAGTAGGTGTTGGGTCGCACGGCCTTGTAGACGCCACGCAGGCTCTTGGTGGGCGGTCGCTGGATGCGGTGGGGCAACGGAAACTTGATCTTGGAGTTCTGTTGGGATTAGAAAAGGGAAGAGAGGGGGTAGGTGAGTAAATGTGGTTGGAAATGGAAGTCAGAGGACAGGAGAGATGAGGAGAAGATAACAGAACACCACACATGCAAATATACAAATAATAAGACACAAGGCAACAAAAGCACCCCCTCCATCCCTCCCTCCTCCACCCTAGCACAAAAAGCCAGCTATGCTCATAACGTACGTGGTACTGCATGGTGTGTGCGCGCTTGGTGTCCTTCGCGGCGACGACCCCGGTGCGGATAATCTGGATAGAGCGAAAGCGAGCACGATGGCGACCCGCCATCTCGGAGTAGAGCTGGTCCACGGCGCCCGTGAGGGTCAAGTCACGGTACTCGCGGTACATATTATGCGTGCCGGAGCGGGAGTCGTACTTGATCCAGATGGCGTAGTTCTTGACGATGCGGGAGTTGCGTTCCACCAGCTCGTTAATGTCCAGAATCTCGCCCGTGGTCTTCTTCATCTTGTGCATCTGGTGCAAGAAGTACCAGAAACGGGACTTGGCCACCACCTCGTTGGGCGCGAAGATCTTCATCCGGAACACCGTGGGGGTGGGGTGCGCCTCGGTGGGCACGTGCCGTCCCACCACCTGGTACTGACGGAGCCGCGATTGCTGAAGGAGGGAGGGGAGGAGGGGGAGAGAGGGAGGGAAATAAGTTGGAAGAGGTTGGGATATGTGCATGCAGAGGGATAGGAGAGAGAAAGACACAATGACGAGGATCCAGAAGCCAGGGCCATGGAATAACTCCGACGATGATGCTGCGGATGGAGGAGGCTGGGGGAAAGCGTGGCTGGCAAGTCCATCCACACCACCCATTCCCCACGACGGCAGCAGCGCTCCCCTATCCTCACATCAAAGACGCTGAGAAACCCCCGGCAGTGCTGCAGGACTTGTAGACAGGCAGCGTTTTCCCCCTCCAAGCATACACCATCATCCCAACCCACCCCTCACCCCACCCCTCCCTCTCTTCCTCCCATCTCTGCCTCAAACTTACCACCATGACTGACTCGAACAACAAGCGAAATGCCCTGTGATCATAGGTGAATGGAAGACAGGGATGCGTGAGTACAAAACGAAAGCCTATGACAAGCAAGCAAGCGCTAGGCAGGCATGAAGAGAGGCGAAGAAGGCGGATGGTGGGAAGCAAGCCCCACCACCAACGCCTTCGACAACGTCCTCCTCCAAAATCCCTGTCCACAACCACACACGATGCACAATAACACCACCAGGCACAATTACCCTTGTTTCAAGTAAACAAAGGTGACCAAGTCCAAGGGGGAGGGGAGGGCAAACGACGGAGGAAGGAAGCCTTGTGTGTGGTTTACACGGCCAGGGTTGGTTCTCCTGCCGCGCAGAGTCCTCACGCGAAGCCGCATCATCGCCAAGAAAACTCCCCTCCCCGGCCCACTTGCTAAGGTCTTGTTGTTTGTCCTGCTCAAGCGCTTTCCTATTGACGTGTTCTTGTGGTGGTGTGCTGTGGTGGCAGCTTGGCATTCCCCAGCTAGAAGTCTCTTGTTGCCTGTATTTTTCTTCGAGCGCTGCCTTGCTTTGTCTCTCCCCGCTGCGCCTCCTCGTCTCACCTCGGCTCAATTCAAATATGTAGGCCTAAGCCCTATGTCCAAAGCAATCAGGGCACGCAGCAAATTGCCCCTCTACAATGGCATGCCAGTACCATGTCACCTCTAGCTAAGACTCAATTCAAATTCTGCCACTCCCCATCTCGCACAGGCAAGCATGCGTGCCTCCACGGCCGCCGGCAGCAGCAGCAGCAGCAGCAGCAGCAGCAGCAGCAGCAACGCGGCGGACACCGATGACAACACCACTCCTACCACCACCATCAGCAACCGGGGCTTTGATTTGGTCGGCTTCACGTTGGCCCTAGACAACCTGACCCTCCTGGTTTGTACCTATTCACTCCTGTAGTCCTCTGCGTGCTGCTCCCCCCCAGCAAGAAGAGACCAGTAGTGCAGTGGGCCATGCTGGCTGATGATGGCTCATTACACATCAACCTTTACACGCACAACAGGTAGAAGACGAGTCCCGGCACGGAGACCTGGCTTCTATGCATGACCTGCTGAAGCGCGTCCAAAAACTCTTCAAGATTCTCCACGAGAAGGCAGAGGTGGCGGATCCAGAGGTGATGGTCGCGCTCGGCAAGGTCCTGGCCTTCTTCCTGAACCTCGATCGCGTCAACGACGAACCGCTTTGTCGCGAGGCGTGCAATTTTGTCCCTACTTTGGCTCGGGGGTGGACCTACCGCGGGGCTGAGTTTGCCATGATCGTGACGCCTGACCTGCTGGCGTGCTTGGAGAAGGGCGGAGGGCCCGTCAGCAGCTCGGCCTACCAAAGCATGTGTGCCATTGTCTCCCACTGCTACGAGGCAGAAGGGCGCTTGCTTGCACTTTTCTTGGGCGCCATGGACGGGAATATCAGGCGTCAGCTGTACCAGCTTATCAAGATTGCCATTGAAAAGTGGCCGCCGTCCTCCGTCCAGGCGCACATGCCGGCCTTCCGTGAGGTGCGTAGTATTGATCATCTCCTCATGCGATTTCCCCTTGTGCATGTCTTTTCCCACAGCTTCTCTCAATTTTCTCTTTCCACTTTCACTCATGCAAGACACCTCTCTCCTTCCTTCTTCTCTTTGCTTCCCCATCACCAACACACAGCGCCTCGCCCTTGACATCATGTCCATCAGCAAAGCCAACCGGGACTGGTCCACGCAAAGCTTCCTGGTGCTCACCCGCAAGTACCCAGAGCAGGCAGTGCAGGTGTTCCACAAACTAACAAAAGAGACTCAGACTCGCCTAGTCCGTGACCACCCGACCCTCCAAGCCTCCATGCCACGGCACACGCGACGCAGCAGCAGCAGCAGCAGCAGCAGCAGCAGCTCTATGACCTCTCCGTCCCCGTCCAGCTCCCGATTGGCCGCGGCCCCTTCTTCTCCTTCGACCTTGTCAGCGAGCAAGCGGCAACCAGGTAGTTTCGCCGCCACCGCCGCCGCCGCAGCAGCAGCAGCAGCAGCAGCAGGGAGAGGAGAAGGAGGAGGGGCGCCGCGCGTCGCGAAACCCTCTTCGTCCGCCAGCCAGCAAGAACTCCACCAGAAGTTACTGAAGTACAAGTTGGAGAACAATCCCCGCTTCAAGGACGCGGCGTTGCAGGCTGCACTGGTACGTGGCAAATGATGGCCGAGGGCTTTCATATGCTAAATGCCTTTGAATTACTCGCAACCCCTGACCATCTTCTCTTCCCATCCACACAAACTCAACACCACACAGTCCCGCCCGGTGGCCTGGGAACTTTCTTCAGACGACGGCTCCACGACCAGCTCCATCCGAAGCGACAGCACAGGGTCGAACAGTGGCTCCCGCCACACCAACAGCGCGAGCCGACGAGCTGAGCAGATGCTCCGACACAAGCTGAACGTGATGTCCCCCACTGATTTCCACCTGATCGCAGAGGCCCAGGCCAACAAGAGCTTGCTGGTGGGGGGCCTAGCTAGCCCTAGTAGCCCCATGATGCTCTTCCAGCAGGACCTGAATCACAGTTTGGCCAACTTAAAAGACGGGAGGGAGGACGCAGTCACGCCGGCGATTGCGCAAGCAGCAGCAGCAGCAGCAGCCGCAGCAGCAGCAGGAGCGGGGGGCTTGTATGAGAACGAGGAGATGTTAGAGCAGCACATAGACCGTAGTACCCGCGGGGCTGCTCAATTTAAGCAGGACGAGGACCACTATGAAGGTGACGACGAGACGAGCAGCAGCATACATGGCAGCAACAGCAATGGCAACAGCAATGTCACGACCCGCCGGGGGTCTTCCTGCTTCTCCCGTTAGTACGAACAAGCCAAATTTGACACAGAAGAAAAATATGTGCGCTCACTTATTCCCCCTCTCCTTCTTTCACATATTACACAAACACACACACACGCACACACAGACGGGAAGCGAGTCTCCTTCTCGGATAAAGTCATCGTCACCTTGTCGCCCGCTACCCCGCTCTTTCCCCCTACCCCGGTCCCAGATCGCTTGCAGCAAGATGACGGGAACTCGCTGGATGGGTCGACGCGCCCTTCGGACGACCAGGGGTGGAATAAGGATGGGGAGGAGGAGGAGGAAGCGGAGGAGGAGGAGGAGGAGGAGGAGGAGGAGTGTTTTGACCATGACGCGGGCATGGACGAGCACGACTTGAGCATGTCGAAGAAGAATTTGATGAGTGACATTGCGGAGGAGAATGAAGAAGAGGAGGAGGAGGAGGAGGGCAGCGCGGACGACGAGGAAGGGAAGGATGACGGGGAGGGGAAGGTGGGGATGACCGTGGCAGGGAATGTGGGGGTGAAGCAGCAGCAGATGGAAGGCGTCAAGTACAATGATTCTAAGTTCAGGCCCCACTTCCTGCTCCTGCTCTCCATCGCCATCCTCTTCATGATAGGCGTGGCCAGCATTTTACGCAAGCAGCAATCCAGCAACGTCGCGCCGCCGCGCCAGCAGCAGCAGAAGCCCACAGTCGCTCAAGTCTCGTTCGTGCCCCGTGGGGAGAAGACCTCCACCCCTCCGAAGAACAAGCCCTCCCCTCCTGTCGACCCCGCCCCCGAGAAAAAGGCCCCGACCGTGCAGACGAGAGCTACCCCCGCGAGGTCTCCCAAGCAGAAGCACTGGCCTTTCCGAAAGCAGCAGAAGTGGGTGGAGCCTGAGGATCCCGCCGTCGCGGCGGCCAAGAGCCGTTCTCAGCCAAAATCGTCGTCGCCGCGTGGAGATGTCCAGTCGACCCCGCAAAAGAATGTTTGGCACCACGTCCGTGACGCCATGCATCGTTTGCTCAACTTGCGGATGCTGGGCGTGCTGTTGGGTTACACCCTGCTCTACAGCTTCCTCGTGTAAAACTGACGACTGAAAGAAAAGGGATATTTTATGAGGTTAAGTGAAGATGCGTAAAAAGTGCCTGTGGTGGTATCAGCGAACAAGGGCGGGGAAAAGAGTGTCTCGAAAACACAGAAGTAAAAATGCGTATATTGAACACACACGAGCCCTTACAAGGGATTTAAGAAACAAATCAATTAGGAAAGACACGTGCGCCTCGCATTCTCATATGCTTTTTCTTTTTTGAATTTATTTAGACTCAGAAACCATCACATCTGTAGCCGCCTTGTCAACTCACTAATAATCACACCTGCATATCGTACGCCTTTCTCTCACCCCTCTCACTCTCTCGTTCTCTCTCCTTTTGTTCAGTCAAACCCCCTCCACTCACCACTCATCTTCTTTCTACCCACACTCACACTCCCTTACTCTCCACCTTCTTAAAGCTTAGCAATGTTATACCACCCCAGCGGATTCGCCGTCACATGCGTCACAATCTGCTTCGTCTCCAAATAGGACTTAAACCCCTCCCTCCCCAAATCCCTCCCCAACCCACTCCGCTTCATCCCCCCCCAAGGCAACTGCGAAAAACACGGCTGGCTACAATTCCTCCACACACACCCCACCCTCAACTGCTCCGTCACCCGATTCAACTGCGCTTCCTCCCCCGAAAAGACCGCCCCCGCCAACCCAAACTCCGAATCATTAGCCAACCAAATCGCCTCCTCCTCCGTGCTAAACGGCATGACCGACAAGACCGGCCCAAAAATCTCATTCCGCCACACCTCAAACGACGGCTTCACCCCCGTCAATATCGTCGGGCGCATAAAATACCCCCTCGGGCAATCCGTCGGCCTCTCTCCCCCCGCCGCCACTGTAGCCCCCTCCGCCTTCGCTCGGTCCACAAACCCAAGAACCTTGTCATATTGGCTCTTATTCACCACAGGGCCCATCTTAACGCCTTCCGCCAGAGGGTTACCCACCTGGATTTTATTCGTCTCTTCCACGAGCTTCGCGATGAATTGCTCGTAGATGCTTTCTTGGATTAAGAGGCGGGAGGTGGCCGAGCAGATTTGTCCGTTTGTCCAGAAACAACCGAACATGACCCACTCCACGGCGCGGACCAGGTCGCAGGAGTCAAAGACGATGGCGGGGCTTTTCCCGCCGAGTTCCAGGGTAACGTTCTTGATGCCCTTGGCCGCTGTTTTGTTCAAAGGGAGGAAGGAAGGAAGGGACGGAAGGAAGAGGGCGATGAGATGTGTGTTTGAGAAGGCGAGAGAAGACGAGCGATACAAAAGCCAATAGAAACAAAACATTGCATGTATTCCTCCCTCTACTCTCTCCCACTCAAGGCAAGCAAGAAGAAAGCAAACAGCACGAGCACAAACAAATCTCTTCTTCCCCTCTCCCCATTCTCTCGCCCACTCCGCCAATTAAAAAAACGTACCAGCAGTCATAATCTTGATCCCCGTAGGCACCGAGCCTGTGAAGGTTATCTTATCAATCCCATCGTGATTCGACAAAACCGCCCCACTCTCCGGCCCGCCCGTCAAAATATTGACAACCCCCGCAGGCAGGCCCACCTCCTCAAACACCCTAGCAAGCGCAAGAGCCGTCAGAGGCGTCACCTCCGAAGGCTTGAGCACCACCGTGCACCCCGCCGCCAACGCCGGCGCCAACTTCCACGTAGCCATCAAGAGGGGGTAGTTCCAAGGCACAATCGCAGCGACCACCCCCACAGCCTCATAACGCAAAGACGCTGTATAATCCCCACCGGGAGGCAGGTCCGTGACGGGTTCGTACTGCTTCCCATCCAGCTCACGGGCCAGGCCAGCATAGTAAGTGTAGGTGCCACTGACATCATCCAAATCCCACAGTGCCTCAGGCAAAGGCTTGCCATTGTCCCGGGACTCGAGCTCGGCCAGCTCGGGCTTGCGGCGCTTGACGGCCTCGGCGATGGCGTCCAGGTATTTGGCACGCTCGGCCCCGCTGAGCGAGGACCAGTAGGGGAAGGCCCCGCGGGCGGCCTCCACGGCTTGATTCACGTGAGATTCGGTGGCTGGTTGAGGGGTGGGAGAGTGGTGGGGAAAGAGGATGGGGATGTGTAAGTGTGCGTGAAGGGTTGTGGTGGCTTGTTTTGGGGAGCCCGCGGGTGATCTGCTCTGCGTTTTTGTTCTATGAGCCTCTCCTCTCCCTAGATGGGCATGCTGCTTGCACACGATGATTCCTCCGTCCTCGCCAGGGCATCTTGTAAGACAAGAACTGGTCTTATGTGCGCCCACTTTATTGTGGGTCGGCTAGCCAGCCATCTCCCATGCCATACTTCTTCCTCCCTCCCTGCCTTGCCCCCCAGTCCTGCACTTACCCGCAGGCGCGTTCACAATGACTTCCTCTGTGGCCGGGTCAATAACCGGCAAGGTCAAGGGTGCCTCAACGAACTGGCCCCCAATGTAGAGCTTGAGCTGGAGCGCTTGGAGGTCGACGAGGCTGGGGTACGCCATGGTTTTTTTGGTTGTTGGGTTTGGTCGAGGTAATAGCGTGGCTGTTGACTGAAGAAGGGAGAGGCCGCGGAGACTCTCTCGGATCGATGCTGCTGCCTGTTTTGCCTGTGCTTGTGTGGGCGTGGAGAGGGGCGGGCGGGGATGAGAAGCTGAGCAGCAGTGAGTACGCACTTCTAAAGGTTTGTGGAGCATGATGAGAGTAGGATTAGCTCGAAAAGTCGAAGAGCGACTAGCATCTAATCAGCGCCCATGGAAATTCCTGAAACGTGCGTCCTCGGCCGTTTTTAATAACTTCCCGCACACACTCTGAATGCAAACACACCGCACACCCACACACAGGCGCGCTACATAGGCCCAGGAAACATTTACAGCATGCGGACGGAAGACCAGGTAAGAAGAGGGCCAGGAAAAGAATACCCAGCTCGAGCGCCTCCTAATCTCACCCTCCCCTCCTCCTCCCCTTCTCAAGGTCAAGCAAGACGGCTTGACCAAGCTGAATGCCCTGCCCGTGGCGGACCTAAAGACGGAGCTCCTGCGCATCTGCGGTTCCCGTGTGTGGGTGGAGGTGGTGACCAAGACATTCCCCCACACCTCGCCGGCCTCGGTCCTGACGGCCATGGACAAGGCTTGGTGGTCCCTGTCCAAACCCGATTACCTGGAGGCCTTTTCCGCGCATCCGCGCATTGGAGACGCGGCGGCATTGAAAAAGGTCAGTACATGACGTACACTTATTTCTGCCCGGTATATTGATAAATACCAAGGCATGTCACCTCTGCCTCCCCCCCCCCTTTCTTTTACCAAAAAAAACTAGAAATACGAGGCGGCGGCCAAGGCCAAGAGCGGCGCCGACGGCCCAGCATGGGAAGCGGACGAACAAAATGGGGCGGAGGGTGCCAAAGAAGAGACGCTGCAAAGCCTGGCGGAGCACAACAAATTGTACGAAGATCAATTCGGGTACATTTTCCTAGTGTGTGCCACGGGCAAGACTGCCGACGAGATGCTCGCCTTGCTGCAGGCCCGCATGCTCAACGAAGCGGGTTACGAACTGACCGTGGCGGCGGGGGAGCAGGCCAAGATCACGGTGTTGCGGTTGCATAAGCTCTTGAGCTCCATGGGGGCACAGGAAGACGCGAGTCGCTTGTGAGAGGGGTTATCAAATTTAAAGAGTGTACGAAATGATGACTAGTGAAACCAGCGACGCGGCAGTTGTTGTTTCAGCACTCATGGTTAGTTTAGTTATGTTTGTCTTGTTGTTATGTACAGAACCCTCGAGCACATCTCCTCTCTTTTCTCCGTCTCTCTCACTCGCTCGCGCTCTTTTTGAACCGTGAGGGTAGCCCCTTTGAATTAAATGATCCCCATATACCATACACACACATTACCTGGCTACTGATATTATTTTCCAGCGCTATAGGACGCCACTTCAAAAAATGTACTTCTCTTCCTCCCTCCCTCCCTCCTTCCCTTCCAAAGGGCCTGTGTCATTTGTTTGTTTTGCGCTAGGCTGGGCTGCTTTTGATTAATGCAAGTCTTTTTTCTACGACACGCCTGTGTACAACAAAAAATTCCCTCCTCTTCCTCTCTTTCTCCCCATGTATTTCTACCATTACCAGATTAATAATCCCTTCCTCCCTCCCTCCCTTCCTATTCATTTTCTCTATCTATCGTTCCTTCATCGCTCAGATTTAAGTGTGATTAACCAACTCCAGCCTCACCAGATACTTCTCATCCCGCACCACCGCCTGAATCGAAGCCAACCATCGATGAAGCGGCCCCAAACATTTGAGAGAAAGCATCGCCAAAACCCACGCTAAGACCGTCATGCGAAAAACCAAAATCTGCAACTCCGCCGTCGAGATAGCATCAGGAGAAGGCACGGCCGCGAGAGAGGTTAGATCCGGGGCTCGATCCCGGAGGTAGGCGAGGCCGAATGCGGCGTAGGCAGGCACGGCTACTAGCTCCAGCAGCTGGGTGATGAGGGGCCAGACGAAGGGCTTGACAAGGTTGCTCAGTGTGGCCCTCTCCCAATCCCACCTCCCAAAAATCTCTTTCAACGCCTCCACTGTCGCGGCCACTGCCGCCTGGTTGACATTCCCTCCCTCCCCCCCTGCTCCTGCTGCTCCTCCTGCTGCTGCTGCTGCTCCTACTGCTGCTGCTGCTGGCACCTCCCCCCCCACCCGCGGAAACCACGCACCATCCACCATCCCAACTGCAGCCAGGTAAGCCCACTGATGCAAAAACACAAGCCCCACCAACCAATCAGCCCCCAGGCTCAAACTCCCCACCCCCTCCTCCGCCCACGTCTTGGTCGGCAACACCAACGCCAGATCAAACAACAACCCCAAAAGCAACGGTGCGAGGCCCAACCACAAAACCGCAAACACACCTACCGCCACCGCTGCCCGAGTAGAGGAAGGCCACGACGCCTGCGCTGCCCATACACGTACATCCGCCAGGGTAAGGCGCCGCTGCAGCCGTGCCAGCCACTTGTGTGCAGTCCAGCAGATACCCACCCCCAACGCAAAAGCAAAAGGGTCATGATGGAATTTGAGCGGGACCCGCAGTAGCGCCAAACCCGCCCGACCCAATAGTAAGGGAAGGAGCAAAAAGCTTCCCACCAACAGCAAAATCCCCGCCCAGGACGCCACTAAAAGAATGACCAACCGCAGCCCGCACAAAGGGGGCCTGGCCCGTGGCGCCACGCTTCGCTCCACCTCGGACACCGGCTCATTCCCCCAGGCCCAACGTGTGTCATCGTACCCTCCGTCCTCATCCCACTCCATCGGCGCCCGCTGCACAGGCGGACCTAACAAATACTCCACACCTTCTTGCTGCTCCTGCTGTTGCTGCTGCTCCTGCTGTTGCGCATCTGCGCATTCCCCTTCTACTGTTGCTCCTCCTGCTCGTGCTGCTGCTTCTGCTGCCGGTTCCCAGGAGGGGGGCAAGCGGGTGAGAGGGAGCAGGTAAGGAGTGAGACCGAGGACTTGGCACCAGGGACGGAGCCACAGGTACTGGAGACGACCGATGGTGCTTTTGGTGTGCTCGAGGAAGGCGAGCATGGCCAGGTGGAAGAGGATGAGTTCTAGGGGAATTTGTAGTTGGGGGGCTAGGTAGAAGGTACGCAGACGGAGGGGGCCTTGTGTGGCGGCATCGATCCCGGCGAGGCCCAGGAGTTCGGCGGGGAGATAGATGAAGAGGAGGAGGAGGAGGACGTAGATCCCTAGGGAGATTGCCATGCGTCTTGCGTGGGTGAGGCCCGATTCCTGGAGGAGGCTGCCTAGGAGATCGGGCTGTGGTTCTTGGGGGCGGATGATGCGGGCGAGGAGGTCGGGATGGAGGACTTCGCGGAGCTGCAGCACTGAGACGGTCACGAAGAGCATGAAGGTAATGCCTGCGACCCAATGTAAGAGCAATGCGCCTACTAAATTTTCAGTTGCGAACAAGACGCGGGCTGCGTGGTCGGGTCCGACGACTCGGGCGGTGGCCGCGTCTAGCCATAGGCCGAGGAGTAAGGGGCACAAGGCCATCTTGCTGAAGAGGAGGACGCCTACTTTCACTATTGCAGCGGTGCACTCGAGCACGCGCACCACCTTCCCGAGCATGGGTAGGGCGGTGACGGCGACGCGTCGACAGACTGCAGAGACGATGGTGCGCCAGGTGAAAACCATGGCACTCATCAATGTGTATCCAAGCAAGATGATACCTAAATCAGGCAGTTGCAGTGTGTGTTCATCCTTGGCCGCCGCCTGGGAGATCTCCGCTGCCAACGCACAGATGGAACGAGGGACCAAGAAGCGCAATGTGCACAGTCCCAAGGGGGTCTCTACGTATTTTTCTGCTGCTCCCACCACGGCGGCTCCGACGCTGTAGGGGATAAAGGCAAACAGGCCAAGGTAAGCCCCATTGAATGCAACCAACCACAGGATATTCCGCACCAAGTACACGAAGGGCCCACGGATGCCCATCAGCTCGTCGACCGCCACGTGTAGTTCCACGTCCAGGTCGGCATCGTTGCCACCACCACCCCCATTCCCCCCCACATCATTATTGTTGTTAATATTGTTGTTGTTGTTATTATTCGCAAACACCACCCGTGGAGGCGCTTCCGGTGGTGGGGGTGCTTGCACCTGTGCGGCAGCTGCGGCGGCCGCGCCGGCCACTACTCCTTCTTGGTTGGCGTTGCCACCGGCAGGAGGCGGGAGGGGTGCGACCCCGACAGCAGCGGCGGCAGCATCCACATTATTATTAAGATTGTTGTTGTTGTTGTTATCCTCTACGCCTCCAGCTCCAGCTTGCACCCCCTCCTCCTCCGGTCCCTCCCCGTCGTGCCCATCCCGGATGTCCCAATGGAACCGCAAAAAGTCGGCGAAGGACATGAGACTCAAAAATGAGAAAATAATAAAACTCGCAATGATCATCCCCGACACCGCGTCATTCCAAAGCATCGCCCCCCCTCCCCCATGCAGCCTCCGTCGCACCAAATCGGGCACCAGCAAGCTCGCGCGATGGATCCAGATGCGATAGATCCAGCTGGTGGTGCAGGGAACCACGCCCAGCCAGAGCACGGCCGCCATGACGAGGCGCGCCACAAAAGGCAGGTATTCGCAGATGGCCTTGCGGAGGCAACGTGCCAGGACTTGCCCCGTGGGAATGTGGGCGGGCGCGTCCTCGGCGTACACGGGCTGGAAATGGAACTTGTGTTTGCAGAGCTCGCAGCTGTCCTTGCCGCTGTGCTGGAGCCATTGCAGGAGGCATTTTTGGTGCGTGTAACGAATGCTCCCCGCGCACTTGCAAGGACGAAACAGGACTCCATGACTCTCCCGGCAAACGCGGCACTCCTCTTCGTCGTCATCTTCCAGTGGCGGTGGCGGGTGCTGCTGTTGGTGCCGTGCGGCGCTACTTGGTGGTGCAGGCACCCCGCCGTCGTCGTCGTCCTCCATCTTACTTCTGCTGGAAGGAGGGAGGGGGGGTTTTGAGAGGGGGAATGAGCACACACAGGGACCGACACCGCAATCACGAGCATGGCCAGTCCTCCATCCTGCTTGTGCTACAGGGCATATTGGGGGGAGGGGGGGGTTTGAGAGGGGGAATGAGCACACACAGGGACCGACATCGCAATCACGCCCACGACTAACACATGAAGAGCGTCCGAAGACCCCTACACACCACTCACCTTGCGTCGTTTGTCGCCTACAGAGTCCTCCCCCACGCGGTCTTTTGAGCGTTCGAGGCGTGTTCTGGCTGAGGGGGGGCGCGGCAATGCCTTTCGTTGGACGACGCTTGCTTCCTAGCCTTCCCCACTGGCAAGGCGCGCGAGCCTGTGTACTGTGCGTGTAGGAGAAAGTGGGGGGGGAGGGGAATGCATGAGAAGCTGGTCGTGGCGGTGCGTGTGACTTTGTCATTTGGAAAGAGGGCGAGAGGTCGAAGTCAGTCATGAAGACAGACACACACAGCAGCGACTGCACGTAAACACCCCCGCACGCACGTCTCCTCTCTTGCTTCCCCGACACTAGGCCATTGCGTGCTAGCATCTCCACGCCTTGCGTAGACAATACAGTGTGTGCTCAGCCTAGTTTCATTGCTATCACTTGCTGGCATCCTTTCGTTTTCCCCTGCCTCCCTTCTAACCCCACCCCCCCTGGTCTCCCTTCTCACGTCCCATCATCGCTCACCTAACTCACGTCCTCTCTTCACATTCGCACTGGTCACACAGGGGGAAGAGACTGTACGCAGTCGAACCCAAGGGCGGCATGAGGGGCTACCAGTATGCTGGCCTTCTGACGCTGCTCGTCGTCTCAGGTAGGTGTGGAGGGAGGCTGGTCAATGGAAGGGAGGGCAGGACGCGTACGTGTGTGGTAAGGGTGCCAGATAATGCATGAAGCGAGGTTGAGGCGCAAGCAGCCCGTCGCCCCGTCCCAGGCATCCAATGCCGGCACTCCTGCTGTGCTACAACGAGACGCCGTGGAGAGAGGCTCTAGCCATGCACGGGCACAATGCATGGTCGGCACCACAAGCGGAGGGGGAAGATTTGAAAGGCCCCGGCCGGAGATTGATATGTCCTGGAGCCCAGTCTCACGTCGCCTTCCCCCTTCTTTTCAATCATAAATACAGGCGGATGGGCTTTCCAAGAAAAGCCGCTACCGTTGCCCTCCTCCTTCACAGCCAGCTTGACCTCGAGAAGAAGGGGTTTGGACAGCAGCAGCGAGAGAGGAGTGGTGCCCACCACCACCATCAGCAGCAATGTCGACACACGCGCCTGGAGCAGTGCCCATGCCTCCAACGACGACGGCAACCAGCAAGCAAGAGGCTTCCGCTTGTTCATCCGAAGATGTTCGCAAAAAGCCGTGTCGGCGCAACAAGGAACAACGGCACGTGTCGAGGCCTACATCCAACGCCGGCGAGCCCGGCGGCAACTGGCAGCCCAAAGAATAGTTGAGCTCTTCACGGCCTTCTTCCGCCCGTTGCGGGAGCGGGCAGCGGCAAGGGAGACAGCAGCAGCACTTGAGTCCTCGCCCCCCTCTCCCTCGTCGTCGTCCTCGTCTTCCTCCTCGACTTGGTCCTCCGGAATGAAAGCCGCCACCGCTGCTACTGTGCCCCTCGCCATGATTGCAGCCACGGCAGTCGCCGCCCAGCAGCCCGCCTTCCAGAAGCGGATCGCCAAGCTCGTGCAAAGCAGTATCAAGAATTTCGTGCATACCTTTGAGGGGCCTCGACGGGATACGTTGGTGTTGCTTTTGAGCACTACTTTGGTGGTCCCTATCATGACTCGGCTTAAGACTTCTCCGATTTTGGGGTTTTTGCTGACGGGCATGATTTTGGGGCCAAGGGGCTTGTCGGTTGTGAATGATATTAAAACGACAGAGGCACTGGCGGAGTTGGGGATTGTGTTCTTCCTGTTTGAAATGGGGTTGGAGTTGAGTGTGCAACGGTTGATTTCCATGAGGCGGGATGTGTTTGGGTTGGGCTTTGCGCAGTTTTCGTTTAGTGCGGTGGCTATTTTTATTATCTCGCGGATGCTGGGGTTACCGGGGCCGACGAGTATTGTGGTGGGTGGGGCATTAGCCCTCTCCTCCTCCGCCTTCGTGCTCCAGCTTCTTCGTGATAAGGACAGTTTGGGGACTCGGCATGGACGGGCTTCGTTTGGTGTGCTTTTGTTTCAGGACCTGGCGGTGGTGCCTCTGTTGGTGGTGACCCCCTTGTTGACAGCGGGGGGAGGAAGTGCCATGGCGTGGGCGATGGGCTGGGCGGCGTGTAAGGCGGGGTTGGCGTTTGCGGTGATTTTGTTGTTTGGGAAGTATTTGTTGGATAAGATTTTTAATTTCGTGGCGGACAGTAAGAGTCATGAGGCTTTCTTGGCTGTGATTCTCGTGACGGTGCTGACGATGTCGAATCTGACGGAGGGGCTGGGGTTGAGTAATACTTTGGGGGCTTTTTTGGCGGGTGTTTTGCTGTCGGAGACGAAGTACAGGTATCAGGTGGAGGCGGATATTGCGCCTTTTAGGGGTCTGTTGCTGGGACTGTTTTTTATGACGGTCGGGTTCGAGATTGATATTAATTTGATTCGCTCGCAGTTTCCGACGATTATGGGGTTATTGGGGGGACTGTTGGTGTTGAAAACCACGATTTTGACGACGCTTTGCTTGGCGTTTGGGTTGAGTCTGTCGAATGCCCAGCATGTGGGGTTGTTGCTGTCGCAGGGGGGGGAGTTCGCGTTTGTGGCTTTTGGGATGGCCAAGGCGTTGGGGATCTTGGCCCCGCCGATGGCAAAGTTGTTGTTGACGACTGTGGCGTTGTCCATGGCCGTGACCCCTGTGTTGGATGAGATGGGGAATATTATCTCGGAGCGGATTGAGAATAAGTATGGGTTTTCCCATTATGTGGGCGCGGATGCCGAGGGGGAGGTGATCAAGGCGACCCAGAGCGATTTTGTGGTGGTGTGTGGGTATGGGCGGATCGGGAAGATGGTCTGTGATTTGCTGGATAAAAAGTTTATCCCTTACGTGGCTTTTGACGTGAACCCGGCCAAGGTCATCGAGGCACGCAACCGCGGCTTGCCTGTCTTCTTTGGGGATGTGAGCCGGCCCGAGGTCCTGCGTTCGTTCAACGTCGATAAAGCCCGCTCGGTCGTGGTGACGACCAATGAGATGAGCTCGACTAACAAGGCGGTGGTAACCCTCCGAAAGCTCTACCCGAAAATGCCCATCTTTGCCCGGGCTGCTGACATGGCCCACCAGAAGCGGCTGCAGAACACGTTGGAGGTCTCTGCGATGGTGCCTATTTTGCCTGAAGACTCTGTTTTGCTCAGCTTGCCTTTCGGAGGGCGGGTGTTGCGAAAGATGGGTGTGTCGCCGGAGGAGGTGGACGTGATGATGGATGACATGCGCAAGAAGGCATTGTCTGATATTTTTGGGGTGGAGGAGGATTCGGAGGGTGATGAGATTATTGGTGTCATTCAAACGATTAAGAAGAAGGGGGCCGTGGCCGCGCAAGCCCTTTCCCAGCAGCAGTCACAGAAGGAGGCGCAACAATTGAAGGAGCAGCAACAGGCGGCCGCCGCAGCAGCAACTACAGATGGGGCCATGCCGCAACCGGCCTGAACGTAGTAGGAATAGAATGGGGAAGGAGTGATTAGCGGGGACTTTGGGCGGGGTTTGGAAGCAGGTGCAGGGAGTATGTATAAGGTTACCCACGCATTATTTATGTATGTTCGAGTCGTTGCAGCAGCATTTTGGAAGAGCAGAGGAAGGAATGGGGCCGGGCACAGAGAGCTGGTCGCCGGGATGGATCGAGTGAGGATAGAAAGAAAATGTATTGGCTTGCTTCCATGATTGTGCGGCGCGCGCAGATGGAAATGCAAAGAAAAAAATGACGACGGTGTGTGAGTGTGTGGTGCTTTGTTAATTCTTTCTGATTAAAAGGGTGGGGAAGGGGGAGGAGGGAGGGAGAGGAGGTCGACACAAAAATCGCACCCGGAGGAATCTGTCCCTCTACCTTGCTTGCTTGCTTGCACACACCTCACAAACCCATCAAGCGTCACGCCTACCAACGCTTTACACACACACAACCCATACAGGGGCCTCGATCCGTCCGGCTGCCTCGCTTAGCAAAGGAGACAAGCAAAGACAAGTAGCTCCTCCCTTCGTCATCATCATCTTCGGTTGATCGATCGACGCCCCCTTCAGAGACACAGAGACAGCACACATCTACACCAGCTAGTTAGCTACTACCAAGCGCGTCATCATGGGGGACCCTCTGTCGGTGCTCCGCGAGTTTATCTCGTCCGGGCGGAAATGGAAGGAAGAGGGCGACGAGGTGGTGTTTGGGGACGTGCGCTTCAAGAAGGAGGAGGAGACGGCCTGGCGGCCTGCCAATCGACAAGGTACGCGTAGACAAGTGCGTGCGGAGCTCTTCCACAAAGCCTACTGGGTCCCCTTCTATCCCTTTCTCATACTCCTGCCTCTCGTCCGACGTGGCCTCTTCATGGCTCGTGTCTCAATCCCTGTCTTCCTCCTTTTCTCCCTCCCTCCCTCTCTCTGCCTGCACCTTCTCGACAGGCTATTATAAGCTGAGCGAACTCGTGATTTTGGTCGAGCACGCGCACATGCCCTATCAGCAGTATTTACGAACGATGGGCGGGGTGCTGAAGCAACAGTCTTTCGTCAGTAAATTGGACTTTGATAACCTGCTCAAGTACTTGCGGGGGGAGACGGCCACCTCTAAGCAGGTAAGAGGAGTGGACACAGAGAAGAAGCGCGGGAGCGGGGCATAATTTTTGACATGTATCTGACGCTCATATCCGCACTTTTTATTTTGTACGTGACAGATTGAACAAAGCCGCCTGCTTTCCCGGGCGGCCATCGTCGTCCCCCCGGCGGGAGGAGCCCTGAAGAGGCCCGCCGGCGACTCTGCCAAAGGTGCCTCGGACCGGCTCGACCTGCATTTAGGGTAAGAGAGAATGATTGGTCAGGAGGAGTTAATGCATTGCTTGTAACTCATTCTGTGCTTTACTTTTTCTTCAAATGACAGGGACGTGAGCCGGAGCACGGGTTTGGACGCACAGACGCTGCAGTACCTGAAGCGGGTGCTGGAGACGAAGAAGCAACGAATGGAGGAGGGTGCGGAGGAGAAAGAGCTGTGGAAGGTGGACGGGGAGATGCATCGTATCCTTAAGTCGGACGAGCAGTTGGTGCATGACCGGAATAGCGTCCTTCTCACCCCGACGGCAGACTACAACATTGCCCTGAGCATGATCGAGACAGCGCAAAAGCGAGCCAAGGAGGCCAGTGGCAAGGGCGGAGGGGGCGGGGGAGGGAGTGGAGGCGTGGGACGCAAGTCACAGTTTGATCAGCGGCCAGGTGCGGTGGGCAGTGGGGCTTTGGCGTCGTCGTCCTCGGCGGGGGGCTCGTCTCGTTTGCACCCGCCTATTATTATTGTGCCGAGCGATCCGTCTGCTATGGTTAATATGACCAATATAGTCGATTTCCTTGAGAACGCCCATTTTGTAAGATACAAGCTTGGCTCTCTATTTAAAAAATCCCTTTTTTAGGCCAGTCTTTCCATGTCTCACGCATAATTCCTCCTTTATTTCTCTCCTCCCTCCTGCGTCTCGCTACAGGTCGGCCCCCAAGAACGCGGCAAATCCAAGGACGCCCTCAAGCGAGTCAAGGAGCTCACCATCAGTAAGGTCCTAGAAGGGCAGCCACGGCGCGTCAAGTTCCGGGTGGTGGATAACCCGGTGTGGTTGCAGGAGTCGGAGTGGGAGTCGGTGGTGGCCGTGTTTTCGAACGGCAAGGCCTGGCAGTTTTCGGAGTGGAAGCATAATACCCCCGTGGATCTTTTTCATCGATGTAAGTAATAAAGTAGGAAGAGGGCGCAAATTTATGCAACTAGCGAGCACTTATTGAACTCATACTTATTCTCTCCCATCCCACATACATCCTTTTTTTTCCTGCTCAGGTTTTGGGGCCGTGCTGAACTACGACGACGACACCATCCGGGGGGAGGTCAAGGGGTGGAACGTTAAATTCTACAAGATTAACAAATCCAAGCGGCACATGGATGGTATTGCCGTCTCCTCCTTTTGGAACCAGCTGACCGAGTGGCTCAAGCTGCACAAGCCTTGGGTCCTCCAGCCGCCCGCTCCGGGAGGAAGGAAATAAATGGACTGAGGCATGGTGGATGTATGTAAAAAGAAGAGAGAGCAGAATTAAGATAAGAAGTGCACGGGAAACGTGATAGAAAAAAATGTGCCTGGCTTTATTGCGTATTTAAAATTGCTAGAATTGCGCTTGTTTCCTCTCTTGGCCGGGGCCGGGGGGGAGGCAGGTACCATGGTAAAAGCGTGTGCCGTCGTTGTGTACTTTTATTTTCTTTCCGTGCTACCGTCTCGACAAAAGCGCCGGACTAGATGCAACCCATGCGCACAAGGCGCCTGCGCACTCAACTGTCTTGTGGCTCTCCTACATGTAAATGCGCAGCGTTTCCTTTGTGTCCTCGCCTCAAGTGTTACTGATTGCGGCTCGGAACGCTCGCCAAAAGTCAGGAGCGAGTTCGCCGTCATCGTGAATTCGAAGAACTGTCCGTCGCTTGCCACCCTCTGCTGCTCCACCCACAGCCACCCGCACACCCTCGCAACACCTTGAGCATGGTGGTCTGCATAGAATCTCACCCGCCTTGCCCTCCCCTTTTCCCCTTTAAAGGAAGCACTGCCCCGAAAGGAGCACGCAGCAGAGGAAGGAAGAAGAAAGAAGAAGCCAAGAGGCGTTCATCAAGCCACTCCACCACTTCCTCTACAACTGCACGTAGACAGCCAATCATGCCGAACCCTGATGGCGACGACGGCAAGGAGACCAACAAGGAGGACAAGCGACAGGCCGTGGCCCTAATGGTGCCGGCCGCGGACCCGCCCACGTTGGAGAAGGAGGAGCGGGGGGTCGCCGAGAAGCGTAAGTGATGTAGTGGGGGAGTGGGGTGGGTGATGGTGGAGTGGGCTGTCCTCCGCGTTTGGGTGTGCGTGGTCAATATCTGTGCTTCTTCGGTCCCCGGGCATTGCTTTGTCGGGCGCAAGTCCGTGTAAGTTTGCCCTGTCATCCTTGTCTCCTCACCTCACTCACTCCCACCACCCCACCCCACCCACTAAACACCACAGCCTTCCCCGAGGACGAGAAGGACAAGGACAAGGAAAAGAAGGACAAGGACGAGATCTCGGCCGAGGACAAGGCCCTTCTGGAGGGCTTGGAGTTGGCAGTGGAGCGGGCGCAGGAGAAGGATGCAGGCATTCAAAAGATGGCCTTGGAGCACTTGCGCAAGGAGATCCGCGCCGCCACGTCCTCCATGACTTCGGTGCCTAAACCGCTCAAGTTCTTGCGTCCGCACTACGCCACGCTCAAGACTGTTTATGGGGACGCGTCTGTTTATCCTTTGGAGTCTGAGAACCGCAAGCTGCTGGGTGACGTGTTGGCCGTCCTGGCCATGACCATGGGCGCGCCCGGCTCTCGCGAATGCCTGCGCTTCAAGCTCGACAGCAACCAGGGGGATTTGGGCTCGTGGGGGCATGAGTTTGTGCGTTCGCTGGCGGGCGAGATTGGGGAGGAGTATACGGCCCGCGTGACGGCTGAGGAGCCGCAGCCGGTGGAGGATTTGCTGGCGCTGGTGAAGGACATTGTACCCTTCCATATTCAGCACAACGCCTTCGCCGAGGCCGTGGACCTGCTTTTGGAGGTACAGAAGCTGCCGCAGTTGTTGGAGTTGACGTCGGTGGACGAGGCGAATTACCAGCGTATCTGCCTGTATTTGCTGCGGTGCGCGGATTTTATGTCTGACCCGGACGATTTGGAGGAGATGCTGGTCACGGCTTATGAGCTCTATCGCAAGCAAGGGTCCTATGCCGACGCCCTCCGGGTGGCAGTCAAGCTCAATAACGACATGCCCCGCATCGCCCAGCTGTTCGAGGAGGTGACAGACGAGACGCAGAAGAAGCAGCTGGCCTTCATGGTGGGCCGGAGCCACGTCAACCTGCCCTACGAAGGGGAGGAGGCGGGGGCGGAGGAGGTGAACGAGCTGATTGGCAACTCCAAGCTGAGCGAGCACTACCTGCTGCTGGCTAAGGATTTGGACGTGCTGGAGCCCAAGACGCCTGAGGATATCTATAAGAGCCATCTGGCTGAGTCGGGGGGCTTTAGCAGAAGACGGGAAGGGGCGGGGGCGCAGCAAGTGGATTCGGCGCGGGCTAACCTGGCGTCGACGTTTGTGAATGCCTTTGTCAATTTGGGTTATCAAAGGGACTCGCTTGTGACGCCAGAGGGTAATGCGTGGTTGTACAAGAATAAGGATCACGGGATGATGAGCGCGGCGGCCTCCATTGGTGCCATTTTGTTGTGGAACGTGGAGGAGGGGTTGAATCAGATCGATAAGTTCATGCACAGTCAGGAGGAGCACATCCGCGCTGGGGCGCTCTTGGCCATAGGTATTGTCTCGTCGGGCGTCCGTATTGAGCACGATGCGGCCTTGGCCCTGCTATCGGAGCACCTGGAGAGTGCCTCCAAGCCGATTCGGTACGCGGCTGCCTTTGGGCTGGGTTTGGCGTATGCCGGCAGTGCCCGCGAGGATCTGTTGGAGCTGCTGGCGCCGTTGGTGGCGGACCCTGACGCGGGGATCACGGAGGTGGCTCTGGCGGCTCTGTCGCTGGGTATGATCTTTGTGGGTACGTGTAACTCGGAGGTGGCGTCGTTGCTGGTCCAGCGGTTGATGGAGAGCTCGGATGTGGATTTGGATAACCCCATGGCTCGTTTCTTGTGCTTGGGGTTGGCGTTGCCTTTCTTGGGACAGACGGAGCAGGCGGATGCGATGCTGGAGGCGGTCAAGACGGTGGAGCACAAGATTGGGCGCTCGGCCGCGGTGATGCTTGAGACGGCCGCTTATGCCGGGTCGGGGAACGTGCTTAAGGTTCAGGAGATGCTGCATTTGTGCGCGGAGCACTTGCACGAGGACGCGGACCACCAGAGCGTGGCTGTCATTGGGATTGCGCTCATTACGGTGGGGGAGGAGGTGGGCGCCGAGATGGCCTTGCGGAGCTTCGATCACTTGCTGCACTACGGCGAGCTGCCCATCCGCCGCGCCGTGCCTTTGGCGTTTGCCCTCCTTAACGTCTCCAACCCCGACTACGGGATCATCGACCAGCTCTCCCGCCTCACGCACGACCAGGACCCGCAGGTGGCGCAGAACGCAATCCTGGCCCTGGGCATCATTGGCTGCGGGACCAACAACTCGCGTATCGCCGGCCTCCTGCGGCAGCTGGCCGAGTTCTATAGCCGCGAGGCCTCCCATCTCTTTATCGTGCGCGTGGCGCAAGGTTTCTTGCACGCGGGTAAGGGCCTGGTGAGCATGAACCCCTTCCACTCCGACCGCCTTCTCGCCTCGGGCGTGGCCCTGGGTGGGATTTTGACCCTCCTCCACGCGGCCTTGGACATGAAGAATACGATTTTGGAGAAGCACCACTACCTCCTCTTTAGCGCCGTGGCCGCCATGAATCCCCGCATGCTTGTCACTCTTGACGAGGACCTCAACCCCTTGCCGGTCACGGTGCGGGTGGGCCAGGCTGTAGAGACGGTGGGGCAGGCGGGCCGACCCAAGACCATCACGGGTTTCCAAACACATACCACGCCTGTCTTGCTGGGCGTCAAGGACCGGGCGGAGCTTGCTTCTGCCGAGTATATGGCTTACACCAGTGTGTTGGAGGGGGTGGTCATTCTCAGGAAAAATCCCGATGTGGAAGGTGCGGCCGAGGCGGACAAGCAGTAGAATAGGGGAACGAAAGTAGAAGAGATGGAGATAGGGAAGGGGGGGAAGAGGTTGGAGAGAAAGAGATAGAGAATGTGTGTGCCTGTGTGAGTAGTAGGTGGGGTGTGTGGGGGTAGGTGGAGGTTTCTTCCTTTTTCCAAAAATAATATATCCTTAGCTCGGGGAATACACAAAAAGAAACACGAGAGAAAAACCGTATTGCTGGATTTGAGGAAATGGAAAGTAAAAAACAAGACACAAAAAGAAGAGAAGAATGAGGGAAAAACCATTAAGAAAACGAATTGATCGACGGAAGGTGAGAGCAGCAATCAAGGTCGCGTTTCTCTTTTTGCTGTTATCTTTTCCAATAGCTTAGTCAGAAGGTGCTAAAGAGTCGTTTCAAAAGGCAGACACGTACATTCTCAGTCTTATAGTATTCATATTCAGTTAGGCACACAAATTCACAATTATTCTCACCGTCACCATTGCCTCTTCAAAAATAGTACCGCTTTCCTTACCCTTGTTATCACAACACAATGTTGCTCGTGAGAAAGAAGGTCACACAGGGAGAAAAGACTCGACCCGCGCCCTACCACTCACACATAAACATGTCCGATTTCTTGATTTTTTACCCTTCCCAGATCAGAAATTCCCCATTCTTCATTACATCCCCCGGCCCCCGCAACAGCTTCGAGTAAGGGCCTCCAGTATTAACAGGTGCACCAGTATCGTCGACAGGGGCGCCAGAGAGAAGGAGATGGGGAAGGAACCAATGAAGGAGACGCAGAAGGCAACTCTGTCGGGCTGCTGTTAGGTGAGGCCGAGGGCGCGGCCGAGGGCGAAGCCGAAGGACTGCTCGAAGGAATAGCGGAAGAAGTGCTTGAGCTCGACGACTGACTCAAGGAAGGAGACGCAGACGGAGCTGCGCTGGGGCCGGAGAAGAAAGAGGGGTAGGAAAAGGGAGCGGTAGGATATACATACCAGATTGTCAACACGTCAACGGGTGAGAAAGGCACACCTTCCTTGTGCCAATACACCCCGACCAATGTTCAGGTACCGGATGCTTCCTGCTGCTGCGGTCAAGTTCTTTCGGTTTCGCGGGCCATGGGCCATGGGCAGCAGCAGCAGCAGTTGTTCTCCACACGAGGGCTGGACCTCTCTTGCTTGTCAAGACTGGTGGTGCAAGACGCTTTAGCTTGTCGGCTTTCTGATGAATGCCACTCCTCACACACGACTCACGACTCGTCCTAAACGTACCGCAGCCAGACCGTACACAACATGTCACGCAAAAACCCCTGTGTGTAGGGCCCTCAAAGCAAGCAGTCACTTGAGCACTTCGAAGCAACCCAGCAGCAGCCGTTCGCGCCATCATCCTAACAACCGGACCCACCCGCCAGCCCGCCAGGGCAGGGCTATACCCGATTCCCTCCTCTGCCAAACGACCCCATGAAAAGGGGCGTGGGCTACTGAAAATGACAAGAGAATGGCGCGTGTATGTCCGCTCACTTACTCACGCCACCATCCAAGCCACTCACTACACAAAGACAGCGCCAACCATGTCCTCATCGAGCGAAGGCGTTGGAGTTTGGAACGTGCTCGTCGTCGACGCTTTTGTTCCTTGTCGCCGCCTCGTCCCAGCGGTCTTCGGCCATGCCCACCTGCCCACACACTTGGGGCATGGACACGTCCTAGTTGTGTCCTGCCTACTTATCCCCTCCCTAGCGTGGGAGCAGGGCCACGTCTGACCGCCGCATCAGCCGGAGCGTTGGCTGGCTGTGTGCTGCGTCTCCGTGCACACCTTCCTAGTTCTTCTCACGCACACAGCGGCACACGCATGGCCCCGTCCTGGTTGTATGTCCTATCTACCTTCTCCTTTGCAAGGCTATCCCTGACCGCCGCTTTAGCTGGGAGCGTTGGCTGGCTGGCTGTAGCGCGCCAGCTGCTTCGTGCCACGCCTCGTTCGTCCTCGCGCACGCACTCACCGCACGC
>Ga0209390_10000803_pt1 | contig 62464 bp, 53 predicted proteins | sample BON01_FD_187212 | JGI IMG/M metagenome (GOLD analysis project Ga0209390, IMG submission 187212) | Freshwater microbial communities from Lake Bonney liftoff mats and glacier meltwater in Antarctica - BON-01 (SPAdes) (version 2) | ecosystem: Environmental > Aquatic > Freshwater > Ice > Glacier...
GCACTGGGGTGTTCTCCGGAGGCATCATCCTCTTGAGCACTGCTTCCTTTCGCTCTTGTGAATATTGCTTCATTATTCATTCCTGAGCGCCCCCCGAATTTTGATGAAAAACTAAACACGACAACTAGCCTGACACGGGGGGGGATCTTCACTAATTCCAGCAGTAAACGACATTCTCGACAACCCGTTCAGGGGTAGGGTTGTCGAAGACGATCCATCTACCGGCGTAGCGGCGGGTTTAGCCATTGCCCATTATATCAGTACACAGGAAGCGAACTGTCGTAGCTACCAGACTCCAGCTGACTGGCGAGGCAGACCCCTCTCCAGTCATTGAACAGACTAGTCTACGCTGGCTTCCCCAAGTCTAAAAACAGAATACGGTGCTCGTAGTGCCGGGCTCAGCGACAGATGATCCTGGCTCCTCCTTTATCCGGTCCCATGGGCTGCTCGCTGCAGGTCCCGACTGTATTGCCTGACTCGGTGGGGCTCGCAAAATCCGTTGCCGAACAGAGACCACTGTTCTGGTCGGCTGGATTCAGGGTCAAACTTGCGTCGAGCGGGAGTAACAGATCCTGAGCATTCAAGCGTCCCCGGCTGCCAGTAACGGTCACTAGCCACTCGTTGCCGCGAGGACGGGTAAGTTTCATAGTAATCGAGGGGACAACGCCACCAATGGGCTTCGAGGATCGGTATGTGAACATCTTCCCCCCTCGGCCGACTTGCCATAAATCCCTCCGTGGTTTTTGCGGTTGGAGAGATTGCGTGCGATCCGAGGCAGCATAATGGTTCCCGGGCACGTCGACATCGACGACAGTATAGCCGCGAGCGTCCTCGACCAGTAGGCGGAAGCCGGTCTTGTCTGGCCGAATAACGCTACCCGCGGGGAAAACAATTTTTGAGTGAAACTTGAGTAGGTCGCGGCGGCCCTTGAGGCCAGGACTCTCCACCTTGAGAAAAGGCTTCATGGAAAGCACACCGTTGTCGGGCTGGCACGGCCTATTTTTAAAGAGCGCTGCGGGCAGTTTAAGCTTCGAATTAACGCTCCAGCTGGAGTCGGCACAGGGCGAACCAGTACACCTTAGATTCGCCTTGCAGAGGTACTCGGGGTTGAGTTCGTCGCCCCCCTGACTCGCCGCACAGGCCATGAAGATGGGGCTTAAAGCTTTGGCAGAATGTGTAACAACCTCGATTTGATCCTCCGATCCTCGTTTAACCATAACGACTCGGCTCTGTCCACCCTGGCCGTGCCAAACGATATTCTGCGAGGTATCGGTCGAGGAAACTCGCGCGCTCTTCGCAAACTCGCTAATCGCTATGTTGACGTAGGAGACGACGTCGACATCCGTCGCGAGGACCGGCGGCACCGGCCCCTTTAAAGGGCGCACCCGGAGGAGAGATCCGGGCAGAGTTATCGCTTCATTTCGGGTCGAGGTACCGTCGAGAGAAGCTAAGACGCAGTCGTAGAGATAGTTTCTGTCTACAGGGTCCAAGCTGCCGTCATCTCCCGCGAGGTGGCACGCGGCCAGCTCAGTCGTGTCAAGCGAGGCACCTGAAATCAGGGCACCGCGCACCTCTCGGCCCGCAGCGTCTGAGGTCACAAGCCAGCGGCCCGAATCGGTGGTTCGATTACTTAATGTACGCGCCCCCTCTTCCTGGCTCGATAAGGCCCCGGATGACGCCCGAGTCGCGGTCATCGCGACTGCAGAGGGCAATTCTTGTGCCCCGGTTGACAGCGCATTCACATTGTTGACCACGGAGATCATCGCGCCGTTCGAGATGGAGGGGTCAGCTGCAAGGCTGACGAGAAAATCCTCGTTGCAGATTAGGTTGTATTGGCTTTCGGGATCGACGTTCGCCGAAAAAGACTGCGGAAGGACGTCGGCCGAGGCCGGAGGCGAGGCTGGAGGGCAGCTGCCTGAAGTGATCCAGCCCGCTTCCCCGGTGCTGGTGCCCGGAACAAGTGACAGCGAAAAATCTACGCCAGTGTCCTGATAGTTGAAATTGATGCTGAAGCTCGATGTACCAATCTCGAACGTGCACACGCCTTGGTCGCCGTCCTTATGATCGCGCGCGTAATAATTTAACAACCCTTTTCGCATCGAGCTCATGGAGATGTAGGCGTCGGCAAAGTTGCAGCCCTCACACGTGTCGGCCCAGCAACTGCTATCGGTGGTGGTGTCGCACGAGGCGGGAATGACTTTCCAGGCAGAGTCTCTCGCAGAGCCATTCGTGCAGCTAGCTGTCAGCGTATAGGGAACCGAACTATAGCTGAAGGCATAGTTCGCCACGCCAACGTATTCGTTGTTCGCGCCTGTGGAACTGAGCCTCACCGCATGGGCTGGAAGGGCCAGAGTGAAGGCCACGATTGCGAGCACCCAGATCATTGGGCGAACAGAAAACATTGGAGTCATCGAATTGCTCCCAACAGAGGCTTGCTTAGATTTACAAGGTGGGATGAGGCAAACAGCTCGGGCAATGGTCCTGACGGAAACACCCCGCAAGATGGCGGCGCCTCGTAGCTCGGGGGCTCCTCCGCAGCCGCGGCCGCGCAGACGAGTTGGCCATTTACGTTCGACCAAGTATTACTCGAACAGACCTGACACGAGTAAGACTCAGCGGCATCGTCAGTTGAACAGGTCGCACACAGGCTCTGTGCGGTTCCATTATAGACATAATCGCTGGAATCACAGGACTCGAGCCAGCTGCCAGGTGGCGCGGATGTATCGCAGACGAGCGTGCCGTTGTCATTATTCCAGACTTCGGTACTACAGGCGGCACAGCTAGTAGTGACTTCTGGACTGTCGGCACTAGCACAGTCTGCGCACAGCGTCGTGTCTGTAAAGCTGACGAGCGTACACGACTCGCTCCAACTTCCAGCAGGATCGCCTGACTCGACCGGCGGGCAGGACCCGCAAATACTTGTGCTTACCGAATTGTAACTGTTCGCCGCGGGTGTGCCGCAATTGCTCGGCGGCACCCATCGAGTGGTCTGGCCGGGGGCAGGCGAAACCCAGGCCACCGCATTGGGTCCATCTGCGGGCGTGACCAGGCAAACATTTTGATTAGAGAACGCGGTGTAGCTATCAGCGCCCGTCGATCCGGAGGTCGCTGCGGTGCAGTCTGATTGCGAGTATTCACCAAGATAATCACTGGTCGCGTTCCACGCGGCACAGACATAATCACACATGGGACTGAAGCTGACATCGACAAAACCCGGATAGCTTTCGTTCACACTGCCAGCCGCTAGCACGAAAAACTCAGTGGCATTGTCTGCGGTGATTTCCTCGTTTGGTCCTACAATGACGACATTGGCAGGGCCAGGCGAGTTCTGGTCCTGAGCAACGCAGGATTCGCCAGTGTAGAACGGCGTGGCTGAAGTTGCCGGTAAAAACCCGAAGCTCATAACATAGGTCGGGTCGAGTGCCTTGCCAAACTTGGCGATGTCCTCCATAACCTTCAGCGCCGCGTATGCCTCGGTCATCCCATCCGCAGCGCCTGCCGCTTCCAGAGCGTCCTCACCAGAATCAGCCGCCGTCTTTTTTATACTAGCCTTCGTATCGGAAGTGACTTTTTTCTTCACCGTATGAAGCACGTCGCCTGCGGCGGCTTTGAAGTCCCAATCCGTCGCGGCCGAAAACCAGACATCGAAGGCCGGGAGCCCCTGGCTCTCGGGATCACCGTTGATAACCTCATAGGTCATCTGCACATATTCATCACTGTTGGACCCACCTCGCAAGTAAACACCTGTCCCTGTGTTCTGGTAAGGCAGGATCGAGACAGGAAAGCCAGGGCCGCTGATGCCGGTGGCGGTTGCCGTGAAGCTCGAATTCACCATAAAGGGAGTCCAATTGGAAATCGCGACGGCGATGCCTTGCGACTCAGCCACCACCTGAGATGCAGGAAATTGGGCACCTGCCTTGGCGGCACAGATGAGCGCAAGAAACGCGGCAAGGTTTCTAACCATGAGCACAAATGACATAATTTCCTTCCCTGAAATGGCGACCTTAATAGCTACAACCACAAATATTATATTTATATAGACAAAACCATAGCAAGATTTACGTGATCCACCAAGGAAAAGTGCCTGGAAAAAGATCGAGGGGCAGATACACCAGCGACAGGCTTGGCGACATAAATTCCGACAGGCTCACTACTACCGAATTAATTATTTAACAGTTTCAATCAGTTAGAAATTTTATTATTTTCAGCGCAGAGCGATCTAGCGAGAAAATTTTCGTTACACAATGTGATGGTGTTCACATATCTGCCGCAACAACCTACAGCGCAAAATCGCAATGTACAGTCCCAGTATTTAGCAGGTCTTTCAAGGGGTTGTATCGGTTTTGTTGGCGTGACCGAAAACAACAATGCGTCACTGGAAATAATCAATCATGAGCGCGGGCTAAATCTAAGCCAACAGCACTCAGATATAAATCCAAACAAAACAATTAGTAAGGACAAGGCAAGCGCTGAGCTTTGCGCTCGCGTCAGGGGAGTCAACAAGCGTGAGCTGGAACTCTCTCACTGGGCGCTGGAAAATCATAAAGCGCGCCACCGTCTTTTCACCGAAGCCGCGCAACGGTGTCTTGGCTTCTACACCCTAATGAGAAACGCTCAACTACACCGTATGACGTTCAAGATAAAAATTCCACAACCTCGTTACGACCATGAGGCTTTTATTGCTGAGGTAGAGCAAACATTGAATTATCATCAGTCTGTGGCGTAAACATCTATTGGCCGCTCCACTGTAACGCGATCAAAATAGAGGTGGTCCGCCAGCCGGCTCTTCAAGTGCTGGCGGCGCCCTCCCGATCAGTTTGCCCGCATCGTCGATCCAGCCTCCCCCCATTGCAGTGTAAATAGCCGCCGATGAGTTCAGCACAGACGCGCGCAGTGCAGCCAGCGCCAGCTCAGCTGGGAACAGAGTTTGCTGCGCTTGCAGAACCGTGGAGTAAGCGGCATAGCCACCGTCATACTGCAGTTTCGCAAGCCTTTCGTATTCAGCCAGCGCTGACACCAGACGCTTCTGCGCTAACAGCTGCTCTCCAATTTTCAGGTTCGCTACTAGCGCATTTTCGACATCGGCAAACGCATTTTGCACTGCGAGCTTGTAGCTCGCCAGCGCGGCACGTTGGGCCGCTTCCGCTTGTGCAACCTGACCACTGACCGCGCCGAAAGTAAAAATCGGGCCGACGACCTGGCCCGCATAATTCCATGTGCGTGTCGACCCCTCAAATAGATCTGACAGGCTGGAACTCTGGCTGCCGAAAGCTCCCGTCAATGAGATAGTGGGAAAGTAGAGCGCTTTTGCGGCGCCGATCTGCGCATTCGTAGCGATCAACGATTGCTCTGCCTGCAACAAATCTGGCCGCCTCTCCAGCAAGGTTGAAGGTAGACCCGACGGCGCAACAGGGGACACCAATTCAGAAACCGATTTTCCACGCGGGATGGGGCCGGGATTACGACCGAGCAATACCGATAAGGCGTTCTCTACCTGGGCAATCTGAGATTCGATCTGCGGGATCTGCGTTGCGGCGGTCTCATACTGCGACTGCGCTTGCGCGACAGTCATTAGCGAGGATTGTCCGTACTTAAATTGCAGTTGATAGAGACGGACGGACTCACCATAGGTGGCGAGATTGCGCTGGCCAACAGCAAGTTGCTCGTCCAGACCGCGCAAGGAGATGTAGCTACTCGCCACTGAAGAGACTAGCGTAAGAATCACACCGCGTCGAACCTCCTCCGTTGCCAGCATACTCGCCTGTGCGGCTTCAGACAGGTTTCGTATTCGACCCCAGAGATCGAGTTCCCAACTGGCAGACAGCATCGCCTGATAAGTTTCCTGAGGATTCGGCAAATTAGGTATCGCAGCCGTCAGCCCGGTATCGGGAGAACGCAACTCCGTACCGCTGGCTGCGTAGCCTACCTGTGGATACAAAGCAGACCGCGTCTGGGTGACGATGCTTAGCGCCCCTTCAACATTCGCTGCGGCAATCTGCACGCTATAGTTATTGACCAGCGCCGAGGTAATGAGTTCGTCCAGTACCGGGTCACCGAACTGTTGCCACCATGCGGTGTTGGCGGTTACCGCGACGATCGTTGGTTCGAACCGATAAGTAGCAGGTATTTCCACTTTGGGTCTTTCATACTGCGGAGCCAGCGTTGTGCAGCCGCTAGTCAGCAATACAGACGCCACAACCACCGGCAAGTAAGAACGGGACCAGAATCGGGGCAGCACGGCTGCTGCAAAGTCACGCAAGGGGCATTTAGAGTGCACCATGTCAGTCACCCTCCCTTGGCGTCTTTGCAGCGGGCACATCATCCGACGTCTCTTCGCCAACAGTCGTTTTATCCTTTTCCTTGGAATTACGCTCACCAAAACTATCGAAGAGATAGAAGAGCAGCGGAACATAGAGCATGGCAAGTGTCGTTTCGCCTATCATGCCACCGATAATACCTGTGCCGATTGAATGCCGTGCGTTGGCGCCCGCACCCATCGCAAGTGCCAGTGGCATACAACCCGCTGCAAAAGCGAGCGATGTCATAATGATAGGGCGCAGCCGCTGCTCGCCTGCCAGCACCGTCGCTTCCATAATAGATTTGCCCTGCTTGCGAAACTCAACCGCAGCAGAGACTCGCAAGACAGCGTTCTTGGCACCAAGTCCAATCAGCACCAGCAGGCCAATCTGGAAATACACATCGTTCTCGAGGCCGCGAAAAGTGATCAGCAGCAGCGCACCGAGTATCCCAAAGGGCACTGCAGACATCACGGCCCCCGGCAGAATCCACGACTCGTACTGCGCGGCGAGTACCAGGAAAACAATAATGAGGCCAAACGCGAAGGCGATCATCGAGGTGCTGCCCGATTGTTGTTCGTCAAATGCTATGCCCGACCAGCCATAGGTGTAGCCCTGGGGTAACGTCTGGGCAGCGACGGCCTCCATCGCGGCAATGGCCTGACCAGAGCTATACCCCTCCAGAGCGCTGGCGTTGACTTTGGCCGCAGGAAAACCGTTGAAATGCGACAACATATCCGGACCAGACACCCACTCAGTCGAGACCACCGCGGACAGGGGTACCATCTTGCCATTGGTTGACCGGGTATAGAGCCGCCCGAGGTCTTCCGGGCTCTGCCGGTATTTAGCGTCAGACTGCAGAATCACCCACCAAACACGACTGAACTGGTTGAACTGGCTTGCCGTCAGCGAACCAAACTGCGCCTGGATCGCACTGTAGACATCTTCCACAGGCACGCCTAAGAGTGTCGCTTTTTCGCGATCGACATTAACACGCAACTGCTGTGTATTGGCGCGGAACGTGGAACTCACACGGGTGAGTTCTGGCCTTTCTTTCGCCGCCTTGAGGAATTTTTGTGTGACGGCATCGAGTTGCGACGGATCGCCCGCACCCGTGTCCTGAATCCAGAACTCAACGCCACCAGTGGAGCCAATACCCGGTATCGGTGGCGGCGCCACCGGATAGACAATAGCCTCCTCAATATCTGCCGTTTCTTTGGCGAGGGTCATCAGCACAGCACGCGCATTTTGCTCACGCGCTGTCGCGGCCGAAGCATAGCGCTCATCAAAATCCTTGAGGGTGACGAAGAACGCGCCGGCGTTGGTCTTGAAGCCGCTATCCAACAGGCTGTAGCCGGTAATCATGGAGCGCGTATCGACCCCGGGGATTTTTGCGAAAATCGCATCCACTTTCTCGGCGACGGCCTGAGTACGTTCGATGCTGGCGGCCTCGGGCATAATAATCGCCGCCATGACGTAGCCCTGGTCCTCGTTCGGCACAAAGCCGGTTGGCGTGATCGAGAACAAGTGATAGATGCTCCACAGGAAAAAGAGCAGCATTGTCAAAGCGATGGCCGAGCGCTTGATCACAAATTGAACCGCATGACCGAAACCACGGGTTGTTGCGTCCATCCCACGATTAAACCAGGCGAAGAAGCCACGCTTTGCGGGTGGTTTATACTTCAGGATGATCGCGCACATTGCCGGCGTAAGCGTGAGTGCAAGGAACCCAGAAATCGTCACTGATACCACGATGGTGACGGCGAATTGCTTGTAAATTTGACCCGTTGTACCGGGCAGAAAAGCGGCGGGGATAAACACTGAAGCCATCACCAACACTACGGCGACCAAGGATGTGGAAATCTCCCCCATGGATTTGATCGTGGCTTCCTTAGGTGGAAGCTGGTGGTCATGCATGTTGCGTTCGACGTTTTCAACCACAACAATCGCATCGTCCACCACCATCCCGATTGCGAGTACCAGGCCGAAAAGTGTAATCAGGTTGATAGAAAAGCCCAGTGCCAGCAAACCGGTAAACGTCGCTGTCAGTGCCACCACGATGGCAACTGCACAGATGATCGTAGTCCGAAGGCTCTGCAGGAACAGGAATACTACCAGTACGACCAACAGCACCGCCTCGATCAATGTGTGTATAACTTCTTTTATAGAAATTTTCACAAAGTCGTTAGTGTCCAGTGCAATGACGGTCTCCAGCCCTTCGGGGAAACTCGACTGCATGTCCTCGAGAGTCTTCCTGACTCCCGCCGAGACCGTCAGGCCGTTGGCACCAGGCTGCAGGTAGACAGCAATGAACGTAGCTGCTGTGCCATTGAATTTAGAATCGACTATGTACTGGCGTAGCCCGACCTCGGCCCGGGCTACATCCCCGAGCCGCACGATGGCGCTGTTATCCGGGTCAGCGCGCAGGATAATATTCTCGTACTGCTTCGGATCTACAAACGGAGCCTGCGTCACCACGGGTAGCGTAAGTTGGACGGGGCCGTCCGTCGGTTGCTGCCCGATCTGGCCTGCCCCAAACAATGCATTCTGCTCATTGACAGCAGAGGCTATATCGCTGGTAGTAATGCCTAGCGAAGCCATTCTGTCAGGGTTCATCCAGATTCGCATGGCCTGATCTGGCACACCCATAATTTGTGCCTGTCCCGCGCCGGGCACCCGCTTAAGCGCATCCAGGATATACACGTTGGCGTAGTTGGCGATGTAATCGGCGGTGTAGCGTTCGTCTTTACCATAGACACCGATCAGCATCATGATAGACGACGATTTCTTCTGCACCGAGACGCCCTGCTGTGTCACCGCCGTTGGCAATTGCGGTAATGCAAGATTGACGCGATTCTGAACCTGCACCTGCGCGATATCGGGATCGGTATCCAGGGCAAAGTAGACCGTCAAGGTCATCTGCCCCGTTGCCGAACTGCTCGACGTCATGTAGAGCATATTGTCGACACCGTTGATCTGCGCCTCTATGGGTGCAGCCACAGAGTCGGCCAGGGTTTTGGAGTCAGCCCCCGGGTAGGTCGCAGAGACGTTCACCTGCACAGGTGTAATATTTGGATACTGTTGAACCGGCAACACTGACAGTGATACCGCCCCTGCCAGACAAAGAACAATCGCCACAACACTGGCAAAAATCGGCCTTTCTATAAAGAATCGCGAGAACATAACAGCGGGTTCCTTGCCTAATTTTTTGCTGTTGAAGTCGAAGCGGCGGCGCCCATCTCGGCCCCTGCATCTGCATCTGCTTCCTTAATTGCAACCGCGGTACCAGGTGCAAGTCGCAATGCCCCGTCGACAACGACACGATCGCCGCTGGCAAGTCCTGCATTAATAAACCAGTTGTCGCCGTGCCATGTGCCCACAACCACCGGACGTATCTCAGCCTGATCCGACTTGTTCACAACCCAGACAAAATGCCCCTGCGCACTTTGCTGCACTGCACGCTGCGGAATCAGAACTGCATTGGGGCGCGAGGCACCGAGCAATCGGGTACGCACATACTGGTTAGGGCGCAGGACGCCTTCAGGATTCTCGACCACTGCGCGTATCAGAAACGTTCCTGTTTCCAGATTGTACGAAGGGGCTGTAAAATCGATCCTGCCCTTTTGCGGAAACACACTGCCATCGCCCATTTGCACTTCAACGGTGTATTGGTCATCTGCCGGTGGCTTGAGCCGCCCCTCTTTCTCCTCTAGAAGCATACGCTCCATATCATTTTCAGAGAGGCTGAAATTTATCCACATTGGCGATAGCACTGAGACGGTTGTCAGTTGTGCGTTCTGGGCATCGAGGTAAGTACCATCTGCCACAGCCGAGAAACTGCTGACACCATCCACCGGCGACGTGATTGTCGCGTACGACAAATCAAGCTGTACAGAATCCAACTGCGCCTTTGATTGCGCCACTGCAGCGGCAGACTGCTCATACTGTCCACGCGCATCGTCAAGATCCCGCTGCGATAAAGCGTTCAATTCAACCAGCGGTTTGGTACGCGCAAGGTTGGCCCGCGCTACCTCCAGTGCTGCCTCGTTTCGTTGCAATGCAGCAGCAGCGCCATCCACCTGCGTTTGGAAGGGCTTTTTATCCATTTCGAAAAGTACCTGGCCTACTTTAACCGCGGACCCCTCGGTGTAGACGCGCTTTTCGAGAAACCCGGAAACACGAGCCTGGATATTTACCGCCTGGGAGCTCTGCGTCTGCGCGACAAAAATAGTGGTCACTGGAACATCCTCAGGCACTATCTTCAGTACGGTAACAGCAACGGACAATACAGGCGCTGGCGCTTCGGATCCGCCACACGCGGCAAGCTGCAATGTTGTTGCCGCCAATAAAAGTGACGAGCGTATGAACGCGGCGCATGTCCTGTTAAGTCTGAACCTCATGGGCGGGCCTTGGCAGATTGAGAGTGGACGTTGAGCGCTTATTATTCTATGGGACTCTGTTGGGAATAGAAACCGCTTTCACACGATACAAAGCCGATCGGTTATGACTTGATGGGCACCGTGTGAGGGTGCGCAACACCACTACCGAGTCGGTCATCATTACGATCGGCGAGTGAAGAAACCGTTTGGAAGGGTGCGGTGCAGCTCTACTAGCCGGTCAAGATTATAACAAGCATCAACCGAGAAAGAACCATGAATGTTAAACAACGGACGATTGCGTTTCGAAGCTGATTGAGCTGATCCTCATTGCGTCCGTTGGCTCCTTGCCGTTCATATTCGCCTTCATGATTCTGAAGCGCACCCATGCTGTCTATGGTGGGAAAGCTGCCAATGCGTCGCGGCGGGTTAAAGATGCAGTAGTCTCTTCCTCCCACAAGGCAAAGACCGTCTATGACATCCGCAACGCTAACAGAGAACTGCATAAACGTATGAAACTAAAGGACACAGGGATTATTGCCTCAGCAGAACTTGAGAATAATACAGAGCCTCACACACAAGTCTTACGTGCAGGAGCCTTGGAATAACTGCACAGTGGCACTTACTATGTTGGCAAGCGGTGTTGGCTGCAGAAAAAAAGTTAAAGCAAATCAATTGAAACTACAAAGAATCGTGGCGGCGAAGAACTTTAAAAAGTCTTCTGGTGCGCCGCGGAGCACAGAACTCTGGATGCCGATTTGCTGTATTAGTTTCTCAAATCCGAAGAAGAAGCAATCTGACGCGAAGGTGTTGAATTGCATCTATGTTTGACCCGGTAATTGCACTGAATATTGAACCATGCTGATTGGGATAACTGCACGAAATCATTCTAAAACATTGCTTTAGACGTGGGCCAACTATTCAGTGCAAATATCTTCAAAAGTGGGTTAATCGAACGTGCAATTCAACAACCTGTAGAGGCTGTTTTCACCATTCGCAGGTGCCTTATATGCACCACTCCTACATTACCACCCCCTACACCCGTCAGTGCCAGTAATCAAAGGGCACACGGCCAGTGCGCGGCGACACTATGAAGCGACAACGCATGACACAGGCCGAAGTCCACCAGCTCGAAGCGCAAATTTACAACGTGCTATTGGAGGATCATCCGCAATCAGTCCGACACGTTTTCTACCGCATGACTGACCCACGACTACGTGTATCAATCCCGAAAAGCGAGGCCGGTTATGTGCAGGTGCAAACCCGGATGGTGAAGATGCGCCGCGATGGGTTACTGCCCTACAACTGGATCACTGACACGACTAGACGCGGCTACCATGTGAGCACCTACACGGATCGCGGCGACTTTCTGCGCAGTGTTGCGAGTTTCTATCGTGGTGACGTGTGGGCCAGTCACAAGACGCACGTCGAAGTCTGGTGTGAGTCGCGATCCATTGCGGGGGTGATTCAAGGCACTTGCGAGAAATACGCGGTATCTCTTTACCCGGCGGGCGGCTTTTCGTCGTTGTCGCTGGCGCACCAGGCAGCAACCTACATTCGCAACAGTATCGACTACGGCGGCAAGACTGGCGCATTGATTTTCTATGTTGGCGACTATGACCCTGCAGGCGTATTGATCGACCGCTGTATCGAGAGTGAACTTGATGCACTGATACCCGCCAGTTACCTGAAATCGTTACAGGTGGCAGAGGAGTCCGAGCGCCAAGCCCTCAACCTACTGGCCGAAACATTTTAATGGGCTGGCCTAATATCCTGGAGGCAACACCCTGCCGCTATCCGGTCTCGCAGGGGGGGGGTATGCAAAATGTTAAAAGCGGCCCCAGCGGAAACCGGGCCCAATAAGAATCTTTCACAAAGCCGCATTGACGCTTTAAAAGTGGGGTGAAAAACGGGGTGAAAAATAGACGGGCATAAAAAACCCTCTAAATACAGGGCTTTACGGAATATTTTGGCGGTGAGGGAGGGATTCGAACCCTCGGTACGTTGCCGTACACACACTTTCCAGGCGTGCGCCTTCGACCACTCGGCCACCTCACCATGACGGCGCGCATCATAGCACAAGATTACCTGCTTGCCAGTCCTGCTGCCGTGCAATTAGCGGGCCGCTGCCCTATTGGCGATTAAGGCGAGGAAGCGGCTGCGCAGTGGGGTCAGTGCTGCGAAATGGGTTGATATCAAGGCCGCCTCGACGCGTATAAAAGGCCTGTATATGCAGAAATTCTGGCGCGCAGCGCAGCGCGATATCGCGGAACATGCGCTCCACACATTGCTCATGAAATTCCTGATGTTCTCGATACGCAATGATGTACTGTAATAGCGAGCTTCGGTCTATCGCCGAGCCGCGATAGTGTAACCAGACGCTGGCCCAATCCGGCTGTCCGGTAACGGGGCACAGCGAGCGCAGCAAGTGGCTGTACAAACGCTCTTCGACCACGCGATCGCTATCGACACCTAACTGATCTGCTTGCGGCTCACCCGGCCACGGCGTAACCATCAGGCTGTCCAAGCTCGCACCGTTCAGTGTGGCACCGCAGAGTGAGACGTCGTCTATGGCAAACAGGTGCAGGTCAATCCTGGCGCCGGCTGCTGCGCTGATATCGTCCGTAATGAGAGCCCGCGCGACATCCTCGCTGGGAAGTCGCATGCTGTTCAGCGAATTGAGATAGAGCTTGAAGGATTTTGACTCAATAATATTGGGAGAACTGGCCGGGACCTGAAATCGGCCAACGCGCATCACTGGCTTGCCCGCCTCATTGAGCCAGGACATCTCGTACGCATGCCACAGATCAACGCCGTAAAAGGGCGGCGGCGCACTTAAGCCCAATGACGTTCGCGCCGTATCGCGCGCGATGGGATACAGAAGCTGCGGTGCGTACTCGTGTGCGGCCGGCGTTTGCCGCCCCAGCAGCATGCTACTCCCCTCCTCTTCCACTGCGCTGCTACTGCCGCAGCCGCTTGCCAGAATTGAGCAGGTGCATGCAGTACATGAAGGCGAGCACGGTAAACAAAGTGATCATGCCGAATGAAAACGGCAGGCTGACATCAGAAACACCCAGCACCCCATAGCGGAAGGCATTCACAACATAGACCAACGGGTTCAACTTGGAGACATTGGCCCAGAATTCCGGCAGTAGGTCCATGGAGTAAAACACTCCACCTAAATAGATCAGTGGCGTGAGCACAAAAGTCGGAATGATCGATATATCGTCAAAACTGTTGGCATAAACAGCATTGATAAACCCGGCCAAGGCAAACAAGGTAGACGTCATCAGCACCACGACCACCACGACAAAGTAGCTGTGGATAGACAGATGGGTAAAAAACAGTGACACCAGCGTGACTACCACAGCAACCAGCAGGCCGCGGCTGATACCGCCGACGACGTAACCCATAAGGATGACGACATTGGCAACGGGAGAAACCAGTAACTCCTCAACACTATGGCTGAACTTGGACCCGAAGAAAGAGGACACTACATTAGAGTAAGAATTGGTGACAATGGCCATCATAATCAGGCCAGGCACCACGAATTCCATATACGTGAAACCGCCCATATCCCCGATTCGTGAGCCTATCAGTGTGCCAAAGATAACAAAATACAGTGACATTGTGATAGCCGAGGGTAGCAGCGTCTGCGTCCAGATACGGAGGTAGCGCTTAATTTCTTTCCTGAGGATGGTCATGAAGGCCACCCACTGCTCTGTCAGATTCATTTGTCGCCCTCGACCAGTTTCACAAACATTTCCTCAAGGCGGTTCGCGCGATTACGCATGCTACTGACATGCACATTTTCCGCCACCAGGGCGGTAAATACCTGATTTAGATACTGCCCTTTTTCAACTTCAACTTCTAACGTATGGTCGTCACGACGGCGCGTAGTAAACCCCTCAATGGCAATGACCGGAGGAAGCTCTTCAACGCAATCGAGGATAAAGACTTCGCGCCGCAGCTGTCGCAGCAGCGACTTGATTGACGTGTTTTCGACAATGATTCCGTGATTAATAATGGCGATGTGCCGACACAGCGCTTCTGCCTCCTCCAAATAATGGGTGGTCAGAATGATTGTAGTGCCCTGGTCGTTAATGCGCCTCAGAAATTCCCACATAGACCGACGCATTTCGATATCGACGCCAGCGCTGGGCTCGTCAAGAATAAGCAGGCGTGGTTCGTGGATGAGAGAACGCGCTATCATCAGTCGGCGCTTCATACCACCGGACAGCGTGCGCGCCTGCGCGTCGCGCTGGTCCCACAAGCCCAGTTCACGCAAATACTTCTCCGCGCGCTCCTTGGCAAGCGCCGGGGGCAGACCATAGTAACCGGCCTGGTTGACCACTATATCCAGCGTTTTTTCAAACTGGTTGAAGTTGAACTCCTGCGGCACAATGCCGATATGCCGTTTGGCAGCGGGGAAATTTACGTCTATATCGACATCGAATACACTGACCTTGCCGCCGGATTTAGCGACCAGCGAGCAGATGATGCCGATTGTCGTTGATTTGCCGGCCCCGTTAGGGCCCAGTAACGCGAAAAAGTCACCCTGCTGTACGTCAAAACTGATGCCTTTTAGTGCTTCAAAACCATTGTCGTAGACCTTGCTCAGGTTTTCGATTGTCAGTGCTGGTATCATAAGGAACGCGATGTCTGCATAGTTTCACAAGCACACAATTGTACTCGTATTTACACAGGTAGACGACCTCACCCATGAGCGAACAACAATATCTTGATTACATCTACGCTCTGCTGGCGCAGTTCACACGGACATTCGCCACGCGTACGGAACAATTGCCACCAGAACACCCATTGCGCGAACTGGCGGCCGCCTTTGAAGCCATCGCGGGCAATGGCGATGATTTTTATACCGAGGGGCCGGGTCTGGTAGCGCGACTCTTTGATACCTACCCGGAGTTTGCGCCTACATTTCACCGGCAGCTATTGTGGTTTCTCGGCGGCGACTGCCTGCATTATATGGCCGATGAGGAGCTCGACCAGTTCCAGCAACTTGAGGAGCTGCGCGCGACGGCCGCCAGCACCGGAGAGGTTTTTGATTTCCAGGAAGCCAGGGCTAAGCTGCTGAACTTACAGTAGAATCTTCTACGGAATTAGCGTTCACCGGGACTTGACGCAATCGCCTCGTCTTCCTACAATGCGCGCCTCTTGATGGAGACAGTTGCGTCCCCTTCGTCTAGTGGCCTAGGACACTGCCCTTTCACGGCGGTAACAGGGGTTCGAACCCCCTAGGGGACGCCATTCATCAAGCAGCGGTAAATCGTAAGAAGCGCGGGAATAGCTCAGTTGGTAGAGCGCAACCTTGCCAAGGTTGAGGTCGCCGGTTCGAACCCGGTTTCCCGCTCCATCACCGCTCTCCAAGCAAACGTCACATTAGATGTCACGCAGCGCAACCTTGCCAAGGTTGAGGCGGGGCGCGCAGCCTCGCCGGTTCGAACCCGGTTTCCCGCTCCATCACCGCTCTCCAAGCAAACGTCACATTAGATGTCACGCAGCGCAACCTTGCCAAGGTTGAGGCGGGGCGCGCAGCCTCGCCGGTTCGAACCCGGTTTCCCGCTCCATCACCCTCAAGCACACACCACACGCCGTCACGCACCCTCTTTCACTACTCGGCCTGCAGCTTGATACTCAAGCTGTTGATGCAATAGCGTAAACCCGTTGGCGCAGGACCGTCCTCAAAGAGATGTCCTAGATGGGCTCCGCAGGCTTTGCACATGACTTCTGTGCGTAACATCCCATGGCTGTGATCCCTGTCTTCCTCTATCACGGTGGCATCTGCCGGTTGAAAAAAACTCGGCCAACCGCAGCCCGCGTCGAATTTACTGTCGGACAGGAAAAGCGCTTCGCCGCAGCATCGACAGTTGTATACGCCCTCCTCTTTACTATCCCAATATTCACCCGTAAACGGGCGCTCGGTGCCCTTTTCACGGCAAACATGGAATTCCTCTGGTGTCAGCTTATCGCGCCATATTTCATCATCGTGCATCGTCATAGCCCTGTTCAGGTAATTGTTACATCGTAAATGGAACTGCTTTAATCGGCTAGGCTGGCGCCAAACCGAGTAGACCTTTTCGGGACACGCTGTAAATCCATCCCTGTAGGCCCGCCCCACGCATGGGTATGGGTTCATGGCGGGTCCCAACCCAATACCGGTCAATTTAGTGCCGATCGTGAAACGTAAGGTAAGTCGCACCAAAGGCACAATGAAGCCCTAGCCTACACCAGCTCGCAGCACCAGACTAATCGAGCCTTGGCGCCGACCCTTGCGCAGATCACATCCAGCGCCGCGTGAAAGTCTAGTCTTACGCTGAACCCGCACCGACCGGATAGAGAATATGATCGTTGTATCCGGTGTTAATGGTTCGATAACCGCATAGTTCCAGATCCAGTGCGGCATCATTGGTATCGACCAGCAGCGGGCGCCCCTCGAGTCGGGTAATTTTGGACTTGGCCGCAACCACGACGATATTGTCCAGTCCCACGCGCCGAATGACGGCGGGCGAGAACTGCTGGTTTCCGCGGCCAAACAGGTGCCCCTGCCCGCCTATCACGGTCACCACCATGCGCGCGGCGCCGGGCACTTCGGCGAGCACTTGCAATAGCGCCACCTCATTCGCGTCTGCGGCTAACAAGGCGCGGTTTCGCACCACGTCTACGCCCAACAGGGTATTGGGCACATCCAGTTCAGCCATTATGGCGGCCGTGGTGGACCCGGGGCCTATTAAGTACGTCGTATCCTCAAGCATCGTTTCGGCCTGCCACGCGGCGATGTCAGCGGCGGCCAGTTCCGGATCTTCGCGGCCTCCAATTTTGGTATGTTGCAGGTAATGCCCCTCGCTTGGAACCATCATTTCACCATAAAATCGGCTGCGCACTTCGCCCCTACGAAACGCCTCTTCGTCGATGTCACGAACCTCCTGCACCTGCAATCCGACGAGACCACCTGCCGTAAGCCGCAACAGGAGTTCTCCCGCTGCCTCCGGTGAAACCGCGAATACGCCCGAGTGCATTTTTACACCCGCCGGTATGCCCAACACGGGGAAACTTGAGCCTATCGCATCATAAACGTCGCGCGCGGTACCGTCGCCGCCGGCAAAAAGAATGAGATCTACGCCCGCTGCGCGCAGCGCCGCGGTCACGGTGCGCGTATCACTGGCAGAGGTCAGACCCGCGCCGAGACGACCCAATACCTCGAACGCGAAGTCCGTCTGTTGCAGCGCAGATTCGCCCATGCCACCAGACCCGCAGCTGAATCGAACACAACTTGATCGCGGCTGTAACAGGTTAAGGGCCCGCACGGTGCGCAACAATGCCCGCTGGCGTTCGATTGCAGGCAATTCTGCGACCAGCGTCCGCAGCGCCTCTCCATCACTGCCTTTGAGCGCCAGGGCGCCGCCGAGTCCGGCCAGCGGGTTGACCAAAAGACCAACATGCAATGTCGTATTCACAGCGATTCACTCGCATCGACAGGTATACAACCCAGCGCACGCGCCAGTGCAAGCTGCTCCTCTGAGCGCAGCCCTGACACATGCGAGCCTGCAAGCTCTCGACGTTCTCTATACGATTTGCGTAGCCCATCAAACCTTGCGCCATTGCCCGTGTCGTGCAGTGCGGGTTCTATCGCGTTGCGCAACAGGGCATCATCCACTTGAATATCATAACGGGACTGCAGTAAAAATCGGATGAGCTGAACAGGTGACAGGCCGTCCGGGACAGCGATGATAGCGGCACCCTCGCTTGAGAGCGGTTGTTGTGTTGAAGACAAATTCAGGTTCGAAATAATCGCTTCACTCAACTGGCGCGTGGCTTGTAACTTGCCGTCCCAACTGTAACCAGCAATATGCGCTGTCGCGAGCCGTACTTGCGCCAGCAAGGCGGCGCTGACCGCCGGTTCGCCCTCCCACACGTCGAGGACTACCGTAGGACCTTGTAGCAACTCAAGGTGCCCCTGCAACGCTGCATTATCGATCACCGCGCCGCGGCAAGCATTGATGAGCAGCGCATCTGCACGCAAGCGTCTCAGTTGCTCGCGTCCCAGCAGATGGTAGCTGGGCCAGGGCTGCACCCTGGTCAGCTCGGCATGGAGAGCGACCACATCGCAATCCAGCACCGCAGAAAAATCTGCGGCATTGGGAATGCCGCCTTGATTCAGCCACGGATCGTATACTCGACATTGAACACCCAGCGCCGTGAAACGTGCGACAACGGCTCTGCCGATGGTGCCATACCCAACAATACCAAGAGTGCCACCGGCGAGTAACTGCTCTAGTTTGTCGTCCACTGCGGCAATCGCGGCCAATACATACTCAACCACCGAGTTTGCGTTCGATCCCGGGGCATGGGCAAACCCGATGCCGGCGCTGGCGAGGTAACCGCGGTCGATATGGTCAACGCCACTGGTAGCGGTGCCGACGAATCTTACCTTGCTGCCGTCCAAAAGTGCCGCGTCTACGCGCGTTACCGAGCGCACCAGCAGCACGTCTATCCCGTCCAGCGTTGCCGGATCAATCGCGCGCCCACTGCAGCGCCGGATACTCGCAAATGCGCCCAGATAGTCTTCCACTGCCGGAATATTTTCGTCCGCGAGAACCGTAAGCGTCATATCTGGACGCTCTTATGTAACGCATTCATCAGCACAAGTCCGCAAGCGTGAAAGACTGTCGGTGGGCGGGCACAACAGTGCCAAACTCGCTGCACAGCGCCAGGTAGAATTTCGCAGCTCTGTCCGGCAACCCGATCTTGCGCCAGTTGAGCGCCTGCAGGAGCAGAGCCTGCCGAAAATCGTCCACTTGATGCAGCTCTGCTTCCGCCAAAGCAAAATTGTCGATACTGGCCTGAAAGCGATAGGCGCACGCTTTAGAAAAATACCATTCCAGTGCCTGCGGCTTGCGCTCTGCCGCTTCAAACGCTTTTTGCTGGTCCAGACCGCGGCCTTCAGGCGCGTACCAATAGCCAAAATCGAACAGTTGCCTGCGTTCGTCGCCGGCGATGCACCAGTGCGCTATCTCATGCAACGCGCTCGCAAAAAAATCCTGCCGGTAGTGCAAGGTGTGGAGTTCGCCCGCAACGGCAGCAGGCTGGTAGAGAGGTTCTTCTGCGCCACCGCGCAACCGGGTGGCACACGTGGCTGAAAACAAGTTGTTGAATACACTTTCCAGACGCGCAGCATCGAACGGACTCGCTGACGACAAAGGCTCTGTTGCAGCCATCAAGGCCCTCCCTGCTTGCGCAACAGATAGCGAAAATGCCCGTCAAACTGGTCTTGCTGAATGAGTTCGTGCCCCAGAAAGGCACAGAACTTCGGAATGTCGCGCTCAGTCGACGGATCGGTGGCAAGCACCTGCAGGGTTTCACCGACCGCGATATCACGTATCCGGTTATGCAGCAGCATGACCGGCTCCGGACAATAAAGCCCGGTGGCATCCAGTATATGATCGGGTTTCATGCTCATCTTGGAATACTACTATCGGGAGTTAAGTAATGCATCTGCCTGCGCGCGGGCCACCACATCCCACTGCTCACTATCGACGTCGTAGAGAATCTGCAGGTCGCCGCTGCGAAGTTGATTGTGTAGCTGCGCGACTTTCTCTTCAAGCGTGCGCTCGCGCTCGCCATAATCGGTGCCATCGCGGGTGACAAATTCCTCCAACAGGGCCTGCAGCACATCGGACTGCAAGTGTTGCAGCGGCACCATGACGAATTCTGCCATGTTTTTGGCCTACTCCTTCTGGTACGGACCGTAGCGCGTTAATATACGGGCTGCGCCTGATAATGTGGAGTCAAAACTGTGCAAACTTCTTATACCGTTACCTTCATCGGTGATGACCGCCCCGGACTGGTTGAACAACTCTCGGCTGTTATCGAAAGAAACGGCGGGAATTGGCATGAAAGCAAGCTCTCTCAGTTAGGCGGCAAATTTGCCGGACTGATTCTGGTCTCCCTCCCCGCTGACGGAGGACCTGCGCTGGAAAGCGAACTGGGCGCACTCGCATCGAGCGGTATCAGCGTAAGGGTGACTGCGACTGACGATATTACGGTCAAACCTGGCCCCGCACCGGTGCCAGGCCGTGGCATCACACTGACCGTGATCGGACCTGACCGTCGCGGCATCGTGCGGGAGATCTCACACGCACTCGCACAGCGGCAGATCAATGTTCTGGAAATGGACACCGATGTACAAAGCGCCGCCATGAGTGCAGAAATGATCTTTACCGCACGTATCGAAGCATGGATTCCTGAGGATACCAATCTGGATGAACTGTCGACCAGCCTGGATGAGATTGCCGAGAATATGACGCTGGAAATCGACCTCGAATGACGCCAATACACTGGTCGCGAAACGCTCTATTGGGTTTGGCGCCGCTCGAGTAGCTTATACTTTAGCGCCTACTTCCCACCATCGCCCCCTCGCAACAAGTTGCGCAAACCGATCCAGAGCACAGCGCACACCGCAGCAAGGCCAATAGTTCCCCCCGCTATCAATACCGTGCCCAAAAACAGGTTCGCCATCTCCACATGAGAGATACCGAACTGATCAATAGCTGCCCATATCAATACGCCAAGAGCGGCCAACCCCAGCAGGATGGTGCGATAGAAACGACGATTAGCTTTACTCATGAGCGTGTATAAGTGTCAGGATTTTTTATTGCCAGGTGCCGCTGCAGGAAGCACTGGCGTGCTGCATTGCACATCCATATTTTGCGCCCGCTGACGCAAGACATGATCCATTAACACGATGGCAAGCATGGCCTCGGCAATCGGTGTCGCGCGGATCCCAACACAAGGGTCATGCCGACCGTGCGTCACAACTTCCGTCGGTTTGCCCTCGACATCAATACTGGCTCCCGGCAGGCGAATGCTGGACGTGGGCTTAAGGGCAATACTCACAGTAATATCCTGCCCACTACTGATGCCGCCAAGCACACCGCCGGCGCTGTTGCCGACGAATCCCGCGGGGGTCAACAAGTCACGGTGTTCACTACCGCGCTGCTCTATCGCCGCAAACCCCGCGCCGATCTCGACACCCTTGACTGCATTGATACCCATCATTGCACTGGCAATGTCGGCATCCAGACGATCAAATATTGGCTCTCCCAGCCCCGGCATCACACCGCTGGCGACCACATTGATGCGCGCGCCAATGGAGTCGCCACTTTTAATAAGGGCCGCCATGTAGGCCTCCATCTCGGCCAATCTGTCGGGATCAGGGCAAAAGAAAGGATTGGTTTCTACCACATCCCAATCAACCTGTTGCGCGATGATCGGGCCCAGCTGAGCCAGATATCCTCGAATATTGATGCCATAGCGCGATGCCAGGTACTTCTTTGCCACGGCGCCCGCAGCGACTCGCATTGCCGTCTCACGGGCGGAGGAGCGACCGCCGCCGCGATAATCGCGAAAGCCATATTTCTGGTTGTAGGTATAATCGGCGTGCGCGGGACGAAAACTGTCCTTGATATTAGAGTAATCTTTGGATCGCTGATCTGTATTCTCAATCATCAGTCCGATGGGCGTACCCGTGGTAAGGCCTTCAAAAACACCGGATAGAATACGCACCTCATCCGCCTCGCGGCGCTGCGTGGTGAACCGTGAAGTGCCTGGCTTGCGCCGATTCAGATCGTGCTGCATATCAGAGGCATCCAGCGGCATGCCTGGCGGGCAGCCATCAATAATGCAACCCAGAGCTGGGCCGTGGCTTTCTCCGAAGCTGGTCACCGTAAACAGTTTGCCAATTGAATTACCTGCCATAGCGTTTTTTCTTACCCCTGCGCCGTATCACCCAAGCAGATTATTATAGGCCTATTCGCGCCAATATGGGGCGTATTCTTGCAGTTCAGCCGCGGTCAAGATGAACACTCCTTCACCACCGTGCTCAAACTCTATCCAGGTGAACGGCACCCGAGGATAGGCCTGCTCCAGGGCTGGCCAGCTGTTGCCTACCTCAACAATGAGCAGCCCAGTTTCGCGCAGAAAGGCCCCTGCATTGCGCAGTATACGTCGGGTGAGATCAAGTCCATCAGCGCCCGAACCCAGAGCCCGTTCCGGCTCGTGATGATACTCCGCTGGCATGCTCGCCAGGTCATCGGCATCCACATAGGGCGGGTTGCTGATAATCAGGTCATACTTGTTCTCGCCCAACGCATCAAACAAATCGGATGGGCGGATCGTGACCCTGTCTGCAAGACCGAGCTGAATGGCGTTCTCCTGTGCGAGTGACAACGCATCCTCATCGATATCCATAAGATCGACTAAAACCTCGGGAAAATAATAGGCGGTGGCGAGCCCGATACAGCCTCCGCCACAACAAAGATCCAGAACATGACTGGGGCCGGGCCCGCTGTACCATGGCTGGAATTCGTTGAGGATCAATTCAGCGATCGGACTGCGCGGAATAATCGCACGCTGATCGCAATGAAACTCCAGCTCGGCAAACCATGCCCTGCCGGTCAAGTACGGCAGCGGCAACTGCTCGCGAATCCGTCGCTGTAATAATTCCTGCACATGCACCGCAGCGGCCTCTGACAACGGCAGCTGCATCACATCGGCATCGGTTCCCACCGTCAGATCAGCAGCCGACATCACGAGTTGGACTGCTTCATCCCAGGCATTGTCGGTACCGTGGCCGAAATAGACATCGCTCTGTTCCAACATCTCGGTGCAGTAACGCAGCGCAGCACCTACGGTGTGCAGTGGCTTGTTCAATGTTATATCCCCTTTCATGGCGTAAGTGTACTCGATACACTCTCTGATTTTCACTGACGCTGCGGCGCGGTGGGCGGTTTGCCTTGACCCCAACGGATTGCTAATATTGCGGCCCATTCTCGGGACCACTACGGAGTCATTCTTTTGGAAAAACACTGGGCAAAAATCATTGAAGCGATAGGCGAGGACCTCAATCGTCCGGGCCTCATAGACACGCCGAAACGCGCGGCCAAAGCCTTCACATTTATGACGCACGGCTATGGTCTGTCTGTGGAAGACGTCGTCAACAATGCGCTTTTCCCCTCCGAATCCAGCGAGATGATTCTCGTGCAGGACATCGAGTTGTACTCGCTATGCGAACATCACCTCCTGCCTTTCATTGGGAAGTGCCATGTCGGTTACATTCCCACCGGAAAAGTGCTGGGTTTGTCCAAGATAGCGCGTATCGTCGACGTATTCGCACGGCGCCTGCAAATTCAGGAATCGCTCACCTCGCAGATTGCTGAAACCATTATGGAAGTTACTAACGCAGAAGGAGTGGGTGTTATTATCGAGGCGCAGCATATGTGCATGATGATGCGCGGTGTGGAAAAACAAAACTCCTCGATGAAAACGTCCGCTATGTTGGGTACATTTCGCAGCGACCATAAAACACGCGAAGAGTTTTTGTCTCTGCTTCAGATGTAGCTAGCGTGCATCAGCCCCTCACCCTTTGCTGCGGCGCGATCACTAACCATTCAACATGCAGGTATTGACGATCTGCGGTTCGCTCTGCGCTATACGCCAAAATGCGCGAACCGTCGCCTCCTTGCTCGCTCGGTAACGCATACACCCGATAGCGCTGCAAACCTTCCTGGCCGAACAAGAGGCGCTGACTAAATACGCGGTTTGCCCATTGCACAGCGCGCCCGCAAGCTCGGCCGTCACAGGCGAACAGTTCGTTGCTGCCCTCGATCTTCGCGACCGAGCTCAAAAAACTCTCCATCACCTCGGCTGAGCTGAAACCATTTTCGATCAGCCATGTATACCTGAACAGCGTGCCCGTTAGCCGCTCGCTGTCTTTGAACTGCCATTCACCGCGTACCTTTTGTATCGCACCAAGGCCGACTTCGTGGTCCACAACGTCCTGCTCGGCAAGGTCAACTTCCTGAGTATGAGGGTCATTTTGCAATTGCTGCAGAAGCACTTGAATATCGGTGTCTTCCGTATCCGCATAAGCAGACCCTATAGCTACTAACCCGGCAACTAATACACAGATAAGCCTGATTTGAGCCCGATACTTCATGCGCATTCGGCTTCTTCCACGACTAACAGAAACTGTTGCATACATTGTGCGACCTCAGCCACATTGGCCTCCATATGAAAATGATGTCCGCCCGGGATAGTATCCACTGTCAGACGAGCGATGTGTTGACGCGCGAAGGTGGCCAGTTCAGGCGACTCCCCCCAGGTGTCCTGCGCCAAGAGCAAGAGTGTGGGCATGCTCAATCCCTGCAATACCGCCTCAATCTGCAACTGGCTCATTTTGACGGCCGACGCTCCGCGCAATCTCGGATCCGTGGTCCATATAATACCCTCTGGAGACTCCCGCACATTGCGTTCAACCAATATTCTGGCTGCGTCGGTCGACAGGCCGCGCGCGGACCGCGCTGCGATGGCTGCGTCCAGCGTCGAAAAAACACGGTTACTGGCGGCCGACAAGCGAGATTTGTCGAGTAGTGCCTTATGCAATTGAAGTGCAAAGGCAACCTCTGCGACCGCCTCCGGTACTGCCGCATCTAACAGTACCAGCTTGCGCACGCGCTCAGGAAAAGCGCTGGCCAGCAAGGTCGAGATGATCGCGCCACGTGAGTGCCCGACGAGGTCGAATTCATCCCACCCCAGCGCCTCCAGCACGCCCACAATCTCTGGTAGATCATCCCAGATCTGGTAGCTGGCATCCGCTGAACGGCGCGCACTTAAACCATGCCCTGTGAGATCGAGCGCCACCACATGATGGTCGCTCAACAATGGCGCCAGGTAGGCAAAGCTGGCGGCATTGTCGAGCCAGCCATGAAGCGCCAGTAGCGGTTTCATACCCGGTTCACCCCATGATAAACCCGCCAGTTGTAAATCGTTAATTCGCCACGTCAGCGGCACAGCCTGGCGTTGCGCCTGCGCTTCTGTCATTACACGCCCGCCTCGAATTCCGGAGGGAACGCCCAGAACATCAACGTTGCGCAAGCAGCTGCTGGAACGTCGAGTAAGAGCGTAGTAATTCCGCCCGGCGGCAACGGTGGAACGCTTGCCGAACCTCCGAGATAGTGATCGACTATCCGAGACACAAGCGGCTGGTGCGACACCAGCACCAAATGCTGACCACTGTCGGCTTCATCATATCGTGTGATCACGGCCTCCACGTCGGCCAGTCGACTGGCCGGCTGCAGAGCCTCCTCTACCTGCAGCTTTGCAGAACCAAAGGCACTAGCGATAATTGCGGCAGTCTGGGTCGTTCTCACCAATGGGCTGTGCAGTATTGTGCTGATATGCGGAATATCCCTGCGATGACATGCCTGATGAAACTGACTGCATCCAAATCCCACATCATCACAACCAGCACTCGTTAGCTCCCGCATATAGTCGGTGGCCCCCTGCTCTGCGGTTCCATGTCGCCAGATCGTCAATACCATCGTGTAGCAGCTTTTTTCTATGCCATATTAAAGCCCGCATTATAGCATCAATCCGTGCGGGCACTGCTGCGTGCGCGTCACGCCTTGCTGAGTGCAACCAACAGCGTGTTCAGACGCAGAACAAAGTCCGCAGGGTCTTCGAGATGTCCGCCCTCTGTGAGCGTCGCCTGATCGAGAACAATGTGTGCGATGTCTGAAAATCTGTCTTCGTCAGCTTCGCTATCCAGCAGCTGCGTCAGTGGATGGGCAGGATTGATTTCCAGAATGGGTTTGCTGTGTGGCACGTCTTGCCCGGCGGCCTCCATAATACGCCGCATCTGGGCGCCCATATCGTGATCACCCACGACCAGACAGGCTACTGAGTCAGTTAGTCTAGCGGTCGCTCTTACCTCACTCACTTTGCCTTCCAGCGCCTTCGTCAATCGTTCGACCAGACCCTCCGAGTCCTTGGCCAGCTTTTCCTGCTCGGCCTTGTCTTCTTCAGTATCGCCCGCAAGGTCCAGAGCACCCCGTGCAACGTCCTGGAACTGCTTTCCATCAAACTCGTGTAAATGATTCATCAACCAGTCGTCTACCCTATCTGACAGCAGCAGTACTTCGATGCCTTTCTTGCGAAATACTTCCAGATGCGGACTCTTGCGCGCGGTATTGAAGTTGTCCGCAACAACATAGTAAATCTTGTTCTGCGTCTCCGACATGCGGGATACATAATCTTCCAGAGACTGATCCTGTACCTCTGTGTCGATGTGAGTCGTACTAAAGCGCAACAGCTTGGCAATCTTTTCCTGATTCCCCACGTCTTCGGCAGGACCTTCCTTGAGAACCGACCCGAACTGCTTCCAGAATGTAGCGTACTTGTCTCCCTTTTTCTCCTTGGCCATTTTGGCCAGCATATCCAGCACACGCTTGGTGAGTGCACTGCGCATACTTTCCACTGCGGGGTCCTGTTGCAGGATTTCACGCGAGACGTTAAGGGACAGATCATTCGAGTCGACCACACCCTTCACAAAGCGCAGGTACATGGGTAAAAACTGCTCGGCGTCGTCCATGATGAACGTGCGTTGCACATAGAGCTTGAGCCCACGAGACATGTCGCGATTCCACAGATCGAACGGCGCGCGTGCGGGAATGTACAACAGGCTGGTGTATTCAAACTTGCCCTCTACCTTGTTGTGGCTCCACTTCAGCGGATCCTCAAAATCGTGCGAGACGTGCTTGTAAAAGGCCGTGTACTCCTCGTCACTAATCTCAGTGCGCGGGCGCATCCACAGGGCTGTCGCCTCATTGATGGCCTCAAACTCAACTTCAACGTCCGTATTCGCCTTCTTACCTTTTTCTTTTTCGATGTCGTCCCTTTCCGCAGCGGCAGGCTTTGCCATTAGTACCGGTACTGATATGTGATCAGAGTATTTCTTGATTACGCTGCGTACACGCCAGGCATCGGCAAACTCCTTACAATCCTTCTTCAGAAACAGCGTGATGCTGGTGCCTCTGGCTTCTCTGGGCCTCGCCTCGATCGAGAACTCGGCCTCACCGTGCGATTCCCATAACACGCCTGTATCAGCTGACTCACCGGCTTTGCGCGTATGCACTTCAACACGGTCTGCGACGATGAAGCCCGAGTAGAATCCAACGCCAAACTGACCTATCAACTGCGAATCCTTGCGGTCATCACCAGTGAGCGTCTCCAAAAACGACGCGGTTCCGCTCTTGGCAATGGTGCCGAGATTCTCGATGACTTCATCCCGGTTCATACCGATGCCATTGTCACTGATCGTGATGGTGTTCTTCTTACTATTCACTTCTACGCGAACGCCGTAGTCACTGTGACCCTCAAGCAGCGACTCGTCGCCCAGCGCTGCAAAGCGCAGTTTGTCGATAGCATCGCTGGCGTTCGAGATCAGTTCGCGCAGGAATATTTCCTTGTTGCTGTAAAGAGAGTGGATCATCAGGTGCAGCAGTTGTTTCGCTTCTGTCTGGAAGCCCAGTGTTTCTTTTTTCACATCGGCGGTCATGGCAACCTCATCTATGTAAGTTGTTGATATTTTTGGATTTGCTTGATCTGTGGATATGGGGGTGGGAACAGCGTTTTTCAAGAGAATTGTGAGAGATAGGCCATTTTACAGTCACAGTTGAATGATGTTTACTCAAGTTGCGGGCCGGGCGCCGCGTTTAAGCTTAAGTCAGTGCCATTGCAGTGAGAGTCCACTTTGGGACGATAATCGAAGCTAGATCTTTAACTAAAAAAAGGCCCATCAACTGACGGACCTATTTCAAAACTACACAGCGCTGACTACCAGCCGGTAACTTCGGCCAATGCAGAACCGATGTCTGCCAGGCTGCGCACTGTCTTCACTCCGGCGTCTTCCAGCGCGGCGAATTTTTCATCTGCCGTGCCTTTTCCACCAGAGATAATCGCACCAGCGTGGCCCATGCGCTTGCCCTTGGGCGCAGTGACACCGGCGATGTAGGACACCACGGGCTTGGTCACATTGGCCTTGATATAGGCTGCTGCCTCTTCCTCAGCCGTCCCGCCAATCTCGCCGATCATCACAATCGCCTCCGTAGCCGGATCGTCCTGGAACATCTGCAGAATATCGATAAAGGTGGACCCGGGAATCGGGTCGCCGCCGATACCGACACAGGTGGACTGTCCGAAGCCGGCGTCGGTAGTTTGCTTCACTGCTTCATACGTGAGCGTGCCAGAGCGAGATACGATACCTACCTTACCCGGCAGGTGGATATGGCCGGGCATAATGCCAATTTTGCACTCGCCGGGCGTGATCACACCAGGACAATTAGGCCCGATGAGCCGAACGCCCAGTTCATCGCATTTCACCTTCGCTTCAAGCATATCCAGCGTGGGGATACCCTCGGTAATACACACGATCAACTTGATGCCACCGTTTGCCGCCTCAAGAATCGAGTCCTTGCAAAAAGGCGCTGGCACGTAGATGACCGAAGCCTCGGCGCCAGTCGCGGCGACGGCATCGGTGACCGTATTGAATACAGGTAATCCGAGATGTTCCTGACCACCCTTGCCCGGCGTGACGCCGCCGACCATTTTAGTGCCGTAGGCAATCGCCTGTTCAGAGTGGAACGTGCCCTGCGAACCGGTGAATCCCTGGCAGATAACTTTGGTGTTTTTGTCGATAAGAATACTCATTGTGCGGCCCCTCCGGCTGCTTTAACGGCCTGCTGGGCAGCATCTGTAAGACTGGTTGCAGCAATAATATTCAAGCCGCTGTCGGCTAGTACCTGGCGTCCCAATTCTGCGTTATTGCCTTCAAGGCGGACCACAACAGGCACTTCAACACCAATTTCTGCCACTGCGCCTATGACGCCCTCGGCGATCAGGTCGCAGCGCACGATGCCGCCAAAAATATTGATCAACACAGCTTTCACCTTGTCATCCGACAAAATAATCTTGAATGCTTCCGAGACGCGCTCCTTGGTGGCGCCGCCGCCGACGTCGAGGAAATTGGCCGGAAAGCCGCCGTGCAAGGCAACGATGTCCATGGTGCCCATCGCAAGGCCCGCGCCGTTGACCATGCAGCCGATGTTGCCATCGAGTGCTACGTAGTTCAGTTCCCACTGCGCTGCGTGTGATTCGCGCTCGTCGTCCTGGCTGGGATCGTGCATTTCGCGCAGTTCGGGTTGGCGGTACAAGGCGTTACTGTCCACCGCGATTTTAGCGTCCAAACAGTGCAGGTTTCCCTTATCTGTAATGACCAGCGGGTTAATTTCGATCAGCGCCAGGTCCTTGTCGATAAACAACTGGGCGAGACCCATAAATATTTTCACAAACTGCTTGATCTGATCGCCAGACAAACCCAGTTTGAAGGCCAGTTCGCGGCCCTGGTAAGGCTGTGCCCCGACTAAGGGATCTATCGTTGCACGCAGTATTTTCTCCGGCGTTTCTTCCGCGACCTTCTCGATCTCAACGCCACCTTCGGTAGAGGCCATGAAGACGATGCGGCGTGAAGACCGGTCTATCACCGCGCCCAGATACAATTCCTCAGCAATATCAGTACAGGTTTCAACCAGTATCTTGGTGACGGGTTGACCGTTTTCATCGGTCTGGTAGCTCACCAGGCGCTGTCCCAGCCACTGCTTGGCGAAGGCTTCTATCTCCGCCTTGCTCTTGACCAGTTTGACGCCCCCGGCCTTGCCCCGGCCGCCCGCGTGAACCTGCGCCTTCACTACCCACATGTCACCACCAATTTTGTCCGCGGCGGCCACTGCGTCCTCCGGCGTGTCTACAGCAAAACCTTTGGACACCGGTAACCCATACTCTGCAAACAGTTGCTTACCCTGATACTCATGAAGATTCATGTTTTATCCTGTTATCTAAACCTGACTGTCAATAATTAAGGCTATCCAGCGATTAAAGCGATGCCAGACCAGCCAGTGGATATCCTTACGCGCCGGCAAGTTATTGTGTTGTGCGCGCAGGACGAATTTCGCTAGCGCTTCTTGCGGTTGGCAATATGGATGGCTTGACCATCTACTGCCAAGGCGGCCTCGTGAACGGCCTCAGATAAAGTGGGATGGCCAAATATCGTCATGGCAAGATCTTCGGCGCTTGCACCAAACTCCATCGCAATCACCACCTGTTGCACCAGGTCGGCCGCTGACGCACCCACAATATGGCAGCCCAGAATTCGGTCTGTCTCGGCATCGGCGATCATCTTCACCATACCATCGGAATCATTGGCTGCCAGTGCCCTGCCGCTCGCTGCAAAGGGGAAGACACCGATCTTGCACGCAACCCCGTCTGCCTTGAGTTCCTGCTCGGTTTTCCCCACGGCCGCAATTTCCGGATGGGTATAGATTATCGAGGGAATGCACTCATAATTCATTTGGGCCTGCTCTCCAGCGATCCGTTCGATCACCATAACCCCCTCCTCCGACCCCTTATGCGCCAACATAGGGCCGCGTACTATATCACCAACAGCGTACACATGGGGTGCTTCGGTTTCACAGTGGTCGTTGACATAAATAAAGCCGCGCTCATCCAGAGTCACGCCACTATCCGATGTAAACAAACCCTCAGAGTTTGGCCGGCGGCCCACAGCAACAATCAATTTATCGAAGGTTTCGACATGCTCACCGTCACCGCTGGAGTACGTCACAACCACCTTGCCTTCCTTCACCTCAGCCTTGGTGACGCGGGCGCCGAGGCGAATATCGAGACCCTGTTTCTTGAAAATCTTCCCTGCTTCCTTGGCGATTTGCTGATCCATCAAGGGCAGAAAATCATCCAATGCTTCCAGCATCACCACTTCTGATCCCAGTCGCCGCCACACACTCCCCAGCTCAAGACCAATCACGCCGGCGCCAATAACCCCTAGCCGAGCCGGGATTTCTGCAAGCTCCAGCGCGCCAGTGGAATCGATAATGTACTCGTTGTCTATTGGTGCAGGAGGAATACTCACAGGAGAAGAGCCGGCAGCAATAATAACGTTGGTCGCCTCCAGTATTTGAACGTTACCCTTGGAATCGGTCACCTCAACCTTCGTCCCCACCAGCACCTTGGCTCTACCCGATATAGCCGTAACACCATTATGCTTGAACAAGCCGGTGATGCCGACTGTCAGCTGCGTTACAATTTTGTCTTTTCTAGCCAACATAGCGGGGACATCGATTTCAGGTTTCTTCACCGATATCCCGTGAATCAACAAATCATCCCTCACTTCGGCGAACTTATAACTGCTATCAAGGAGGGCTTTTGACGGAATGCAACCGACGTTAAGGCATGTGCCGCCCAACTGGATACCGTCTTTATCACCCAGCCACTGTTCGATACAGGCAGTCTTGAAGCCTAGCTGCGCAGACTTTATCGCTGCGACATAGCCTGCAGGACCAGAACCAATTATCAACACATCATATTTATCAGACATCGTATCTCCCCATTAGAGTCACTGCTGAGCGGAAATTTGCGCGTGCGCACCAGGCCGCATCGTTATCTGCCGTCGGGCTTACAACTGCAACAAAATTCTGGCTGGATCTTCGATCAGATCCTTAATTGCCACCAGAAACTGTACCGCCGTCTTGCCATCGATCAGACGGTGGTCGTACGTCAGTGCCAAATACATCATAGGCAGTATGACAACCTCGCCATTCACCGCCATCGGACGCTCCTGAATCTTGTGCATACCCAGAATACCGGTTTGCGGCGGATTGAGGATAGGCGTCGACAATAGCGAGCCAAAGACGCCGCCGTTAGTCACCGTAAACGTGCCTCCGGTCATATCCTCGATAGTTAACTTGTTGTCTTTGGCACGCTGCCCCATGTCGCGGATGGCAGCCTCGATGTCTGCGAGGCTCATAAAATCGGCATCGCGCATGACCGGCACCACAAGACCACCCTTAGTAGACACTGCAACGCCAATATCCTGATAGCCATGATAAACGACATCGTTACCATCGATGGAAGCATTAACCTCTGGAAAGCGCTTCAGCGCCTCGCATGCCGCCTTGACGAAAAAGCCCATAAAGCCGAGCCGGGTGCCGTTATGGGTTTTCTCAAACTGTTCCTTATACTTCGACCGCAGCGTCATCACGGGGGCCATATTCACCTCGTTAAAGGTGCTGAGCATCGCAGTCTCTTGCGTCGCGTCCAGCAATCGCTCGGCAATCCTGGCGCGCATACGCGTCATTGGAACACGCCGCTCAATGCGCTCACTGGAAGGAACCAGCGGGCGATTTTCTTCTGCTAACGTGGCAGGCGCAGGCGCTATTTCTGCGACAGGGCTTGCCTTCGCCACAGCATCCCGCGAGTCTATAAACTTCACAACATCCTCTTTCGTGATGCGGCCATTCTTGCCGCTACCACGGATATCGTTAATATCGAGCTTGTGTTTCTCTACCAGCTGTCGAGCTGCAGGCCCCAGCAACTCATTCGCAGATGAACTCGGTACATCAGTTTTTTCGGCCTCAGGCGCCGCCTTGGGGGGTGCATCCTCCGCAGCCTTCCCCTTTTCCAAGGTAGCAAGTAGCTGCTCGCTTTGGATTGTCTCGCCTTGCTGCACATGAATTTTGGTGACGATGCCATCGGCAGGCGCGACGACTTCCAACACGACTTTGTCCGTTTCGATCTCGACGATGAGTTCATCGCGAGACACCGCCTCCCCTTCAGATTTGTGCCAGGCAGCCACTTCCCCATCGGCAATGGATTCGGGGAACACGGGTGCCTTTATTTCAATAGCCATTTCTTGTCCCTTATAACACTCTATATGTTGCTAACAACCCCAAGGCATTTCGCCCAGAGCTTCATTAATAAACTTTTCCATCTGCTCCAGATGCAGTGCCATAAACCCAGCGGCCGGCGCCGCCGACGAATCTCGTCCGACATAACGCAGATACACATCCACTTTATGTCGCTGAATCACCCGTCGCATATGATGCTGACTGGCGTACCAGGCGCCCTGGTTCATGGGTTCTTCCTGGCACCAGATTGCGTCGACGATATTAGGGTAAGAGCGGCCCAGCACTTCTTCCAGTTCATCTTCCGGAAAAGGATACAGTTGCTCCAATCGCAATATCGCAATATGGTCCAGGCCGCGCTCTCGCCGCGCCGCGCGCAGGTCGTAAAATACCTTGCCGCTGCAGATGACAATACGTTCCACCTTGGATTTATCAATATCGTCGGTTTCATCCAAAACGTTATAGAAGCGCCCCTCTGCCAGTTCTTCGATGGTGGAAACAGCTTCCTTGTGCCGCAATAAACTTTTAGGAGACATTACTACCAAAGGTTTACGTAGAGGCCGAATCGCCTGGCGCCTGAGCATATGAAACACTTGGGCCGGGGTGGTGGGCGCACAAACCTGAATATTATGTTCCGCGGATAATTGCATAAAACGTTCCAACCTGGCCGACGAGTGCTCAGGGCCCTGACCCTCATAGCCATGGGGCAACAGCATTGTCAGGCCACACAGACGCGACCATTTGTGCTCTCCGCTGGTAATGAACTGGTCGATAACAACCTGAGCGCCGTTGGCAAAATCGCCAAACTGAGCCTCCCATACCACCAGCCCCTGTGGCAAAGTCGTGGCATAGCCATACTCAAACGCCAGCACAGCTTCCTCGGACAGCAGTGAATCATAGATTACGAACTTGCCCTGCTCATCACTGATATGTTGCAGTGGAATATAGTGGTTGCCGTCTTTTTGGTTATGCAGCACCGCGTGGCGGTGGGAAAACGTTCCGCGCCCAACATCCTGGCCTGTTAAACGCACGGGATACCCTTCAGCCAGCAATGAAGCATAGGCCAGGTTCTCGGCAAACCCCCAGTTGATCGGCATGGCGCCGGCGCCCATCTTACGCCGATCCTCAAGAATTTTTGACACCTGCCGCTGCAAGGGGAAGCCGTCTGGAGTCACGTTGGTTTCGTGCGCCAAGGACTGCAATGCCTGCATGTCCATCCGCGTATCGCAAGCCAATGTCCATGCGTGGCCAAGGTAGGGTGTCCAATCCACAAACAAGGATTTATTGGGTTCTGATACCAAGCTGCTAACAAGGGGAGCACCGCGATCAAGAGCTTCCCGATAGCGGTCCACTAAAACCTGTACCTCGGCTTCCTCGATCAATCCGGCACTGACCAATTTCGCCGAGTACAATTCCTGCGTGGTTTTGTGCTTGGCGATTTTTTGATACATCAGCGGCTGCGTGACGGAAGGCTCATCAGCCTCATTATGGCCGCGACGCCGGTAACAGATGAGGTCAATGACCACATCTTTGTTGAATTCTGTGCGGTAGTCGACCGCTAACTGCGTCACGAAAAGTACAGCCTCTGGATCGTCTGCATTGACGTGAAAAATTGGCGCCTGAACCATCTTGGCAACATCGGTGCAATACTCGGTCGAGCGAGCGTCCTCACGTTTGTTAGTGGTAAACCCCACCTGATTGTTTATCACAATATGAATGGTACCGCCGGTCTTGTAGGCGCGTGTTTGGGACATCTGAAACGTTTCCATCACAACGCCCTGCCCAGCAAATGCTGCATCGCCATGCAGTACGATGGGCACAACACGAATGCCAACCTCGTCCAAGCGTCGTTCCTGCCGTGCACGCACTGAGCCTTCAACCACCGGAGCGACAATCTCCAGGTGAGATGGGTTAAAGGACAGCGCCAGGTGTAACTCACCGCCGGCGGTCATCACATTGGACGAAAAGCCCTGATGATACTTTACGTCGCCGGAGCTCTCATACTGGACCCGTCCTTCGAACTCGGCAAACAGTTCTGAGGGATTCTTCCCCAAAATATTGATCAATACGTTGAGGCGCCCGCGGTGCGCCATGCCAATAACAATTTCCTGAGCGCCAAGCGATCCGCAGCGCTGCACCATTTCCGATAGCATAGGAATAAGGCTCTCACCACCTTCGAGACCGAAACGTTTGGTGCCGGGGTACTTGGAGGCCAGAGATTTCTCCAGCCCCTCTGCATTAATCAATTGGTTCAGCAGGTGCAGACGGACATCCTTACCGTAGTCCGGTGCAGATCGCACCGACTCCATACGCTGCATAATCCAGTGTCGTTCGGTGGTGTCGACAATGTGCATGAATTCAGCGCCGACGGTGTGGCAGTAGGTGCGGTTAAGTGCTTCGAATATCTCTCCCAGAGTGGCGTCCGCCTTGCCAATATGGAGTGTGCCAGCCTGAAAAACTGTATCGAAATCAGCGCTTGAGAGTTGATGGAAGTTCAGGTCAAGATCAGCAACCTGCTCCCGTTCAGCAAGTCCCAACGGGTCCAATTTTGCCTTTTGGTGGCCACGCTGTCGGTAGGCCGATATCAGCTGGACCACGCAAACCTGCTTGCGCTCGTACTCGGTGGCCTGCGAATCGTGTTGCACGGTGGCTTCGGTGCGCACGCGCATTTTACTGATCCGGGCAAAGCGCTTGCGGATCACGGAGTGGGGGACATCCCGAACCTGAACGACTTCGGAAGCTACAATCGGCAGCTTATCGAAATAGTCTCGCCACTGCTCAGGCACACCGTTGGGGTCTTTCAGATAGGATTCGTACAGATTTTCTACATAGGTAGCGTTGCCGCCAGAGATATGCGAGCTCTGCCGGAGCAATTCCATAGCGCTATTTTGCATCTTGACCCCTCCCGGGGCAGCATTGAGTCACTGTTCGCTTTAGCGAGGCGCCAGCGCACTCCCTGCAGCCGTGGGTCCGATTGTGGTGGTGCGCGCATGTCACGCTTTGCTCTCGTGTGACTTCACTACGACAACCGCTTATATTTAAGCACATTCAGCCTTAGTTTAACCGCATATATCAATAGGTTAAAATAATGCCCCAGTGCTATGTGGCGCGAGCGAGCAGCATATTCCTTATGTGCCCGATGGCGCGCGTGGGATTGAGTCCCTTAGGGCACACATTGACACAATTCTGAATACCATGACAACGAAAAACGCTGAACGGGTCATCAAGCTTCGACAGACGCTCCTCTGTCGCGGTGTCGCGAGTGTCCGCCAAAAAACGGTAAGCCTGCAGCAATCCAGCGGGCCCAATGAAGCGATCAGGGTTCCACCAGAAAGACGGGCAAGCCGTGGAGCAACAGGCGCAAAGAATGCATTCGTAAAGGCCATCCAGCTTTTGCCTGTCCTCAGGAGACTGCAGGCGTTCGATAGCAGGTGCCTGTGTATCGTTTTTCAGATACGGCTGGATCTTTTCGTATTGGGCGTAGAACAAACTCATGTCGACCACCAGGTCGCGAATCACAGGAAGTCCCGGCAGTGGGCGCAGTACCAACTTATTACTGTTCCGTACGGCCTTGGATAGCGGTGTGATACACGCGAGTCCATTAACACCATTCATGTTAACGCCATCAGAGCCACACACGCCTTCACGACAGGAACGACGATACGATACTGTAGTGTCTTGCCCCTTGATCATTTCCATCACGTCAAGAACCATCAGATCCTTGCCCGCCGTGTCGACCTGCACATCCTGCATGTAGGGTTCTGCATCAACTTCCGGGTTATAGCGATAAATACTGACTTGCAACATCATTTTACCCTCTAGTAGACACGCGCTTTCGGTTGAAATGTATCAACCGTCTTCGGCTCAAAATTCACCTTCCTCTTGCCCACACTCTTATCGGTGGGAAAATACAGGGAGTGACACAACCAGTTTTCATCATCTCGGGAATCAAAGTCGTTGCGAGCATGAGCGCCTCGACTCTCCGTGCGCGCCTCAGCGGCAATGGCCGTCGCTTCAGCAACCTCAAACAGGTTGTGTAATTCCAACGCCTCAATACGGGCTGTATTGAAGGCCATACTCTTATCGGCGAGCTGCGCATTTTCTATTCGTGGGCGCAACTCTGCCAATTTACTGATGCCCTCTTGCATAAACGGCCCATCGCGGAATACGCCAAAATGATTCTGCATGGTGGTCTGCAATTCCTTGCGCAGCCCCGACACGTTTTCGCCACCACTCGAGGCATTCAACTTGTCCAGACGAGCCATGGCGACCTCGACGTCACTCTCGGACGCGTCGCGCATGTCGATACCTTCGCGCAACGCCTTTTCGATGAACAAGCCTGAAGCGCGACCGAATACCACCAAATCCAGCAGCGAATTTCCGCCCAGTCGATTAGCGCCGTGCACAGACACACAGGCGACTTCACCGCAGGCATATAAACCGGGAATGACACTGTCCGCACCGTTATGGTCGAGAATCAGCGCCTGACCGTGCACATTGGTAGGTATACCGCCCATCATGTAGTGACAGGTTGGCACCACCGGTATTGGCTCCTTGACCGGGTCGACATGGGCAAATGTTCGCGACAGCTCACAGATACCCGGAAGCCGACTCTCCAGCACCTCCTCTCCCAGATGATCCAACTTCAAAAGGACATAATCACCGTTGGGACCACATCCCCTGCCTTCCAGTATCTCGAGCACCATAGAGCGCGCAACCACATCGCGACCCGCCAGATCCTTGGCATTTGGGGCGTAACGCTCCATAAAGCGTTCACCATCCTTATTAATAAGATAGCCACCCTCGCCGCGGCAACCCTCGGTGACCAAGGTGCCGGCACCGGCAATTCCAGTGGGATGAAACTGCCACATCTCGATATCCTGCACCGGAAACCCGGCGCGCAGCGCCATGCCAATGCCATCACCCGTATTGATATGAGCGTTGGTGGTAGACGCGTAAATGCGCCCTGCGCCACCAGTGGCCAAAACAGTTGCTTTCGATTTTATATGCACGGTTTCGCCGGTTTCCAGGCAGATTGCAATTACGCCAACCACCGCTCCGTCCTGATTCTTCACCAGGTCGGTCGCATACCATTCATTGAAAAATACCGTCTCGTGCTTAAGGTTGCCCTGATAGAGTGTGTGCAAGAGCGCGTGACCGGTGCGGTCAGCCGCTGCACAGGTGCGGGAAGCCTGGCCGCCCTCACCATAGTTCTTCGACTGTCCACCGAAAGGACGCTGATATATGCGCCCCTCTTCTGTGCGCGAAAACGGCAGGCCCATATGCTCGAGCTCGTATACCGCTTCCGGGCCGACACTGCACATATATTCGATAGCATCCTGGTCGCCGATATAGTCGGAGCCCTTCACGGTGTCGTACATATGCCAGCGCCAGTCATCGTCAGGATCTGCTGATGCGATAGCACAAGTGATGCCACCTTGCGCAGATACCGTATGCGAACGTGTGGGAAACACTTTAGAGATAACGGCTGTCTTGAAGCCCGATTGCGCCAATTGCAAGGCCGCACGCAGACCCGCGCCGCCGCCGCCGACAATGACCCCGTCAAAAGAAATGGTACGCAGTGCTGCCATCGTTACAAACCCCACAAGATCTGGACGCCCCAGACTAGATACGTGAACATAATAATACCGCATACAATTTGCGCGGCGAGGCGAACTGTATTTCCCACGGGACCCATCATGCGCTCGGTGAAGTAATCGGTAAAAACCGACCACAACCCAAGCCATGCGTGAACACCCAGAGATGCGAGCGCCAGCAAACTAAAGACCCGCATCCATGTCTGTTCAAACAGGCCTTTCCAGCCTGCATAGTCAACACCGCTCACTATTACTACGCCAATGCAAAGAAAATAGGTCAAAAGGATCACAGCACTTATGCGCTGCATCACCCAATTGTGCACCCCCGAACGGCCCATGCTGCTTACTGCAGTTACCATATCCATATCCCCGCTAACAGAATGAGTACAACCGAAGCGCTGACCGAGATGCGCACACTGAGAATGCCTCCGGCCATGGTTTCACCGAACCCCATATCCATCACCAGGTGCCTGATCCCACCCACTAAATGGTAGATAAGCCCGGAAATGATCGCCCACAACACCAACTTCAAGAAAACATTGTCCAAACTGAGCTGCAGTGCGGCAAAACTCTCCGGGCTAGCCAGACTGCTATCTAGAGTCCACAGCAGGAACCCTATGCCAGCGAAGAGGAATACGCCACTGGCGCGATGCGTAATGGAGGCCCATGCGGTAATAGGAAGCCGCATAGACGCTATGTCCAGGTTTACAGGGCGTTTGTCTTTCACAATTAAATACCGTCTAAAGTGCGCCCATGGGGCGATTAATCGATCTGGCGAAGTGCCACACAGGGCACCGGCCACCGCTTTGGCCTACTGTCGAAACGCGCAAGATTATAGGCATTTGCGCCGACAAATACAAACTGCTAGGAGCGGTTTGCCATTGCATCGCGCGTGAGCCGACGCCCGCTGGCAACTGGCCAACACAGTACAACGAGATACGAATTTTTCATTACGCTACCCGCCGCTTCAATTGACAAAAAGCTCCGAGACTTTATAGTGGTTGCCCCCGATTAGACACTTCCCCGGACTCCCTATGAGTGACAAAAAAGCCCTCCTTACGATCGACGGCATCAGCGATCCCATTGAGCTCCCAATCTACTCTGGCACATTGGGGCCCGACGTCCTAGATGTCGGCGAGCTCACAAGCAAGGGGCTGTTCACCTACGATCCCGGATTTGTGTCTACGGCTGCCTGTGAGTCACAGATCACTTTCATTGATGGTGACAAAGGGGTGCTGTTACATCGCGGCTACCCGATCGAACAGCTAGCGGAGCATTCTGACTATCTTGAGACCTGTTATCTTTTACTCTACGGGGAGCTGCCAACAACACAGCAGAAGGCCCAATTTGTTGCGACGGTGCACAGGCATACAATGGTGCACGAACAGATTCGCATCTTTTTTAACGGCTTCAGGCGCGACGCCCATCCTATGGCAATTATGTGCGGCGTTGTCGGCGCCCTCTCGGCTTTCTATCACGATTCGCTGGAAATCTCGGACGAGCACCATCGCCAGATTGCTGCGTTCAGGCTGATAGCAAAAATGCCGACGATAGCGGCCATGAGCTATAAATTCTCCACCGGCCAACCATTTATGTATCCTGATAACAGCCTCAGTTATTCAGAGAACTTCCTGCACATGATGTTTGGCAACCCCTGCGAGCCCAGCAACATCAGCCCTACCCTCGCCACGGCCATGGACCGCATCTTCCTGCTCCATGCTGACCACGAACAGAATGCCTCCACCTCCACGGTGCGCCTTGCTGGATCTTCTGGCGCTAATCCTTTCGCTTGTATCGCAGCGGGCATCGCCGCACTGTGGGGACCCTCTCATGGTGGCGCCAACGAGGCGGTACTGGAAATGTTGCAGGAGATCGGCAGCGTATCCAGAATCGACGAGTTTGTCGCGCGCGCTAAAGACAAGAACGACCCCTTCCGACTCATGGGGTTTGGACATCGGGTTTACAAGAACTTCGACCCCCGCGCCAAGGTCATGAAGGAAGCGGCAGACGAAGTACTGGCTGAGTTGGGCATTGATGATCCGTTGCTGGAGATCGCCAAGCGGCTGGAGGAAATTGCGTTGTCGGATGAATATTTTATTGAAAAAAAGCTGTATCCCAACGTCGATTTCTATTCAGGCATTATCCTAAAAGCGATGGGCATCCCCACCAGCATGTTCACAGTCATCTTTGCAGTGGGGCGCACTGTCGGCTGGATTGCGCACTGGAATGAGATGATTAGCGGAAGCTATCGCATCGGCCGACCGCGCCAGCTGTATACCGGTTACACACAGCGTGATTTCGTACCTCTGGACCAGCGCAAGGCAGCGGAGTGATCAGGTCACAGAGGTTGCATAGTCCTGACTTTAGTTCGACAACAACTGCTTGCGTCAGTTAATTAGTTAGCGGAACACCCACCATGCCCGATATTGTCATTAGCGGAACCGGCCTCTACACGCCGCCCCACGCCATCAGCAACCAGGAACTGGTAGAGTCCTTCAACTGCTACGTTGAGTTATTTAATGCTGAACATGCCAGCGAAATCGCAGCGGGCGAAGTAACGGCACTACAGCCGTCATCTGTGGAATTCGTGGAGAAAGCTTCGGGCATCAAATCTCGATACGTGGTGAATAAAGGGGGCATCATAGACCCCCACCGACTGACACCAAACCTGCCAGAGCGCCCCAACGAGGCTCAGTCCATTCAATGTGAGATGGGCGTGGCCGCTGCGCGTGAGGCTATGGAGCAGTCCGGCAAGACCGCCGCAGATATAGATGCTGTCATTGTTGCAGCATCCAATATGCAGCGTGCTTATCCTGCTATTGCTGTCGAAATTCAGGCCGCGCTAGGCATAAAAGGGTACGGATTTGATATGAATGTGGCCTGCTCCTCAGCCACATTTGGCATACAGCAAGCGCGCGATGCTATAAGCAACGGCAGTGCCCGCTGTGTGCTAATGCTCAACCCGGAGATATGCAGTGGACACCTGAACTTTCGTGACCGCGACTCGCATTTTATTTTCGGCGATGTCTGCACAGCGGTTATTGTGGAATCTGCCGAAACCGCCACTAGCGATGATCAGTACCTGATCGTGGATAGCAAACTACAAACGATATTTTCCAACAACATTCGCAACAACTTCGGCTTCCTCAACCGTACGGATGAGTCAGGTGTGGGCTCTTCGGACAAGTTGTTCGTGCAGGAAGGACGGAAAGTCTTCAAAGAAGTATGCCCTGCGGTGGCGACACAGATATCAAATCAGCTGGATAGGCTGGGCATTGCGCCCGACCAACTGAAACGCTTGTGGCTGCATCAGGCAAACCTCAGCATGAATCAGTTGATATCGCGCAGGGTACTCGGCCGTGACGCTACCCCTGAAGAAGCACCCACAATACTGGATGAGTACGCCAACACCAGCTCTGCCGGCTCGATCATCGCCTTCCATAAGCACCGCGACAACTTCGCATCGGGAGATCTTGGTGTTCTTTGCTCATTTGGAGCAGGTTACAGCATTGGGAGCGTGGTCCTCAAGAAGGTCTAGATAGCTACAATCTAAGTGGCAGGCTCCCTGTTTTAGGAACACCGACTAATCTGCAAATTGCGCACAAACGGCGTCCACAACCGCACCATCAACCCTCTTCGCTGAGTAACTCTGACAGCGCGCCCAGCAGGGCTGCATTGTCTTCCGTTGTCCCGATGCTGATACGCAAATAGCCATCAATCCGCGGTTTGTCGAAATAGCGCACTACAATGCCCCGCTCTCGCAATTGTGCGAACAAATCTCGGGCAACATAGCGTTTGTGGGTGGTTAAGATGAAGTTTGCAGCCGACGGTAAAACATCAAACCCCATGACTGACAATGCCTCGCATAGTGCTTCGCGGGAACGGATAACACGCTGGCACATACTACGGAAATAATCCTCATCCTCTAGTGCGGCAACGGCCGCACATTGCGCTATCGCATCCAGAGGGTAGGAATTGAACGAGTTCTTGACTCGCCCCAGAGCCTCGATGAGTTTGGCATTGCCCATCGCATAGCCCACACGCAAACCGGCCAGCGCGCGTGCTTTGGATAGCGTCTGCACCACTAACAAATTGTCAAACTCGTCTATCATCGACACCGCCGATTCGCCGCCGAAATCGATATAGGCTTCATCGATTACTACGACTGACCCAGCACTCTTTTGCACCAGCGCACGAACAGCCCTAAGGTCCATCAGCATTCCAGTGGGTGCGTTAGGGTTCGGCACGATGATTCCACCGTTCTCGGCCGGGTAGGAGTCGGGGTCAATGCTAAAATCGTCTGCCACCGCGACAGTCGTATACTCAACGCCGAACATCTGTGACCAGACCGGATAGAAGCTGTAGCTTACATCTGGAAAACAAATCGGCAGCTTGTGTTTTAGAAGCGCCAGGAACACCAGCGCGATAACCTCATCGGAGCCGTTGCCAACGAAAACCTGGTCCAGATGTATGCGGTTGCGGGCGGCAATGCCCTGTCGCAGTGCGACCGATTCAGGATCGGGATAGCGCCGCAGCGTATCGGCACTGACCGAGTGAATAGCCTGCAATACCGCTGGCGAGGGTGGATAAGGACTTTCGTTGGTATTGAGCTTGACCAGTTTTTCGAACTGCGGCTGCTCTCCCGGCACATAGGGCGTGAGCGTATTGACTATATCACTCCAATAACGACTCATGGTTTCCCCTGCGATCGCACGGAACTGCAACTGCCAATGCTGTTAAGCAAAGCCCGAAACAGAACCGAGCTGCAATGATTATGGCGTCCCCTAGGGGGTTCGAACCCCTGTTACCGCCGTGAAAGGGCAGTGTCCTGGACCACTAGACGAAGGGGACTGAAGATCTTCTATAAGCACCTCAGAAAAGCAGCGATATTATACCCGAGCTTGCCCATGAAGCAAGTTTCGAGACCCTTGGGGGGCTTCAACAATAGCACCAGGAGACTGTCTCCTGCTCGACCTCCAGGTTGCAAACAACTAGTAGGTGTAGCCTGTATCGAGCTGGAAACGCTCGTAGTTCGCGTTGTCACCCAGATCCATGCCTTCCTTGTTGTCGAAGAAATAGGCACCTGCGACATACCACTGATCGTCTATCGCATACTTGGCGGTGAGTAAGCTGCCCTTACCATCCGTGCCACCGCCCGCAAAGTTGGAATTCGTGACAACACCAAGGGTCGCGTTAGCTTCCAGCTTCTGATATTGGTATTGCACCTGCCACTCACCCTCCTTCTTCGCATTCCCCAGCTTCCAGCCAGCGAGGTAACCCGTTTCCAAGTCATTAGCGTCCTGGTTCTCTACGTAATCAACATAGAAACTTAACGGCAGATCAAACGCGGAAACGCCAAGGGCAATCGAACTGGTCAACAAAGAGTAGTCATACTCGTACACGTCAACGCCTTCCACTACGACGAAGGAATTGCCAAAAAAGTTATCGTTAAAAATCGCCGGCTGGCCCTTAACGGGCGCATCGATGTAGCCCGCCGAAAGTGTCAGCTTGCCACTTTCGAAGGGCGTTAGCACTGTGCCGACCTGGCCAGACCAGACACCGTAATTATTTTTGCCCGTATTGCTGCTGTCACTATCGATAAACGCGAAGGTGACATCGGAGAAGAACCGGTCATTGGCCCAGGTTGCAGCGATACCCTCGGGACGAAAATCCGAATCGAATATCATCTGACTTTTTTCAACCGTGTAATACGGGTTGACGAACTTGCCGCCGACGATCGAAAAGCCCTCCAATCCCGTCCATTTTGCATAGGCCAGATCAAGGTTGATTTCCTTACTGGTGCCTCCGTCTCCTAGCGTTTGGTTGGCCGACACAGGGTCTTGGCTGCCGGTGGCCAAACCAAAGCCGACTTCTGTGTTGTTGTGAAGTTTGGCAATCAGGGCCGGGCGCGCGCGAATCCGGTAGCGCTCCCGGTCGTCCCTGTCTTCCTGATGAATCTCCTCAAAGCGAAAACGGTAATCGCCCTTCCAGGCGACCCGCTCTGCCCAAGAGGATTCACTGTTTTGTTGTTTGAGTGTTTTGATTTCTGCATTGGTGGCAGCGAGGTCTTCTACCTTTATCGTCTTCTTGCTAACTTCTCGCAACTGTTGGTTTTCGAGCTCCAGAGCCTTAACACGCTCGCTCATGACAGAAAACTGCTCTTTGAACTGCTCCCATTCGGCGGCGGGAACCTGTGCGTTCGCGGCAGAAGTGGCGAGAATGGCGGAAAGCGCCAGTATTACTCTGCTTGGATTTATAGTGCTTTTCCCCGTTTCTTATGCGGTTATGCTGATCGCGATGACAGCGAATGAGGTTAAAGCAGATATGTGACCGTTATATTACAAAAAATGCTTGCCGAGCGGCAGATAATAACAAAATATGAACGAAAAATTACTGTGATATGACAGTTTTATCCTATCTGGCAGCTGGCGCTTTACTATAAAACTGAATGATATCCTGGGCTAACCCGCATAAGCAAAAATCAGGCGAATATTCCAACTAGAATCCAGCCTAGAGAGACCATCACTAGTGTCTCCAGCGCGAGCTCTGGAAATGTCACGCCAGGCGACCGACTCCTCAATTCTTTCTGTGCTGCTCGTAAATTCACGACGTTCCCTAATCCTTCAAATTTGTATATACATAACGTACACAAATGCAATGGGGAAGACAATGTATTTACATGTGATAAACTCCGCATTTTCCAAACCTAGTTGCTTATATGGCATGTCAAAAACAAAACTACTGAATATCAGAATTGACCCTGACTTGAAGAAAAAGGCCAAAAAGCTCGCTGAAGCTGACGGGCGATCCCTGTCCAACTGGGTCACCAAGCTAATCGCCAGCCGGGTCGAAAAAGCAGAAAAAGAAGCCGATAACAAAAAATAAGTTGCGCCAGGAGCCTGGCAATTCTGAAGGTTGCGGCGCGACCCGCTAAGGCTGAGCCCTATCTTACCGAACGCGAGCCGACATTGTCCCTGCCCTCATCCAAATCGTCCGGTAATATAATTTTCAGTTAACTGATGCTTGGGGATCGTAAATATATCCTTGGTTGATCCTACTTCGATCAACTTACCCAGATGAAAATACGCAGTGCGCTGGGAGACTCGGGCTGCCTGTTGCATCGAGTGGGTAACAATAGCGATCGTATAATTTTTCTTTATTTCGTCGATAAGTTCTTCAATTCGTGCCGTTGCGATGGGATCGAGCGCCGAGCAGGGCTCATCCATCAAGATGACTTCGGGGCTGACCGCAATTGCGCGGGCTATACAGAGTCGTTGCTGCTGTCCGCCAGACAAACCTGTACCGGGCTTGTCGAGCTGATCCTTTACTTCGTCCCAGAGACTGGCGCGGCGCAGACTGCTTTCAACGATTTCATCCATCTCTACCTTGGAGTGCGCAAGACCATGAATGCGGGGGCCGTAGGCGACATTCTCATAAATGGACTTGGGAAAAGGATTGGGTTTCTGAAACACCATCCCAACCCGGGCGCGCAGCATCACCGTATCCTGGTTGCTCTCGTAGATATCCTCACCGTCGAGGGTAATTTCACCGCTCACTTTACAAATAGGAATGATATCGTTCATTCGATTGAGCGTGCGCAGGAAGGTCGATTTACCGCAACCTGATGGGCCGATCATCGCGAGCACTTCATGCTGGCCGATATCCAGGGATACATCCAGAATTGCCTGCTTGTCAGCGTAGAAGACGTTGACATTACGCGCAGACATCTTCGCGTTTTTGACAAATGGGGCGCCAATCGTCTCATAGGCATCCATGTCGGCATGCATGTCCAGTGCCGCTACTTTGTCCATTAGCACCTTTCTCCAAGTTGTAGCATTTTATCGTTACTCATCGCAGTTGTCCTACCCAATCACTTCAGTTCAAAACGTTTGCGCAGATACACCGCAAACGCATTCATCAGAATCAGGAAACCCATCAAGACCATAATTGCGGCCGAGGTTTTCTCCATAAATCCACGCTCCGGACTATCAGCCCATAAATAGATTTGTACTGGCAGCACCGTTGCCGGGTCAGCTACGCCACCGGGGACATCCATGATAAACGCCACCATTCCAATCATGAGTAGCGGTGCCGTTTCACCCAACGCCTGCGCCATGCCAATAATAGAGCCGGTGAGGATGCCCGGCATGGCAACTGGCAGCACATGGTGAAACACGGTTTGCAACTTTGAGGCTCCCACGCCCATCGCCGCCTCCTGTATGGAGGGAGACACCGACTGAATCGCTGCGCGCGAAGTAATAATGATTGTCGGCAGCGTCATTAATGCAAGCACCATACCTCCCACCAGCGGCGCAGATCTTGGCAGCTCAAAAAAGTTTATAAACACGGCAAGTCCGAGTAGGCCAAAGACGATGGAGGGCACCGCAGCGAGGTTGTTGATGTTGATCTCTATGAGATCAGTGAGGCGGTTGCGCGGTGCAAATTCCTCAAGATAGATTGCCGCCATGACACCAATCGGAAAGGCCAGACAAAATGTTACGAGCAGCGTGAAAAAGGAGCCGTACAATGCAGCCTTAATGCCTGCCAGTTCGGGTTCCCGTGAATCTCCGGAGGTAAAAAATGTGGCGTTAAAACGTGATTCTGTCCTGTCGTCATTCGTCAGGGTATCCAACCAGGCAACCTGCATATCCTTGACTCGACGCTCGGACTCTGGCGCCCTCGTATCGACCTGACCCTTAAGATAACTTCCAGCCTCCGAGTGAGCCAACAGCCAGACTTCGCTGGTAGTGCCTATTAATTGTGGGTTCTCAAGCACCATATCACGGAGGGTATACTCGGCTCGGATACTGATTAGCCGATATAACGCTCTCTTCTCATTACGACCGCCGACGTCGGGGAACTTTTCGCGGAGACTATTTTTAACCAGGGTAGAGAAATCAGCGGATGCTATTTCCTCAGGGGAGGCGCTTCTAGTGATACCCAGTTCATCGGAGTCAAAATTGATGTCGAGTTTGATGAAGTGCTGGGTAAAGGCGGGAGTCCCCTTGATGACAATATCGCTCAGCAATATGAATAGAAAAACGAAGCCTGTCAGAACGGCAAGACGCCCATACCACTGAAATCGCCGTTCCCGTGCATAGCGCTTCTTCAATGAAGCCTGAATTATACGGGTCGTGTGAGATCGATCGGGTTCATTCATATTGTTCACGGTACTTCCTGACCACGTATAACGCGACGAAATTGAGTAGCAAGGTAACGAAAAAAAGCACCAACCCAAGCGCAAACGCCGCTAGTGTCTTGGGGCTATCAAACTCCTGATCTCCCACCAGCAAGGTCACGATCTGCACGGTGATGGTCGTTACCGCCTCCAGCGGGTTGAGGGTCAGCTTTGCCGACAAGCCTGCGGCCATTACCACGATCATGGTTTCGCCAATAGCGCGCGAAGCAGCCAGTAATATGCCGCCAACGATACCGGGTAAGGCAGCAGGCAATACGACGCGGCGAATGGTCTCGTTCATAGTCGCGCCCATGCCCAGTGAAGCCTCGCGCAGACTGACCGGCACAGCGTTGATGATGTCGTCCGACAGTGACATCACAAACGGAATGATCATGATCCCCATCACCAGACCCGCTGCCAGAGCGCTCTCTGACGCCACATCGAGACCAATCGACTCGCCAAGTTCACGGATGAAGGGCGCTACGGTCAGCGCCGCAAAAAAGCCGTAGACGACGGTGGGCACACCAGCGAGGATCTCCAGCACAGGCTTGGTCACCGCTCGAAATCGTCGCGTCGCGTACTCGGAAAGATAAATCGCTGACATCAAACCAATGGGGACTGCGATAAGCAACGCCACCGCCGAGATAAAAAGTGTACCGATCAAAAGAGGCACGAAACCGAAAGAACCGGACGCCGCAACCTGATTCTCTCGAATCGCCATCTGTGGACTCCACTGCAGTCCAAACAAAAAATCACTCAACGGAACAATCTGAAAAAATCGAATTGCCTCAAACAGCACTGACAGCACAATACCCAGTGTTGTTACCACGGCCACAAATGAACAACTGAAGAGCAGCCACTCGAATACTCTTTCGACATGATTTCTAGCGCGAAACAGCAGGGTTACGCGTCGTAGTGCCAGTAAAGTGCCCAGTATGGCGACCAGAAAGACCATCGTCGCTTTTAACTGGCTGAATGACGATGCTGTTTTGCTATAGTAGGTTGCTGCTGCTATTTGAGTTTCATCCAGTTCGGCGGAATCGATAACGCCTTTGGCGAAACTTTGTACCTGATTGTAATAGAGCCCCAGTTCCTCCTCCGGTAATTCCTGAACTGCTGGAGGCAAGTGCGACACTACAGCCTTGTGCAGGATACTGGATTCGAAGCCCATCCAAAGCAGCAGCACCAACAGCGCGGGCAGGCCAGCCCATATCGCTGCCATGTATCCATAGTGATTGGGCAGCGAATGCAGGGAAGTGAGGCTTCCAGCCTGCATGGCTAAGATTTTCGAGCGTTTTCGCCCCGTCAGAAAACTGACGACGCACAGGGCGACCAGTACCAGGAAAACCGTCGTTGTCTGCATTGTTTATTGGCTGCCTTTAATCACGTGGCGGGGGTGATCAGGTTATGGCACGCCTGCAACGACGCCGACTCTTGCCCACGCGTTTTCATGCACCAGTCCCCTGTCATTGGATCGCTCCGGACCTTTACATTTTCAGTGGCTGCATGTTTTTAACGTCGGCCTGCGTCTGCTTTATTGCCTCCTCACTAAGTGGAATCAAACCTCTTTCGGGCAAGTAACCATCCTCACCCATTGCCTTGTTTGAGGTGAACTCCATCGCGTACTCCTGAATTCCAGGAATTTTTCCAACATGCGCACCCTTGATATAGAAATACAGGGGCCTCGACACCGGGTAATCGCCGCTGGATATCGTATCGAACGTGGGCACGACGCCGTCCACCCTGGAACCATGCACCTTGTCGCCATTTTCCTCCAGAAAGCTATAGCCGAAGACACCAACAGCATCGGGGTTAGCTTCCAGCTTTTGTACAATCAGATTGTCGTTCTCACCCGCCTCTATATAGATTCCGTCCTCGCGGACCGCATAGGCTACCGTGACAAAAATATCTTCGCCTTTGGGAGCTTTGCCTTTACTTGCCACCAAGGCATCATAAATTGCCGGGGCCATGCCCAGCCTGGCCATGGCCGCCTTGATCTCGTCGACTTGATCCGCTGCGAGGCCGAACAGATTCTCAAGCTCTGGATACCCCTTGGCCCCTCCTGCCATTGCCAGTTCTGCAAAAGCATCACGGGTACCAGAGGTGGGTGGCGGGCCCAATACCTCAATCTCCACGTCGGGCAGGGCCGGGTTCACGTCCGTCCACGTCTGGTTAGGGTTAGCGATCAATTTTCCATCAGGGCCGGGGACATCCTTGGCCAGTGCGGTGTAGAGGTCCTTAAGGCTGAGATCGAGCACTGGCGCTTCCCTGGAATTGGCGATAGCAATGCCGTCATAGCCCACCAGGACTTCAACCACCTCGGTCACGCCATTGGCCTGACAATCATCGTATTCGCTTTGCTTGATGCGCCTCGAGGCATTGGTGATGTCGGGCGTGGTGGCTCCTAGTCCGCTGCAGAACAGCTTTAGTCCACCACCAGTGCCCGTTGCCTCAATCTTGGGAGACTTGAACTTGGTCCCACGTCCAAATCGCTCTGCGACTACTGTAGCGAAGGGATATACCGTTGACGAACCTACGATACTCACTAAATCGCGATTGGCAGCCTGCGCCGAACCCAGAGTCCCGAAGGTGGCGAGGATGACTGCCGCTCCAACCAGCTGATTTTTCACGAGATTCGTACTCCTTACGGATAATTAAGTGACTTTTGGGCTTTCGCCGTCGCGCGGGACGCAGTCTAGGTTCGACATGTTACATTTTTGTGACAATGGCTAATCTTATTCTTGAGCCTGAAGCGCCCGCAAAATGCTAGACATCAGCACTCTTCTCACCCAGCTCGTTGAGTCTACCGTGCCGAACATCGAGACCCCGCACAAGGTATACAACATGTTCGGCAATATTACAGGCGTGGTCACCGATACGCTCAAGGCTGCGCAACGCCCACATTTCATTCAGGATCACGCCAATGCTGCGCGGATCTTCCACCATAAACGTGACCAGACTGCGCATCGCGCTGCCGTACTCTTTGTCGACCTCGTCATCCCCCCTGACCACCTCTACGGCCTGATCGACGTCCAGACGGGCAAAGGCATCGAGGGCTTTCCTGAGCATAATGGCCACCAGGTTGCCGATATGCCGGAGCTCTACAAAGTTGCTGGGAGACATCCCCTCCTCCGCTGTTCTTACAGCCTGCTTGGCCACTTTGGCCGCCTCATCGCCGATGCGCTCCAAGTCACGATTGACCTTGATTATGGCAATGATGAGTCGCAGGTCACTGGCAGTAGGTTGTCGACGGGCAATAATGGTAGCGCATTCCTCATCGATCGCCATTTCCATCTGATTCACTTCGCTGTCTCTGCGGACAATCAGCTCGGCTTCGCCACTGTCCATTTTCATCAGGGCGTCAAGGGCTGTAGTAAGCTGCTGCTCCACTTTGCCTCCCATCGACAACATATGATTACGCAGCGACTCGAGTTCCGAGTTGAACTGCCCCGAAATATGTTGCTGATAATCTTCTTTTTTCAACATCGCCTAAGCCTCAAATAGCGGGTTTGGGAAATACCAGTGTAAAAGTGCTCCCCTCGCCCAATTTACTCTCAATCTGCAGACTTGCGCCGTGAGCCGCAGCAACATGTTTTACAATCGCCAACCCCAAGCCAGTGCCGCCCGTTGCTGAGTTACGGCTGTCATCTACGCGATAAAAGCGTTCCGTTAACCTTGGAATATGTACCGAATCTATGCCCAAGCCTCGATCTTGAACCTGTAGTAACAAGTTATCACCCTTCGAAGTCCAACGTATAGTCACGGGCGTGTGGTTGGGGCTATATTTGACGGCGTTTATCGCCAGATTCGAGACAGCGCTGTAAAGTTGCCGGTAATCACCATACAGGTTTTCCTCGACATCAAGCTCCAACACAATGGATCCGTCAGGGTAGGCTTCGGCCAGTTCATCACGCAACTCCTGCAAAAGCCCTCTGATATCGAGGCGCTCTCGCTCGTCCTCGCGTTTCTCGCTTTCAATACGGGATAACCAGAGCAGGTCTTTTAGCATGCTTTCCATACGCTGTGCTTGCTGGCCCATCTGCTTCAGCGGTTTCACATAGCGCTGCGGTAGTTCCTGCACATTGTCCAGAAAGGTGCTGAGATACCCACTGATTACGGTCAACGGTGTACGTAATTCATGCGACACGTTGGCGACAAAGTCCCTGCGAATTTTCTCCATCCGCACTTCGCTGCTGACATCCCGCACAAACAGCAGTCGCTCACCTTCGCCAAAGCGCGTTATCTCGACACGCAAATACCTCGACTGTCTGTTTCCCGCAGATAGATACTGTAGCGGCGTGCTGTAATCACGACCGAGAATGTACTGATTAAACTCTGGACTGCGGACAATATTGGTGAGGGTCTGGCCAGTGTCCTCGGGATGGCGCAGGCCCAGTAGCGGCTCTGCACCGCGGTTAAACCATTTGATCACACCGTGGTTATCGACGATCACGACACCGTCGCGCATTGCGGCGAAGGAGTCCTGCAGGTAGTTCACTGTGGACTGCAATCGCGCGTGCGCCTCTCTGCTTTTCTTCTCCTGAGAATAGATGCGGGTAATTACCTCTCCCCATGGACCCGATGCGTCGGGCGGAGGGGTGCTGGAAGAATTCAACCAGGATTGTAGCCTCTGCAACTGATACACCCATAGCCCTAGAAGCAGGCCCAGTGCCAGCATAGCGCCCTCGCGGGCATAGCCATACAATGCACCAAACGCTGCCGCTAGTGCCACGATGAACACGAGCGGCCCCGCCGCCTTCAACCAACTCATAATGAATCGATATCCTCCACTACACACCCCGTGACACGCCCCATTACACGCCCCATTACACTATGCCTCTCGCTGAAAAGCGGTATCCGGTGCCGCGCACAGTCTGTATCAGATTGCTGTAATCCCCGGATGTTGACTGCAAGGCTTTTCTCAGTCGCCGTATATGGACATCCACCGTGCGCTCTTCCACATACACATTGGCACCCCAAACCTGGTCCAGCAACTGGCCTCGGGTATAGGCTCGCTCGGGATGCGACATGAAAAACTGCAGCAGATTAAACTCTGTCGGCCCCATAACCAGCGGCTGATCGGCAATAAATATCCGCTTGCTCTCGCCGTCAAGCAGCAGCTCTGCAACCTGAATTTTCTCTCTTTCCACACTACCGCCTGAACGTCGCAACAGGGCTTTGATTCTTGCGATCAATTCCCGGGGTGCGAAAGGTTTGGTGAGGTAGTCATCAGCGCCGATGTCGAGACCCTGAATAACGTTGTCCTCAGTGGTTTTGGCGGTCAGCATAATCACCGGCATATCGCGAGTAAGGTCCTCCCTTTTAAGGCGCCGCATGAGCTCCAGGCCACTCCCGCCTGGCAACATCCAATCCAGTAAGACGACGGATGGGCGCTCGACAACGATCAGTTGATACGCCCTTTGGATGTCTTGTGCTTCAATGCAACGAAAATCAGCCAGCTCGAGCGCCATACGAAGCATGTCCCGAATGGCAAACTCGTCGTCAACAATTAACACCGTAGGTGTACTCATAAGTCCTTTACCCTCGTTTCTATCGAACACGGGTATTAAAAATGGGAAATATGACAATTGCATGACAGGGCGAAAGGCAATTGCAACAAATCTGTAAGACCGGGTAGAGAATAGGGTAACACCGACACTCCCCCTGCACTGTCCTGCTGCGGCATCCTACTGCGCTATTGCTGCACTATTACTGCACTATTACTGCACTATTGCTGCACTATTGCTGCACTGTCCTGCACCGCTATCGCAGGCTGGCGTTGATGTTCAGCAACATCTTGTTACCGGGACACAAATCCGTCTCATCGAGCGAATTCAGCGGACGCCGGGAGGTTTCCAGCACCTCGTGGAGGTCGCGTGAATCGAGGTTCATGTAGATCAGACCCGTCAGAATATTGCCCGAGGAGCGGTGCTCCTCCAGCGCATTGATGGCCGAGCGACGCTCAAAAGGATTCATGGATTCGTCCATTTTGTACAAACGTATAGAAGAACCATCGTGCATGGTCACCTCATGACTGTGACCGGCTTGGTACTGCGTCGTAATCTCTTTTTGCATGGGTACGAAGTCAATCGTCCCCGTCGCCTCTGAATGCTCACGAACAAACTCATAGCTTTTGGTGGATTTGGGATTGTTGTTAAAGGTGACGCAAGGAGATACGACATCGATCAGGGCAAAGCCACGGTGGGAGATGGCAGCCTTGATCAGCGGCACGAGTTGCTCCTTGTCTCCGGAGAAGCTGCGCGCCACAAAGGTAGCACCCATCTGCAGTGCCGTTCCGCAGAGGTCGATTGCGCTGTAGATATTGGGTTCGCCTTTTTTGCTCGCAGAGCCTCTGTCCGCAGTCGCAGAGTCCTGGCCCTTGGTCAGGCCGTAGCAACCATTATTCATCACGATATACACCATATTGAGGTTGCGCCTCGCCACGTGTGCAAACTGGCCCATGCCAATAGAAGCGGTATCCCCGTCACCGGAAACACCCATGTACAGCAAGTCGCGGTTAGCGAGCGCAGCGCCTGTGACCACTGAGGGCATGCGCCCATGGACCGAGTTAAAACCGTGAGAGTTGCCGAGAAAGTAGGTGGGGGCTTTGGAAGAACAGCCGATACCCGAGAGCTTCGCTATCTTATGCGGCTCGATAGACAATTCATGGCAGGCCCGCACGATAGCCCCGCTGATAGAGTCATGCCCACAGCCGGCGCACAGGGTTGATATTGCACCTTCATAATCTGCTTTGGTATAGCCCAGATCATTGACCGGTAGCGCCGGGTGTCGAAATTTAGGCAGTTGGTAACTCATCGTGATTCTCCGGCGCGCAACAAGGCTGTATTGCGGTGTAAGGGCAACACATTGTCACCATTGAGATGTGTCTTGATTTGCTTACGAATGTTGCGCGCGCTAATGGGCGTGCCGTCAAAACAGAGCACTGACTTTAGCTTATCCGGGCCAAACTCAAATTCCGCCATCAACAGCGTGCGCAATTGTGCATCCCGATTCTGCTCAATAACAAAAACTTCTTTGTGCCGCTCGATAAAGTCCTGAACTTCCTTGTTGAACGGGAATGCCCGGACTCTCATAGCATTGAGATAGATGCCCTCTGACGCCAGATGGTCTAGCGCCTCTCTTGAGGACTCTTCGCTGGTCCCGAAATACAGCACGGCCGTCTCTGTTTCCATCCCGCAATCAACCGTAATCGGAGCCGGCACATACTGGTTTATGGTGTCCCATTTGCGCAGCAGGCGCAGCATATTTGCCTCGTACTCTTCACCCTTCTCTGTATATACAGCGTATTCATTGCGGGAGGTGCCGCGGGTGAAAAATGCACCTTTGGTCGGGTGCGTACCGGGATACGTACGATAACAAATTGCATCGCCGTCAACGTCCAGATAGCGACCAAATTCAACGCCGTCCTCCAACTGCTCGGCGGTGAGCACCTTACCCCGGTCATACTTGCGTTCGTCATCCCAGGACAGCGGTTCTGACATGTTATCGTTCATACCCAGATCGAGATCGGTCATCAGGATAATGGGGGTCTGCAGGCGTTCGGCCAGATCAAAGGACAGTGCACCGAAGTCGAAACATTCCTTGGGTGTCGATGGAAACAGCAAGACCTGTTTGGTATCGCCATGAGAGGCATATGCACACGACAGAATATCGGCCTGCTGGGTTCGCGTGGGCATACCTGTGGAAGGACCGGCCCGTTGCACATTAAACAATACCGTTGGTATCTCAGCGAAATATGCCAACCCAAGAAACTCACTCATCAGTGATACGCCAGGGCCAGAGGTGGCGGTAAAGGAGCGCGCGCCATTCCAACTGGCTCCTATGGCCATACCGATGGCAGCCAACTCGTCCTCTGCCTGCACGATGGCGTAATTATGTTGCCCTGTACCCGGATCAATCCTGACCCGCTTGGCGTATTTCTCAAACGCGTCTACAACCGAGGTAGAAGGGGTGATCGGGTACCAGGCCGCCACTGTCGCGCCGCCATAAAGGGCACCGAGACCCAATGCAGTATTGCCGTCGAGCAGGATCTTGTCTCCCACCTGATCGCTCTTGTGCACTGTTATGCCTATGGGGTGTTCAAGATTATTGTGAACATACTGATGCCCGAGTTCAAGGGCATGGATATTTGACAGCACCAGATTTTTCTTGGCTTTAAATTGATCCTCGACCAGACCAGAGAGCACCTTAAAGTCCATATCGAGCAGCGCTGCAAGAACGCCCACATACACCACATTCTTGAACAACTGTCGCTGCCTGGGATCTTCGTATTGCTCATTGCAGATGCGGGTAAGCGGCACGCCGATAATAGTGATATCGCTGCGATGCAGGCGCAGGTCCAACGGCTTGGTGTTGTCATAAATGAAGTAACCGCCAGGCAGTACTTCTTTGATATCCTGCGCCATACTCTGGGGATTGACCGACAATGCTATATCGATTCCGCCGCGTCGACCCAGATACCCTTTGTCGTTCACCCTAACCTCGTACCATGTGGGCAGGCCCTGGATATTGGAGGGGAAGATATTCTTGGGTGAGACAGGTATACCCATCCGAAACACAGCCTTAGCGAACAGGTTGTTGGCACTGGCAGAACCCGTACCGTTTACGTTGGCAAACTTGATAACGAAATCGTTGACCGATTCGATACGCTTCACGCTGACTCTCCTGCCTGGCGAACATTGTAGAGGAACTTCTGCATATCCCACGCCGCGGTTGGGCAGCGCTCTGCGCAGAGACCACAGTGCAGGCAGACGTTTTCGTCCTTGACCATTACCCGCATGGTGGGCAAATCCGCAGAGACATATAGATCCTGGTTCAACTCATTGGCAGGTGCTTCAAGGCGTGCGCGCAAATCCTCCTCTGCTCCATTGGTAGTAAAGGTGATGCAATCGGTCGGACAAATATCTACGCAGGCATCACACTCAATGCAGCGCAACTCGTCAAACACCGTTTGCACATCGCAATTGAGGCAGCGCTCCGCTTCCTTAAACCCGGTGGACACATCAAAACCCAGCTCCACTTCGACCTTGCGATCTTTCAATGTTTTTTCCAATGGCGCGTGCGGCACGGGATAGCGCAAGTCATTGGCAACAGCGTTGTCATAGCTCCACTCATGCACGCCCATTTTCTGGCTTGCCAGAGTGACATGGGGTGGCGGGCGGTTATCGACAGCCTCGCCACGGCAAAATAGGTCGATACTCACCGCGGCCTGATGACCGTGAGCGACAGCGGTAATGATATTCTCAGGGCCGAAGGCAGAATCTCCACCAAAAAAAACACGCTCGTTGGTAGACTGAAATGTCGTCTTGTCGACGACGGGCATCTCCCACTTGTCAAACTCAATGCCCAGATCCCTTTCGATCCAGGGAAATGAATTTTCCTGCCCGATGGCCATCAGTACATCGTCGGCTTCCATGAATACCAGACCCTCACCCGTGGGCACCAGCGTGCGCTTGCCGTCTTCATCGTACTGCGCTTCGACTTTCTCAAAATGCATACCCTTGAGTTGGCCGTTTACAACCACAAACTCCTTCGGCACGTGGTTGTTGTAGATCGGAATGCCTTCGCCGGCGGCGTCTTTCTTTTCCCAAGGCGATGCCTTCATCTCCTCAAAGGGGCTGCGCACCACGACCCGAACATCCTCACCTCCCATGCGCCGGGAGGTTCGACAGCAATCCATAGCCGTATTGCCGCCGCCGAGCACCAGCACTCGCCTGCCGATGGCAGCGGTATGCTCAAAGGCAACGCTGGCCAACCAGTCGATACCCAGATACACATGGGGCATAGCGTCTTCCAGTCCAGGTAAGTTAAGTCCTTTACCACGCGGCGCGCCGGTGCCCACAAAGACGGCATCGTAATCCTTAGCGAGTACTTCTTTGAGACTCTCGACCTGTATATCAAATGTAGCGCGCACACCCATATTCAGGATGTAGTTAACTTCCTCGTCCAGCACGTCGATAGGCAGTCGAAAGGAGGGAATCTGGCTGCGCATCATGCCCCCTCCCGCAAACTGGTTGTCATAGATGTCGATGATGTATCCCAGCGGCGCGAGATCGCGCGCTACCGTCAGCGAAGCCGGGCCCGCGCCAATTAGCGCAATCCGCTTGCCGTTTTTCGTTGTCGGTATAATCGGCAGACGGTCCGAGATATCGTCTTTGTTGTCGGCGGCAACCCGCTTCAGGCGGCAAATCGCTACCGGCTCCTCCTCCACCCGCACACGTCGGCAGGCAGGTTCACATGGCCGGTCACAGGTGCGCCCCAGAATTCCAGGAAATACATTAGAGTGCCAGTTGACCATGTAGGCGTCTGTGTAGCGCTCAGCAGCTATGAGACGTATGTACTCCGGCACGGGGGTGTGAGCCGGACACGCGTACTGGCAATCCACCACCTTGTGGAAATACTCGGGATTTTTGATGTCGGTTGGTTTCACTGGCCCTACTCATTATTGGTATATTTTTAAAAAAAGTGCGCCGCTTGGCGCCCTCAGAGTAAGAGAAGTGTGTCACATGTCAAGTATCTTTTCATTACGCTGGGGGGATGAAATAACGTTACTTTTCCAACACTTAGCGATTAATAGTGAGACTGGTGCCGCATCTTGAACTGCGCGGCACCCGCGACACGCTAGAACCAACCGAAAAACCCACCGCCACTTTTGAGCTTCTCCTCGCAAACAACCAACTGCGCCTGGTAGGTATTGGCCCGGCCTTCGACCTTGCGCGCCACCTCCATCAACCACGGCTTTTGAAGATACGTTGCGCGGTTATAGCCACCATGCCCCTCGTGATAGGCGAGATAGAGGCCATAGGTATTTTGCGACGACAGGCCACTGCGTTTACTCGACTGGTAGTTATACCAACCGACAAAATCAATGGAATCGGCAAAGTCATCCCGATCGGCGCCAAAACTACTGGCATCGTCCTTGTACTCAGCCCATGTGGTCGTTTTGGCCTGGCTGTAACCGTAGGAACTGGACGGTCGCGTCCAGGGAATAAAACCCAGTAACGTGCGCCGTGCCGGCTGGGCATCTGCCCGGAAGCGCGACTCCTGATGGATGATGGCCATCATGACAGGAATCGAGCTACCCCACTCATTTTTGGCGTCCGCAGCATCTTCATACCAGTCGTCTTTTTCCTCAAACATCGCGCAGATGTTGTTGACGTCTCTGGGCGGACTCGTTGTGCAAGCGCTTAGCATCACCAACGCAACCATTACGAAGCCAAGCTTAATGACGGCGCTCAAACGTCCACACCGTGCGCGGCAAGCAGCGCAATAAACGCTTGCTCATCAATAACACTGACGCCCAATTCGCCCGCTTTTGTCAGCTTCGAGCCGCCGCCAGGACCCGCTACAACACAGGTCGTTTTTGCCGATACGCTGCCGGCGACTTTTGCGCCCAGTGTTTGCAAATAGGCCTTCGCATCGTCACGTCCCAGCGCTTCAAGTTTTCCCGTCACCACCCATATCTGGCCAGCGAGGGGCTGCTGCTGCGCACGCGAGCGCTCGATATCGGGCCACTTCACCCCAGCGTCTTGCAGGGACTGCACCACCTCAAGACTCAAAGGTGAATCGAAAAACTGCAGCAGGTGATCTGCAACGACGGGGCCGACATCAGAAACTTGCAGCAATTGCGACTCGGAAGCCGCAGACAGTGCAGCCCAATTACCAAAATGGCGAGCCAGATTAAGCGCAGTTGCCTCTCCCACTTCACGGATACCGAGCGCGAAAATAAACCGCGGCAAGCTTGTTTGCTTACTGTGTTGTAGAGCAGCTAAAAGGTTCTCCGCTGACTTCTCACCCATACGTTCAAGGCCAAGCAATTGCTGGCTCGACAGCGCATACAGACTCGCCACATTGGCCACCCGCTGCTCATCGACCAGTTGCTCTACAAGTTTGTCTCCCAAACCCTCTATGTTCATAGCGCGGCGGGAGGCAAAATGTTTTATCGCCGCCTTTTGCTGAGCAGCGCAAACCAGACCTCCCATGCAGCGCCACGCCGCCTCGCCCTCCTCCCGCTCAATCGCTGAATGGCAAACGGGGCACTGCGTTGGGAACTCAATGGCCCGGACGCTATCGGGGCGAAGATCCAGCACTACCGATACCACCTGAGGAATCACATCTCCGGCGCGGCGTACGATGACCGTGTCACCGAGCCTGATGCCCAATCGCTCGATTTCATCACTGTTGTGCAGGGTGGCACTGCTCACCGTGACACCGCCGACGAAGACGGGCTCGAGCCGGGCGACCGGTGTGATGGCCCCGGTACGGCCAACCTGGAACTCCACATCGAGCAGCCGCGTCATTTGCTCCTGTGCAGGAAATTTTCTGGCGATAGCCCAGCGTGGTGCGCGCGACACAAAACCGAGACGTTGCTGCAGCGCGAGCTCGTTAACTTTGAAGACAATGCCGTCAATATCGTAAGCGAGGCTGTCGCGCCGCTCGGCCATTACGTCAAAGTAGCGGTTGCAAGCGTCAACTCCTCGCACTACCGCAGACTCCGGGTTCACCTTTAATCCCCAACCGCGCAGACATTCCAGCACCTGCGCGTGGCGCTCAGGCAGATTGCCACCTTCCACCAGGCCGACGCTGTAACAGCACATTTCAAGAGGTCGTTCTGCGGTGATGCGGGCATCAAGTTGCCGCAGGCTGCCAGCGGCGGCATTACGCGGGTTCACGAAAGTCTTGTCACCGCGCTGCCGCGCCCGTTCATTGAGCCGATCAAATCCGGCCTTGGGCATGTAGATCTCGCCGCGCACCTCCAGCAATGGCGGAATCCCATCGCCACGCAGACGCAGGGGTATCGAGCGAACGGTGCGCACGTTATGGGTGATATCCTCGCCGGTATTGCCATCACCGCGTGTTGCGCCGCGCTCTAACACACCGCTCCGATACAACAGGCTAACAGCAATCCCGTCCAGTTTCGGCTCGCAGGCAAACTCCAGCGGCTGCGACTCTGCGCCCAGACGTTCGAGCAGTCGCCGGTTAAAATGCTGCATGTCCTCTAGGCCAAAGGCGTTCTCCAACGAGAGCATGGGAACTTCATGAGGGACTTGCCGGAACTGCGCAAGCGGCTCGGCGCCCACGCGTTGCGATGGGGAGTCTGCGCGAAAAGCTTCAGGATGCTGCGTTTCCAGCTGCTGCAATTGTTGCATGCAGCGGTCGTACTCCGCGTCCGGGACACTGGGCTCGTCGAGCACATAGTACTGGTAGTTCCAGGCATCCAGTTGCTCTCGCAGTGATTCGATGTCCTGCAATGGATCTGCCCGCGGCATGGGTGAAATCAGCGCGCGTTGGCGAGCAGGCGACGCTCCAGCTCACGAATTTGCTGGCGGTTGTGCTCCATAGACTGCCGCGTCATTGCGCTGCGCGACTCATCGAGCACGTCTCCGGTGAGGTTACGGGCAACAGCCTGCGCTGTCTCCAGCATGTAATCGTAGGCCTGCGTCATATCTTCAGGCCCGGGTAAAGTCAGGAAGAACACCAGACCCGGCGTGGTCAGATCCGACATATTATCAATGTCGAAAACACCAGGCTTCATCATATCGGCCACACTAAACTGTATCGCCCCGCGCCCGGCCTCGAACTCATGACGATGGAAAAAATCCATATCACCAAAACGCAGGTCACAGGCCAACAGTATCTGCAGTATGTCGTCGCCCCGAAAACCGTCTGTGCTGCGTGAGACAACGTTGAACATAAATACCTCTGGCTCAACGCCGCGAGGAAGTTTACCGCGAGGCGGCGCCGATGCTTTATGTGGCTCATCTTCGTCGGCCATCAGGCCGTCCAGCCAATCCAGGTTTTGCGGGTCATCATCGGCTGTGGTAATCGATGTCATACTGGGAAGCAGCACATTTTCACTGTCAGACTCAGGCTCATTGGCCTGTTGTTTCCCGGCGGTCTTTTCAGCTCGTCGCCCCGATGCCGTATGAGGTGATGCTGTTTTTTTACCAGAGGGAGGATAGCCCGCGGCCTTTAAAATATCACCGCGCTCGACCACCCTTGCACCGCCGTTGGGAAGTTCACCGTACGACCTTTCGTTCGGCACTTCTGGCGGGAGTGTTTCGGGATCGACCAGCTTCAGTTTGACTCGCGCACTTCTGTCGCGACGAATTCGGCGCCATGCGTCCAGCAGAACTGCTAGAATCAGCAGCACACCGACAACGACCATCCAGTCTCGTATTGTTAAATCCGTCAGTCCCACTCGCTCTATCCGCTTTCCGATCGTCGTGATTAACTGGCCGCCAGGGCTGCGGCCTCCTCAACATCCACAGACACCAACCTCGATACGCCCGGCTCATGCATGGTCACGCCAATCAGCTGATCGGCAAATTCCATGGAAATCTTATTGTGGGTAATATAGATGAATTGTACTTTCTCGGACATCTCTTTC
>Ga0209390_10000804_pt1 | contig 62435 bp, 30 predicted proteins | sample BON01_FD_187212 | JGI IMG/M metagenome (GOLD analysis project Ga0209390, IMG submission 187212) | Freshwater microbial communities from Lake Bonney liftoff mats and glacier meltwater in Antarctica - BON-01 (SPAdes) (version 2) | ecosystem: Environmental > Aquatic > Freshwater > Ice > Glacier...
CCCCCTTCCCTCCCACCATCCTCGCTCTCACCTCGGCGGCACAAAGTAGCCCCGGTGCGTCGTCTTTAGCAAGCCCGCCAGCGCCACGGCGTCGCGGAAGCGCCGGCGCACCGAAACGGTGGGCGCGCGCCAGCCCGGCAGGCCGCCGGGCGCCGACGTGGCGGTGGTGACGAGGAACTCGACGTGCTGCCCGCCCGCGCCGAAGAGGCCGCCGCCCGCGCCCTCGACGCGCCGGGGGTCGCCGACCTGCACGAGGAGGAGCGGCGGCCGGGGCTGGCGGGGGGGTGCGGCGGCGGCAGACGGAGCGGGGGGGCAACTGGTGGGCGCGGCGGCCGCCGGCGCTGCGTACGAGGGCGCTGTCGGGGCTAGTGATGATGTCGGTGCTGTAGTTGCTGCTGCTCCTGCTCCTGCTCCGGCCGCTGCTGCTGTTGTTGCTGCCGCGCCCTCGGCCGCAAACGCGGCCCACGCCGACGAGGGTGTTTCCACGGTGGCGGGCGCGGCGAGCGGCGTCGGCGCGACCGTCTGCGCGAGCGGGTCGTGGTGCCGCTGCTGCTGCTGCTGCTGCTGCTGCTGCTGCGCAGGTGCCCCGCCGCCGAGCAGCGGGTCGTGATGGTGGTGGTGCGCGGCATCCGCGGGCGCGCCCAGGTGCAGGTCCACGAGGTCCTGTTTTGTTTGGCGGGTGGGGGGGGAGAGGGGTGATTGCTTCTTGCTTCTTGGCCCTGCACCCGCAACCGTCGCTCCCTCCGTCCCAAACGTGGGAGGGGACCGTGCAGACCCCGCGCGTGCGCCCACGTGGGCGATTGGCCGGCCGTTCGCAAGACAGGGAGGAGGACGACTTTTGCTCGAGCTTCCGATACAGCGACACCGTTTGGGCGCGACTCTCACCGTCTCCTCCTCCGCCGAGGGCGCGCCGAACGCCAGCGGGTCCGCCATGTCTGTCTCTCTGGTTCCTGGATTGGTTTGACGCGGCGTGGATCGAGATCAGGTTGTGTGTCTCGACAACAACGCAACCTCGCAGCAGATTTCTTCGGCGGAAGGTGAGGAGGGGGGGCCAAGGAAGTCCTTCATCTCTCGCGCCCGTCGCCCCATATCTTGTCCATTCACCCCCTCATTCGAAACTCGAACAACGCAATAACACTTCGCACCAATTTTGGCATTCACCACCCACCGCGCGCGCAAACGGCCCCTCTCCCGTTTCTCCCTCTCGTTTTTTTCTCGGCCCCCGCCCCGAGAGACCCCCCCCTCTTTCTTCGCCACGCCCGCGCGAGAACGTCGCGCAGTCCGACCCGCCTGGGCCATTGACCGCGCGCGCCCGCCCCCCGGCGGAACTTTAGGCGCCTGCCACGTATTTCTTTCTTGCGAGAACCGCGCGCGGCGTCCTCGTCACCGTCGTCGTCGGCTCGCGCCCCTTTCGCGCGCGAGAAAGAGACACAATAAGACGACGTCCGCCTGTTCAACCTGCACCGCGCCGCAACAGAATCACAACTCGGCCATGCACGCGCCCCTGCGCGCGCGAGCCGGCGCGCCGGGCAGCAGCAGCAGCGGGGCCGCCCCGCCTTGCCGCCGCCGCCCTGCGCCTCCGCCCAGGGCCGCAGCGACGAGCCGCATCCTCGGCGCGCCCGTCGCCGCGCCGCCGCCGGCGCCCCCCGCCCTCGAGCAGCAGCAGCAGCAGCAGCAGTGGCGGGAGCAGCAGCAGCAGCGGCAGCGGCCCCGCTCGGACGACGACGGCGGCGGCGCGGCAAGGCGAGCGAGGGAAGAAGCACCAGCAGCAGCATCGGCGGCAGCAGCAGCAGGGGCGCGGCGGCACGTGCTCGCCGGCGCGGCGTGCGGCGCCTCGGGGCGCCAGGGCGCCTCGCGCCCGGGCAAGGCGCAGATGGAGGACGCGCACGTGCTCGCCGCGCTGAGGCCGTGCGCGATGATGGCGCCAGGGGCGGGGGAGGCGGCGCACCAGGTAGGGGGCAGGGACCCCAACATCGGCGGCGGCGGCGGCGGGGGCGGCGTCGCCCTGGCGCGCCTGGGCGCCCGCGCGGGCCTGCGCGTGCCGCTCTCGCCCGCCGCCGCCCTGGCCGCTGCGATGGACGGCGGCGGCGGCGCGGCCCCCTCCGCCTCCTCCGCCCCGCACCTGCTGCTCGCCGGCGTCTTTGACGGCCACGCCGGCCCCGGCACGTCGCGGCAGGCCGCGCTGCACCTGCCGCGCCTGGTGCACGCGGCCCTGGTGCGCGAGCAGGACGCGGCCCTGCTGCGAGCGGCGCGGCGGGGCGCGCAGCAGCGGCAGCAGCAGGAGCAGCGGCAGCTGTGCTTGCCGAGCGCGGCCGCCGCCGCCGCCGCCGCCGAGGGCGCGCTGGCGCTCGCCTTCCCCGCGTTCGACAGGTGGTGGCGCGACGCCCGCTGCGACCCGTCGCTGACGCGCCACGGTTGGGATGACAGCGGCAGCACGGCCGTGGTCGCGCTGCTCGCGGGCGACCGGCTCGTGGTCGCAAACGCCGGCGACAGCGTCGCGCTGTTGGTGCGGCCCGGGGGCGCGACAACGGCGGGCAGCGGCGGCGGCGGCGGGGATGCGCAAGACCCCGCCGCCTGCGCGTTCGTGACGCGCCTCACGGTCGAGCACAACGCCGAGAACGAGCAGGAGGCGGCGCGCGTCGTGGGCGCGGGCGGGCGCATCCTCACGCGCCTGGGGCCGCCTGGCGGCGGCGGCGGCGGCGGCGCTCGGCTCCCCTCTGGGGCCGCCTCCCCCTCTGCCTCCCCCTCCCCCTCCGCCCCCGCCCGCACCCGTTACCCGCGCCCCCGCGTCTCGGGCGCCTCGCCCAGCACGCGCCACCGCTCCGCCGCCGTCACCCGCGCCCTCGGGGATTTTGCCTTCAAGCTCCCGCACCCCTTACTGACGCCCGAGCCGCACGTGTCCTCTCGCGTGCTGTCCCGCGGGGACGACCTGGTGCTGCTGTGCTCGGACGGCGTGACCGACGCGCTGTCGGACGCGGCGGCGGCAGAGGTGGCGCTGGCCGCCGCGCGTCGCGAGCGCCGACGGCTGGAGGCCGCGCTCGGCGCCCGCTCGCTTTTGGGGGCGCGGGGCGGCGGCCCCGGCCCGGCCTCCGCCGCCGCCGCCGCGGGCCTCGCTGGCTCGGACTGGGGCGCGCTGTCGCGGCTGCCCGACCCCGAGCTGCGCCGGGCGCTGCGGCAGGCCGTGGCGCGCGCGGCGGCCGATGCCGTCGTCCGCGAGGCGCACGCGCGCGGGTCGGGCGACGACGCGACGTGCGTGGCGGTGTTTCTGGACTGGCACGAGGCGGCGGCCGAGGGTGGGGCGGGCGGGCGGGTCGGCGGGGGGGCGGTGTTTCTGGACTGGCACGAGGCGGCGGCGGCGGCGGCGGCTGAGGGTTGGGCGGGCGGGCAGGTCGGCGGGGAGGCGGTGGTGCTGCCGGGCGGCTATTGAGAAACAACATACGAACCGACCCGCAAACTAAACTACTGCCCGCCCCCCTCCGCAAACACAACACGCACGCACGCCTCCCCCCCGCCAACGCCAACGACGAACCCACACCGAAAACAACAACACAATCTGACTTCGCGTTTTGGGAGTCGGGAAGTTTTCCCTCTTTATTTTTTCGTTTAGGGCATAAAAAAAAAAGTTGGAAGAAAAGTTAATAAATACCGGTCTTATTATATCTATCGTCGTCATCGTCACAGCTCCTGCGGGTCGTCGAAGCGCTTGATGAGCGCGCGCAGCCACGGCGCCCCCTTTTCGTCGTCCTCGCCGGGCGCTGCTGCTGCTGCTGCTGCTGCCGCTGTCTTCATCTCTGCCGCCGACGCTGACGCCGATGCCTTGGCCGTCGCCGCCGCCCTCTTGCCCCCTCGCCCACCGTCCCCACCCAAACCCGCCAAGCCCCCCCCCACCCTCACGCCGAGCACGCGCCCCTTGGCCCGTTTGGCCGCCTCCGCCGCCTCCCACGCCCGCCAGGCGGTCCCCTTCTCCTGGTTGCCAGGCGCCGTGAACGCGTAGCCCGGCGGCCGCGACGCCTCGAGGCCGTTCTGAAGCGGGTCTGTGGCCTGGGGCGACAGCGCCGCCGGCCTGCCGCGGATGACCTCGGGAAAGGGCCCGCGCTCGAGCGCCCGCACGTAGGCCAGGTCGTCCTCGTACTGCGGCAGCAAGGCGGGCATGAGCTCGCCGGACCGGAGCTCGGGCGGGGGCTGGGGGTAGGGGGCGACGTTGGCCTGGACCCAGGCCACGAAGCCTGTGATGAAGTCCTCGTAGGTCTGGCTGGCGCCGACCACGCTGGGCCGGGCCTGCCCGCCGGCAAAGCGCGGCGACAGGCCGGCCGCGCGCAGCGCGGCGCCCGCGCGGGACACCCGCGTGGGGAGCAGCGAGTCGGGCCCCGTGACGTGCAGGTTGCGCAAAAAGGGGCCGAAGAAGAAGCGCAGGAAGGAGCGGGGCGAGCGCTTGTCGAAGGGCGGCGTGTACTCGGGCGCCTGCCACTCGCGGCGCGGCGGCAGCTGCGGCATCGGCGGCTCGCGGGCGGCGGCGGCGGAAGCGGGGGCGTTGCGGCTGCTGCTGGTGCTGCTTGCGGCGGCGGCGAGGGAGGCGGAGGGGGCGCCGGCGAGGACCGACGCGGGGATGACGGCTGCTTGTTTCGTGGGTTGGGTTTCGAGGAGGGGGGGAAAGGTGGCGGGAAGAGTGTGAGCGACGGAGACCTGTCCCGCATCTGCGGAGTGGCAAGAGAGGACTCTCTCCGCCCCTGCTCTCCTTCCTTCCTATCCTACAGAGAGGAACGACGACCAGCGGACACACTCACCGCACACCGCCAGCGCGAACGGCACCAGCATCAGCAGCCGCGGCCGGCGCGGGGCCATCGTCTCTTGTCCCTCTCTGTAGTTACTCCTCTCGGCTTCTCCGGCTTCTTTCGCCGCAGGTCGTCGGGTCTCTTTTTGGACGGCGCACGGCTGCTTGCCGCCGCGGATGAGCGGTGGATGGGGTCGTGGATGTTGGGTCGATGATGTTGAGTGTCACACAATGGCTTGGTTTCCGAGCGTGAAGAGATGAGCGGCAGCCATAAACGCGGGAGGACGTCTTTCTCGCGCCGCCGCCGCCGCCGCCGCCGCCGCCGCCGCCGCCGCCGCCGCCGCCGCCGCCGCTGCCGCCGCCGCCCGCCCGCGCTCGCACCTTGGAAAAACCCGCCCCCCCTGTTCTAGTTGGGCACCCTCCCCGCGCTCCGCCCGATCGCCAAAACGTCCGCAAGCACCCCCGCCGCCGTCACCGCCGCGCCCGCGCCCGGCCCCCTGACCACCAGCCCGCCCGGGTAGCGCTGCGTCTCGAACCGGACGACGCACTCGCTGCCCGAAAGCGAGGCAAAAGGGTGGCCCGCCGGGAACTCGCGCACGCCGCACGACGCGCGCCCTCCGCCCGCGGCGTCGACGCGCGCCACGTAGCGCAGGACGCGCCCCGCGCGCGCGGCGTCCGACGCCCTGGCGGCCATGGAGGCGTCGAGCGCGCCGGGCAGGCCCGCCATAAAGTCGGCGACGGAGACGCCCGCGGCCTGGGAGAGGCTCCGCGGGACGAGGCCGCCGTCGTCGCCCTCGCCGCGGCTGCCGTCGTCGCCGCCCGCGCCGCCGCCGGGTCCGTCGGCGACGTCCGACAGCTCGAGCGCGAGCCCGGCCTCGCGCGCAAGGATGACGGCCTTGCGCGCCACGTCGGCGCCGGACAGGTCGTCGCGCGGGTCGGGCTCGGTGAACCCCGCCTCCTTGGCCGCGCGCACGACCGCGCTGAACAGGGGCGGCGGCGGAGGAGGGGCGCCCCCCGCTGCTGCTGCTGCTGCTGCGCCTGATGCTGCTGGTGCGCCTGATGCTGCTGGTGCGCCTGCTGCTGCTGCTGGTGCTGCCGCCGACCCTTCCCCCGCGCCCCCTGCCGGCGCCGCCGGCGCCGGCGCCGGCGCCGGCGAGAATTCGTTAAAGATGTAGGACAGCGTGCCGCTCAGCACCCCCTCGACCGCCACCACCTCGTCGCCCGTCTCGACGAGCGTGCGCAGCGTCGACAGCACGGGCAGGCCCGCGCCGACGGTCGCCTCGTACAGGAACCGGGGCGGGCGCGCGGCGGGCCCGGGCAACGACGGCGAGGGCGTTACCGCCGCCGCCCCCGCAAAGAGCGCCTCCTGCAGCTCGCGGTAGCGCGCCATCGGCCCCGACCCCATGCGCTTGTTTGCCGCCACCACGTGCACGCCCAGGCGGGCCCAGCGCGCGTACGCGTCGGCGGGCGCGTCGGCCGCGGTGGCGTCGACGACGACGGCCACGCCGACGACGGGCGGCGCGGCGCGCTGCCCTTGGTCCTGCTGCGACAACAAGCCGCGGGCGGCGTGGGCCGCGCACTCGGCGGCGTGCTGGCCCACGTCGCACCCCGACGCCGCCGCCGCAGCGACGAGCACCTCGCCCGCCGCGATTTCCGTTTTCGCGTCGCCCTTGGCGTCGGCGAGGAGGGCGCGCCACGCGTCATCGTCGCTTCCTGTGGGGCCGTCAGCCGGCGGCGACGCGAGGCAGCGGCGCGCGTCGGCTCCTTGCCCTCCCGCGAGCGCAGGGGCCAGCCTCGCGACCGCGCGCGAGTTGGAGATCGAGACGATGCGCACGTTGAGCCGCAGGCGCGCGAGGAACCAGGCGCGCTGCGCCTCGACCTGCCTCTCGAACTCTCTGCCCACGAGGCCGTGGCCGCACAGCGCCACGCAGACGACGGTGGTGGGCGGCTCCTGGACGGCGGCGGCGGTCGACATGCTTGGCGCGGAGAAGCGACGACGGGCTGCGAGCGACGCGAGGAGAGAGGGGCGCATGAACGGGCGGGCGCTGGCGCGGTTGGCCGGCGGCGAAGGCGTGGCGGCGGCGCTTGTTCCGAAAGGGAGTCGTCGTGACGCAGATTTGTAGAGGTTGACAGTCAAACGGTCAGATGTTACAGATTGATCGGAGAGAGGTGCGTTGCGGTGAGGAGCGCAAGTCAACTTTGGTATCCCTTCGCACCCGACCCGCGAGTGACGCCGACCGCCGACGCCCGACGGCTGCGCGCGGCACAAGTGCGTGTTGATGTTCGTTTCGGGGGCCAAACCCCCTGCCCCACGACTCAGACCTTGAGCGGCGTCGACGTCAGCAGGATGCCGAAGCGCTTCTTAAGCGTGACGCGCTCGCGGGAGAACTTGTCGTCCGGCGAAAAGCGCGCCGGGTGGGCGCTCTTTGTCGGCTCGTCCTTCTGGTCGGTCTTCTTGAGCGTGTAGACGCGGCCGCCGTCGCCCTCCTCGTAGTGCATGAGGTACATGGTGGGCTGCGTGTTGTGCGGCGGCAAGGGGCGGGGGGGGGGGGGGTGGGGGGGGGGGAGGGGGGGGGGGGGGGGGGTGCAGACGCTCAGAGCGGGTCGGCGCAAAAATCGATGAGCGAGATGGTGGCGGCGATGTGTCAGCGCGCTGACGCCAATGGAGGCTGGTGATGCTCTGCTGGGGAATAAGACAAGCTTGTGTGTTGGGATCTTTGCGGATGAGATGGGGGTGTGTCCATGTGCGGCGCGGGGCGGCGCCTTGAAGAGGCGGCGAAAGGCGAGAGAGCGAGCGCCGCTCGCCGAGCGGGCGGGCGCCCCACGACGATTGATCCAAGCAAGCAGGTGGTTGGCGGCGGCAGCGCCCTAGGGTCTCAAGCGACACATGCACACATTCAAGCACAATCGTCGCGCACCCAAGCCTTCCACACGACAACAACACGTGAGTTGCCGCGTGTGCCTTTGGACGAAGAGAACGTTGCTTTGCAAAACCATCAAACGCACATATACGCGCCCCTCTCGCTCCCCGACAATCGCACACGGCGGCCGAATCTCAAATCATGGCCAGGGCAACCACCCGTCCGCGCCGCGCAATGGCGGCGACATCCGCGCCGACACAACCGCCCAAAGCGTCGCCGTCGTCCGCCGGGCGGCCCGTCGGCGCCGCCGCCGCCGCCCTCGCCCTCCTCGTCCTCCTCCTCGCCGTCGCGCAGACCGCCAGGGCGAGCAGCGGCCTGCCCGCCCGCGTCATCCCCCTCACGGACGCCTCCTTCGAGCACGACACCCAGGCCTACACGGGCCAGACCACGGGCCACTGGGCCGTCCTCCTGTCCGACTCGAGCGCCACCAAGACGCTGCCCGCCGCCCGCACCGCCGCCAAGGCGCTCGCCGCCCTCGCCGCCCAGCGCTCGGACGAGGGCGCCGGCGAGGACGACGCGGCGCCCGACCCGGGCTGCCTGTACGCCTCGGTCGACGCCTCGGACGAGGCCAACCCGGCCCTTGCCGCCCGCTTCCACGCCTTCCTCCCGGGCCCCGTCCTCCTGCTGTTCCGCGACCGCCAGCTCTTCCCGCTGCCGCTGCCACGCGTGGCGCTGTCGCAAAAGAGCGTCGAGCGCGCCGGCGCGGGCGGCGCGCCGCGCTCGGACGGCGAGGCGGTCAGCGCCGCCTACCACGCCATCCTCGACTTCCTGACGGGCGGCTTCCGCGAGGTCGACAGCGAGCGCATCCCCCCGCCCGGGCACGGCGGCGGCCCGGGCGGCGGCGGCGCCAGCAGCGCCGGCGGCGGCGGCGGCGGCGCCGCCGGCCTCGTCTCGGGCCTCGTCAACGGCGCCGTCGCTTTCCTGGCGGCGCAAAAGATGGACCTGGACGGCAGCCCGCTCATCGTTGTGGGCGCGGTGTGCGTGGGCGTGGGCCTAGTCGCGCTCGCGGCCTTTGGGGTCGTGGCCGTGGCGGTCGCCAGGGGGTCGCTGACCTTCGGCAACCAGGAGCCTCCGCCCGCGGGGAGCGACCCGGCGGCGGTGCCGCCCGCGCGCACGGGGCCGCGCAAAGTGGCTGGGCGCGCCGGCAAGCCCGCCCTGCCCGCGCCCGCGCCGGTGCCGGAGGGCAAGGCGGAGGAGGAGGCGGAGGAGGTGATCGGCGAGGGGGAGGACGAGGAGGCAGAGGCGGAGGGGGCGGTGGCAGAGGCAGAGCAAGCGGAGGAGCCGACGGCGGCGGCGGCGGCGGACGAGGAGGAGGAGGAGGAGGAGCAGGCGCCAAAGGAGGAAGACAAGGAGGACGAGGCGACGACGACGACGACGGTGCGGCGGCGGAGGCCTGGCCGCGCCTAGTCGTGGTAGCGAGGCCGATGCACCGAGAGCGTTCTCGCGCCCGACTGAAAAACGGGGGCCGCCAAGCGCGACCGATTTTGTTCAACACACACACACAATTACACAAGGCGCAACGTACGAGGCGCACACACAAATGCACGAGACGCACTAACGAGACCCCGCCCAAACCAGCGCCCGCCGTCCCCTCACACGGCCGCCGCGTACCCCTTGTCGCGCAGCAGCGCCGCCACAGAGTCCAGGAGCGCGTCGGCGTCGCGCGCCGCGTAGGCCGTGCCCGCCACCCGGCCCGACGCGCCCAGCAGGTGCTTGGGCTGCGGCCGCCGGTCGAGGTAGAACGCGCCGGGGACCAAGAAGCCCTCCTTTGACGCGTCTTGGGCCGCCCCCTCCGCCCCGGTTCCCTCCGCCGCTGCCGCCGCCGCCGCCGCCGCGCCACCGCCCCCCCAGTCGACCGGCGCGCAGCAAAGCCACACGGCCGTGTCCGCCCCGCCCTCGGGCCGCCGCAGCTTGGCCTCGAAGGCCTTGCGGAAGGCCGGCAGCGACGTCTGCACGCCGGGCGTGTCGCTCCAGCCCGGGTGGTAGCTGGCGACGGCGATCGGAGGAGGAGGAGCGAGGGCGGCGGCGTCGGCGGCGGAAGCGGCAGCGCGCCCGCCCGCGGCGTCTCCGCTCCAGCGGCGCGCGAGGGCCTCGGCCAGGGCCACCTGCCGCCGCTTGTCGCGGGCGTAGGCGCGCGTCCCGTCAAAGGCCGACGAGGCGGGCGGGTCGAGCGGCGCGGATGAGAGCAGCGGCTCGGAGTACATGCCCCCGCTCGACACAAACACGACGCGGGGGACGGCGGCGGCCCGCGCCTGCGCCTGCGCCTGCGCCTGCGCCTGCGCCGCCGCCCGCAGGAGCGCGGGTTTCAGCGCCAGCGTCAGCGCGACCGTCCCTGCCACGTTGGTCGCAAACGACGCCTCCCAGCCGTCGGGCGTCTCGGCCCGCGAGAGCGCCAGCACGCCGGCGTTGTTGATCAGACAATGCAGGGCGCGGCCGGACGCCTCGAGGCGCGCGGCGAACGCGGCGACGCTCGCGGGCGACGCGACGTCGACCTCCTCGACCTCGACCTGGGCCTGGCCGCCGCTCTCCTTGCGGATGGCCTCCGCGGCGGCGCGGCCGCGCTCGAGGCTGCGGCAGAGCATGAGGGTGGTGGCCCCGAGCGCCGCCAGGCGAGAGGCGACGGCAAAGCCGACGCCCGCGTTGGCGCCCGAGACGGCGACGATACGGTTCGCAAGCGGTTTGCCGGAGAGAGCGCGCTCGGTCAGGGGCCACCAGGCAGACGTCTTCGCTTTCTCGTAGGCCTGCTGCGTGCTGTTGTTGTTCCCGTGGAGCATGAACGCGGCCGCGCGCAGCATCGCCTGAGCCATGATCAACTCTCTCTCTTGTGATTGGTGGTGGTGGCTGCTGTTCTTCTTCGCGCGGTTCTGCGCGTTATGCGGAGCACGCGTGTGATTGGTTGCTGTGGGCGGTCGGTCGTTGTCGGTTTCATTGTCTCAAGGGGAGCCTTGAGGAGGAGCACCTGAGCTATCGAGGAGGCGCGAGCGGCGCCGGCGGGCGCGCGTCGACGAACAAGGCGTCGTCCGAAGAACGTCAAGACAAAGGCAAGCGTTTGCTGTACACATCTCTCCATGCCATGACAGCACTCAAACACAGACGCACACGCAAGATTCATCACGTCGCTGCTGGTCGATAGGCTTGGGCACGGAACGCGCGCGCGCGCCCCAAAAGAAGGCCCCCCCCCCCCTCCTCTCCCTTTGATTTTCCGAGACGCGGTGACACACACCGACGCGGCTTGGCCAACCAACCAGACGCCAACGCCCGTGATGGCGGCCGTGGTCGCGACCACAGCGATGCTCGCGGCCGCCACCATCACCGAACGCAAGGGCGACAGCGGCAGCAGGGGCGGCGGCGGCACCGGCATCGGCGTCCGCGACGGCGGCGGCGAAAACGACGACGACGACGATGGCGGCGCGCCGAACCCCGCGCCGGCAGCGGCGCAGCAGCACCAACAGCGAAGACCCGCCGACCTGCTCGACACGACCGTCGCCTACCTCAAGCAGCGCGAAGGTATCGACAAGACCCTCAAGACCATCCGCTACGCAGCCCGCCTCGTGGCCGCCGCCGCCGCCGCGTCCCCCTCCGGAGGACTGCTCCCCGCTGAGGCAGGCCGGCGCGCCGAGGCCTTGCAGCAGGCCCTGGGCGGCGCCCGCAAGGCCTACAGGCTGGGCAAGTTCCTGGAGCGCGCCGCCGCGTGGCGCGACCTCCCGGCCCTGGACTACGGCCGGTGCCTGACCGACGGGGCGTACCGCGCCGCCAGCCGCAGGGCCCTGCTCGAGCGGCTCGCCGCCGCCGGCGAGGGACTCTACTATTTCTTGGACCAGGCCGCCTTTTATTTCAGCGCCGGCGCGTTTGGGGAGCCTCGCAAAGGTCTTTGGCAGCGGCGGCTGTCCCGGCTGTCGGCGTGGTCCGAGTCGGTCGCGTACGCGTGCGGCATTGCGCTGGGCCTGGAGGAGGTGCGGCGGCTGGGCGCGGCAGAGGCGGCGCTGCGGGGCGAGATGGTCGCCCAGTGGCGGCGGGCGGCGGCCGGCGGCGGCGCTGGCGTCTCGGCGGCGGCGGGCTCGGCGAGGGCCTTGGCAGGGGGCTCGGCGGCGGGATCGGCGGCCGGCCCGGCGGCGGACGGCGGTGGCGGCGGGGGGGCGGGGGCGCCGCCGCCGCCGCCGCCGCCGCCGCCCGCGCTGGACCCGCGGGCGGTGGCCCGGCTGCGGCAGCTGCGGCGCACGCGCGCCCTGAGGGCGGCCGCCGTCGCGCAGGACGCGGCCGACGCCCTGCTGGCGCTGTCCGACCTGCTCGAGGGGCGCGGCGGCGCCGCCGGGCGCGCGCTGTCGCACCCGGCCCTGCTGGCGCTGTGCGGGCTGCTGAGCGCGGCGGTGTCGACGCGCAAGCACTGGGGGGCGGCGGCCAAGGCGGCCAAGGCGGCCAAGGCGGCCTCGGGGGGGTAGAGCAGTTGCGGCACGGTCGCGTGAGCAGCAGCAAGAGCTGCTTTGGGATGCGCGCGGGCGCGGCGATCCGTTTGGCGCGCGTCGCGCCGACGAGCGCCGGTCGGTCGTCGTCGTCGTCGTCGTCGTTTCACGCGCGGAGCGTGAAAGGGCGCCTCCTCCTCCCTACAACGCCCGACCCGCCCCGCAGTAGCCCAAACCGTGACCAATTTAGGAGACTTCAACCAATAAACACACTGACAACGGTGCGCGCTCTGGGGTCTACAAGTTGACGGGCCAAAACGCTCAGAGCGAGAGAGAGAGAGAGAGAGTGTCGTCGAGCTCTTCCGCCGGCGGCGCGCCTCGCTGCCGACACGCACGCCTTTCTGTCATGTGAAGAGGTAAGCCCCCCGCCGACCTGCAAGAGAGACCTTTGTCGACTATATACACGTAGCGCCGCACCTTCCTGCCCCAACCATTGACGCAGCAGGTGGAGCGTACCTGGCCCCGAAAAGGCCAAAGAGACGTTTTTTTTTTAGAGTTGCAGGAGGGAAAAACCTTTGCCTTCCGTCGTCTCCCCTCTACAAACCAGCCCGCCAATCCTCCCGCTCTCAATCACGAAACACGCGAGCGCACGCACTCTACCAAAACGAACTGGCAAAGCAGCATTCAATCACTCGTGACACGTTCCGCGCATCGAAAATATGTTTCGGTAAGTTTGGAGTGTGTGTCCTCCCGAGTGCAAAAAGTTCCGCGGGCGCCCCCGCTCGCCCAGTCGTCTGTTTGCCCCGCAACTGGATGCGCCGGGTAGCTGAGAGCCATGGCTACCCCGGCCTTGGCGCACATTTGCATGTTTGCGCCTCAATCCGTCGCGCGGGCCGCGAAAAGCACGACTCGCGGCCAACCTTTTTAGTGGGGCGAGAGGGGGAGTTTTGCCTCTCCGTTTTTCTCTCCCGTACGTGCGCTGGGGCGCGCGGCCGGGTTCGCGCGGCCACCGCCCGCGGCCGCCGATGTGCGCCTATGCCTCGGCTTCGGCCTGAGCCGACGCGCGCGCGAGGCGCTGCGCGGGTCGCGCGCGTTGTCGGCCATGTGCGCCATGCCCCTGCTCGGAGAGGCTTGGGCTGCAAAGGGAGGGGGGGGGGGGCGGCGCCGCCGCTGCCAGCCGACGCCGACCACGCCCCGCCCCTTTCTTCCTCCTCCCTCCTCCTGCTCTTCCTCTCGCCCGCGCGCGCCCGCCAACACGTCCCATCGCCCCCACGCCCCCTTTTACCACAGCGTCTGCTCATCATCGACAAGACCAACGCGCCGAATCCCTCCCCCTCGCCGCCTCTCAAACCAACACCCCCAAAACATCAATCCCCACGCTCAAAACAAAAAATAAACCAACGCAGCCTCGTATTTCCCGCCGCCGCCGCCGCGGCCTCGCTCGCCGTCGCCGTCGCCCGCAAGGTCGGCGACGCGCGCCGCGCCAACTCCAACGCCAACGCCATCGCCATGATCCCAGCCGACGACGCCATTAGCGAGACCCGCGCCGACGCCGCCGCCAACGCCCCCGCCGCCGCCGCCCCCGCCGAGCAGGAGGCCGAGGTGGCGCTGGCGCTGGCCCAGCCCAAGGAGGCGGCGGCCGAGCGCCAGCGTGACGTCCGCTCCGACGTGTCGGCCCTGCGCGAGGCCCGCCTCCCCCTCGGCAACTGGGAGCGCCGCTGGTTTGCCGGCGGCGGCGTCGCCGGCGACAACAACAACAATGACAAAAAAACCGGGGGCGCCGCCATCGACCGCCTCGTCGCCAAGCCCGTCGACGGCAGCGAGGCGGGCGCGCTCCTCTTCCTCGACCCCTTTGTGCTGACGGACCGGTTCTACACCGGCTTCAGCGGCGCCGCCAGCCGGATGGGCGCCAACGTCAAGCCCTTGGCGCTCCCGCTCTTTTTGAGCTCCTGCGGCGGCCGCGGCAGCGGCAGCAGCAGCGGCGGCGCCAGCAGCGGCGCCAGCAGCGGCAACGGCAGCGACGACAAGGCGGCCGAGCTGCCGAGCGCCGTCGTCGGGCACAAGACCCAGGCGCCCCTGCGCCAGCAGGCGCCCGCGCCCGCCTCCCCTCCTCCCCCCCTCCTCCAGCACGCCCCCTCGTACGCGGCGTCGGCCGCCCCCTCAACCGCGCCGTCGACGGCCGACGCCGTCGTCCGCCTGTCGCTCGCGGCGTCGTCGCCTCCGGGCCCCAAGGGGGAGGGCCCCTGGGGCGGCAAGCGCCGCGTCGCCGCCGCCGACACCCCCTACACGTACCACGACAACCCCGACATGCTGCTGCTCGAGGTCACCGTGCGCCACCTGCCCGACGGCTCGACGGTGTTCGCAGCGCGGTTCGAGCGCGGCGACGACGTCCTCGTCGTCGCCGCAGCACAGCCAGCGCGCGCGCCGCCAGCCGGAGGGAGGGCGCGCGGCTTCGTGCGGCGGGCGGCCCGCGCGTGCGCGCGCGTGGCGGTGGCGGCCGCCGTCGTGGCGGGCGCGGGCGTGACCGCCGCCGCGGTCGTGCCCGCCGCGCTCGCGGCCGGCGGCGGTGGTGGCGGCGCGGGGGCGGCGGCGGCGGCGGCGGCGGCGGCGGCGGGCGCGGCGGCCGTGTCGCGGCGCCTCGCCACGCGCGCGGCCGCCGCCGCGCGCTCCCAGGTCGGGCGCTGCGTGGCCAGCTCGTGCCTGTCGCTGCTCGCGTGCCGCACGTTCCGGCCCATGTAGACGAGGCCCATTCAGATTGCCATTTAGGCTCTCTCGCGCTGGCCGGCCTCTATCGGCCGTTGCCCCCCCACTACACACATCATCCGACGGGCGCCCTCTGCCCTCTCTTCCCCCCTCTCGCTCGCTCGAATATCGCACGCCGGCGCCGCCTCGCCCTCATTCGCCAATCGCTTGGCGGCAGCTCGATCTTCCTCGTTTGTGTCTCACTCTCGCGCGCCCACGCGCGCAATGCACGTCATCCTGTGATACCTTGATTCCGTGTCCCTATCCCCTTCTTCTGTTTTATATGCCATCATTCTCATCTTTCGCCTTTGCTACCATTTCTATTTCTATTTTTTTTGTCAAGACGCCTAGCTTTTTTTTTCTTCGCGCACATCATGGGGGGCGCGCGTCGATCCTTGTCAATCGAAGGGAACGTAACACACAGGGTACAAAGCAAAAAGGCGGCGAGGGCGCCGTCCCGGGTCCGCGAAGTAAAAGCAGGGGCTTATTAGAAATATGGCGAGAGGCCGCAACAGAGGAGGCGTTTCAAAAGCAGAGGGCAAACAAGAGCGGAGGGCGCGCGAACGCGATTTGCGACGCGGCGGAATTTGGGGGCGCGGAATTCGGGGGCGCGGAATTTGGGGGGATCCCCGCCGCGTCGCAAATCGCGGCCGACACAGAGAAACAAATAACACGCCGCGGAAAGAAGACGACAAAAAACATTCGATCAAAGGCATCATCCTTCCTCCCCGCCCTCAACGCGCGCAGGGGCCGCCGCCGCCGGCCACTCGTCCGGGACGCCCGGCGCCGCCGCGGCGCACGCGCCCACGGCGCACGCGCACGCGCCCAGCGCCACGCTCAGCGCCCACTCTCCGCCGTTGAGGGGGACTGTCGAGAAGGCCCTGCCGCCGGCCTGGACGATGCAGGCCTGCAGGCAGGCCTCCAAGGCCAGGATGCCGACGAACAAGGGGGCGCGGTCGAGGCCCTGGAGCGGGCGCAGGAGGGACGTGTGGAAGTGGGCTGGGCGGGAGGATGGCGTGGGCGAGCCGGCGGGCGAGGCGAAAGGGGTCGTGGCGCCGCCGGCCGGGGGAGGAGAAGCGGCGGCCGCCGCCGCCGCCGCCGCTGCCCCCTCCCGATCCCCGCCCCCGCCGCCGCCGCCGATCGCGCGCACGGCCACCTGGCTGCCCAGGCTCATCGCCACGAAGCAGTTGAACGCGAGCGTCAGCTGCTCCGCGCGCCCGCCCTCGCCCAGCACGAATTCGAGCGCAGTCCCGCCGCCGCCCCCAATCCCGTCCGCGACGGGAGGCGACAGCACCAGAGCGAGCGCGAGCAACTGGAACGCCGCCTGCGCGCCGATCACGGCCGCCATGCGCGGCGTGACGGCGGGCGCGCCCGCGCGGCGCGGCCTCTCGTCCAGGACGCCGGGGGACGGGGGCTCGGTGGCCAGGGCCAGGGAGGCGAGCGAGTCGACGATCAGGTTGACCCACAGCAGCTGCACGGGCGCCAGCACCGTCTCGCCGCGGAGCAGCAGGCTGCCCGCCGCGCTGGCGCAGACGGCCACGGCCGACGCCGAGAGCTGGAAAGTGAGGAAGCGAGAGACCGACAGGTGCACGTTGCGGCCCCACCGGACCGAGGTGACGACCGAAGCAAAGTTGTCGTCGAGCAGCAGGATGTCGGCGGCGTCGCGGGCCACGGCGGTGCCCGAGGCCATGGCGAAGCCGACGTCGGCGGCGGCGAGCGCGGGCGCGTCGTTGGTGCCGTCGCCGGTCACGGCGATGGCGCCGTCGTCGCCGGGCGGCAGCCGCAGCTGCTGCGGGACGCGAGCGCCCGGCGCCGCCGCCGCCCCCTCGCCCGCCGCCCCCTCGCCCGCCGCCGCCGCCGCCGCGCCCCGCCGCCTGAGCGCGCGGTACCCCGACACGAGCGCGTGCTTGTCCGCGGGCGTGCACCGGGCGACGACGCGCAGCCGCGGCCACAGGCGGGCGAGCGCGTCCAGGTCGACGTCCGGCGCGCCGCCGCCGGCAGAGGGAAGAGGCGGCTCGCCGGCCCCGCCGCCGCCGCCGCCGCTGCCCCTGCCCTTGAGGATCAGCGCGCGCAGCTCCGCCCCGTCCATCAGCGCCCAGCCGTCCGCCCCGCCCTCACGCTCGGCGTCGTCGTCAACCGCCCGCGCCGCGACGTCGGCGGCGGAGGAGTTCCACGCGGGCGGCAGCGCGGCGCGGGCGTCGCCCGCCGCACGCGCCGCGAGCACCCGCGCGCGCCGTCGCTCGCGCGCCGCCAAGAGCGCGCGCCGATGCGCGCGCCCGGGCGGCAGGATGCCGCACTGCTGCGCGATGGCCGCGGCCGTGGCGGGGCTGTCTCCCGTGAGCATGCGCACTCGGATGCCGGCGCGGGCGCAGTCGCGCACGGCGCCCTCGGCCTCGGGGCGGACGGGGTCCTCGAGCCCGGCCAGCGCGACGAGGGTGAGGCCGCGCTCGGCCGCGTCGTCGTCTCTCGCGGCGCCGACCCCGTTGCCACGCTGGCCGCCGCCGTTGGGAGCGTCGTCGGCGGCGGCGGCGGCGGCCACGGCTGCGGGCGCGTCGCGGTACGCGAGCGCGAGCAGGCGCAGGGCGCTGCCCGCCTCGCGGCCGTCGTTGTCGCCGCCGTCGCCGTCGCCCAGGGCCAGACGCAGGAGCGCGGAGCGGTCGCGCGCGGTGAGCGGGACGGCCACGGTGCCGCCAGGGGCGCGGCTGCTACCAATGCCGTTGCCGTTGCGGTTGCCGTTGCCGTTGCCGTTGCCGTCGCCGCTGCCGTTGCCGTTGCCGTCGCCGCTGCCGTTGCCGTTGCCGTTCTCGTAGGGAGCCGGCAGCAGCACGTGCGTGCAGCGCTCCAGCACGACGTCGGCCGCGCCCTTGACGTAGACGCGCGCCGCGCCAGGGGGCACGGCGGCGCTCGGCACGAGCCAGGAGGCGTCCGGGCTGCGGCCGATGCTGCTGCTGCTGCTGTCGCCGTTGCTTCTGCTTTTCTCGCTGCCGTCGCCGCCGCCGCCCAGCGGCGCGGCCTGGAGGATGGCGCTCGACCGCTTGCGCTCCGAGCTGAATGTCAGGCGCCGGGCGACCTCGAGGCGCCGGCCGTCGAGGAGGGCCTCGGCGCCAGGGCCGACCCCGTTGCCGCCGTCGCCGCCGCTGTCGCTTCCGCCGCCGCCGCCGCCGTCGCTTCCGCCGCCGCCGCCGCCCTCGTCGCCGGCGCCACCGTCGCCCGACGATGGCGGTGGCGACGGCGACGCGTCGACCAGGCGCCCGCCGAGTCGCCCGGCAAACTCGAGCAGCGCGCACTCGGTGCGGTTGCCCGCGCGGTCGAGCTGCAGGGCACCGCGCCCGTCGCGCCCGGGCTCCCGGGGGAGCGCGGCGGCGGCAGCCACGGCAGCGGCCGACGCAGCGGCGGCGGCGGAGGAGGAGCCGGCGGCGGCAGAGGCAGACGCGCCGACGGGCGCCGGCGCCGCCGTGGCGCGCCGCCGCACCGAGGCCGTCGACGTCAGCGCGATGCAGGCCACGGACAGGTCGCGCAGCACGCCCGAGGACAGGGGGGATGGAGAGAAGCGTCGCTCCGCGGACATCGAGGAGGCGGACGACCGGAGAGCGACCGGCTCGGCGGCGCGAGCAATGGCGACGGCAGCGACGGCAGCTGGGGCGGCCGCCGCCCCCGCACCTCTGCCGTCCGCGCCCGCCGCCGCCCCTGCGCCCGCGCCTTCCGCCCCTGCGCCCGACAGCGCCTGCTCGTCGCGCGAGTCCAGCGACAGCGACACCATCGTCACGACGTCCGCGGGCATGCCTTCCTGCCCCTGCTCGCGGCGCGGGCGGCGCGGCACGCGCGGCAGGATCTCGTCTTCCGCGAGCAGGCTGCCGACGTCCAGCGCAGCCGCCTCCTCGTCGGCCTCCTCTCCGTCTCGCGCCGCCCCCGCCCCCAGGGACGGCCGCACCGCGAACGCCCGCCCCCCGGCCACCACCCGCACCACCCGCATCTCGTTCTCCGTAAGCGTGCCCGTCTTGTCCGAGCACACCGACGTGCACAGCGCCATCGCCTCGCACGCGTCCAGCCGCCGCACCAGGTTGCGCTCCTCGAGCATTTTTGACACCCCAAAGGCGAGCGCCAGCGTGACGGCCAGCGGCAGGCCCTCGGGCACGGCGACGACGAGGACGGCGACCGAGGCGGTGAAGAAGCGCAGGTACTCGCGCAGGGCCTGGGGCGAGGCGAGGGCCGCGGCCCAGAGGGCCAGCCAGGCGGGCGGGTCCGGCGACGAGAGGAGGGCCGGGCCGGGGGGGAGGACCGACGCGGCGTACAGGGCGACGTTGGCGGCGAGCACGGCGGCGGCGGCGGCGGCGCCCGCGCGCCCGACGGCGCCCGAGACGTCCTCGAGCTGCGCGGCCAGGCGCGTGCGCTCGCGCAGGAGGCGGTCCGGGTCTGGCGGCGGCGCGGCCGTCGCGGTCGTCGTCGTCGCTGCCGCTGCTGCCGCTGCTGCCGCCGAGGAAGGCGCTGCCCCGCCTCCTTGCTGTTGTCGCGGCGGCTTTTGCGGCGGCGGCGGCGCCTCCGCCGCCGCTGCGCCGTCTGCCGCCGCCGCCACCCCGGAGGTGATGGCGTCCGCCGCCGACGCCGCCCGCGCCACCAGCGCCGAGATCAGGCCCTGCTGGCTGTTCGGGCCGACCGCCACCACCAGGGCGCGCCCGTAGCCCTCTAGCACCTTGGACCCGCCGTACAGGGCGGAGCGCGCGGCCGCCGCCGGCGCCAGCGGCGACGACGAGGAGGCACCTCCTCCTCCGTCGCCGAGCGCGCTCTTGCCCACCTCCTCGCTCTCGCCCGTCAAGTGCGACTCGTCGACGCGCAGCAGGGGCGGCGGCGGCGGCGGCGGCATGGGCGGGGGCGAGAAAGGGGGCTGCCGCCGCCGCTGCTGCTTTTGCTGCTGCTGCTCTTCCTGCTGCTGCTGCTCTTGCTGCTGCTGCTGCTGTGGCGACGACGACGACGAGCGGGGAGGCGGCGCCCCGAGCGCCTCCTGCACCGGCAGCAGCAAGGCGTCGGCGGGCAGGATGTCGCCGGCCTCGAGCAGCAGCACGTCGCCGACGACCAGGTCCTCCGCGCGGGCGGCGCGCTCGCGCCCGCCGCGCACCACGCGCGCCGACGCGCCGACGTCCCGCGCCGCCGCCAGCGCGCGGAACTTGGACTGCTTGTCGTAGTTGGTGCCGGCGGCCACAAGCGAGCACACGGCCACTGAGCACAGGATGGCGGCGCCGTCGATCCAATCGGCCGAGCCGCCGCCCGACGACGCAATCTTGGCCGCGCCGCCGCCGCCGCCGCCGCCGCCGGCCAGCGACAGCGCGAGGCTGAGGGCGCCCGCCCCCGTGAGCAGCAGGAGCGTCGGGTCCCGCAGCGCGTCGAGCAACAAGGCCCAAAAGGGCTCGAGCGGTGGGGGCGGCACAAAGTTGCGGCCAAAGGCGGCGCGGCGGGCGGCGAGGTCGGCGGGCGTGCCGGCGGGGCCGGACGCGAGCGAGGTGAGGCCCAGGGCGGCGGCGAGCGCGGGGAGCGTCGCGAGGGCGGCGGGGGCAGAGTAGCCCGCGTCCTCCTGCTGCTCGAGGGCCGCCTGCATCAGCTGCGCCAGCTGCTGCGCCGAGACGCCGAACAGGGGCCCTCCGGGCGCGGGCGCTGGCCGGGGCAGAGGGGGCGGCGGCTCGGCGACGGCGATGGCCGACGCCGGCGCGGCGCTCTCGCCGAGCGCGCTCCACCTCCTGCTCCGACACCTCCTCCTCACGCCCGGCAGAGGTGCATGACGCGCGCCTGCTGCGGCCGAGGCGCCGGGGCGCAGCAAGAGCATCGTTCTCATGATATTATTTTTATTGAAGGAGGGGGGAGTCGCGGGTGAGTCGCGTTTCCGAGAGCAGGAGACCTTTTTGGGGGTTTGGTTTTCTTTTCGTTCGAGGGAGGGGAAAGCAAGGGACCGAGGGACTTCAAAAGAGATCGTGTTGAGGATGAGAGTTGAGGGACCGACTGTCGAGCTATTGTGTGTGTGACGGGCGGGACAAGTGGGCGAGTTCGCCCGTCGCCGCCCTAGCGAAAAACGTCGCCCGCGTGGCGTCAGCGTCGCCCGCAAGGCGATGCGGCGATCGGTCGGGGTCTTTCCCGCCGCGACCTGCACGCCTCAACTCGCCACACGCACCGCGCAATCTCAATACAGAACCGATCATGTGCATCACGACACTGTGCTCCTAGAGAGAGTGACAGACAGGCAGAGAAAGAGAGAGGGGGGTCTCTCGCCCTTCCCGACACCAGCAACCACCACCCCGTCCCTCCATATGCGCGCCCTCCTGCTGGCGGTGCCCTCACGGCACCGCCGGCAGGCCCTCCAGACCGCCGTCGCCCAATCGTCGCGACGGCTCGTCTGGAACGAGAGCGACGCGCCGCCGCCGCCACCGCGCCCGACGCCGACGCGGACGCCGCCGCCGCCCCCCCGCGCCGCCGCCGCCCCAAGCGGCAGCAGCGGCAGCAGCGGCAGCAGCCTCGGCCTCCGCACCGACTTTTACAGCAGCATGACGGCCGCGGTCGAGCGCTACGCCCAGCTCTCCGTCGAGCGCCTCAGCCTCGAGTCCATCCGCGGCAACCCGAGCGGAGGGGGCTCCCTCCCGATGCCGCCCGCCGCCGCCGCCGCCAACGATCGCGACCGCGAGAGCGAGAGCGAAGAGGCGGCGATGATAATGAAATCGGCGCGCCACATCCACAGCCAGCTGCCGAGGCGGCTCGCGCGGCGGCTGGTGGACCTGCAGCTGCTGCCGCACGTCGTGGTGTCCAACCCGCACATCCAGCGGGTGTACCACGGTGAGGACGACCGGAAAATTACGCGATCAGAAAAGGAGGGAGACGAGGAAGCGTCGTCGTCGTCCAGGGGGGAAAGCGCAAACGGCCCTCGCCCGCACGCGTCAGACGCCCTCCCGCCCGCCCCGCCCGCCCGCCCTCCCGCCCGCCCGCCCACCAAGCACAAACCAAAACAACAACAACAAAAAACAACAACAACAACAACAACGACAACCACAACAGCCTACGCCCACGCCTTCGACGTCCTGCGCGCCTTCCCCGTCCCCGCGACCCCCGACGACAACCGCCGCCTGTGCGCGCTGCTGCGCCGCCTGGTCGACGAGCACGCGCCGATGCTGCGCTGCCTGGCCACGGGTTTGCGCGAGTGCAAGCGGCGCCCGCTGCTCGGGCCGGCGCTCGAGCTGGACGCCTTCCTGGACGCGATGCTGCGGTCGCGCGTGTCGCGCCGCCTGCTCGCGGAGCACCACCTGGCGCTGTCGGCGCAGCGAGGGGGCGGCGGCGGGGGCGGCGGCGGGGGCGGTTACCGAGGGGCGCCCGCGGCCGGCGACGGCGGTGGCGACGGCCTCGGCGGCGGCGGTGGCGGCGGCGGCGGGGTCGGCGGCGGCGGCGGCGGCGCCGATGCGGCCGGGTGCGTCGACGAGGCGGTCGACCTGCGCGCGGCGGTCGAGTTTGCTGCGCAGAAGACGGCGCTCGCGTGCCTCGAGGCGTACGGCTGCGCGCCAGAGGTGGCGGTCGTCGTGAGCGGCGGCGGCGGATTGGGCGGCGGATGGGGCGGCGGCGGCGGCGGCGGCGGCGGGCCAGGGGCCGGCGGCGGCGGCGGCGGCGGCGGCCCAGGGGGCAGCAGCGGCGGCGGCGGGCCAGAGCTGCCGTACGTCGCCGCCCACCTCGACTACATGGTCTCCGAGATCCTGAAGAACAGCATGCGCGCCGTGTCGGAGAGGCACCTGCGAGAGCGCGCCGCCGCGCACGGCCGCTTTGCCGCCTCGCCGCGCGAGGCGGGCCCGGGGGTCCGCCCGCCGCCAGCCGTGGTCGTACGCATCTGCGCCCCGCCCGGCGGCGACGTGACGCTGCGCTTCTCGGACCAGGGCGGGGGCATCGACCCGCGGCACGAGGGCCAGGTGTGGCAGTACGGCTGGACGACGGTCGGCGCAGAGGAGGAGGAGGGGGGGGAGGGGGGGGGCCAGGACGGCGGCGTCGGGGCGGGCGTCGGCGGCGCCGGCGCCGGGGCCCGGCGCCACGAGATGGCGGGGCTGGGCTTCGGCCTGCCCCTCACGCGCCTGTACGCGCGCTACTTCGGGGGCGAGCTGGCGCTGCAGAACATGCCGGGCTACGGCGTGGACGCGTTCCTGACGCTCCGGCGGCTCGACCGGCCGCCGCCGCCGCCGTTGCCGCCCTCGTCGGCCGCGTCGGCTGCGGTTTCAGCCTCGGCCCCCGCCGCCGGGCCCCTCGGCCCCTTCTTCCCGGGGGACGCGCCGCAGGCGCCCGGCGTGGCGGCGGCGGCCAGCGCGGCGGCGAGCGTGCACGCGGCGCAGCGGGACGCCGACCTGGGCGAGAAGGAGGCCAGGCGGCGGAGGGGGAGGAGGAGGAGGCGAAAGGAGGGGGAGGGACGCGAGGGCGGCGACGACGGCGGCGGCTGCGACGACGGCGGCGACGACGACGACGACGCGCAGATCTGACGAGGCCGTTGTGTTTTGGACAGAGGGCACCGTTGCCTCACTCACGCAATGGAGTAGTAGGAATTACATTGGGGGAATCAAATGAAATAGACACTTGTCGGAGACTCTCCGACGGAGAGAGCAAATACAGAGCGGCGGCGGCGGCGGCAGCGTCTTTCAGCGGCGGCGGCGGCGCGCAAACGAAGCAAATTAAGGGCGGGTTGTCGCAGGAGCAAGAGAGAGAGTAAGATGTTTTTTTTTCTTCTTCACGCGGCCTCACTGTAGCGCTTGTAGCACGGGCGGCACGCCGGGCGGTAGGCCTCCTCGCCCCCGACGAGCACCTGCTCCTGGCGCTGCAGCTGCTGCTGCTTCAGGCCGCCGCCGCCGCCGAGAGAGAGCCGCAGCGAAAAGGGCGCGGGCTCGCCGCACGAGAAGCAGGACGCCCGCAGCGCCGACACGCGGTCCGCCAGCGGCAGGAGCTCGGCCACGCGCCCAAAGGGACGGCGCCGGAAGTCGCCGCTCAGGCCCGCCACCACGACCGCCTTTGGGCGCACGGCGCCGCCGGGGGCGACGGAACAGGCGGCGTCGCCGCCGCCCGCTCCCGCACCCTCGGCCCCGCCCCCTCCCTCGCTCGCATCGAGCGCGAACGCGACCAGGTCGTCAAAGAACTGCGCCTCGTCCACGCACACCGCGTCCAGCTCCCGCCAGGCCACCTCCCCGATCAAAGGCCGCAGCTCCAGCAGGCCCGAGACGCAGTAGCAGCGGGCGGCCCGGAGCGCGTGCGAGACGACAAAGTTGCGGGCGTACCGGTCGTCCCTGCGCGGCTTGACGACGGCGACGTTCCTTCCCTCGGCGGCCAGGGCGCTCACGCGGTCGAGCAGGGCGGTGGACTTGCCCGAAAACATGGGACCCGTGACGATCTCGATGGATCCATGGGCGTAGGGCGGGGGGCGGGCGGCTCCGGCGGCGGCGGGGGCGCTCGCTTGCTGCTGCTGCTGCTGGTCGGGCGACGGCGGCCTCGACGCCGGCCCGAGGGGCGTGTCGAGCCAGTCCGGGACGCGCGGGCCTCCTCGCCGCTGGTCCTTGCCCCCGCCGCCTGCGCCGCCGGCCAACGCGCGCAGGTCTAGGACCGCGCCGGCCGTGTGTGTCGCCGTTGCCGTCGCCGCCGATGTCGCCGTCGTTGTCGCCGTCGCGTCGGCCCGAGGGGGCGGCGGGACGAGGCGCCTGCGGCACCGGGCGGGCGACGCCAGCGGCACCGCCGCCGCGCCGCTGGCTGGCCGGGGCGGCGACGCGACCGCCACCTGCATGGCGGAGGTGGAGGGGACAGGTGTGTGTCGACGCGGCGGGTGGAACCTCCCAAGGTTGCTTTTTTGAAAAACTTCCAGAAGAAAAGAGAGCCTGGGAGGGGGCGATGCTAGTTTCCGATAGAGAGGCGTGAGAATTGGGGAGGAGACAAGGATACTGGCGTTGTGAGGGGGGGATGAGCGAGGACGGTTCGGGAAGATAGAGGGGCTCTTGCTTGAGGAGCAGAGAAGAGGAGGGGGGAGTTCCCCTCAAAACGCCGATCATCCCCCCTCTCCCGCCCCAGAAACGCGAGCTACTCCAACACTCGGCTCATTCATCCAACACACACGTATCCGCCCATCAGCCCTCATTGCCGCCAAGGAGAGAGAGGCGTAACCAACAAAGCCTTTTGGTCAACCTCCGCGCGCGCGCCGCGACGCAGAGAGGGGAGAAACAGCGGGCCACACCAGCAATCTGCACAGTGGCTCTTGTCCGAGCTGCGGCCGGCACTCGGCATCGGCAGGCGCGGCGCGCAGCGAGCGGGCCGAAAGACGGCAGGTCACGGCGTCGTCGGCGGCGGCAGGCGGCGTCCCTCCTCCCTGATCGCGCGACGCGCGCGTCTTTGCTTCCCGGCGGGCGGCGTGCTCATACCCCCGTACCTCCTCCCTCCTCCCTGAACGCAGCATGGCCCCCTCCAGCACGTTCTACTCGTCCGTGTGCCGCGTCCTCGGCGCGCTCAACCGCGGCGCCCTGCACAAGCAGCCGCACGTGACCGTGCCTGCCAGCCGCGCCGCCTGGGAGCTCGGGCGCGCGCTCACCGCCGTGGGCGTGCTCGGCGGCGTGTCGGCGGTCGCGCGGCGGGGCGGCGGCGGCGGCGGCGGCACGAGCAGCGGCAGCGGCGGCGGCCTCGGCCACAACGCCTCCTCCTCCCTGCGCTACGCCCTGCGCTACGACCGCGGCGCCCCGCTCTACACCCCTCCCGGGCCCGCAGGGCACCTCTCGGCGCCCCTGTCTCTCGGCGCCCCCGTGCTCGAGTCCTGCGTGCCGCTCTCTCGGCCGACGTGCGTCCGCCGCGCGACGCTCGGCCGCCTGCGGGCGCTGCGCCGGCAGCTGCCACCTGGCCTGCTGCTGCTGTCGACGGACGCGGGCGCGCTGCTGACGGACGCCGAGGCCGAGTTCCTGGGCGTCGGGGGGGTGGTGCTGGGGCACGTGCGGGTGCCGCTGGCGCAGGCGGTGCAGGCGCGCGCGCTGTTGCGCGAGAAGCACGAGCACGAGTGCGTGCGGGCGAGGGGGGCGGCGGCGGCAGAGGCCGGCGGGGGGGCAGCGGCAGCGGCGGCGGCGGCACGAGGCGGCGGCGGCGGCGGCGGGCAGCGGCGGCAGCAGCATGCGCTCTTGCAGCGCCTGTCCAGGAGCCAGCGTGTTCCCCTGGGCGAGTGGTCGTCGCGCGACCACGTCGCGCGCACGGTCCTGCCGCGCCTGCTGCCGTCGGCGGGCGGCGGCGGCGGCGGCGGCGCCGCGGGCCAAGCCCTGGCGCTGCTGGACGCGGCCGAGGCGCGCGAGAAGCGCGCCGCGGCGGCGGTGGCGGCCGCGCGGGCGCTGGCGGCGCAGCTGGCGACCGAGGAAGCCGCCCTGCGGGGCGGCCAGGTCCCGGGCGGGGAGCCGGCGTCGGCGCTGCTGCCGTCGCCGCCTGTTGCTTCGGGCGGCGGCGGCGGCGGCGGCGGCGAGAATGGCGGGGACGACGGCGATGGAAGAGCGGGGAGGCGGCGCTCCTAGTTCGTGTTACATTCAGAACGATCGAGGGGGACACGGCGCGAGCAGCCGAAGGAGTGGCGGCCGCATCTCTTCTCCGCTCGTTCCGGCAAGCAGTTTTTGGGCAGGGGAGGGGGCGGCGGGGGGGCCGGCGTCGGCGGCGCAAGGCGGACGGCAGTCTCAGCCGCGCGCGTGCGCGCAGACGCAGCGCCCGCGTCCCCCGCGGGAGTAAATATAATGGGCGGCGGGAATGCTTGTTTGCGCTTTGTTTGGAAGGGCAGAGGCGAGCGTGCGCTATGTGGGGGGCCGTTGTTTTTGCGTGCAAGCGGAAAAGACGGGGGGAGGAGCAGAGGAGGGTGTAGGAATTTTTTCAGAAGAGCGGCGGGCGGGCGGCGGTGCCGAAGGAGGGCGGGAGTTTCTCTTCTTTTTCGTTTGTCTCTTTGCTGCGCGGCCCGAGGAGCAAGCGCCGATGGGACGGCAGGTGCGAGACGGCGGGACGCCCTCGGGAAGAAAAACAAACAGGAAAGGAGCAAAAAAAAGGAGCAAAAAAAGGAGCAAAAAAAAAAGGAGCAAAAAAAAAGGGGAGAGAGGAACGGAAGCGCGACCGACGGGTGGTCCGGCGCGCGTTTTTTTTTGTTTTGTTTTTTTGGGGGGGGTTTCGTTGTCGTTTCCAGACAAAGGCACAGCGGTCGGCGCGAAACGAGGGGGGAAGGGCCGATGCTACCGGCTACCCGCCACCGCCGCCTCGTCCCCCGAGCCCTCGTCCGGGGTGACGTCGCCGCCGCCGCTGCCCGTCGCCGCCGCCGCCGCCGCCGCCGCCGCCGCGCCAAACGGCGGCGCGGCCCTCCCGACCCCCTCTAGAAAGCCCGTCGCCCGCAGGACGCCCGCGCGCGCGCGCAGCGCCGCCGCGCCGCGCGGCGCGCCGAGGCGGGCGCTGCCGCACGCGGCCAGGAACGAGCCGTGCGGGTCGCCGTCGGGGGCGCGGGCGGCGCCGCTGAGCGCGGCCCACTCGTGGGGCGGGACAAAGGGGGCGGCCGGCGGGGCAAAGGGGGTGGCGGCGGGGGAGGGCGGCGGCGACCGGACGGCCGCCGCCGCCGCCGCCGCCGCCGCCGCCGCCGGCGTCGGGGCCGCGGCGCGCAGCCGCGGCGGCGCAAATGACGGCGAGGGGGCGGCGGCGCAGGCCAGGGGCGACGCGCCGGCGGCGGGCGCGAGCGGCGCGCGGAACCCTCCCTCGTCGGCGGCGTCGTCCGCGTCGGCGCAAAAGGGCCCCGCGCTGCGCCGTTTGACGCCAGAGACCAGGGGCGGGGTGGGGCCGCCGCCGCCGCTGCCGCCGCCGCCGCCGCCGGCAGACGCGCCCAGGCGGGAAGCGCTGGCGCCGCCGGGAGCGGCCCAGGCGAGGGGTTCGGCGGCGGGCGCGCCGATGTCGCGGGGCGCCGAGGGCGCGCCGCGCCGGCGGGCGACAGAGGCGTCGGCGGCGGCGGCGGCGGCGCCGACCTCGGCCGAAAGGGCGCGGGCGGGGAGGGCGTTGGCGACGTCGTCGGCGGCGTTGGCGGCAACGGCCGACACGGAGGCTTGCGGAACGAGCGGCGAGAGCGGCGCCGCGGGAGTCGTCGCGCCTGCGCGCGCGGCGCTCACGGCGGCGGCGGCGGCCGTGGCAGCCGCGACGGCCGCGGCGGCAGAAAGCGCGGCGGCGGCGGCGGCGGCCGTGGCGGCGGCAGTGGCGGCGGCCATGGCGGGCGACGGCTGAGGCCGCTGGGCCTCGAGGAGGAGCGCGGCCGCGCCGACAGGGGTGGGCGCCAGGCTCGAGGGCTGCTCGAGCGCCGGCAGCACCAGCGGCAGCGGCGCGGCGGCCCGGCCCCCCTCAGTGGGCGGGCGGCGGAGGAGCGGGGGGGCAAACGCGGACGGCGGCCGCAGGGCCGAGGCGGCGGGCGCGACGGCGGCGGCGGCCTCGGCAGGCACGACCGTGAACACGGCGCGGTGCTGCTGCTGCTGCTCCAGCTGCTGGCCGCGGTCCTGGTCCCACGCGCAAAACTCGCCGTCGTCCGGCGCCTCGTAGACGGTCCGCGGGATGCGCCCGGCGGCGGCGCCTCCTCCTGCGCCGCCCGCTGCTCCGGCGCCTTCGCCCCGTCTGACTGCAGCGGGCGCGGGCGCGGGCGCGGGCGGCGGCGCGTCGTCGTCGGCCTCAAAGAGTGAGCGCTCGTCGAACGACGCGCCGCTCGAGCGCGCGCGGTAGTGGTGTCCGGGCGCGGGCGCGACCAGGGGCGACGTGGGCGGGGCGCGCTCTAGGGTGGTCGCCCCTCCGGCGTTCGCAGCTCCTGCTCCTGCGCCTCCTCCCTCTCCTGCTCCTGCTCCCGCTCCGGCAGATCCCGTCGCCTTTCTGAACGCGGCGCTCAGCATGGGTGCGATGGGGGTGCGATGGGGTCCGATAGACTGTCGACGTAGGGCGGTCGCCCGTTCGGGGTTCGCCCACGCGCGCGCGCGCACGCGCAGAGAGAATCCCTCCTCCTCTGAAGCGCTTTTCGTTTGCGAGACGGGCGACGGGGAATTTCCGTCAGCAATGGACTCTTTGTCGATGCGCCCGATGCGGGAAACGGCGTGATTGAGCAGGTGGGACTAGGCTGTTGGCGTTATGGAATGGGTGAGAGGCAGAGGTGCGTTTTGGAGGGGCGTTTGAGAGAGAGGGAGGCACCCATAAGAAGAGGGATTCGAATGATGAGGTTTCGAGAACGCCAATCCAACAGACACCACGCGCGCGCGACCCACCACCGCAGGATCACACCGCGTCAGGGGGTCGTCGCGCGCGACGACGAACGGCCGCAGCAGCATGAGAAGACTCAAGCACCAGCAGCCAAGGGGCTCGCCACCGCCGTCCCCGTCCCCGTCGCCGTCCCCGTCGCCGTCGCCGGCGCCGATCCTCCTCCGCCGCCGCCAAAAAGGTTGCGGAAGAGCGTCTCTGCAAACGGCAGCCGGCCCGTGGCGTCCCCCGGCTCCCCGTCCTCTCCGCCCGAGCGCGCCATGAACCCGACGAGCTTCTCGTGCACGTGGTAGCGGATGCGCCGGCCCTTGGACGCGCGGCGGTCGACCAGGCGCCGGCGCTTCTTCGCGGCGGCGGCCGCCGCCGCCGCCGCGCCTGCCGCGCCGCGGCCGCCCGCCCCGCCCCCTCCCCCCCCTCCCCTCCCGTCGAGCAGCTCGCGCAGCAGCTGCTGGTAGAACTCGCCGTCGTCGAACGTCTCCGGGTCGCGCGCGTCGGCGTCGTCGCCGCCGCCGCCGCCGGCCCCGTCGTCGCCGCCGGCGCGGCCGCCGCCGTCGTCCCCCTCGGCGGCGGCGTCGGCGTCGGCGGCGGCGCGCGGCGCCCGCGGCTCGCGCCAGGCCGGGTCTGCCGCCGCGCCCAGCGGCCGCGGCGCCAGCAGCCTCGGCAGCTGCGAGCGGCGCGCGGCGCGATCCGCGTCGCGCTCGAGGGCGCGCACCTGCGCGCTCACGTCCTGGCCCAGCAGGCGCAGGGAGGAGGAAGGACCGCCGCCGCCGCGCCCCCCGTTACGGCCGCCGCCCCCGCCCCCCGCCTGCGCGCCGCCGACCGTCCGCCGGTGCCACTTGTCGAGCGCCGCGTCGCGGAAGGCGGCGAGCGCGTCGCCCGCGGCCCTGGCGCGCTGCCACGCGGCCTCGGCGCCGCCGCCGCCGCCGCCTCGGCCCCCCGCGTTCGCGGCGGCGCCGCCACCGGCGCTCGCCCCGGCCCCCGCCGCCGCCGCCGCCGCCGTTGCCCCCGCCCCCGCCGCCCCCGCCGCCGCCGCCGCCGCCGCCGCGCGCGCCGCCGGGTGCTGCGCGGCGAGCGCGCCGTGTAGCTCCAGCAGGGCGTCCAGGGTCTCGGCGCCCTCGCGCTCGAATGCCGCGAACGACGCCTCCACCCGCTCGAGCAGGGAGCCGCCCGCTTCGCCCTGCTCCTCCCCCTGCTCCTGCTCCTCCTGTTCTTCCTCTACCCGATCGCGGGACGCGCGCCCCCCCCGCGCCCCGGCGCGCCTCGCGGCGCGGTCGGCCGCCGCCAGCGCGCGGATCGCCTGGCGCGCCAGGGGCCTGGGCAGGCGGTTGCCCCCCGCGACCGCCCGCTGCATGTGGATCCGCTGCTCGAGCGCGCGCTCCCAGAGCCGCAGCTGCGCGCGCACGGCGGCGCCCTTGGCTGCCTCCCGGCGGGCGCGGTCGCCGGCCGAGGCGGCCATGATTCGGGCGCCGTCGGCCTCGGCGCGGGCGTACTCGCGCTCGAGGCGGGCGGCCTCGTCGTCGTCTTCGTCGTCGTCAGTGTTCACTTGCTGCCGCTGCTGCTGCTGCTGGCCGTCCTCGCCGTCGCTGCCGCTGCCGCTGCCGTCGCTGCCGCTGTCTTCCGCCTCGCCGCCGCCGCCCTCCTCCTGCTCCTCGCCCTCCACCATCTCTTCGTCCTCGTCGTACGATTCAGCGGCATTAGCACCGCCCGCGCGCCTGCGCTTGGCCGCCGGCGCGGCCGCGGCGCCCCGGCGGGCCTTGGCGCCGACAGCGGGCGGCTCGTCTTTGGCGTCGCCGTCGTTGTCCTCCTTGTCGTTGTCCTCTTCGTCGCCGTCGTCGTCGTCGTCGTCGTCGTCGTCGTTGTCCTCGTCGTCGTCCCCGCCATCGTCCTCGTCCTCGTCCTCGTCACTGCCGCCGCCAAACGCCTCGCGGCGGGTCACGCGCTTGCCCGCGCTGTACTTGGCGTCCACCTCGACCGGCGCGCGCATCCGCAGGCGGCCGCCCATGTCGAGCGGGGCCATCGCCGCTGCGCCGCCGCCGCCGCCGCCGCCGTCGCTATCGCCGCCGTCGCCGTCGGGCCCCGCCGCCGCCGCGCGGCGGCGGCGGATGTACGCGGCGGCGTCGTGGCCGGCGTCCGCGGCCTCGGGGTCGGCCTCGGGCCTCGGCGCCGGGTTGAGGAGCTCGGCGAGCTCGTCGGTGAGGAGCTTGGGCATCCTTTCGCGGGTTTGGCGGGCGAGTTTTGGTTCTCGTGTGTGTATGGCGGCGCAGTCCCACTGTTGTTGTTGTCGCTGTTGTTGTCGTTGCGCGTGCGTTTCGCAATGGGTTGCGCTGTACTATGGCTGTGCGAGCGAAGGAGGGGACGCAGGCGTGACCGCGATGTTGAGGGTGAGGGGGGCGGGGGGGGGAGCGCAGAATCGCCTTGATGGCTCCATCAAGCAAAACAACAGAAACGCCACGTCAATTAAGATGGCACAACCATCAAAACAACAATGACCGCCACCGCATCAATCACATCAACCACCGACGTCATGCGCGCGCTGCGCGTGGCGGGCGGCGGCGATCAAGAGGGCGACGTCGAGCAAGACGTCGTTCCGGCGACGACACTCGCCCAAGCGTTCGAACGCGCCGAGCGCCTGGCCTTCCAGGCGCTGGGAAAGGAGCCGTCGCTCGCGTCGTCCGACGCGCCGCGGAGCGGCAAGGCGCGCGCGCACGCGTCGGCGCACGCCGGCAGCGACAGCGACGCCGACTCGGACGACGACGGCGGCGCCGACGCCCACGCGCGCGTGCACGCCGCTCCCGCTCGCGGCGGCGGCAGCGGCGGCGCGCGCCTGCCGCCCGACGCCGCGGCGCTGGCGGCCATCGCGGCCGCCCACCGCATGGCCGACGCCGCGCACCTGTTCTCGCGCAACGAGGACGCCGACGACGTGCCCACGTCGAGCCTGCGGTTCCTGCTGCTGCCCGCCCTCCGCGGGCTCGTGCTGGCAAACGCGCGCATGCCGCCCCCCCCGCCGCCGTCCTCTTCTTCCTCGTCGGCCGCCGCCGCCAACCCCATGGCCGCCCGCCAGCGCCAGGTGGCCGTGGCCGAGGCCGCCCTCACCGAGTTCCTCTCGCGCGTCGACCTGTACGGCATGTTTGGCTCGGGGCCGGTCGCGCAGGACTACCGGCGCGACGAGGAGGCGGCCGCGCACGCGCAGCGCGCCGGTAGCGGCTCGGGCGCGGGCCCGTCGGCGGCGTCGTCGGCGGCGGCGGCCCCGCCCGGCGGGGGCGGCGGCGGCGGCGGCGGCGTCTTGCCGGGACCCCCCGGGGGTGACCTGGCCGCGGCGCGCAACGCCAAGATGGCGCGGTTCCGGCGCGGGCGCGAGCTGGAGCGGCACGCGGCCTCGCTCGGCGCGGCGCGGCGCTCGGCGATGGCCTCGGCGGCCAGCGGCGGCGGCGGCGCGGGCGGCGGGCGAGGGCCACAAGGCGGCAGACAAGGCGAGGACGGCGGGCCCCGCGCCGGCGGCGCCGGCGCGGGCATGTGGGACGAGGACGACGAGCGCGGCTACTGGGCCGCGCGCGTCGAGCAGGCGGCGCTCGAGGCGCTCGAGCAGCGCGCGTCGCTGCGGCAGGAGCGCGCCCTCTTGGACCACGCGCTCTCGGCGGCGGGAGCAGGAGCGGGGGGGGCGGGGGGCGACGGCGCGCGGTCGCGGCGCGAGGGGCAGTGGCAGGAGTCGCGGCAGCGCGACCGCGAGGCGATCACGTCGAGGCTGGGGTCGATCGCGGACGCGCTCGCCGCGGGGCAGCGCCGGGGGGGCGCGGCGGGGCCGCGTGTGTCCCCCTCGGCACCGGTGGGCGGCGGCGGTGGCATGGGGTCTGCCGCCGCGCTGCCGCCGTCGGCCATCGCCGCGCTGACGCGCGGTGCCGGCGCCGCCGTCGACGGCTCCGACCGCGAGCGCCTGCGCGGCCGCGTCTTCACGCCTTACCACACCCCCTCGACCGTCACGATCGAGGAGGCCGGCGAAGAGGAGCTGCGCGAGGCGCAGGGCCGCGAGCGGCGCGCGGCTGAGGCCGAGGCGGCGCGGCGCGGCGCGGCGCGCGAGCGCGGCGCCTACTGCGACGCGGACGCCGAGGAGGACGACGACGCGGCCGTGGACAAGGCGCGCGCGTGGGACGACTGGAAGGACGCGCACCCGTTCGGCTACGGCAACAGCCAGACCAACCCGTGCCCGCCCGGCCAGATGAGGGGCGCGGCGCGGGGCGACGGCAGCGGCAAGGGCGCGCCCGGCGGCTATAAACAATATTGATTGCAAAAAGATGCGGAAAGAGAGAAAGACGGTTTTCACAATGCGCACACACCTGTGCGAGGGGTCACCTAGTGTTGCTGCCGCTGCTGCCGCTGCTGCCGTTGCTGTTGGTACATACATACGTGTGCTGATGGGTTGTTTCGGTTCCTTGCGCCCCACAGCCGCGCCCCCCGCCAGTCTGTCGTTCCTTGCGCCCCACAGCCGCGCGCCCCGCCAGTCTGTCGTTCCCCGCAAGACAGCGGGGGGGGGGGGGCGGGGGGGGGCAAAAAGCCTTTTTGAGAAAGGCCAAGGGCGCCGAGGCGCGTGGTTTGCGGGGGACCATGCGACGGCCAGCAAGGACGAGGCCAAAGAGGGGCCTCTGGGGGAGGTCGCCAAACAAAAAACGGGTGCCTTTGTTTTTCCCACGCGTTTTTTCCCACGCGTTTTTTCCCCCACGTTTTTCTTCTAGGGCCGGACGACGCTGGCGACGGCGACGGCGGCGAGGACGGCCGCGGCCGCGACCAGCGCCGCCGCGAGCGCCTCGCGCGGCGGGCACAGGACGTAGACAAGGGCCGAGGGGGGGGACCCGTGCACGGGGGCGGGGGACCTGCGCCCGTCGGCGTACGGTCGTGCGTAATATCCGCCGCCGCCGTCTCCTCCCTCTTCTCCCTCGTCGCCGTCGCCGTCGCCGTCGGTCTCGTCTTGCTCCGCGTCGTCCTCCTGGCCGCTGCCCGCCGCCGCCGCCGCCGCCGCCGCCGCCGCCATCGCGTGCCAAGGCGGCGAGGTAGTGCGCACCGGCAGCGCGGACTCCCTCGCCTGCGCGTGCACGGCCGTCAGCAGCGCGTCCACGGCCGCGGCGGCCGTGCGATGGGCGTCCCGAGCAGCAGGAGGAGGAGGAGGCAGAGGCAGAGGGTGCGGCGGCGGCGGTTGGGGCGCCGGCGCCGGCGCCGCCGCCGATCCCGTCGTCGCCTGAATCGCGGAATCGCACACCATCATCGCGCACGACGCCGACGACGCGGTTGACAGCGCGTCGGCCTTTGCGGCGGCGTCGCGCCCGGCGCGCGGGTGCTGCACGTGGTGATCTCGCTCGCACCAAGCGAGGAGCACCTCGGCCGGGCTTTGCGCCATCAGAGCGGGAGGAGCCTGTCTCGCGCGCCAACCGGTGGGTGTCGAGGGACGAATCCAAAAAGGGCTGACGGACGCGGGGCTCGTTGCTCGCGCGCCCGGTTTGTGGTCGGTCGGTTCTCTCGCTCCTTCTGGTTGTGACTCGAAGATGCGTTGACAACATCAAAACGCCGCCGGCGCCGGCGAAACCAGAAACCCCGCGACCACGGCGCGGTGGTCGCTCCGCTCCACGACCGAGCCGGGATCTGCCTCTTGCCCCGCGTCCGCCTGCACGGCGCCGTAGTAGAGCTGGCGCACGCGCAAGGGGCCGTCGCAACCGCCCTCCACCCCCCACAGCACCCGGTCCGTCCAGCTCGGCGCCCGCTTGCCGCTGAACGGCCGCGCCCCCTCCTTGCGCCGCCCCCCTGCGCGATCTGCCGCCGCCGCCGCCGCCCCCGTCGCCGCGTCGCCTAGCGCTAACAGCAGCGCTTTGCTCGAGTCCGTGCGGCGCGCGCGGGGGCGGCCCCGGCACGTCAGGATGGCCCAGAGCAAGGAGTACGGCGGCGGCGGGCAAGGCTCGCCGGCCGCTGCGGCCCGCCGCTCGAGCTTGAACGTCGGCGGGAAGGCCAGCGGCGCCTCGCGCAGCGCCGCCAGCGCCTTGCACCCGCCGCCGCGGCCCCGCTCGCGCGTGAGCTCGTCGGCGGCGCGCGCCAGGGAGGCCCAGTGCACCGCGGTCGCCCTCGACGGATGGCCCTCTGCCCCTTCGCCCCGGTCCTCTCTTGCTGTTCCTGCCGTTGCCGCCGCCGCCGCCGTCCTCGGCGGCGGCGCCGCCGCCGCCCCCTCCCTCTCCTGCTGCCGCCGCCCGCCCTCTGCCACCACCCCCCCCTCCGCCCTGTAGTTCAAGTCGCCCGCCCAGAACACGACCGCGGGCGCGAGCGCGGGCGGGCGGGGTTTGCCGGTCGCGGCGGGGGCGACGCGGCATCCGCGGCCGCGAAAGGCGCCGCGCAGAAAGGGCGGCAGGCACGCGGAGGCCGAGAAGGCGCCGCCCGCCCCAGCCGCGCGGGGCGGTAGCAGCAGCAGGGCGGCCGGTCCTTCGCCTCCTCCTTGGTCGTCCTCCTCCTCCCCCTCCTCCTCCTCCTGCCCCCTATTCTCGGCGAGCGACAGGAGGCCAAACGCCCGCGCCACCCCGCGCGCGATCCGCGCGGCGTCGGCGTTGCGCCGCGCCACGAACGCGGGGCCCTCGTGCGCGGCCAGGTGCGCGCCGACAAACACGAGCCGCGCGGCGGGCGCGCGCGCGGCCGCCGGCGCCGCGGCGTCGTCGCCGTCCGCGCCGCCCTCGCCCCAGCCGCCGCCGCCGCAGCCAAGCAGCGGCCCCCACGAGGACGTCCGCCCCGCCTTGGCGGCAGCACCGAAATACCCGCCGCCGCCACCGCCCGCCGCGCCACGTCGATCTCCGCGCCACGCCGACCCTTGCGCCGCCGCCGCCGGCAGCGCGAGCGGCGGGAGCGCCGGCCAGGGCCGCCGCGCCACGCTCAAAGCGACGGCCGCCGCGCCCTTGTTGCCGAGGACGTTGAAGAGGCCCGTGGCGACGGCGGCGGAGCGCGTGGGGGCCGCGACGCGCAGGGAGGACGCGGCGTAGGCGGCCGTGTGGGTGACCATGCCTCCGCCGCGCAGCGTGCGTCGGGCGACGACGCTGTAGGAAGGGGGCGGCAGCAGGAGGCGGGAGGGTGGGGGAGGGGTTGTCTTGGGGCGGCGGCGGGCGGCGGCGCCAAAGGGGGGCTCTCCTTGCGTCGGGCGGCCTGCAGCCTCCTCCGCCAGTGCTGCTTTTGATGCTGCTGCCGCCCCCGCCGCCTCGACCTCTTCCGCCGATGCGGCGATCGCGTGCTCCCTCAGCGACCGCAGCACGCACCGCTCCCAGCCCGCGGTCGAGCGCCCCCCCGTCTCCTGCGTGCACACGACGACCAGGTCGGGCGGTGAGGCGCGCCGGCCGGGCGACGGCGGCAGCACGCGGCGGCGCTTGTCGTCGCCGGCGTCGTCGTCGGCGCCGTCGTCGGGCGTTTGTTCTCGCGCTTCCGTCCAGTATCGTCCCGCTGATTCGCCGCCGTCGTTGTCGGTCTTGCCCAAGGCGGAGGGACGATGTTTTCGGACGCCGCCGCCCTTGCCGCCGCCCGCCCCCTCCTCGCCGCTGCTGCCGCCGCCCTCGCCGCCGCCCCCCCCCTCCTCGCCGCCGCCGCCGCCGCCCTTGCCGCCGCCCCTCCCCTCCTCGCCGCCGCCGCCGCCGCCGCCGCCGCCAAAGCCGCAGAACGCCCGCGGCAGCAGCTCGCCCGCGCGGGGGCACAGGCCCGCGGCGTTGAAGGTGGCGATGTGGACGCGGATCGGCAGCGGAAGCGGAGGCGGAGGGGGCGGCGACGGCGGCGGGTCGACTGTCTTGAGGCAGCGCGGGGTGGCGCGCGGCGAGCAGGGGCCCGGAGACGGAGGGGGCAACGGGGACGTGGGGCGGCCCGGCGCGGGGGCGACGCGCCGCGGGCGCCGGAGCAGGAGCCTCCGGAGCATTATTTTCGGGCGCGCGTGAGTCTGCGCCTCTCCAAAAAGCACGGCGCGCGCCCAGGGATTAGGTCACTGCTGCTACCATGTCGATCATGTGGGTTGCAACTCCGAAACACGTCCCCTGCCGTCCGCGCGCGCGAATTTAGGAGTTCTTTTTTTAGCGTTTTTTGGGCGCTCGAGCGCGCGGCGCGGCGCGGCGCGTTTTGAAAATACTTGACTTTTTTCAGAATCGCCTGGGAAAAGAAGAGCAGGGAGTAGAAGAAAAGAACAAAAAGCTGATCGCGTGACAGAGATTGTGAGTGTTGGTTTATTAGTCTGACGACTCAGGACGGAGGTCCCGCCGCCGACCCCAGGCACGCCTCGAGATAAGAGAGTGTGTGGCGGGCGCGCGCGGCCTGCACGGCGGCGGCGGCTGCCGCCTCGCCCACGGCGGCGGCGGCGGCAACGACGTGCGGCAGAGCGCCGCCCCGCTGCTGCTGCTGCTGCTGCTGCGTCAGCATCGGCGCAAAGGGCGCCTCGGCGTCGGCCTCGAGCGACACGCACGCGCGCCTCAGGCGCGGCACCAGCGCGGCCACCCATGCCGGGGCGGCTGGCACCGACAGGGGCGCCGCCCCGCCGCCGTCGCCGCCGCCGCCGCCGCCGCCGCCGCCGCCGCCCGCCGGCCCCGCCCGCCGCCGCTCCCGGCTCCGCAGCGAGCTGTGGACCGCGGCCAGGCCGTGCGCCAAGCGCGCCAGCTGCCGCGGCGTGCACGCGTCTGCCAGGGGCACGAGCGCGACCAGGCCGTCTTCATCCTCGCCGGAAGCCGAAACGAGGCGGCCGCAGCAGCACCACGTCGCAAAAGAATCTAGCCAGGCGGCGTTTGGGCCCAGCGCCGCTGCCGACGAAGAGGAGGCGCCGCCGCCGCCGCCGCCGCCGCCGCCGCCGACGCCCCCCCGCGACGACGCAAACGACCGCCCCGCGGCGTCGAGGCGCGCGGCGGCCGCGGCCAGCTGCTGCGCGTCGCGCGCCATCAGGCCCCCTCGCGAGGGCGCCGGCAGCAAGACGCGGCGCGGGTCGGCGCTGGCGCGCCAAAAGGCGGCCATCCAGCGCGGGGGAAGGGGCGGCTCGGGCGGCGGCGGCGGCGGCGGCAGCGGCGGCGGCGGGGCCGCGGCGAGGCGGGCGCGATGGGACGGCGGCGGCGAGCGCGAGCGCGAGCGCGATCGCGAGCGCGACCTCGAGCGGGCGCGCGGCCGCGCGCCCGGGCCGCCCGCTTGCAGCATCGCCGCGCCCGCCACGGCGGACGTCACGCGCGGAGCGAGGAGCCGCGCGCGACGCGCTGCCGCGGACGAGGGCGGGGGGGCGCTCAGGCCGCCGCCGCTCTCTGCGACGGCGGCGAGCGCGTCGGCGGCGGCCGCTAGGCCGCGCGCGCTAAAGCCGCTGAGGCCGCAGCCCGCGTTCTTCCCGCCGGCGGCGGCGGCGAGCGACAGATGCGGCTCGGCGGCGGCCAGCCATGCGCGCAGCCACGCGGAGGGAGGGGCCTGGCCCAGCCGCACGGCCGCGGCCAGCGCCACGGCCAGGTCGCGCGGCGAAGCAAAGTTGGCCGGGCCGCCGCCGCTCTGGCCGCTCTCGCCGCCGGCCGCCGCCTTCTCCGCCGCCGCCTTTTCCGCCGCCCTCTGCAGCCGCCGGCCCGTCTCGCGCCACCACGCCGCCATCCACGCGCCCTGCGGGATGTGGCGCAGCGAGGCGCACGCGGCGACGAGGTCGACCAGCTCGCGGGTGGGAAACAGGGGCAGCAGGGCGTACGCGGCGTCGAGCAGGCGGTCGAGCCAGGCGCTCACGCCCGCGGCCGTCGAGAGGGGCGAGGCTGAGGACGAGGGGCTGCCGCCGCCGCCGCCTCCCTCTGCCGCCTCTGGTCGCCGCAGCCGCAGCCGCGCCGCCGCTGTGGCCGCCATCGCGAATCCCTGCGGGCTGAGCGCGCCGTCCTCCGCGGAGCGCGCGGCGGAGCGCAGCAGGGCCGAGAGGGCCGCGCGGCGCGGGCGGTAGCGCAGCGCCCCGAGGGCCCAGAGGGCGCGTGCGGCGTCGGCGCCGTCGCCGGCGTTGGCGCCGCCGCCGCCAAACGCCGCCGCCGACGACGCCGCCGCCGCCGACGAAGCAGCAGCAGCCAGCGCCTCGAGCGCCTGGGCGGGAGGGGGCGGCGGCGGCGCGGCCTTGCCGCTGCCGCCCCTCGCACGCGCGCGCACGTGCGCCAGCGCCCAGAGGCTCAGGGAGGCGTCGTACGCGCCCCTCTTGCCGCCGCCGCGCCCGCCGCCGCCGCCGCCGCTCGCATTGTCGCCGCCGCCGCCGCCGTCATCGGCGCCGCCGGAAGGGGAAGGGGCGGCGGCGGCGATGCGCCCGACCGACCGGTCGAGCCATTCCCTCTCCCAGGCCGCGAACGCCGCCTCGGCCTCGTCGTCGCCGTCTGTTCCCTCCGCAAGCCTGGCCAGAGCCCAGCCCATGGTCGCCAGCGACTGCCCGTCTGCGCCCGGCAGCGCTGCGCGGGCCAGGGCCAGCACGGCCGGCGCCGAGCGCGCGGGCAGCGGCGACGGCGGCCGCCCTTCTTCCTCTTGCGGGCGGTGGCGGCGGCGGCTGCGGCGGCGGGACCAGGCCGTCGCCGCGGCCCACAGGAGCATGGCCAGGGCGCGCGGCGACAAGGGAGCGGCCCGAGGGTCGCTGTTGACGGCCGCCCCGATGGCCGCGGACGCGAGGTCGAGGTCTGCTGCCGATGCCGATGCTGCTGCTGCTGCTGCTGCTGCGGGTGCGGGGTCGGTCGCCGCTCCTCCTCCCCCCATCGCCGCCGCCTGGCCGTCGTCCTCCGCCTCCTCGTCCTCCTCCCCGTCGCTCTCCTGCCCGTCCGCCAGCTGCACCGCCGCCCACGCGCACGTCACTGCGCGCCAGGGGGGCATGCTCCCGTCGCGCGCCGCCCGCGCGGCCGCGCGCGCCGCGCGCGCCAGCAGGCCCCGCGGCGCCAGCGGCGTCGGCAGCGCGCCGGCCGCGCCGAGGCGGGCCAGCGACGCCAGCAGCGCCGCGAGGTGCTGCTGCTGCTGCAGCTGCTGGTGCTGGTGCTGGTGCTGCTGCTTTTGCTGGTGGTGCTGGTGCAGGGGGTGCTCGCCCCGTTGAGGAGGAGGAGGCAAGACGGTCGCCGCGGCCAGGCGCGAGAGGCGGCCCACGAGCGCTTGCTTGGCGGCGGCCTCGGCGTAAAAGTTGGTGCCGTTCTGCCCGTGGCCGTCGCCGTCGCTGTCGTCGTCGTCGCCGCCCTCATCCTCGTCCGGCCGCCCGCGTCGCTGCCGCCGCCGCCGCTCGTGCTGCTGCTGCTGCTGCTCGAGCTCGGCCAGCCGCGACAGCGCAGCGCAAACGTGGAACGCGTTCAGCCGCGACTCGCCCTCGCCGTCCACCAGAGCGCGCACGTCGCGCCAGGACGGCGCGGCGCGCAGAGACATTGTCAGTCGCGGGGCCGCGTGCTTTTCGGCCGCCCCGGCCGTCTGCCCGGTCCGGGCGGCGGCCGCAGGCGGCGGCGGCGGCGGCGGCGGCGGCGGCGGCGGCGGCGGCGGTGGCGCTTGCCGCTGCTCTTGCCGCTGGGGCGGCTCTGGCGGCGGCTCGAGGGGTGGAGCGGGCGGATGCACGAGGGCCGCGGAGCCATCGAGCAGCGCCAAGCCGTCCTCGTCCTCCTCGCCGTCGTCGTCGTCGCTGCCGCCGTCGTCCCGGCCGCCCTGCTGATGCTCCTCCTCCGGCCCGTCTCTGCTGTCGTCGCCGGCGGCGGCGATTGCAGGCGCCTTTGCTGCCGCCGCCCCCGGCCGCCCCCGGCCCTGCCGCAAGCGCCGCAGCCGCATCGCCGTCCTCCTGCGCCGCTCTTGCGCGCGCCGCAGGCGGTCCAGCACCGCCTGCAGCCCGGCGTCCTCCTCCTCCGCCTCGTCGTCGTCGTCGTCCTCCTCGCCGTCGTCGTCCTCGCCGTCGTCGTCTTCGCCGCCGCCGCCAACCGGGAATGCCAATTGGTCGGCGGGGAGCAGCACGGCGCCGTCGCCGGTGGTGGTCGCGGTCGCTGTCACCGCTGCTGCTGCGCCGTGCTTGCCGAGTCCGCCCTGGCTGCGCCACGCCCCGGCCGCCAGATGATGCGGCAGAAATAGGGGGCGGCGCAGGAGCGGCAACGGCAACGGCGACGGCGAGGGCGAGGCGGCGGCGGCGGCGACGACGCGCCGCCGCTTGAGGCCGCCTGCGCGCGCCGAGCCGGCCTCTTGGCGCAAGCGCGGGCACCGCACCAGGGCACCCTCACGCGCGAGCATCACGCCGTGGTCCTACACGTCCTCCTGTCGCGCGCGCGCCGCCCTCAGGCCCTCCTCCTGTCGTACGGCATTCCCTTTTTCTCCGACACGCCGCCGCAGGCGGCCGAGTCCGAACGAGTGGCTATCTGCGGGAGTTGCCAAGGGGACGAACAATGTAGTGGCGCGATTATCTTTGTGAAATGAGACTGCAGTTCTGGTCGTTGTTCTCTCTTTGGCAATGGAAGGAGACGCGGCCGCTCGCCGTCGCCTCAACGTTGCCGTCGAGCGCGCTGCCTCGCCCTCGCTTCTGCTCCGGCCGCCTCCCCAAAGAGACGCAACAACATGAAGAAACTGCGCGCGCACGCATGAGCTAATTTACATCCAAGTCAAGCAAGTCTCACAGGTACAGCGACGGCGCCGACACCACCCCCCGCCTCACCCGCGCCCCCGCCGCGTCAAACGTGTCCGCCAGCCCCGTCTCCCCGACCGCCCGCAGCGCGGCAGCCGCCTGCCGCGTGACTTCCTCGAGCCGCCTCAGCGCCCGCACCAGCGCGCCCGCGTAGGTGCCCGGCGGCGCGGCGCCGAGCGCCTCGGCAAAGCTGGCGCCGCGGGCCCACAGGGCGACCGAGGGCATCAGCTCGGGGCGGAAGCGCTCGACGTAGGCCTCGACGTCCTTCGGGGTGCCGGGCGGGGGCAAAGGGGGCGAGAGGGCCGAGAGCGCGGCGGCCGACGACGGGTCCTCGGCGGCGGCGGCGGCGGCCGAGGCGGCGGTTTGGCCGCCGCCGCCAACGCCATCGTCCTGCGCCGCCGCCGCCGCCGTCGGGTTGTGGCCCGGCAGCAGCGGCACGCGGCACTCGGCGGCGACGCGGCCGACGCGCCGCGCCGCGTCCTTGACCGCCGCGTGCGCCCGGCGCAGGTCCTCGGGCAGCACCAGGCGCCCGGGCCCCCCGCCCTTGCCAGCGCGCTTGCCCGCGCCGCCGCTGCCGGCGGCCAGGTCGCCGGCGCCGCGGCGGCGCTTGCCGGCGCCGGCCGGCGCCTTCTCCGCCCAGACCAGGCACGAGCACAGGGCCGCGGCCTGCTCCGGGGTCAGGCCCGTGAAAGCGCCGCCAAAGAGGAGCTCGGTCATGACGAGCTCGTCGCACGAGGAGAGGCCCGCGGCCACGCGCCCTTTGAGGCTGGCGACGGCGCCGGCGCCACAGCCGGCGCCGCCGCTGACGGTGGGGCGGGCGGCGGCTGGGGCGTCGGCGGCGGCGGCGCCCTCGTCGTCCCGCGTTGCCCCCTCCTGCTGCTCCTCCTCCTGCGCCCCCTCGGGCGCCTCGAGGTAGCCCAGACGCAGCAGCACGCGCTGGCGCGCGCGCAGCTCCTCGTGCAGCACGGTCCCCCCCGCCGCCTGCGCCTGCAGGCGCGCGCGGTGCGCGGCGCGCCCGAGCGCCGCGCGGCACTGCGCGAGCGCCAGGCGCGCGCGGAGCGAGGCGGCGGCGGCCAGCGCCGGCACGGGCAGCGGGATGGGGGCGGCGGCGGCGGCGGTGCCGTCGTCGTCGTCTCCCTCCGCGCCCGCGAGGGCGGCCGCCTCCTCCTCTTTTGGGGCTTCTGCCTGGACGGCGACGGGCGTCGAGGGTGCGGCTGGCTTGGCTTTGGCGCGCGCCTTGCCAGAGGAGGAGGAGGGGGCCGCCGCCCGCGCCCGCGCCGCCTCTGCCGCCGCCGCCGCCTCCTCCTGGCGCCGCCGCTGCCGGGCGAGCGCGGCGGCCGCGGCCGCGGCGGCGCGCGCGAGGGGGTGCTGCGCCAGGCGCGCCTCGAGCGCGGCGATGCGCGCCTGCAGCTTGGCCGCCGCCTTGCCCGCGCCGAGGTCGCGCTCCGCGTCGAGCAGCGGCAGCGCGGGCGCGGGCTTGGCGCTGGGGCCGGGAGCTGCGGCAGCGGCGGCATCAGCAGCACCGCCAGCGGCGCCCGCGCCAAACGCAGCGGCCGCGCCGCCCGCGTGGCGCCGCAGCACCTCAGTGGCCACCGCGAGGCCCTGGGCGCGCGACTCGGGCGTGCGCAGCTCGGCGAGCGCGCGCAGGCGGGCGGCGGACAAGCGGTCGATCGCGGAGAGGGGCACGCGCAGGACGACCGGCACGCCGCCGGCGCGGCCGGGGGGCCACAGCTGCGGCGGGCCCGCGGCGGCGGCGGCGGCCGTGGTGGCGGCCGCGGTCCGCGCGTCCTCGCGCTGCTGCTGCTTGCCGCTGCCCGCGCCGCTCGTGCCGGACGCGCGCATGGCCGCGTCCGCCGAGGGTCCGGGCGCGCAGTTGACGAGCACGTCGACAAAGTGCGACGGGGAAGAAGAGGAAGAGGGGGCGCTTGCGTCGCCGCCGGCTGCTGCTGCTTCTGCTGCTGCTGCTGCTGCTGCCGCCGCCTTGCCGCCGCCGCCCTCGTCGTCGTCGCTGCTGCTGTCGCCGGCTGCGTTCGCCGCCGCCGCCGCTTTGCCCCTGGCCGCCGCCTGGAACCCGACCACCACGCCCCACGCCCCGCCGTCCACGTCCTGCGCCAGCTGCTCGGCGCCGCCGCCCATCGCTACGGCCGCGCCCACGGCCGCGCCCGCCGACGCGCCGGCCGCCGCCAGCGTCGCCGACAGCACGGACACCGCGGCCTCCTCGAGCGAGTCGCGCTGCGCGGCGGCGCGGCGGCCCGCGAGGTCGGCCGCCAGGCAGACGGCCAAGGAGACGGCCGCGGCGCCGCCGCCGGGGACGAAAGGCGGCGTCTTTGGCGTCGCTGCCGCCGCCGTCTTTTTTGCGGCGGCGGCGCCGGCGGCCGCGCCCCCTCCTCCTCCTCCTCCCCTGGCCTGCTTTAGGGCGTCCGCCGCCGCCTGGGGCGCGGGGGCGGGCACCAGGTCCGGGGCCACGGGCGCGGCGCTACCGTCGCCACCGCCAAAGCTGCCGCCGAGCACCAGCCGCGCGAGGCGGCCGGGCTGCATGAAGCGGGCGGCGCTGCCGCCGCCGCCCGCTCCTGCTGCGCCGCCGCCGCCGCCGCCGCCGCCCGCTCCTGCTGCTGCGCCGCCGCCGCCGCCGCCGCCAGAGGCCCGGGCCGCCGCGGCCGCCTGCGCCTCGCGTAGTGCCGCGCGCGCGGCTGCCAGCTCGGCCAGCACGCCGACAAAGTCGTCCTCCTGGGCCTCGCACGACGCCGAGTCAAGGGGGCCAAGGAGCCCCTCCTCGCCGCCCTCCCCGCCCCCGCCCGCCGTCCCTTCCGCCGCGCTCGCGCTCGCGCCCGCCGCGGCCACCCGCCTCGCCGCCGCCGCCACCGCCCCCCGCGCCCTCTCGAGCGCCTCCGCCCGCGCCGCCAGCCTCGGCGCCGCCCGCTGGGCCTGGAACTGCCGGAAGCTCGCCCGCAGCAGGGCCTCGGGCCGCGCCCCCGCGCCCTCGGCGCGCGCCAGGCTCAGCAGCATGGCGTAACGGAGGTGGAACGCGGACACCAGCGGGTCCGGCAGTCCCCGCAGCATCTCGCGCGCGGCCGACGGCTCCATCTTCTCGTCCAGCAGCATGACCACCACGCCGCGGTCGTCCTTCCCGCGCCGCCCGGCCCGACCCGCCATCTGGATGTACTCGCCCGAGCGCAGCCACCGGAACCCCGCGCCGTCAAACTTGCGGGCGCGCGCAAAGACGACGGTTTTTGCCGGCATGTTCAGTCCCGTGGAAAACGTCTCTGTGGCGAAGAGAACTTTCAGCAGGCCCTCGCCGAAGAGGAGCTCGACGGCCTCTTTCAGCACGGGCAGCAGGCCCGAGTGGTGCACGCCAACGCCGCGGCGCAGCAGCGGCAGCAGGGCGCGCGCCTGCGGCAGCGCGCGGTCCTGCTCGGAGAGCGAGGCCAAGGCGCCGGCGACGACGGCGTCGACGAGCGCCGGCTCGCCCTCCTCGGACAGGTCGAGCGCCTCGCACCCGCGGGCCAAGGCCTCGCACTCGGCCTTGCTGAAGGCGAATACGATCAGAGGGTCGTAGTTGCGGTCGTACAGGGTCTTGACGAGGCGGTGGACGTCGGCGGCGGTCTGGCCGCGGGCGCCGCCGGCGGCGGCCTGGCCGCCGCTGCCCGTGGCCGCGGCCGAGGCGCCGGCGACGGTGCCGCCGCCGCCCGCGCCGCCCAACGCCGAGGTGAACGACGAGACCGGCGCCAGCACCAGCTGCGCGCCCGCGCCCGCGGCCGCCGACACCCCGCCCGAGCGCGGGCGCGTGGCGGCGGCGGCAGACGCGAGCGCGGCGTTGTCGGGCCCGCTGGCGCCGCCGGGGCGCCCGCCGCCGCCGCCGCCGCCGCTGCGCCGCGCCGAGGCGGCGTCGTCGAGCGCGGCGACGGCGCGGCGAAAGTTGTCCTCGCGAAAGGCGCCGCGGTCGTCCACGACCAGGTAGAGGCCGTCGGCACCTGTGTGTGTAATAGCGTGGGGTGTCGCGTTGGTCACGGGTTGATTGAGGGATTGAGTGAGCGAAAGAAAGAAGCGCAAGCGCGCGAGCGGCGGGCCCCGCCTCTCTTTTGCGCGCGCGCGCCGCGGGACAAAAAAGAAAAGAAGGAATGACGCCCGAAACACCAAAAAACACCAAGCCTCTTCTCCCTCACCCGAGGGCAGCAGAAAGTGCTGCAAGGGGGTAGGCCGGTAGTCCGTGTACACCACGTGGCACGGCCGCGCGTGCGCCGCCGCCACCCACGCCGCAAACTCGGCCGCGTTTGGCAGCGTGGCCGACAAAAAGGCCAGCGCGCAGCCGGGCGGCGCCATGGCGATGGTCTCCTCCCACGCGACGCCGCGCTCGGGGTCGCGCAGGTAGTGGACCTCGTCGTACACGATCGCGCGCGCCTCGCGCACCGCCTCGCCGCCCGCGTAGAGCATCGAGCGCAGGATCTCGGTCGTCATCACCAGGCACGAGGCGGACGGGTCGATCTGCGCGTCGCCCGTCATCAGCCCCACGTCGCCGAACAGGGCCTTGAGCTCGCGATATTTCTGGTTGCTCAGAGCCTTTAGCGGACTGGTGTAGATGCACCGCGCGCCGTCCCGCAGGGCCATCGCGAAGGCGTACTCGGCGACGACGGTCTTGCCGGCGCTGGTGTGGGCGGCGACGAGGACGTCGTGCCCTGCCTCGAGGCAGTCGACGGCGACCTGCTGGAATGGGTCGAGGGCGAAGGGAAAGGCGCGGGCGGGCGGGCCAGGGCGGCCGGGCGGCGGCAGCGGGCTCCTCGCGTCGGCCTCGACGGCGGAAACGGCGTCGCCGCCGCGCGGCGCGGCGCCGGGCGGCGGCCACAGGACCTCGTGCGTGCACGACTTTTTGCCGTCGGCGCTCTCGACCAGGTTGATGATGGCGGCCTGCTCCGCGCCCGCGGGGGCGTAGGCCTGGCTGGAGGCCGGGCGGGCCTGCGGCGTGGTGCGCAGGCGAGGAGGGGCTCGGGCGCCGGCGGCATCGCTGCCGTTGCCGTCGGGGGCGGGCGCGGGGGCGTCGGCGTCGGCGTCTGCATTCTCGTCGCCGCCGCCGCCGGCAACCCCTTGGCCCGGGCGCGCGCGCTTGGGCATTGGTTGGCTGAGGACTTTGCAGGTTGGCGCTGGGCGCAGGCTGTCGTGGCGGATGGGGACCGGGCCTGATTCGGTCCGAGAGGGCGAGCGCCGCGATCGGACCAGGAAGGCGGCGCAGGGGGCTCTCCTGCGAGAGAGTGCGACTCGCGCGCAATTTTTTGTGGGTGGGGAGCGTTCGTAGTGAGGTGATTGCGTGCGTGTGTATGTGTTCTGGGGGTCGAGCGATTGTCAATGATTGTTATCCTTCAGACGACGACGAAATCGCGTCGTCGGCAAAAGAAGGCGCGCGCCTGTCGGCAGCGGCGAGACGGCGAGCAAAGCGAGAGACGGGCGCCTCGGGAGAGCCAGCGCGAGCGCGCTTCATCTTTTCCAAATCCTAATTTCCTCTCCTACGCCCCCTCCTCCGGGTCCTCCGCCTCGGCCTTCCCGTACCACCAGTAGATCACCACCGCGACCGCCGCAACGGCGAGAAAGGGCGCAAACTGCGTCGGCAGCAGCCCGCCCCCGCCCGCCGCAGGTCGCCCGCCCGCCTGCACCCCCTGCCGCCACCAGACGGCCAGCCCCCACCCCGCGCCCGCGGCCGCGGGGCCCAGCCCGCGCGCCAGGCTCGCCAGCGTCTGCCCCACGCCGTTGATGCCGCCGAGCCCGCCCGCGCGCCGCCCCGCCACGTTGACGCGGATCATGGCGCCCGTGAAGGCGGCGGCCTGCGCGGCGGCCTTGACGCACATGAGCGCGAGCCACAGGGCGAGGGCGGCCGGCGGCAGCAGCAGTGACTGCGGCTGAGACGGCGGGTCCCGCGCCTGTTGCGCGTCTGTCGCCCCGCCGCCAGTGTCCACAAAGAGCGACGGGAGCGGCATGAGCGCCGCCACGGCCGCGCCGAGCGCGGCGCCGCAGCGGAGCAGCGGCACGGTCCCGAGCCTCGCGCGCAGCGGGGGGTAGCACAGCGCCGCGAAGAGGACGAGCGAGGCGCCGTTGAGCGCGAGCGGCAGCGCGAGCTGGGCCTAGGCGCGCGCCAGGCCGCCAGAGCTCAAGGGAGAGCTGGCCCACAGCGGCACCAATTCTTCCAGGGCGATGAAGTGGAGGCAGATGGCGCAGTAGCCAGCCAGGGCGTGGCGGACGTAGGGGCAGCGGTCCCAGGGGATTTTGTGGGTTTTCCCTGGCGCCTCGGCGGCGGCGGCGGCGCTAGGGAAGGGGGGCGGCGCTCCGGCGGCGGCGTCGGCCGCCGCGGACGGCGGCGGCGCCCCGAGCAGCAGCGCGTCGCCGTCCTCGTCGTCCTCGCCGCCGTCGCAACCGATGATGCCGTCTCTGCCGCCGTCGTCCTCTCCCTCCTCCGCGCTGCCGCCGCCGCCGGTGTACGGCAGGCGCTTGAACTTGCTGAAGGAGGGGGTCGGCTGGAGCTCGAGGCTCCCGCGGCCGCCGTGCCGCCGCGCCGTGTGGTTTGGCAGCGGCTGCGAAGGCGGCGGCGGCGGCGGCGGCGGCAGCCCTGCCGCGCTGCGCGGCCGCCGCTGGCAGCCCGCCGCTGTTGCCGCCGCTGCCGTTGCCGCCGTCGCCGCCGTCGCCGCCTTGCCCGCGTCGTCTGCGACGGTGACGACCACGCACAGCGCGTCCCGGACCGGCGACGGCGGCATCGGCAGGAGCGGCGATCGGTCCGACTTGCGCGCCGCCAACCCGCCTTGCCCCCTCGCCTGCTCCTCGTCCGCTCCTCCTCCTCCTCCTCCCGCCGCCCACGCCGCCGCCGCCGCCGCCCCGCCGCGCTCCAGTTCCTGCTCTTGCTCCTCCTCTCCGTCCTCCGCCGGCAGCAAGAGCCCCTCCTCGCCGAGCCCCAGCGTCTCCGGCACCCAGAACCACATCAGCATCCCGGACGCCGCGCACACTCCAGCCACGACCAGGCACGGCAGCGCGTACGGCCGGGCGTCAAACAGGCCGCCGCCGCCGCCGCCGCCGCCGCCCCACCCACCCACCCACCCACCGCCGCCGCCGCCTGGGCCGCCGCCGCCGCCCGCTCGCTCGCACCCGCCGAGCGGCGCCAGCGCGGCGCGCAGCGACGGCCGGTCGCACGGCCGCGCCAGCAGGCCCCCGGCCCCGGGGCCCAGCACGCAGCCCACCCCCCACGCCAGGCCCATGAGCGACATGACGCGCGCCTGCTCCTGCTCGTCGCCCGCGGCGGCCTCGGCGAGAGAGGTCTTCCACGCGCCGATAAAGGCGTTGAGGGCGCCGCCCGCCGCGCGCGCCAGCAAGGCGGGTCCGAGCGACCCGGCCAGCCCGAACAACGCGACTGAGACTGCCGACGCCGCCGCGCCGAGCAGGAGCACGGGCCGGCGCCCGTGCGCGTCGCTCCACCGCCCAAAAGGGATGCTGGTGACGGCTTGCGCGAGGCTATAGGCAGCCGTCAACGCTCCGGTCAGTTCTCCGACGCGCCGCTCGTCGACGGGCGGGCGGGCAGGGGCGGGGGGGATGGCGTCAGGGGCGGGGATGGCGGCGGGGCCAGCGGCGGCGTCGGCGGTGGCGGCGGCGGCCCCGGCGGGTTCTGTCGGGGACGACGACGCGCGCAGCCAGTCGCGGACCATGTAGGTGGCCAGGGTGAAGGGCAGGGTCAGCATCATGGCCTGCGCGAAATTGTTGGCGAGCAGGGCGAACGCAAAGCGGGCGGGCAGGCGGCGGCGGGGCCGGGCTCCGCTGCGGTCAAACGCTCGGCGACGCTCCGTTCCGGCGGAGGCCAGAGGCGCCGGCTCGCGCGCAACGGCCATGAGGGGGCCTCCTGCTCACTGGCGTTGGTCCGTCTTCTCGAACGACCCCCTCATCGGGATTTCGCTGGTTCTGGACGCGGGCGCGTGCAAGACTCTTGCCTCCTGCTGCAAGCTCCCTCCTGCTGGAGGGACTTGGGCGTTTGTGGGAGAGGGAGGAGGAGGAGGAGGAGGAGGAGGGACGGAAGGGAGAGCCTCTCAATGTTTTTTTTATGTTTCGACGGGACCTCGTTGCGAGTGTGCGAGCGCGTGGATTTGGTTGCAAGTGTGGAGGTGGGGTTATGAAACGCGCAGAGGGCGCGATGATTGGTCGTCTTTGGGTGTGAGGTGGGTCGATCATAGGGGGGGGGGTCGCGAGATGATCGAAGAAGCGGGCGGCCGTCGGCGACGACGAGGCTCGCCCTTCCCCGCCCCCTCTCTCAAAAAAGGGGGGGCGATCATTCGTCCTCATTCATCCTCACAGCGCCGCCCACGCCTCGGCCAGCTGCTCGGCCCGCTCCCGCCCCTTCATCTCCGCCCGCTCCGCCGCCCGCTCCGCCGCCGCGTGCAGCCCCGCCAGCATGCGCGCCGCGCGCGCCGCCGTCGGCCGCTCCTCGGGCGCGTCGGCGCAGCAGAGCAGCGCCGCCCGCAGCAGCCTCTCGCCCGCGCCGGCGTCCCACGACCCCGCGCGCGCGTCGAGCAGGCCTGCGAGGCCCTGCTGCTGCTGCTGCTGCTGGTGATGCTGCTGCTGCTGCTGATCATGATGATTGGACTGCTGCTGCTGCTGCCGAGAGGATCCCCCCTCGAAAGGGGCCGCCGCCCCCGCCACCCCCGCCGCCGCCAGCCGCGCCCGCAGCGGCAGCTCGTGCACGCGCTCTAAGCAGCCCGTCGCCAGCTGCAGCAGCGTGACGCCGAGCGCAAAGACGTCGGCGGCGCGGCCGACGGAGCCCCTCGCGCGCGCCTCGGGCGGCAGGTAGGCCCAGTCGCCGCGCACCTCCCCCTCGCCCTCGCCGCCGCCGCCGCCGACGCCGCCGCCGCCGCCGCCGCCGCTCGGCTGCTCTCCCGTGCCGCCGCCAAAGCCATCCCGACCGTTCGTCGCCGCCGCCACCGCCGCCGCCCCCTCGCCCCCGAACCGATGCAACGCCGGCGAGGGCGGCGGGCGCTCCTCGCGCGCCAGGCCCACGTCCGCCAGCTTGGCCGTGACCCCCCCGCCGGCCGCCCCGCCGCCGCCCGCGCCACCCCCCGCGCCGCCTGCGGCCGCGCCGCCTCCGCCGCCGGCCGCCCGCGCCGCGTCCGGGAGCAGCAGCAGGATGTTGGCCGGCTTGACGTCGCCGTGCACGACGGCGCGCGGCCGGCACGCGTGCAGGGCGGCGACGGCGGCGGCGGCCTGGGCGGCGATGGCGAGGCGGGCGCGCCAGGTGAGCGCCGGGGCGGCGGAGGAGGAGGAGGCGCCGCCGGGGGCTCGCCGCAGGGCGTCGTCGAGCGAGCCGCCCGCGCACAGCTCGTACACGAGGCAGCGCTCGCCGACTTCATTGTCGCCGCCGCCGCCCGCCGCTGACAATGAGGGTCTTGCGTGAGGCGGGGGGTGATTTTGGGCGCCGTTTGCGCCGCCGCCGCGGCTCTCTGAGGGCGGCGGAGGCGGCGCGCCGCCGTCGGCGGCAGTCGTTGTCGGGTCGCACCACCCGACCAGGCGCACCAGGTTGGGATGCTGGAGCCTCCTGAGGAGCGCCACCTCATTGTCAAACTCGGCGCCGCCCTGCCGCCCGTGGGCGCCGAGCGGTTGGGGCGGGGGCTGGCCGCCGCTGCCGCCGCCGCCGCCGCCGCCGCCGCCGCCGCCCGCCTCGGCGCCGGTGCCGCCGCTCGCCGCCGCGCCTGCGCCCGCCACCGGCGCCTGCCTCTTGATGGCGACCGGCAGGACGCTGCCGTCACTCAGGGCGAGGACGCCGCGGTAGACCTTGCCGAAGCCGCCCTCGCCGACGACGGCCAGCGGGTGCCAGTTTGCGGCCGCGGCGCAAAGGGCCGCATAGGGGAGGGGCCGCGGCGTGAGCGGGGGCGGCGCGAGCGCGAGCGACGACGGTGCGCGCGTTGCCATCTCCTCCGCTCGGGGCCCGCTGCTGCTGCGCCCTTGCCTCCCCGGTCCCCGCAGGGATGTCGGGGTCGCGACCTGTTCTCAATGTGGATTACTAATACTGGCGTCTTTGTTCGCGACGCGACCGCGGCTCAGGAGGAGAAAACCAGAAGGTGCGGTAAAGGAGGGAAACGGGGTGGGTGGGTGAATAATTGCAGGCACGCCGAGCCGCGGCCAGGGGTCGTCCGTTGGTTATGCGTACGTCGACGTGAAAGAGCGAGTCGGGGTCGCGCAGGGCAACTAAAGTAAAGAGGTGGGGAGGAGAGAGGGTGCGCTCGTTGATCAAGGCGCCCACGTGGCCGCCGCTGCCGCATCGCATGGCGTCGTCGTGAAGTCTTGAGTCTGGCGATCGCGCGTGCGTCCCGCTCCCCAGCAAGCTCCCAATACAACGTTGCCGCCCGTTCCTCTCTTCTCCTCCTGCAACAACACCAACACCAACATCAAGAACCAAGCACAACAACAGCCCAGTTTCCAGTGCCCCCTAGAGGGTGTTTGCCGATCGCGACATCTCTTCTTCCCACGCATCGCGCAACACACACCTTGAGGAGCGCGCCCTCGCCTCCTCTCTTGCAGGCGCGACGCCCGCTTGTGGACGTCTCCCTTTTCTTTGCAAGGAAGACGGGAGCAAAAAGAGAGAGCTCCCTTTCTGCTGATCGCCCATCCAACCAAAAAAGCCTGCCAAGATGCCGCCCAAGGCCGCGGAGAAGCAGAAGAAGGCGGTGGACAAGGCCAAGTCGGCGTCCAAGCAAAAGGTCAGGAGTAGAAGCGCGTGCGGGAGAGTCGTTCCTCGCCCCGGCGTCGTCCGCGTCAGCTCGGTTTCGCTCGGTTTCGCTCACTCGTCCTCTTGCCGCCGTCGCCGCTAATGCAACCCCCCCAAATAACCCCCAACAAACCACAGGCCGCCGAGGACAAGACCTTCGGCCTCAAGAACAAGAACAAGTCCGCCAAGGTCGCCAAATTCGTGCAGAACGTCGCCGCCGGCGCCGCCGTGCCTTCCAAGGAGAAGCGCCTGCAGGAGCAGGCCAACGAGGCGAAAAAGGCCAAGAAGGCCGCCGACGAGCAGGCCAAGAAGGAGCTCGCCGAGCTGTTCGCCGTCACCGTCAAGCAGCCCAAGGTCCCCCCAGGCGTCGACCCCAAGTCGATCGTGTGCGAGTTCTTCCGCGTCGGACAGTGCACGAAAGGCGCAAAGTGCAAGTTCTCGCACGACCTCGAGGTGGAGCGCAAGACGCAGAAGATCGACCTGTTCTCCGACCGCCGCACCGGGGAGGGCGGGGAGGGAGAAGAGGGGGAGGACGGGGGCATGGAGGACTGGGACCAGGAGACGCTCGAGCGCGTGGTGCGCGAGAAGGCCGAGCGCGAGGGCGGCGACGCCGGCGGCGCCAACAACAGCAACACGGCGACGGGCATCGTCTGCCGCTTCTTCCTCGACGCCGTCGAGCGCCGCCAGTACGGCTGGTTCTGGCGCTGCCCCAACGGCAAGGAGTGCAAGTACCGGCACGCCCTGCCCCCCGGCTACGTCCTGCGGTCGCAGATCAAGGAGCTGCTCGACCAGGAGGCGGCCGACCGCAAGGGCTACGACGTGACGGAAGACATTGAAAAGGCTCGGGCGGCGGTGACGGCGCGCACGCCGCTGACCGAAAGCGTGTTTTCTTCGTGGCACCACGCGCGGCTGGAGGCGCGGCGCGCCGAGCGCGAGGGGGTCGAGGCCGAGCGGCGCCGCCGCGGCGTGCTCAACGGGCGCGAGATCTTTTTGCAGGAGGGTTTCATCGCGACGGACGACGCCGGCGCGAGCGGCGCCGACGACTTCGCGCGCGAGGACGACGAGGAGCGGCTGATCGCCGAGATGTTCGAGCGGGCCGAGGCGCGGCGGCGGGCGGCGGTGGCGGCAGGGGGGGCGGCGGGTGCGGGGGCGGAAGGGGCGGACGGGGCGGGCGGGGAGAGGGGGGCGGCGGCGGGCGGAGCAGCAGCGGCGGCAGCAGCAGCGGCAGCGGCGGCGGCGGGGCCGTCGTCGGCGCCGATTGCAGAGGAGGAGGAGGCGATGGCGATGGCGATGGCGATGGCGAGCGACGGCGACGAGGACGACGACGACGACGCCGCCGCCGACGACGACGACGACGACAGCGACGAGATGGACGACGAGGCGCTCGCGGCGCTGGAGGCCAAGCTGCAGGCGAGCAAGGTGTGACCGGTTCAGGTATTGTGGCCTCCATCCTCCTTCGCGAAAAAAAAAAAAAAAAGCATCTCTCCCGCGCCCTGGGCGTTCCCGCCGGCCCGTCGTTGCCGCCGCTCCCGCCTCCGTCTCTCTCTCTCTCTTGACGCGCGGCGCGCGCCGGCTCTTTCAACGAGAATCCGCTTCTCATCATCAAAGACTCGCGCGCTACACAGCACAAACCACCAGGACGCCGACACCCTTTGTGCGACGCAACGCGGCTCACTGTTCGAGTGACGACACGAGCGAGCGAGCAGAAAACTTCCGACCCGCGCATTGATACATCAGGCGCGCGCGCGCAGCCGTTTCCAACCACACGACACGATGCGCCCTGCCTCCGCGCCGCCCGCGCGCCTCACGGCGAAGAACGTCTATCGCCGCCGCCGCCGCCGCGCGCCGGCCGGCCCGGTCGCCGCGGTGTCCCTCGTCGCCGCGCTCGCCGCCCTCGCCGCCCTCCTCGCCCTCCCCGCCCCCGCCCTTGCCAGCATCTTTTCGCGCAGCAGCGGCGGCGGCAGCTACCGCACCTCCTCCTCGTCTCCCTCGTACAGGCCCGTCAGCAGCGGCTACGGCTACAAGCCCACGTACGGCCCCGGAGGCGGCGGCACCCCCTCGTTCTCCGCCCCAAGGCCGGGTTCCGCGGCGCCCTTTGGCCGCGCCGCCGCGGCGCCGCCGTCCAACTTTGGCAGCTCGTTCCTCGGCGGGCGCCCGGGCGCCGCCGCCGGCGCCGGCGTGGGGGCAGGCGCGCTGGGCGGGGCCGCGGCCGCGTCCGCGTTCAAGCCGTCGCGCCCGTCCAAGGCGACCTCGCTGGCCGTGCCCCTGGCCCTCGGCGCCGGCGCGGGCGTGCTCGCCTCTTCCGCCTTCCGGAGCGGCCAGCGCTCGTGCGGCGACGGGCGCACCGAGTGCTTTGGCGCCGGGTGCGACCAGGCGCGCAGGCAGTGCCCCGGCGCGCAGCAGTACCGGCTGCGGCGCGTGCGGTGCCCGTCGCCCGAGTTCCGCGAGTGCTGGGCGGCGGGCGGCGGCGAGCTGTTCGCCGACGGGCGCCTCGACGCGAGCGAGAGCCCCGCCTTCCTGTGCATGGGCCCCGCGCGCCCGCGCTCCGCCGGCGACGTGGTCGCCAGCTGCTTCGACTACTCGCAGGGCGGCTTGGCGGGCGGCAACAGCGCGAGCGTCAAAAACGGCGGCCCGGCGGGCGCGGCCAACGGGCCCCTGGGCGCCGACGACGGCCTGACGGCGGAGCAGCTGCTCAGCGGGGACCCGGCGCTGCCGTCGACGCGGGCGATCGCGGCGTCGGCGTCGTCGGCCGGCGCGCCGAGGGGCGGGGCGGCCGGGGCGGTGGCGGCCGGCGGGGCGGTGGCCGCCATGTTGTTGCTCGCGATGGCGTGAGGAGGAAGCGGAGGAGGGCGGGCGAAAGGTCGACGACGACGACGACGCCGGCGGCGTGCCCACCGTTCGCGTCGCTCTCTTTTCCTGACGAGTCGTCAGTGACGACCCCTTCTTTGACGAAGTCGACTCCTGGACCACATCTAGCACAAACGTTTACGCAACCAATTGACCATTCACGCAATCACAACAAAAAGGACCGTCGCACGCAACAAAACAGAACGCGAGAGCGTCACGCAAAACACACCTCGCCACACAGCTTCTTTGGACTCGCAAAACACACAGCTTCTTTGGACTCGCAAAGAGAAAAGAGAGACCCGCCCACCACTAACAAACCGCGCGACGACGCCAGCAAGAATGCCCCGGCGCGGCACACGCGCCGCAGCCTCCCAGAGCGCGCGCTCCCCGCCCGCCGCCACCGCCGCCCTGCTCCTGCTGCTGGGGTCGCTCCTTTTGACAGCGCCCGGCGCGCATGCGCGCCGCGGCGGCGGCGGCTTTGGCGGGTTCTCGCGCGCGTCATCGGCGCCCGTCAGCGGCGGGTACGGCTACCGTCCCACGTTCACGCCGGCCCGGACGCCAACCGCGTCCACCTCCTCCTCCGCGAGCCGGCCGATGGGTGGCGTTGGCACGACGGCCGCGATCGGCGGCTCGGCCGGCGCCGCGTCGGCGCTCGCGCGCCGCCGCTCCTCCCCCATGATCGTGCCATTCGCGCTCGGCGCGGGCGGCGGCCTGCTGGTCGCGTCGGCGCTGCGCAACGGGCAGCGGTGTGGCGACGGCCGGCTCGAGTGCTACCGCGAGGCGTGCGCGCAGGCGCAGGCCGCGTGCGCCCCGGCCGCCGGGCAGCCGCTCGTGCGCGCGCGCTGCCCGCCGCTGAGCCCCTGGGCAGAGTGTTGGCAGGCCGGCGGCGGCGGCTTTGGCGGTCTCGAGGAGAGCCTGCTAATCAACGGCACCGCGCGAAACGAGACCGCGGCAAACGACGCCACCGCGGCAAACGACGCCGCGGGCGGGTCGCAGCAGCCCGACTTTTTGTGCAACGGCAAGGCCAACCCGTCGGGCCCGAGCGACGCCGAGGCGGCGTGCCTAGAGCCGGACGAGTCTGGCGGCGGCGGCGGCTCGGGCGCGCGCAACGGCGCCGGGGGGGGCCGGACAGGGGGGGGCGCTGGCGGCGGCCCGGCGGCCTGGCTGCTGGCCGTGTCTGCGGCGGCGGCTGTGGGCGCGGCGATGGGGGCCGGCGGGCTGGCTTAGAGACTGTGTGGCACGGGAAAACCCCAAGTTGGTTTTTGACGTTTTGTTTTGCGTTGTCGTCGAGTGTGTCGTTCCACGGGCCCCGCTTTGCCGTTGTCGCCGCCGCCCCCTCTTCTTCAAAAAGCGCGCCGCCACGATCGCATCTCATTCCCACGCATTGCAAATCCCACAACCCGCTGCCTCTTCAACCTCCCTAACGTACTTTGTCTGTCTCGCTGTCCCACCGCGCACCGCACACCGGCGAACTTCCCCCTTGGGCGCCACCTTGTGTTCTCGCGCCCGCGCCACTCTCATTGCGCGCTGATCTCGACGCACAGAGCATTATGGCCGCGGCCACGCGCGGGTCTTGAGCCCGTCGCGGCGCCTCCATCATGCCCAGAGAGGAAAAACGCTGCTCTCCCCCTGCGCGCCCATTCGCCGCCCGCCCCGAACGCGGCGCAGAGACAAGACCTGACCTGACGATGGCGCGCGCGACGACCCCGATGCCGCGCCGCCGCGCCCAGCGACCACGGCCGCCCGCGCCGCCGCCGCTGCTCCTCCTGACGTGCCTGCTCCATGTCATCGTCGTCGTCGCCGGCGCCCGCATCAGCGCCGGCGACGACGCCCCGGTCGCGGCGGAGCGCGCCCGGCCGCCGCCGCCGCCGCCGCCTTTCCGCCGCCGACCCCCTCCCTACGCCGGATTCGGCTGCCACCGCGGCGACGCCGTGCTCGAGCTCGTCGGCAGGCGCGGCGCGTCCGGGTGCGACAGCCACCCCCTGGCCCCCCACCTCGACCCGGACGGGCGCATGCGCCTGCTGGCGCTCAAGGTGCGGCGCTGCCGCGCGACGGCCTGGCCGATCGAGGACGGGCGGGCGGGCGGCGGCGGGTCGGGCGGGTCTGGCGGGCCTGGCGGCGGCGCTGGCGCCGGCCCCGCCCCCCCGCCCCTGGTGATCGAGGCCGAGGTGCTCGAGGCCAACTTTGCGGACGGCACGATCGACGCGACGCCGCCGGACGACGACGACAGCGACGGCGGCCAGGAGGCGGGCGGTCGGGCGGGCGGAGGGGCGTCGGGCGCCCAGAGCAGCGGCAGCAGCAGCGTCAGCATTAGCAGCAGCGGCGGCGGCAGTAGCATCAGCGCCGGCAGCTTCGGACCCCGGCGGGTGCTCCTCGCCGCCGCCCCCGCGCCTGCAGCAGCAGCAGCAGCAGCAAGAGCAGCAACAGCAGCCGCCGCTGCAGCTCCCGTGCCCCCGCCCGAGTTTGGCGGCGCGGCGGCGGCTGCGGCGGCGGCTGCGGCAAACAAAACATCAGACCGCCCGCGGCGCAGAAAGAGGAGGAAGACGCACGCCGTGCGCCTGGCCTACGACGAGCGCGAGGGCTTGATGGAGGTCGAGCTGCTGCACCGGGCAGTCCTGTCGGCGGGGGGAGGGGGCGGCAGCAGCGGCGGCAGCGGCGGCGGCAGCGGCAGCGAGAGCGGCGGCGACGACGACGGCGGCGGCGGCGGCGGCGACCGCGGCCGGCCAGAGCGCCCGGAGCTGGCGCCGCGCTGCCGCCTCATCTACGCGGCACGCACTCCGGACGGCGGGCGGTCGTGGGGCCCGTCGGACTGGCCCCCGCCGCGCCCCCCCTCGGACGACGAGGGAGAGGGCGAAGGCGGGGGCGAGGGCGGGGGCGCGCGGCGGCGGCGGCGCGGGCTGCTGCCGGCGCTGCTCGCGGCGGCGCTGCCCGTTGCCGCGCTGCTGGCCGTGCCCCTGGCGCTGGCGCTTGCCGCGTCGGCCGCGCTGCCCTCGCTCGCGGACGGCGGCGGCGGCCCCACGCAGCCCGGGTCGCCCCCGCTTCCGGTCGGAGGGCGACGCAAGGCGGCCGCGGCCGCGGCCGCGCGCCTGGGCCGCCCGCCCGCGCCCGACGCCGGCGCGGCGGCCGTCCCTGCGCCGGCGTCGCAGGCGTCGCAGGGGCCGAGCCGCGCCGCTGCGGGCGCGACCGCCTGGTGGGGCGTCGGCGGGGACGAGGCGGCCGCGGGGCTTGCCGCGCCGCTGCTGCTGCCGCCGCCGACGCCCTCTCGTGTCCTCTTTGCGGAAGAGGGGGCGGAGGAGGAGGAGGAGGAGGAGGCGTGGGGGGAGGCCTCTTCTGGCGCGCATGCCGCGCCCCCGCCGCTCCTCCTCCCGCCCGTCCTCCTCGTCCTGCCCCCGGCCGCCCCTCTGGCCCCGCCCGTGTCCCACGCGCGCCGCGTCTCGCGCCGCGCCCGCTCGCCGTCGGCCGCGGGCCCGGACGCCGCGCGCGACGCCCCCCACCACCATCACCCCCCCCAGCAGCAGCAGCAGCATGAGCAGCAGCATGAGCAGCAGCAGCAGCAGGACCCGCCGCCCGGCGCCGCGCCCCGCTCGCTGCCGCGCTCCGTCCCGCGCGCCCCGTCCTCCCGCCACGCCGCCTCGCGCCGCCGCCGCGCGCCGTCGTCGCCCGTCTTTGTCGGCCCCCGCCTGGCGCCCGAGGTCACGGGCGCGCGCAGCGAGAGCGCCGGCGGCGCGCCCATCCTGCCCGGGCTGCGGCTGGCCGCGCCCTCGTTCGCGCACCCGCCGCTGCTGCCGCCGCGCGCCGCGCGCGCGCCGTCGCTGCCGCGCGTCGAGGAGGCCGACGCCTCGTCGGACGGAGGCGGCGGCGATGGCGATGGTGGCGGCGGCGGCGAGGGGGGCGGCGGCGAGGAGGGCGACGCCCCGCGTCCGGGCGGCGGCTCTGGCTCTGGCGGCGGCGGCGCCGTGGAGCCTTCGTCCTGGCTGCTCCTCGGCAGCCCCTCAAACCCCGGGTCAGCCCCTCGTTGATTTGTTCTTAGCGTCTTCGTGTTTCGTTTGGTTCGTTTGTTTTGTTGGTTTTGTTTTGCTTTTTCGGTTCCGGGAAAAGAAAAGAAAAGAAAAGAAAAGAGGCGCGCCCAGGGTCGCCGCGGCCCTTTTTTTCTCTCCCTCCCATTTTGGTCGCCCCTTTCCTTCTTCTTTCGTCCGCCAGCCGCCTGCCCTTTGCAATCATCCCCAAGGGCAACCCAGCTCATATAAGGGTTCTTCCATGCCCCCCCGCCCGCTCGCGGCCCGCACGATGTCCGTGCGGCGGGGCGCGCGCGAGCCTGCCTTTGCTTCTCTCCGCCGCCCCCGCCTCCCCAAACTCCCCCGCCCTGCTTCTCCCTCACCCGAAACCCCCAAACACCCCTGCCCGTTTTGGCCCCCGCGCCCTGCTCGTCATCAAAGTAAAAACAACATCCTCTTGTCTTCTCAACCAGAGCGCGTGTGTTTCAGAAGGTCATTCGTGTGATTCGAAGGCGGCCGTGTCATCTCGAGCGGCGCCGTCTGCAGCAGTCGCGTCTTTCGATCTCTCAACCAGAGCGCGTGAGTTTTAAACAAGGGAAGTTGGCACATTTTCGTTATTTGTGTGATTCGAAGGCGGCCGTCCGAAAGCGGAGCGGGGGCGGGGGGGGGGCGCCCGCACGTCAAAGGGCGCACGTCAAAGGGCGCGCGCTCCGTCTATTCAAAGTGCGCCGCCGAGGAAGCCAAACTCGTCGTCGTCGGCCTCAAACACGACGTGCTCAAAGTGCGCGAGGGGGGGGTTGTCGCCGCCGCCCGTTGCCGCCGCGTCGGCCTCGGCCAGCAGCGCGCGCAAGACGCGCGCGCCGGCCTCGCCCCGCAAGAAGCGGAGCGCCTCTCGGCCGGGCTGCAGAAAGGATCCCTGCAGCTCGGCGACCGTGGCGACGTGCGTCCGGCGGCAAAGCGACGCCATGGCCTCGGCGATGAGGCGCCGCTCGGCGTCCGACAGCGCGAGCGCGGCGGCCCGGGCCTGCGCCCCGGGCGACGGCGGCGGCGGGAGCGGCGGCTCGTCCTGCGGCGGCGGCGACGGCGGCGGCGGCAGGGGCGGCGGCGGCGGCGGCGGCGGCCCGCGCTGCCGCCGCTCCTGCTTCCGCTCCTGCTCCTGCTCGTCGGTGTCGGCGGTCGCAGGCTCCTCGGCCTGGTTGCTGCTGCCACCGGGCGAAGGGTTGCGAGGAGCTGTCGTCCGCACCCGCTTCCTCGTAGGGGGGAGCTCGGCGGCTGCGGCGGCGGCGTCGTCGTCGGCGGCGGGGTCTGTGCCCGTAGCGTCGTCGGCAGCGGCACCGCGCGGCAGCGGCGGCGGCGGCGGCAGGTTGAGGATCGCCCGGGTGCCGTGCAGCCGCAGCGCGAGCGCGTCGACCGCGCGCGCAGCGCCCTCCTCCGTGTCGTGGCGCCCGAGGTAGTTTCCTAATATGCTCGCCTCGTACCGCACGGTCTTGCCCCGCCGGCGGACGACGACCCCCCGGTAGCGGGAGCCGGCGCCGCTGCCGTTGCCGCCGCCGCCGCTGCTCGGGGCGGGCGTCTGCTGCTCTTGCTGCTCTCGCTGCTCTTGCTGCCGCTGCTGCTCTCGCTGCTCTAGCTCTTGCTGCTGCCGCTGCTGCTCTCGCTGCTCTTGCTGCTGCCGCTGCTGCCGAGTCTTCGGCGGCGGCGTCTGCTGCGGCTGCTGCCGCCGCCGCCCGCGCTGCTCCTGCGGCTGGCTCTGCTGCCGTCCCGCCGGAGCGGCAGCGGCCTGCTCGAGCAGCGCGATCGGCGGCGGCTGCGGCAGCTGCGGCTGCGGGAGCCGCGGCTGCGGCCGCGGCGGCTGCCGCTCCGCCAGCGTCGCGCGGCGGGCCCACCCCTCATCCTCCTCGGCATCCTCGGCATCCTCGCCCGCCGCCGCCGCCGCCGCCAGGTCGTCGCCGCCCATGGCGCGCGCCAGCAGCCGCTGCCCGCGAAGCTGCCGCAGCGCCAGCGCCACGAGCCGCGCTCTCCCTTTCTCCTGCGCGCCCAGCAGCGCCCGGACCTGCGCCTCGTGCCGGCGCTGCTGCTGCGCCACCACGTCCGCGAGCCACGCCTGCTGGAGGCGCGGGTCGGACGGCGGGCTGGCGGCGTCGACGTCCGAGGCGTCGGCGCCCGGCGCCGCAACAGGAGGGACTCTGCCGTGGTGGTGGTCGCCGCCGACGCCATTCTCGCCGCCGCCGCCGCCGCCGCCGCCGTCGCCCTCCTCCTTTTCCTCCTCCTCCAAAGCAGCCGCGACCGCGCGGTGCATCGCGATCAAGTCGCGGCGCTCGCGCTTGGACAGCCTGCCCCCGCTGGGCGCGGCCGGCTGCGGCCACGGCCCGGCGCTGCGGCGATGAGCGGGCGGGGGCGCGGCGGCGGCGTTCGTGAGGAGGTTGGGCGCGCGGGCGGACGGCGTCGTCGCCCAGCCTTCGTGACGCCCGTCTCGCGCGTGAGCCAGGCGCGGCCGCGAGCCACCGCCGCCACCACCTCGCACATCGTAGGCGTTGGCGCCGTCCATCGGGCGCCTGCAGGCCCCGGGCGGGAAACCGCGGTGTGGGCGAGGGATGTCGCGCGCGAGGATAGAAAACCCCTCCGATCGGCTCTCTCTCGTGTGCGTGGTGGGTCGCGCGAGAGAGCTCGGGTACTTGTGCGGCGCTTATTTGTTCGATGGAAAGGTGGGCGACTTTCGGGGCGAGAGGCTGAACGGGAAGTTCCGCGTTCTTGTGTTTGCGCCGCGCGCGCCATCCCCCGGGCGGGAAACCGCCGCGCGCGCGCATCCGCTCCTTTCGCTCGCTCCCTTTTCGTGAAAAAGGGGAGTGTGTGGGTTCATTTAAACAGAGTCGGCCTGTTCTACTGTAAATCTACGGGCGGGGAGGCAAAGGGGGGGTGGGAACGGGCCCGGCCCCACCGCCATCAACGGGGCGCGGGGGGAGGGAAACGAGCGACAGGCGCGTGTCGCAGCGCCGCGCCGGTTTCCCGTCCCCGCCTGTTTTTGTCTTGGCGACGGGGTGGTGGTGGTGGTGGTGGGGGGGGGGGGGGGGGGGGGGGGGGGGGGGGGGGGGGGGGGGGGGGCGACCGAGCAACCCCCCCAAAGTCCCCCCGCACGCCAGCGGGAATCTAGGGAGACCTATGTTGTGGGGTTGTGTTCGGCGGTGAAAAGAAGGGGG